>Ga0308161_1005313_pt1 | contig 11364 bp, 10 predicted proteins | sample PhyFR2_FD_201034 | JGI IMG/M metagenome (GOLD analysis project Ga0308161, IMG submission 201034) | Phyllosphere microbial communities from UC Gill Tract Community Farm, Albany, California, United States - DLSLF.R2 | ecosystem: Host-associated > Plants > Phyllosphere > Unclassified | place: USA...
CAACCTTGCGCGCACCCAGTTGTTGACCAGCGAGGTCGGGTCGCCGACCACGTTACGGAAATTGATGAAGCGGTAGCCGTCGTAGCGCGACAGGCCCGACTGGGTGCCGAACCACATGAAGCCGTCGCGGTCCTGGACGATGGCCAGCACCGATTCCTGGGGCAGGCCCTCATCGACCGACAGTTGTTCGAAACGCAAGGTTGGGGTCGGCGCGGCAAAGGCTGCTCCGCCCAGCAGGCAGGCCAAAGCCAGTACTGCCAGCACCCACAGGCGCTGCAGCGAGCGCCCTTTTAAGTCATGTTTAATATCCACCCGGCAAGAGTAGCAAAGTCTGCCCCTGCCGGGGGGAATAAATACCCTTTTGCCAGCGTTTTAGTCGCCTTTTGCCACACCTTCGCGACGCGGGTCGGCGCCGCCGAACCACAAGGACACGCCATGGATGTCCATGCGCTCGATGCCCTGCAGGCCGGAGGTCTGTTCGCCGATCCGGATCGCGTGCCCGCGCGCCTTCAAGGCGTCGATTTCGCGCGCCGGGAAACGCCCCGCTTCGAGCTCGGTCGGGCCGTTGCGGCTGCCGAAGTTCGGCAGTGCGATCGCCTGTTGCATGTTGAGGTCCCAGTCCAGGGTGCCGACCAGGACCTTCGCCACGTAATTGATGATCAGCGGGCCGCCCGGCGAGCCGATCGCCTCGACGAAGCGGCCGCTCTTCTTGTCGAACACGATGGTCGGGCTCATCGCGCTGCGCGGCCGCTTGCCCGGCTCGACGCGGTTGGCGACCGGGCCGTTGGCATCCTTCGAATCGAAGGAAAAGTCGGTCAGCTGGTTGTTGAGGATGAAGCCGTCGACCATCTGGCGCGAGCCGAAGGCATCCTCGACGCTGGTGGTCATCGACAGGCCGGCGCCGTACTGGTCGACGGCGACCACGTGCGAGGTCGAATGGGCTTCGATCGAATTGTCCAGGCCCCAGTTCCAGGCCATCTCCACGCCCGGCGGATGGCCGGCCTCGGCCTTGCCCATCGAGCGGCTGCCGATGACGCTCGCGCGCTTGGCCAGGTAATTCTTGTCGAGCAGGGCCGGGATGCCGCGTCCCGGCAGCGGCACGAAGTCGGTGTCGGCGGCGTAGCGGTCGCGGTCGGCATAGGCCAGGCGCCCGACTTCCGAGAACAGGTGCACCGCATCCGCACCCGGGATGCCGTTGCTGGGCGCCAGCGCCTTCATGTCGCGGGTCTCGAACATGCCCAGCATCTGGGCCACGGCGATGCCGCCCGAGGACGGCGGCGGCATGCCGCACACGGTATAGCTGCGGTAGTCGCTGCAGACCGGCTCGCGCAACTTGGGCTGGTAAGCGGCGATGTCGGCGGCGCTGAGCAGGCCAGGATTGGTCGGGTGGCTCTTCACCTTGGCCTCGATGTCGCGCGCGATGCGGCCCGTGTAGAAGACCTCGGCGCCGCCTTCGGCGATCTCGCGCAGGGTTCTGGCCAGCTCGGGATTCTTCAGCAGATAGCCGACCGGACGCGGATTGCCGTCGGCGCCGTAGAAATAGCTGCGCGCGGCCGGGTCCTTGCGGATGTAGGGATCGCCGGCCAGCAATTGGTGCAGGCGCGGGCTGACCTTGAAGCCGTTCTCGGACAGGCGGATGGCCGGGCCGAACAGGGTCTTCCAGGGCAGCTTGCCGTGCTGCTTGTGGGCCAGCGCCAGCATGCGCAGCACGCCGGGGGCGCCGGTCGAACGGCCGCCGACGATGCCCTCGCTACGCGACAGCGGCGTGCCGTCCGGGCGCTGGAACAGGTGCTCGTCGGCTTTCGACGGCGCGGTCTCGCGGCCGTCGAAGGCCTGCACCTTCTTGCCGTCGTAGTACATCAGGAAGGCGCCGCCGCCGATGCCCGAGGACTGCGGCTCGACCAGGGTCAGCACCAGCTGGGTCGCGATGCCGGCGTCGATCGCCGTACCGCCCTGCTTGAGCATCTCGTAGCCCGCCTCCACCGCCAGCGGATTGGCGGCGGCCACCATGTACTTGCGCGCGGCCCAGCCGGCCTTGTCGGCATAGCCGGTGGCGGCTTCGGGCGCTTTCTGGAGCGAGTCCTGGGCCAGGACGGGCAGAGGGGACAGCGTCGCGAACGCGCCGCCGAGTACGAGAGCAAGCAACTTCGACTTCATTCGATTCTCCGGAAAAAAACAGGGCGTGCGGCCAAGGCTGCACGCCCGATATCCGGAGCATCCTACCTCAAATGAGCAAGTTGCTCACGACACCTTTATTTTGGCTGCATGCGGATCGCGCCATCCAGACGGATGGTTTCGCCGTTCAGCATCGTGTTTTCGATGATGGTGCGGGCCAGGTGGGCGTACTCGCCCGGCATGCCCAGGCGCTGCGGGAAGGGCACCATCTTGCCGAGCGCATCGCGCACTTCCTGCGGCATGCCCATCAGCATCGGGGTCTCGAAGATGCCCGGGGCGATGGTCATCACGCGGATGCCGCTGCGCGACAGGTCGCGCGCCATCGGCAGCGTCATGCCGGCCACGCCGGCCTTCGAGGCGCCGTAGGCAGCCTGGCCGATCTGACCGTCGAAGGCCGCGACCGAGGCGGTGTTGATGATGACGCCGCGCTCGCCGTGCTCCAGCGCCTCGGTCTTGCCCATGGCGTCCGCCGCCAGACGGCACATGTTGAAGGTGCCGACCAGGTTGATGTTGATCGCGCGCTGGAAGGCGTCCAGCGGGTGCGGACCATCCTTGCCGACGGTCTTGATGGCCGGCGCCACGCCGGCACAGTTGATCAGGCCGCGCACGGTGCCCATCGCGCCTGCCGCTTCGACCACCGCCATGCCGTCGGCTTCCGAAGTGACGTCGCACTTGACGAAGCGTGCCTTGCCCGCGCCCAGCTCGGCGGCCAGCTTCTCGCCGGCTTCCGCCTGCACGTCGGCCAGCACGACCATGCCGCCCGCTTCCACGATCATGCGCGCGGTGGCGGCGCCCAGGCCCGACGCGCCGCCGGTCACGATGAATACATTGTTCTGAATTTGCATGCTGTCTCCTCCGGGGTTTTCGATGAATCCTAAGGCTTATTTTTAACGTTTACGTAAACGTCAACTCCCGGATTGTAGCGAGCTTTTGCCGGAAATACCATGACGGCGAGACGATGCAACGCCGCCATGGGCGTTTTGCCGGGTGCGCTAATTGCATTGGACGGTGGTGCCGACCTTGCTGCACACACGCCCGCTGCTGCTGACGCCGACGCCGTTCGGGCCGAGGTTGTAGCTGCCGCCGTTCGCATCGCGGCAGGCGCCGCCGACACAGGAATTCAGCGGCGTATTGGTGGGCACCACCGGCTGCGGCGCCTGCCCCGCTGCCGGGACCGGCACGGCGCCGTAGCCGATCGCCGCGGCTTCGTTGCTGGTCAAAGGACGCGGCGCCAGCGGACCGGCCGCCTGCCAGGCTTCGCGCCGGCGCGGGGCCTGCTTCGCCTGCTTCTGCCGCGACGGTTGCGATTGTTGCGACGGCTGGGATTGCTGGGGCGCGGCGGGGCGCGTCAGGCTGTCGGTTTCGTCGTGCACCTCGGCCGGGTCCTTGCGCGCCGGATCGCTGCCCTGCTGCCGGCGCGGGTTCAGGACCGGGCCGTAGCTGGGCGGCGGCGCGCTGCCGGCGGGACGCGTGGTCGTGCCGCCATTGCCCGCATTCGGGTCGGTGCTGCGCGCGGGCCGGGCCGCATCGCTATGGCCGGCGGCTTCGTCGGGCACGGTGGCATCCTGGTTGGCGCGCTCGGTGCTCCGGTTCTGGCGGCCGGTGGCGGCAGCCTCCTCCTTGCGCAGGAAGGCCTCGGCCTGTTGGCGGGCCTGCTGCGCCTGTTGCGCCTGCTGTGGACTCTGCACCTGCGCCTGGCGCGCCTGGACCGGCACGGCCGCGCCTGCAAGCAGCGCGGACAGCGCCATGGCGCCGACGATCCCGATCTGTCTCATGGCTCACCTCGCTCCTTATTTCGCTCGTTGCGTTTTGCTGGATGAGTCCATTATCGGCCGCGCCGGTCGCGGCAGGCGCGCGCCTGCCCGGCGGCATCACTGGCCGGGCGGCGGCTCCCACAGCTCGACCTTGTTGCCCTCGGGGTCGATGACCCAGCCGAACTTGCCGTATTCGCCGTCTTCGAACTTGTCCAGCACCTGGCAGCCCTCCTCGCGCAGCGCCTGCAGCAGCGCGCTCAGGTCGGCGACCCGGTAGTTGATCATGAACGGGGACTTGCTGGGCTCGTAAAGGGTGGTATCGGCCGCGTTGATCGACCAGACCGTCATGCCGCCGGTCGGCTTGCCGTCCTCGTCGCGCCAGCTGAAGGCGGTGCCGCCCCAGTCCATCACGTCGATGCCCAGGTGCCGCTGGTACCAGGCGCGCAGCGTCGCCGGTTCCTGCGCGTTGAAGAAGATGCCGCCGATGCCAGTGACCCGCTTCATGTGCCCCTCCTGAAAAAGTTTCTTAAATTTATCACAAGCACATCGGGAGGCATTCCCTTATCTGGCTCGGTAGCGGGCGGCCAGCGCCGTCACCTGCGCGCTGGCGGTGCGCACGGCGCCGGCGACCGCCGGCACGCCCAGGCGCTCGTCGACGGACAGCACCAGCAGGCGGGTCCGGCTGTCGTACACGGCGTGCAAATCGATGCCGTATCGGCGCACCAGCTGCAGGCCCAGGCGGCGCGTCTTCGCTTCGATGCGCGCCAGGCGGTCGAGGTCGAAGCGGGCCGGGATCATGTCGCGAAAACTCTTGTGTTCGAGCAGGGTCGCCAGAACGAACCTGGCGCGCGCCTCATCGTCGGTGAGCGAGACCAGGCGGATCTCCTTCAACAGCGCGCGCATGCTCGGCGACTGCAGATCGACCAGCGGCGCCGTGCCGGGATTGAAGGCGTCGGCGCGCAGGCCCAGTTCGAGTTCGATGACGCTGCCGAGCATCACCAGCTCGGCCCGCAAACCGGCTGCGATCGCCGCCCATTGCATGGCCAGCGCATCGGCCATGAACGCGTTCAGGCGCGGCGATGCCAATACCTTGCCATGCCGCGCGTAGCTGCGCACCCAGGCGTTTCGATCCGACAGCAGCGGCGTCACGGCGGCGCACAACTGCAGGTTGATCGCGTCATAGGCAGCCGCGATCTCGCGCACCTGCGCGCGCGGCAGCACGGCCGGTTTGGCTCCCGCGGACTGCGGGCGGACTTCCTGCAGCAACTGGGTGCCGATCATGCCCAGGCCGTTGCAGGTCTCGCGTTCCAGGTAGCGGGTACCGAGCAGCGTGTCGACGATTGCATCCGCGCCGGCGGCGTGGCAGGGTATGGCGGTGGCCAGCAGGGCGGCGCAGGCGGTGGCGATGAGAAGGCAGCGTTTCATATCCCGCTATGGTAGCCTGCTCATGCTGGACAGGAATACCGCACGACACGACAAGACAGGAGACGACGATGCAGAATCTGCAGGAGATGTACCAGTCGAAACGCGGCAGCGCCCTCGACGCCCTCGACCATTTACTCGACGGCGACATGATCATCGTGCCGACCGGCGTCGGCGAACCGCCCACCCTGCTGCATGCGCTGTCCGAGCAGCACCAGCGTTTTTCGGACATCAAGATTGCGCAGATCCTCGCCATGCGCAAATACGGCTATTTCGAGCAGGCTTGCCGCTCCCACGTGCGGCACGCGTCGCTGTTCTTCGGCGGCGCCTCGCGCGCGGGCGGCCAGGGCGGCTGGTGCGATTTCATCCCGAATTATTTTTCCGAGATCCCGGCCCTGATCGAGCGCGGCCTGATGCCGTCCGACGTCGTGTTCGCGATGGCCTCGCCCATGAGCCCGCACGGCTTCTTCGCCCTCAGCCTGGGCACCGACTACACGATGGCGGCGGTCGCCAAGGCGCGCGTGGTGATACTCGAGGTGAACCCGAACGTGCCCTTCACCCATGGCCAGTGCCATGTCCACCTGTCCCAGGTCACGGCCATCGTCGAGAGCGACGAGCCGATCCTGGAAGTCGGCCTGCCGAAGATCGGCCCGGTGCAGGAAGCCATCGGCGCGCTGGTGGCCGAGCAGATCGAGGATGGCTCGACCCTGCAGATCGGCTATGGCGGCATCCCGGACGCCGTGGTGATGCAGCTGACCGGCAAGCACGACCTCGGCATCCACACCGAGATGATCGGCGACGGCATCCTGAAGCTGGTCGAATCCGGCGCCGTCAACAACAGCAAGAAGACGCTGTTGCCCGGCAAGATGGTGGCCACCTTCGCGCTCGGCTCGCGCAAGCTCTACGAGTTCATGCACCAGAACCCGATGCTGGAGATGCATCCCTCGAACTTCACCAACGATCCGTATATCGCCGGCCAGAACGACAAGCTGGTGTCGATCAACGCCAGCCTGCAGGTCGACCTGCTGGGCCAGTGCGGCAGCGAAAGCATCGGCCACCTGCCCTATTCCGGCACCGGCGGCCAGGTCGACTTCGTGCGCGCCGCCAACCGCTCGCGCGGCGGCAAGTCCTTCATCGTGCTGCCCTCGACGGCCAAGGACGGCACCGTCTCGCGCATCGTGCCGACGCTCTCGCCCGGCACCCATGCCACCACCAGCAAGAACGACGTCAACTACGTGGTGACGGAATGGGGCGTGGCCCAATTGCGCGGCAAGTCCGCCAAGCAGCGCGCGCAGGCGCTGATTGCGATCGCGCATCCGGATTTCAGGCCGTCCCTGCGCGAAGAGGCGAACAAGATGTGCGTCTTTTGATTCCGCTCCGAAACTCGCGGCAGCGATCGGGCGCCCATGCCATGATGCTCTCATCGCGAACACAGGAGCTAGACCCATGAATCGAGTAGACGAGATCGGCCCGGACGAACACGTGCGCGGCGCCGGCGATGCCACGCTGACGCTGATCGAATATGGCGACTTCCAGTGCCCCTATTGCGCGCGCGCCCATGCGGCGCTGAGCGAGCTGACGGACGAGCTGGGAAGCATCCGCCTGGTGTACCGCCACCTGCCGCTGTCCGACCTGCACCCGCTGGCCGAGCTGGCGGCGGAAGCGGCAGAGGCCGCCGCCAGCCAGGGCAAGTTCTGGGAGATGCACGACATCCTGTTCGAACAGCAGCGCCAGGTCATGGACAAGCAGGATCTGGCCGTGCTGGCGGAAAGCCTGGACCTCGACATCGAACGCTTCCGCACCGACATCGTGGAACGGCGCCATCGCCAGCGCGTGCAGAGCGACCTCGCCCGCGCCCGCCACGACGGCGCCTCCCAGACGCCGAGCTTCTTCATCAATGGTGTGCGCTACCAGGGCGATTCGGACCAGGAATCGCTGCGACAGGCACTGACGGAGGCGCTGGGACGGTAGCGATGCGCGCCGCCACGGTGGCCGGCGCCGGCGCCTGCATCATCTGCGGCGGCGTGACCGCCAGCCAGCCGCCGCCGGCCGGCAGCAAGGGCACCAGCAGCAGCGCCACGATGTTGATGATCTTGATCAGCGGGTTCACCGCCGGCCCGGCCGTGTCCTTGTAGGGGTCGCCCACGGTATCGCCGGTGACGGCCGCCTTGTGCGCCTCCGAACCCTTGCCGCCGTAGTGGTTGTCCTCGATGTACTTCTTGGCGTTGTCCCAGGCGCCGCCGCCGGTCGTCATCGAGATCGCCACGAACAGGCCGGTCACGATGGTCCCCATCAGCATGCCGCCCAGGGCTGCCGGCCCGAGCAGCATGCCGACCGCCACCGGCACCACCACCGCCAGCAGCGAAGGCAGCACCATCTCGCGGATCGCCGACGCGGTCAGCATGTCCACCGCCTTGTCGTATTCCGGCTTGCCGGTGCCGGCCATGATGCCGACGATGTCGCGGAACTGGCGCCGCACCTCGACCACCACGGCGCCGGCCGCCCGCCCCACCGCTTCCATCGCCAGCGCCCCGAACAGGTAGGGCACCAGGCCGCCGATGAAGAGGCCGACGATCACCATCGGGTTCGACAGCTCGAAGCTGATGCGGGTGCCGCTCGCCTCCAGCGCATGCGTGTAGTCGGCGAACAGCACCAGCGCCGCCAGCCCGGCCGAGCCGATCGCATAGCCCTTGGTGACGGCCTTGGTGGTGTTGCCGACCGCATCCAGCGGGTCGGTGACGGCGCGCACGCTGTCCGGCAGGCCGCTCATCTCGGCGATGCCGCCGGCGTTGTCGGTGATCGGTCCGTAGGCATCCAGCGCGACGATGATGCCGGCCATCGACAGCATGGCGGTGGCGGCGATCGCGATGCCGTACAGCTCGCCCAGCGCATAGGCCACCAGGATGGCCGCGCACACCACCAGCACCGGATAGGCGGTCGACTTCATCGACACGCCCAGGCCGGCGATGATGTTGGTACCGTGGCCGGTGGTCGAGGCCTCGGCGATGTGGCGCACCGGACGGAACTCGGTGCCCGTGTAGTACTCGGTGATGTAGACCATCAGGCCGGTCAGGACGATCCCGACCAGCGCGCAGCCCAGCATGCGCCAGCGCATCGCATCGTCCGCCCAGGCCATCCAGGTGACCAGCGCGAAGCCGATCAGCGACAAGCCAGCCGACCACCATAGCCCCGTGTACAGGGCCGACATGATCTTGTGCCCCGGGCGGTTCTTGACCAGCGAGCAGCCGACGATGGAGGCGATGATGGACACCGCGCCCAGCAGCATCGGGTACACCACGGCGGCACCACCCGTGGCCGGCACCATGAGCGCACCCAGCAGCATGGTCGCGACCAGGGTCACGACATAGGTCTCGAACAGGTCGGCCGCCATGCCGGCGCAGTCGCCGACGTTGTCGCCCACGTTGTCGGCGATGACGGCGGGGTTGCGCGGATCGTCCTCGGGAATGCCGGCCTCGACCTTGCCGACGAGGTCGGCGCCGACGTCGGCCCCCTTGGTGAAGATGCCGCCGCCCAGGCGCGCGAAGATCGAGATCAGCGAGGCGCCGAAGGCCAGGCCGACCAGCGGCTGGATCGCGTCGTGCGGCGACAACGCGGGGTCGGAGCGTACCACCAGGAACCAGTAGAACAGCGAGACCCCGAGCAGGCCCAGCCCGACCACCAGCATGCCGGTAATCGCTCCGCCGCGGAAGGCGACGTGCAGCGCCTGGTCGAGCCCGTTCGATGCGGCCTGGGCGGTGCGGACGTTGGCGCGCACCGAAACGTTCATGCCGATGAAGCCGCAGGCGCCGGACAGCACGGCCCCGGTGAGGAAGCCGGCCGCGGTCAGGCCGCCGAGGAGAAAGTAGATGGCGATCAGCAGGACGATGCCGACGATGCCGATGGTGCGGTACTGGCGCGCCAGGTAAGCCGACGCGCCCTGCTGGATGGCCAGCGAGATTTCCTGCATGCGGCCGTTGCCGGGATCCTGTTGCAGGACCCAGCTGCGCGACCACAGCCCGTAAACTACCGCGATGACGCCGCAAACGACGGCGAAGCCCAGCTGTGTGGATGCCATAGATCGTCCTCCCTTGTCCTTCGATCAAATACAACACGCAGGTACTGCGAACTTTGATCCAAAAACCTGGACGGATGGCTATGTGTCATCCGGAGCCAACGGGCGGCGCCTGCTGCATGCGGCGCGCCCGCCTGTTGAAACAGCCTTACTCGGCCAGCGCGGCGAAGGCTGCTTCGCGCACCTGCTCGACCGGGCCCACGCCCGAGATCTTGCGGTACTTCGGTGCACCCGGCAGACCCGACTGGGCCCACTTGTTGTAATAGCCGAGCAGGACTTCGGTCTGGTTGTGGTAGACCGCCAGGCGCTTCTTGACGGTTTCTTCCAGATCGTCGTCGCGCTGGACCAGCGGCTCTCCGGTGACGTCGTCCTGGCCTTCCACCTTCGGCGGATTGAACTTGACGTGGTACACGCGGCCCGAAGGCTGGTGGGTGCGGCGGCCGGTCATGCGCTCGACGATCATCTCGTCCGGCACGTCGATCTCCAGCACGTAGTCGATGTTGACGCCGCTTTCCTTCATGGCGTCGGCCTGCGCGATGGTGCGCGGGAAGCCGTCGAACAGGTAGCCGTTGGCGCAATCCGCGTCCTTCAGGCGCTCCTTCACGAGACCGATGATGATGTCATCCGACACCAGCTGGCCTGCGTCCATCACCTTTTTCGCCGCCAGGCCCAGCTCGGTGCCCGCCTTGATGGCGGCACGCAGCATGTCGCCGGTGGAGATCTGAGGAATGTTGTATTTTTCTTTAATGAAATTCGCCTGGGTGCCTTTGCCGGCACCGGGGGCTCCTAACAGAATGAGACGCATGAAGGATTTCCTAAAAGGTGTTGATGCAAGTGTTGATGCATATTTGACTAGCTCGATCCGAAAGTTACCACAAAAGCAGCGGCCAACGCCACTGCGGGGGATGGATCGAGGGGATAGATTGCGCTGGCGCAGACCGCACCAGAAGATATTTCCAACCGGATCAAGACGCGAAGTAAGCGCGTACGCGTTCCAGATCTTCCGGGGTATCGACGCCCGCCGCCGGCGCGCTCTCGGTTACGTGCACGGCAATTGGCACGCCATGCCAGAGCACGCGCAACTGTTCCAGCGCTTCGATCGTCTCCAGCGGCGAAGGCGCAAGCTGCGGATACTGCTGCAGGAAAGCGTTGCTGTAGGCATACAGACCGATGTGACGCAGCGGCACATAGCCGGCCGGTAATTGGTCGCGGCTTTGCGCAAAGGCGTCGCGGTGCCAGGGGATGGTGGCGCGCGAAAAATACAAAGCGCGACCCAGCTTGTCGAGCACGACCTTGACCACGTTCGGATTAAAGGCGTCCGCGGCATCGTGCAGCGGATGGGCGCAGGTGGCCATCGGCACGTCGGCGCCGATGCGGGCCGCGCAGGCGGACAGCAGGGCCGGGTCGATCAGCGGCTCGTCGCCCTGCAGGTTGACCACCACCGCATCTTCCGGCAAGCCGAGCGTGCGCGCGACTTCGGCGATGCGGTCGGTGCCGGACGGGTGGTCGGCGCGCGTCATGCAGGCTTCGATGCCGTGCGCGGCGCAGGCAGCCAGGATGTCGGCATGGTCGGTGGCGACGACGATGCGGGCGGCACCGGATGCCCTGGCCCGCTCGGCGACCCGCACCACCATGGGTTTACCTCCCAGGTCGGCCAGCGGCTTGTTCGGCAGCCGGGTCGAGGCCAGGCGTGCCGGGATGATGACGACAAAGCTCATGGGAATGCTGCCAGGCTCAGATCGACGGCTCGACCTTGCGGGCCTGGTCGGCCCACATGATCGGGATGCCGTCACGGATCGGATAGGCCAGGCGGTCCGGGCGGCAGAGCAGCTCCTGCCCTTTTTTGTCATACTCGAGGGGTCCCTTGCACAGGGGGCAGACCAGGATATCAAGCAGTCGGGCGTCCACGACATTTCTCCACGATTTGAGCGGCCAGCACAG
>Ga0308161_1005314_pt1 | contig 11357 bp, 7 predicted proteins | sample PhyFR2_FD_201034 | JGI IMG/M metagenome (GOLD analysis project Ga0308161, IMG submission 201034) | Phyllosphere microbial communities from UC Gill Tract Community Farm, Albany, California, United States - DLSLF.R2 | ecosystem: Host-associated > Plants > Phyllosphere > Unclassified | place: USA...
TATAACAGAGGCATTTGAAATCGGTACGGATGACTATATTACAAAACCCTTTAGCATGCCGCACCTGATTCAAAAAATTTCAAACATCATACAAACGCGAAAACGCTTGGAGGAGAAATTTGTGCAGAATTATCTACTCGGTGCACAAGGATCAGATTTGCCCGAAAGAACCCGTTTCCTGGATCAAGTATTGAAGATTGTGGAAGAAAATCTGGGCTGTGAAGATTTTGGTGTGCAAGATCTTACAAAAGCAATCGGTGTGAGCCGTTCTGTTCTGTATCGCAAGATTAAGCAGCAGACAGGATTGAACCTGGTTGAATTTATTAATATGGTGCGCCTGAAGAAAGCTGCCTATATTTTGGTGAACGATACGGGTTTGAGTATCAGCGAGGTGGCTTATCAAGTTGGATTCAATGATCCAAAATATTTTAGCAAAACATTTAAGAAATTCTATAAGGAAAGTCCACGTACCTATGTTGAAAAATTCGGTGTAAAGGAAAGCAGCAATTGAGAGAAATAGGCAAATATCTTCATGATTTCGCAAGCACCAACAGCTATGAGCTCAGACTGAAGATTTTTTTTGGTAAAAAAAAGGTTTTCAAACGGGGAGAATGAAAACCTTCAATAACCAATTATAAACCTAAATTATGATGCTACAAATATAGTTGTTTTTAATACTATTTTAAAAATAATTCATCTTTTATGATGGATTTTGTAGCTCGATAACTACAGTTGATTATTGCCTTTCGTTAGAAAGACTCAGCAATATTTTATACGCTTTTGACCAGCTTATTAATAACATATAAAGTGATTAATCCTAACAGGGCAAATATGCCATATCCTAATCCTATTTGAAATTGGGAAGAAGGGTTTACCAGGCTTACGGTGATATAACTGAGTGAAGACGTAAGCAGATAGGTAATTCCGCCAACCAATCCACCAGCGATACCAGCCGACAATGGAAATCGGCCCAAACAATAGCTGAAATAATTGTTAAAGACAAAGCCCGCAGTACAATGGACAGCGAATGCAAAGAAAGTTAAGGTATATAAATTCGCTTTATAAAGAGATACGATAAGCATACATACGATAAGCAATATTTGGATAAAGTTGGCCATTCTCAATTTTGGTATCAACGCTTTTTTGATCAACGCTTTACCAATAAAACCACCGCACATCCATGCTAACCCCATAATAAGTGAGGTATAGCCGGTGGTGATCGCACTATACCCAAGTTGATGTTCAATAAAAAAAGGACCGCTGAGGTTGTAGAACATGACAAGACCATAAGATATACCACACATAAAAATGCCGAAGGTAAAATCATTGCTTTTGAGCATCATCTTAAACTCGCCAATAAGATAGTTGATATGAAGTGGTTTTTTCTGTTTGATCGTTTCACCCGAAAAGATAAGTTCAAGTACGAAAAGTACAGCACTGTAAACAGCCAAAACCATAAAGTTAGAACGCCAGCCAAATTGCGTTTGAAGATAGCCGCCAATAAAAGGTGCTACAATTGGTCCGATTGACCAGACGATCGTCATAATACTGAGATAATGCTTGCGCTGCTCACCTTCATACACATCCACAAAATAGGCTCTTTTGGAGATGACGACAAATGCCGATAAGATTCCCTGGAGTATCCGCATGAGGTAAATAACCCAGATATCCTGCGTGCTTGCGGTGACCCAGAAGCTGATAATAAAAAGGAAAAGCGAAATCAGGTTAATTCGGTACCTTCCCCAAGCGTCGACTAATGCGCCTGTAAAGAATTGAGCAACACCATAGCTGATCAGAAAGAGCGAAAGTGTTAATTGGATTTTGCTTTCGTTCAAGCCAAGTTCCTGCGCCATTTGTGGCATCGAGGGGAGGTAGATATCGGTGGCTAGCCCGGTAATCGGGACAAGTGCAAATGCAAGTATCGTCGGGATAAAAGATTGCTGCGGTTTAGTGTTTTTTTCCATCCTTTATATTTTTTTTAATTACGCGTCTCCATGGACGTTCATGCTGTCAACGGCCGCCCATTGTGACGAGAGATTTTTTTATTCGCCTAAACGTTTTTTTTCTCTTTCGTCATGTGAATAATATGTCGACAAAAGTAGCTTCATTGCCTGTTTCGAAAGATATACAATTCAAACAAATTATTGTGAAAATCAAACAGGCCTGTTGCGGAAAGCTAAAGGCGGTATGCCTGCATGTTTTTTGAAATAATTACTGAAGTTTGCGGGTTCTTCAAAACCCAGCGCATAAGCAATTTCGTTGATATTCCAGTCGCTGTGCTGCAACAGTGCTTTTGCTTCTTGGGTGATGCGAAGTGCTATCAATTCTTGCGTTGTTTTCCCCGTATTTTGTTTTAAAGCCCTGTTTAAAGAATTGACGTGAATGTTGAGCTGCTGTGCATAATCCGTCGCATTCTTAAACCGTAGCAGATTTTCGGTGTCAATTGGAAATTGACGCTCCAAAAGCTCTAAAAAAACATGGGAAATACGCTGGTTTGCATTTTGGTAGGGTGATATGCCTTGATTTGGCACTAGTTTTAATGTTTCTAAAACCAGTAACTGTAATTGATTTCGGATAATTTCATATTTGTAAGCAAAGTCTGAATGGAGCTCGTTCTCCATACGCCGAAAAATGCGGTCAAAAAGATTAACCTGTTCTTTCGTTAAGAAATAGACCGGGCTGCCGCTCGGGTTGAAAAAATGACTTTCGAGGATATTATGGTTATAATGTTTGTCTTCCTGAATGAATTTTTGGGTAAAAAGGCAGAACCATCCCTTCTGATCCGGATTGTCTGTTTCCCAGGAATACGGAACGAGCGGACTGGAAAAAACAAGTGCTGGACGGTCGATGGGAATCCATTGATCGCCATAGTGCAACTGGCCCTGACCGATCACCAGTGATATCTTGAAATAATCTTTTTGGTTATAGGGCGATTTTAGGGGACAGTGCTCACGGGAAAATACATTAAAATGAGAAATCTGCTCAGGGGAGGAGCCAATGGGGTAATTGGAGTCTCGAAATACCCTTTGATAGAAATCGATAATATTTTCAGAAGTTGTCATGACGCAAAGTTATAAAAATCAAACCTTTTGTTCTGCGCACGATTCCTCCCGGTCAGTCATTGATTCGTAAAATATAAATTGGAGCAAAAAGAAAGGTCCCATTGCCCCGTTGCCAAAATTAGGCGGGGCGATGGGACCCGATGAAGGAAAGAGACGGATCAGGATCTCGATTTTAGAAATTCTTTAACAAAATCATCATCGTTTAAGTCGGGATAATCGCTATATACGCGATCAATTTCTTCCTTTTGCCCGATGGATAGATTTTCTTCCGGATTTAAACACCAGACACCTTTCATCAGCCCTTGTCTGCAGAGTACTTCATGTAATCCCGGTATGCATCCGTGGAATGCATTTGCTGGATCAAAAAAGGCTGCATTGCTATCTGTTACAGCAATCGCTTTGCTCAAAAGACGATTGGCAGTGAGGTTGTCCGGATGTTTTTTGTATGTTTTTATTTCCTGAAGGAGTTCAACAGCCTTTGTGGTCCAAACCGCCCAATGGCCTAATAGTCCACCTTTAAATTCTATGGAAACGTTTTCTTTGCCCACCGGAAAATTATAGGTCGTCATTAGATCATTGACGATGTTGTCATCATTGCCGGTATACATGGCAATCTGGTCCCTCCGGCTGGAGCTGGCTACAGCACGCATGACGTCCAGAGTCTGGTACCGGTTGAAGGATGCACACTTAATCGCTACAACGTTTTCTATTTCAGCAAACTGCTGCCAAAAGGAATAGGAGAAAATACGGCCACCGACGGCAGGCTGAAGGTAGAAACCAAAAACCGGAATAATGGCTGCAACCGCTCTGACGCGTTCTAATATAGCTTTTTCTGTCCAGCTTTGAAGTCCGCCCATGCTCAGAAGTCCAATATTATAGCCGTATTTAAGTGCAGTGGTCGCCTCCTGGGTGGCTTGTTCCGTGGTGCCACAGATACCCGCAATTTTGATGAATGGCCTTTGGAGTTGCGCTTTTTCGACTTCTTCACTTGCCCATTTCAATACCGTTTCAAAAAGGTTGACCTCCGGATCGCGAATTTCAAATTGAGTGGAGTGCACGGCAACAGCGATTCCACCAGCTCCGCTGGCTATGTAATATTGGGTAAGAAGACGTTGATGTGTCTCATCAATACTGCGATCTTCATTTAACGCGAGGGGATGTGCAGGAATTACCGTCCCTTCCCAAAGCAATTGTTGTAATTTGTGGTCTAAAGTTTTCATTAGAATTTTCCTTTTCTTTCTTGAAAATGCGTGTCCTTGTTCCATAATTCACCACCGTGGATCAACCATTTGGCTGTAATGTCTATGGCTTCCCGTATCGTCGTCTTCGGATAACCAAACAAACGATGGCATTCGGACGCATTGTTTAGTAAAGCGGTTCCGGCAGGCTCATTGACAAATATGGGCGCTGTGTTGAAGTGTTCTGCAAAACGCTCTGCGATCCATCGCGTAGAGAGGATCTCCGGTCCTGTGACATTCAGTATTTTGGCTGGGCTCTGGCAATGAAGTAACGATCTTAAGGCAATTTCGTTAGCATCTCCCTGCCAGATGACGTTGACATTTTCGGTGGTTAGATCTATGGGTAGCTGCCCTTTGACTGATTTGGCAATTTCTACGAGCACACCGTATCGGAAATCTACGGCATAATTCAGTCGGTAGATCAGGGTAGGTGTACCGTTTTTCTTTGAAAAATACTCGAATATGCGCTCCCGTCCCAAACAGGATTGTGCGTATTCGCCTACAGGTTCTGGGGTTCTTTCTTCGGAAACGCCAGCATTGCTTATCGGGACAAATGGAAGCACGTTGCCCGAAGAAAAAGCAACAATGTTGGAGCCTTGAAAGTGAGAAGCAACCATTCCGGGAAGATAGGTGTTCATCGCCCAGGTAAAATCTTCGTTTCCTGTGGTGCCGAATTTATGTCCTGCGAGGTAAATGACATTTGGGACCTGAGGGATCTTTTTGAGTTCTTCCTCATTCAGTAGGTCACAGGCGATCGTTTCTATGCCTAGATCCTCCAGTTCCTGTTGAAGTTCTTTGGTGGAGAAACGCGAAACACCAATAACCTTTTTTTCTATCCCTGCTGCTTGAATAGCCCTCATGGCCAATTTTGCCATGCTCGGTCCCATTTTTCCGCCGATTCCTAGAAAAAGGATATCACCTTCTATCTTTTTTATATCTTCAATGAGATCTAATGATGGTGCTAGCAGCTGCTGTTCCAATTCCGCTAAATTGTTATGGTCCATGTCTGGTTATTTGATTAAATTATAGAAATTACTAAAAGCAAGAAAAATGAGTAGTATGAGTCCAACGATAGCCCATAGTCTTGTTAAAGGTGTGTTCCTGAGCGCGCCCATAATCTCCTTGTCGTTTGCGATCAGAAATAGGATAACTCCGATAAAGGGAACTAAAAAAATGGTAATGCTCTGGGCAAAAACGATGAGCTCCAAAGGTAGATTTCCAAAGATAAGTGCGATTGCAGATCCAAAAATCATGACCAAAGAAATAAAGAGCTTTACTTTGGGATGGTTAAGATCGTTGCCATAACCAAAGGTATCGCCCAGTAACGAACCACCAAGTACCGCATTACCTATCAATGAGGAAAAAGAGGCGCCGAATAGACCGATAAAAAAGAGATGTGAGGCATAAGTTCCCAAAAGCGGTTCTAGTGCACGGCCCATTTCAGCGGCAGAATTTAATTTGATCCCTTGCGGATGAAGCGTATTTGCTGCGCAGACCATAACGGCCGCACTCATGATCCCAAGAATAATGATCCCTATTCGACTCCCGATAATCTGCCGATCCGATGTTTGTCCATTGGCCGATAATTTTCTTCTTGACTGAACAAGATAACTTTGATAAAACGCGCCCACAATCGAAAAACAAGAAGCTGTGAAAGCGATGATTAAGCCAACAGAAGAAGGCGGGATACTCGGAATAAATCCCAGAAAAAAATCCTGTGCCGGTGTCTTTATCATAATCGCTGTGGAAAGAAAAGCAAATAACATCAGGATAATGAGTGCCAACATGAGCTTTTCCAGCAAAGCATAGAAGGATTTAAAGAAGAGCAGTAAAATGCCGATGACATTAAAAACGATGATCCATATTTTGGGATTCGTCCCGGTGGCTTCCGATATTGAAATCGAAACACCAGTGGCATTTCCCGATTGAAAGCAGGTTGCAACAAGGAAAATTCCGAGGCCAATGATGATTGAGGTGGTTTTGCCAAACTTATTGCGAATTAAGGTCAGTAACGACTCGTCCCGGGCTATGCCGATGCGTGCTGCCATATTGGTAAAAACCATCATAAAGAAAATAGCGACGACGACAACCCACAACAGTGAAAAGCCGTAGTCTGCGCCCATTTTTGATGTGATGGTCATTTTGCTGGGGCCGAAAACCAGGGCAGCGGTAATAATGCCCGGTCCCAGGATGGATAGCCAATTTTTAAGTAGAGAGGATTTTGGCTCGTGTTGCTGTTCCATAGGATTTTATCGTGATGAGGTTAAATGCTGTTGGTTGATTTTATTGGCAGAATTACCAAAATGTGTTCGGATATAATTTGTGATCTCAATGATTTCTTCATCTTTCAGGAATGAAAAAGAAGGCATTGCGCTCTCATATTTGATCGCACCGATCTTCTTGTCTTTCAGTCCATGGAGGATAACTTTCAACAAAGCATCAGGATTGCCTTGAACAAGCGGTGAATTTGCCAAGGGGGGAAATGTATTGTTAAGCCCCTTGCCGTCTGCTTTATGACAGGATGCGCAATATGCTTCGTATAATGCTTGTCCACTTTTGGCCTGTACGCCGGCAGTAGGGACTGCAAGCGGGCGGATGGTAGGAGCCGAGATTTTGTCCGCAATACGAAGCCGATAAATCACATCGTCATCGGGCTTTGGAAATCCCTTTTGCGGATTCCAGTCACGGTTGCTTGAACAGAAATAGATGTCCCCATTGGGTAAAGTCAATACGGATCGTAGACGGCCAAGTTGATCTTTGAATAGCATCTTCTCATCGACGATCTGTTGGCCATCTGCGGATAATTTTAGGATGCGTAGAGATTGATTTTTTAAGGTCGCAAGCAATAAACTGTGCTGCCATTCGGGGATAATGCTGGATCCATAATACGCCATGCCAGATGGGGCGACCACGGGAGTCCATGATTTAATGGGGTCCTGTCTTGGCGATTTTTTTGCAATCGCTTTTTCCTTTTCCGTGTCAATCATACCTTCGATCTGTGGCCAGCCATAGTTTTTTAACGGTTGGATGAGGTTGATTTCATCCTCAATGGCATCGCCATGTTCGGATGTGTAGATCAAGCCTTTTTCATTGTGGGTGAGCCCCTGCATGTTTCGAAACCCCCATGCATAGACATAACTGTTTGCGATCGGATTATCTTTTGGAATGCTGCCGTCGAGATTGAGTCGCAAGATTTTTCCGTTTAAAGAGCTGCTGTCCTGCGCAAATGTATCACTTGCGGCATCTCCTGTGGCCCAATACACCTTGTTGTCGGTTGAAACAATGACTCTAGAACCGTTGTGTCCCGTATTTCCCGGTATTTGCAAGAGCAATTTGGGGTTCGATAACTTGCCTTTGATACTATAATCGTATCGATATAAGTTCGAAAAAATAAGGCTGTCCTTTTTGCTTGTGTAAGAAAGGTAAAGGTAAGCTTGCTGATGCTCCGGCTGATAGAGTGCCATTCCCAAGAGTCCTAAGGTACGTTGATGGTATACATCTGTCAGGCTATCAATTAAAGTAACGGTTTTAGTTTTAATATCCAGTCTTCGTATGCTTCCCCCGATTTCAGAAAATAGAATCGCATCGTTGATCTGGTCATATTGTAAGTCCCACGGTACATGGAGTTTTGTGGCTTCTTTTGAGAGCGAAAGTATACTATGCTCCAGTTGGATGCTGTTTATTGGCTTGCTCTCTTTTTCTGTCTCGGAAGAACAGGAAGATAACATGGGGATCAGTGCTGCAAGCCAAATATATGTTTGTTTTTTCATATCGGGTCTACGGTTATTCCTTTGATTTATTTGGTTAGTCAAATGTAGTTGAATAAAAATAAATATACAAAAAATAAGTAAAATTGTATACAAATTTATTTGACAACCTATGCTAAATACGATTTAGTTGATAATCCTTTATGTATAGCAGTCGTTATTTATATTTTACACGAACCTGCTATTAAATGTATTTTGTAAAAAAGTGAAAAAAATATTGAATTGTATACAAAAAATACATATTATTGTATTCACTATGATAAAGTAAGGAAATACAATTGAGATCATAAAAGGATTGAAAATTACTTTTCTTAAAAATACCAATAAACTAAAGAGCTTATAAATCATTTATTTAACCACTTTAACCTGAGTATTCATGATACTAAAGCAGATTAAAATCCGGGATGTAATAAACAGGAGTTGCCTTCTGGTAGGGTTGCCTTTTATTTCGATGGGTGCATTGGCAAATGTACCTTCTTCCCTTAATAATGGAAAGATTCCGATCTCGAATGTCTTAAACCCAGCTCTGGGTTTAACTAAATTTCAGCAACAGCTCGTAGGACAAGTGCTGGATGCCAAAGGGCAGCCGCTATCCGGTGTGGAAGTTCGTAACCTTAAAAATGCGACTGTTACTGTGACGGATCAAGAGGGCCGTTTTAAATTAACTGGCTCTGTTTCGGATCAGATTCAATTTCGGTTAATCGGTTTTAATACGAAGGTAGTGTCAGGGAAGGATGTGCAGGCCCTCGTGCTTGAAGCAAGTGAAAATGCGTTGGATGAGGTGGTTGTGGTGGGGTACGGCAAGCAGAAAAAAGGCAACTTGACTGGAGCGGTGGCTAGTGTCACTTTTGATCAAACCACGTCGAGCCGGGGTCTTTCCAATGTTTCTCAGGCATTGCAGGGCGTGATCCCCGGATTGGCGGTGAATCAAAACTCAGGAATGGCAGGAAATAATGCGGCGGACCTGCTGATTAGAGGTTTAGGGACGGTCAATAGTGCTGGACCGCTGATCGTGGTGGATGGGATGCCAGATGTGAATATGAACCGTGTTAATGTAAACGATATTGAGAGTGTGACCGTGTTAAAAGATGCTTCTTCGGCAGCGGTATATGGTTCCAGAGCGGCCAATGGAGTCGTGTTGATTACGACAAAATCAGGTAAAAGAAATAGCAGAACGGCTATTTCTTTTAGTGCCAACAAGTCGCTGGTGAAACCAACCCGCTCTTTTGACTTTGTGAATAATTATGCAAAAGCAATGACGGCTACCCAAAGGGCGCAAGCCTATAATACCGCCGCCGCTGCGCTCAATTTTAAGAATGGTACTATCGATGAGTGGCTGGCTTTGAGCATGATTGATCCGAGATTGTACCCGAGTACTGATTGGTGGGATGTCATTCTTCGTGATGGTCAAAGTGGTAATTATAATGTCTCTATAAATGGTGGTACTGAAAATAATAATTACTACTTATCTGTAGGTATGCTTGATGAGAAGGGGATACAGATCAATAATGATTTTAAACGTTATAATGCTGCATTTAACTTCGAAACGAAGGTAACCAATACCATTGGCGCTGGAGTCAGGTTTTCCGGCAACTGGTCCGATTACCGTTATAATTATGAGGACGGCATGACTGCTAACTCCACAAGCGGCATGGATTTGTTTACCTCGCCCGCAGGTATATTGCCTTATGATCCTATTACTGGTTTTTACGGTGGCGCTATGTCTTACAACGAAAGTCCGCAGGCCAACAATATTTATGCGGATTACATGACGCGCAACCAAAATCATATGAATCAAAAGCAGGCTTTGGTGAATGGATATTTAAATTGGAAACCATTTAAAGGATTTGAAGCTAAAGTGGATTATGCCTTAAATTATGATACGCGTTTTCAATGGAAGGCGGATATGCCAACAAAATTATATAATATCCGAACAGGACTGTCCCTCCGGGATCTTGTTCCGACAAATGACGGAATATATAATACCGACAGAAATAATTACAAAACACAGCTGAACTTCAAGCTGAGTTACGACCATAAGTTTGGTGCCAACCATGATTTCTCTGCCTTGGCTGTGTATTCAGAAGAGTATTGGAACAGCCGTATATTAGCTGGTAGTCGATTAGATCGTTTACATCCTAGCTTGCATGAAATTGATGGCGCTTCCGAAGATGTGCAAAATGTGTCCGGATCGTCCTCAGCAGAAGGTTTGCGCTCTTATATTGGTCGACTAAATTATACTGCCTTTGGAAAGTACATGTTTGAAGGGAACTTTAGGGTGGATGGTTCATCACGATTTTTGCCGGGTGATCAATATGGATTCTTTCCTTCTGCCGCGGTAGGCTGGCGAATTTCAGATGAGACATTCATGTCAGCATTGAAGGATAAGATTAGCATGAGCTCCGCCAAATTTAGAGCTTCTTACGGTACATTGGGTAATAATAGTGGTGTCGGCTTATATGAGCAGAAGCAATCTTTGGTCTCTAGTCCCTATTATTTGATTGACAACAGTACAGGGACGGGCTCTGTCGTAAAAGGACTGATCAATAAAAAACTGATCAACTATGATCTTACGTGGGAAGAGACCCGCGTGCTGAACTTGGGTTTAGATCTTGGATTCTTTAAAAATAAGCTGACTGCAGAGTTGGATTACTACGAAAGAAAGACGATCGGTATGAATAGGCCTTCGGATGTGTCGATGCATCTAACAGGTTTATTTGCCGCCCCTCGACGTAATATTGGGGATATGATGAATAAAGGGTTAGAAGCAAATGTGACTTGGAATGACCGAAAGGGAGGTGTGGGCTATATGCTAAACTTCAATGTCGGATATAATAAGAACAAGCTGCTGTCTTGGAACGAGCAATTGCAAAGAGGTTCGGTATTTATTGATATGCCTTATAATTTTATCTACGCTTTCGAATCGTTGGGTATCGCCCAATCTTGGCAGGACGTCTATAATGCTGTTCCTCAAGGGGCTTCTCCAGGTGATATTTTGTTGAAAGATGTAAACGGTGATGGTAAATTGGATGCGAATGATCGGGTGGCATATCCGGCCTATCAATTGGGTAGACCAAAGGTGAATTATGGGTTTAGAGGTTCAGTGGATTACAAAGGTTTTGATTTTTCTTTCCTGCTGCAGGCTGCAACGGGAAGAAAAGAATTTTGGATGAACAGGGCGAATTCGAACTTTTTGGGGACAGCAAACCAGGCCATTACGGAGGATCAATGGAATAATATGTGGAGTCTGGACAATCGTGATGCCGATTATCCAAAATTGCTTCCCAGTA
>Ga0308161_1005315_pt1 | contig 11356 bp, 6 predicted proteins | sample PhyFR2_FD_201034 | JGI IMG/M metagenome (GOLD analysis project Ga0308161, IMG submission 201034) | Phyllosphere microbial communities from UC Gill Tract Community Farm, Albany, California, United States - DLSLF.R2 | ecosystem: Host-associated > Plants > Phyllosphere > Unclassified | place: USA...
GCGCTGTCCTTGTACCGGGACTTCAGGTCACGACGGATCAGCAGGTCGAGCAGCTGCCGGTGCGCGAAGACCTCTCGGATCGACCCGATGACGGCGGTGGCCGGGCGACCGGCCGGGATCATCCGCTCCTGGCGGAGCCGATCGAACCGCTCGGTGACGATGTTGCTCAAGGTGTTTCCTCACATTCGACGCGGGCGACGGACAACTGTACATCGGCGGCCACAGGGGGCTGCCGGACGTCAGCGCCCGTTCTTGCTCTCCCGCATGATGCGCACACGGTTCTGGACCTTGTCCCGGAGACCGGTCACGCCGTTCTCGCGGAGGTACCAGGTGGCCAGGCGCACGTCACGCGAGATGCCGTGCCGGCTGTTCGCGATCCGGTGGAACTGGAGCTCGCGCTGCCGGGCCGGGCTCAGCTGCACGCGCGGGCGTCCGGCTGCGGCGACGGAGCCGGCCGGGACCGCTGCTTCGTGGGCGCGGTCGGCGGCGACGTGCGGGTCCTTGCAGAACTCGACGAGGGGTTCGAGCGCCCGCTCCCAGGTGAAGTCGGACCGGACGCGGCTCACGGCGTCGCGGGCAGCCTGGGCGGCCTCGGGGTCGTACAGCATCGACTCGAGCGCAGCGGCGAGTCCGTCGACGTCGCGCTCCTTGACCGCGACGCCCATGCCCTCGGCCGCCACCAGGTCGCCGAAGCTGTCGCCGTCGGTGGTGACGATCGGCAGGTTCGCCCACATGTAGTCGAGGATGCGGGTGCGGAACGAGAACGTCGTCTCGATGTGCGCGAAGTGCGTCGAGACGCCGGCGTCGGCCTCGAGCAGGTAGTTCTGGCGGTCGTCGAGGGCGACCCACTGCTCGTTGAAGAACACGTGCTTGTTCGTCAGACCGAGCTGGTCGCTGAGGCGGCGGGTCTCGGACACGATCGCCATCTCCGGCACGTCCGGGTTCGGGTGCGCGACGCCGAGGAAGAACAGGCGGATGTCGTCGTGCGTCTCGGCGACCTTGGCGATCGCGCGCACCAGCGACGGGGTGTCGAACCAGTTGTAGATGCCGCCGCCCCAGATGACGACCTTGTCGTCCTCGCCGATGCCGGGCGTGACGCCGCGGATGGCCTTGCGCTCGTGCGCCGGCGGGGTGGAGTCCATGCCGAACGGTGCGATGGCGATGAGCTTCTTCAGGTTGTCGTCGGCCAGGTAGTTGTCCGGGTTGATCCGACCGACCCCGGCGAGCTGTCCCAGCCAGAACAGCCGCTGCCGCTCGGAGGCACAGAGGAAGAAGTCGCCGCGTTCGAGCTGGCGGTTGATCACCTCGGTCGTGCTGGTCACCTGGTTGCGCCAGCCGACGTCGCCGTTGTCGCGCGCCTGCTCGAGCTGCTCGAGGTGCATCGGGTCGTACAGGTCGACGACCATGACCTTGTTCGAGTTCTGCAGGGTCTGGAAGTGGTGGAGCGCGTAGCCCTGGAAGAAGATGACGTCGGCCCACTCCTCGTGCTCCCGCATGGCGCGCTCGTGCTGGAGCGGGACGCGGGACACCTCGAAGCGGTCGGTCTTGCGGTTCGCGACGTTCCAGGTCACCAGGCGGACGTCGTTGTGCTCGCTGAGGGCCTCGGCGATCTTCCACGCCCGCATGCCCGGGCCGGCCATCTTGGCGCCCAGCGCGTCGCCGGTGATGACGAGCACGCGGGTGCGGTGCATCGGCTGCTCGACGTCGAACGCCTCGATGATGGCTTGGTAGCCCTCGAGGAAGTAGCCGTCCTCGAACAGCGGCTTGAAGGCGTCGCCGAACAGGCGGAAGACCTCTTTGTCGGTCTTGACGCGCTGCCCCTGGATGCGTCGCCGTTCCTCCGACAGGCGGGGGAGGTCGGAGACGAACTGGTCGAGCGCGTACAGCCCGGCCACCGCCTCCTTCGACATCGGGGTGGTCGGGTCGAACTCGTCCGGGGCGCCGGTGAAGCGACGGATGTCGAACTCCTCCGAGTCCCGGCCGCTCTTCGCCACCGCGCGGCGGGCGAGCAGGGCGAGCGCGGCGGGCAGGAAGACGCCGAGGTTCTCGTCGGAGAGGTTCTTGTAGAGCAGGTGCAGGGCGTTCCGCTCGAGCAGGTACATCTCGCGGTGGTCGCCGAACGACTTCATCGAGCCGTGGTGCTTGTGGTAGACGACGGACCGCGGTGCGAACCGGACGCGGTAGCCGAGCAGGTTGAGGCGCCAGCCGAGGTCCACGTCGTCGTAGAACATGAACAGGCCCTCGTCGAAGCCACCGACCTCGAGGAAGACGTCGCGGCGGACGAACAGCGCCGAGCCGGTGCCGAACAGCAGGTCCTGCGGCTCGTCGAAGCGGCCGTCGTCGAGCTCGGCGATGTGGTTCTTGTAGCCCATGCCGAACCAGCTGAGGCCGGACTCGACGAAGTCGATCGTCTTGCCCTCCCAGTCGAGGACCTTGCTGGCGACGGCTGCGACGCGGGGGCTCGGGGCGAACCCGGCGATGCCCTCCTTCACCCAGTTGACGTCCGGCTTGGCGTCGTTGTTGAGGAAGGCGACGACGTCACCGCTCGCCTCACGTGCACCGAGGTTGCTGCCGCCGGTGAAGCCGAGGTTCTCGGCCGACACGATGATCTTCACGTTCGACTGGGCACCGAGCGCGGCCCGGAGCCGCTGTTCACTGTCGTCGCCGGAGCCGTTCTCGACGACGACGATCTCGAGGCGGTCCGCCGGCCAGTCGACCTCGCTGAGGCGGGCGATGCACTCGAGCGTGTCGTCCGTCCCTCGGAAGTTGATGACGACGACGGACACGCGGGGCGCGGAGGTGGACACGGAACGGACTCCATACGTCGGCTGGCGAAGGTGCCTGCGGAAGGCGGGTACGACTATACCGACGCGATCTCCGGACACCCGGGACCTGGGAGACTGACGCCGTGGACGTCTCCGTGGTCATCATCGACTGGCACCAGCCCGAGCTCACCCGCCGGGCCGTCGAGTCCGTGCTCTCCCAGCGGGTCGACGCGTCGGTCGAGGTGGTGCTCGTCGTCAACGAGGCCGACGACGCCACGGTCGCCGCGTACCGCGCGGACCTGCCGGACGTCGTCGTGGTGCCGGAGCCCACCAACTCCGGGTTCGCCGGTGGTGTCGTCCGGGGGATCGCCGCCTCCTCGGGCGAGGTCGTCGTGCTCCTCAACAACGACGCGGTGGCCGACCACGGGTTCCTCGACCGCGGCCTCGCCGTCCTCGCGGCGGGCGGGCCACGGGTCGCGGCCGTCGCCGCCACGGTGGTCCTCGAAGGACGGTTCGCCCCGGTCCCCGCCGGTGACCCGCGGTCCGCGGACGACCTCGTCGCACCCGACGGTCGACGCTGGCGACGCGCGGAGGTCGGTCAGACCCTGGTGAACGGCACGGGCGTCGTGCTGGACCGCTCCGGCAACGGTCGCGACCGCGACTGGCTCCGCCCGCTCGACGACGGGCCTGAAGACGCGCCGCTGTTCGGCTTCTCCGGGGGAGCGGCGTTCCTCCGTCGCGAACCCCTCGACGCGGTCGGCGGCTTCGACCCGTCCCTCTTCATGTACTACGAGGACCTCGACGTCGCGTGGCGCCTCCGCCTCGCCGGCTACGAGGTCCGGCACGCCCCGGACGCGGTCGTCGTGCACCGGCACGCGGCCAGCTCGGGCAGCGACTCACCCCTGGTCCGCTCGCAGAGCATGCGGAACCGTCTGGCCGTCGTGCTGCGGAACGCCTCGGCCGGGTTCGCGCTACGGGTCGTCGTCCGCACCGCGGGTCGCCTGGTCCGCGACCTGCTGCGGCCGTCGTCGGCACAGCTCACGCCGGCCGCGTGGTGGCGGCTCTGCCGGGAGGCCCCTGCCGTCCTCCGCCACGCCCGTCGCGCCCGGCGCGGCGACGGTGTGGGCGCGGCGGGCCGTCGCCAGGTCGAGGCGTCCCTCGACCCGAACTCCTGAACCGATGCTCAGGCGTGCGGGACGCGGGTGACCGCGGTCCGGAGCGGGCGCGACGGGGACGCGCCGGGCCTCCCGTTCGGGGGCAGGACTGGGGGCTGTGTGATCACTGTGATCCAGGTAGCCTGATGTGACCCGTGTGCACCGGCCGTTCGTCAGGGGTCGACCGACTGCGCAGAGCGCATCGCGCACGCCACCCAACCCCGTCGACGCCAACGGAAGGCCCCACGACGTGAAGAAGGTCGTCGCCATCATCGCGAGCATGCTCGCGCTCGCGAGTGTGCTGGTCGGTTTCCAGCTGTCCGGTCCGAACACCGCCCAGGACTCCGCGTCCGCGGTGACGGGATCGTCGTTCTCGGCGGGCAACATCATCTCGGACGCCAACTTCTACGACGGCGCCTCGATGAGCGCCGCGCAGATCCAGTCGTTCCTCACGACCCAGGTCGGCACCTGTGCGTCGAGTTCCTGCCTCAGCAACGGGAGGTTCAGCATGAACTCCCGCGGCAGCGACCCGATGTGCCGCGCCGTCACCGGGGGGTCGAACCTCTCGGCCGCGGTGATGATCTCCCGCGTCGCCGCCGCCTGCTCGATCAGCCCGAAGGTCATCCTCGTGACGCTCCAGAAGGAGCAGACCCTGGTCAGCGGCGCCACCGCGCGGAACCCCTCCGCCTCCCGGCTCGAGCGCGCGATGGGCTACGCCTGCCCCGACAACGTCGGCGGCCACTGCGACCCGGCCTACGCCGGCGTCGGCAACCAGGTCTACTGGTCGGCGTGGCAGTGGAAGCGCTACGGCAACCCCGCCGGCACCAGCAACTACTTCACCTGGTTCAACCCGGGTGTGCGGCAGATTCAGTACAACGTGCCGACCTCCTGCGGCACCAAGTCGGTCTCGGTCCAGAACAAGGCGACCGCCGCGCTGTACTACTACACGCCGTACACCCCGAACACGGCCGCGCTCAACAACCTGTACGGCACGGGTGACTCGTGCTCGGCGTACGGCAACCGCAACTTCTGGCGGATGTACACGGACTGGTTCGGCTCGCCGACCTCGAACGCCCAGCCCCAGGGGCGCCTGGACGGCGTCACCGGTGGCGCCGAGAGCGTCACCGTCAACGGTTGGGCGATCGACCCGACCGACAAGGCCTCGACCAAGGTCGACGTGACCGTGGACTCCACCGTCACCCGGATCACCGCATCGGCGTCCCGGCCGGACATCGGACGGGCGCACCCCGGCTTCGGCAACGCGCACGGCTTCAAGTCCAGCATCGCGGCCTCGCCGGGCTCCCGGAAGGTGTGCGTCACGGCGCTCGGGACCGACGGCCTGCGCAGCCAGAGCCTCGGCTGCAAGACCGTCACCGTCATCAAGGCGGCCCCGTTCGGTGCCGTCAACGGGGTCACCGCGGTCCCCGGCGGCCTGCGGGTCAACGGCTGGACGATCGACCCGGACAAGAAGGCGACGTCGATCAAGGCCCGCATCGCGGTCGACGGCAAGGCCACCACGGTCACCGCGTCCGCGTCGCGGTCCGACGTCTCTCGCGCCTACCCGGGTGCCGGAGCGAAGCACGGCTTCGACGTCACGGTGCCCGCGGCCGGTGGGACGCGCTCGGTGTGCGTCACCGGTGTGAACGTCGGACCCGGTGCGGACAAGCTCCTCGCCGCGTGCCGGTCGGTGCGCGTGCCGGGCTCGACCCCGACGGGCTCCGTCGACTCGATGACCCCGACCGCCTCGGGCATCGCGATCCGCGGGTGGACGGTCGACGGTGACGTCACCAGTCCGATCTCCGTCGACGTCTACGTCGACGGTGTCGGACGTCGGATCAGCGCGAACCAGAGCCGCTCGGACGTCGCGAAGGTGTTCCCGGTCTACGGCGCAGCGCACGGGTTCTCGACCACCGTCGCCGCGAAGCCCGGCTCCCACAAGGTGTGCGTCTACGCGATCAACGCCGGCGCGGGCACGACGAACCCGGCGCTCAAGTGCGCGACGGTCCAGGTCGGCTCCGCCCCGGTGGGCGCCTTCGACAGCGCCACCGCGGTCAGCGGCGGCATCGCCGTGTCCGGCTGGGCCTGGGACGCCGACACCACGGCGCTCATCCCGGTCGACGTGACCGTCGACGGCAAGGCCACCCGCGTCCAGACCGGCGCCGTCCGCGCCGACGTGGCACGTGCCCACCCGACCGCCGGACGCCAGCGTGGGTGGACGACGACGATCACGGCCACCGCCGGGACGCACCAGGTGTGCGCCACCGCGGTGGACGCCTCCGGGTCGTCGGGCACCGCGCTCGGCTGCAAGTCGGTCGTCGTCCGCTGAGCCGTCCGACGCTCCGTGTCACCGTGCCCGTCCGCTCCTGCGGGCGGGCACGGCTGTTCCTCCGACCAGGCACCGCGTCTCGCGACCGGACACCGTGTCTGGCGATCCGGACGCTGTGTCTCCGATCAGACACCCCGGCCCCTCGGGACGGCAACCGGGCCGTGACGCCGTACGATGTCGCGAGGTCGGACGGCAGCGTCCGGTGCGCCGGACCGAAGAGGGGCCCGGCATCCGGGCGGGTGACGCCCGTGCTCGTCCGAGACCGTAGAGAGAACCATGGCTGAATCCGTTTCCCCCCGCACGCTCGTCATCGTCCCGACCTACAACGAGGCCGAGAACGTGACGGACATCCTGGACCGCGTGCTCGGCGTGGTGCCGGATGCGCACGTGCTCGTGGTGGACGACGGCAGCCCGGACGGCACCGGCGACCTGGTCGCCGCACGTGCGACGGACGACGACCGCGTGCACCTGCTGCGCCGGTCGGGGAAGCTCGGTCTGGGGACCGCCTACGTGGCGGGGTTCCGCTGGGGACTGGAGCGCGGGTACGAGTTCCTCGTCGAGATGGACGCGGACGGGTCGCACCCGGCGGACCGGTTGCCGGCGCTGATCGCCGCCGTGGCGGACGCGGACCCGGCCGACGGGGTCATGCTGTCGATCGGGTCGCGGTGGACCGCCGGTGGGTCGGTGGTCGACTGGCCGAAGCACCGCGAACTGCTGAGCCGTGGCGGCAACGCGTACGCGCGGATCATGCTCGGGCTGGACGTGCACGACATCACCGCGGGCTTCCGGGTCTACCGCGCCGACGCGATCGCGCGGATGGCGCTGGACGAGATCGACTCGAAGGGCTACTGCTTCCAGGTCGACATGACGCTGCGGGTGCACGACCTGGGCGGCACGATCGTGGAGGTCCCGATCCGGTTCCGCGACCGGGTGCACGGGGTGTCGAAGATGAGCCAGGCGATCGTGGTCGAGGCGATGCTCCGCACGACGCAGTGGGGCCTGCAGCGCCGGTTCGGGCGCGGGTCCCGTCGGCGCTGACCTGCGCTGACCTGAGCCTGCGGGTTCGCTCACCCGGGTGGTGCTCCGACATCATGTCGCCATGAGCTCCCTCGTCGCCGAGCCGGCCGGGCCCGCCGATCGCTTCGCCGCACTGTCGCGGGCCGCCCGGCGCGGTCGAGGTGCCCTCCTCCCGCTGCTCGTCGGGGCCGCCGCGACCGGGCTCGCCTGGTTCCGACTCCTGCCCGGTGCGCGGAACACGCTGTGGGCCGAGGACGCCGCGGTGTTCCTCACCCAGCGCTTGCACTCCGGGCCGTTCGTGTCGCTGGTGCTGCCGTACGACGGCTACCAGCAGCTCGTCCCGCGCCTGCTGACCGACCTCGCGACCGCCGTGCCGGTCGCGGACTACGCCCGGATGGTCACGCTGCTCTGCTGCCTCGTCGTGGGCCTCGCCGCCGCGGGGGCGGCCGTCTGGACCCGGGAGGCGCTGCAGCACCCCGCCACGCGGGTCCTGTTCGCCCTGGTGCCGGTGCTGACCCCCGTCGTGGCCTTCGAGGTCCTCGGCAACACCGCGAACCTGCACTCGTTCCTGCTGTTCCTCGTTCCGGTGCTGCTGCTCGTCCGACCGGGCAGCACCCGCGGCGCACTGCTGCCGGCGCTCGTCGCGTTCGTCATCGCGATGAGTGAGATCCAGGCGCTGTTCTTCGTCCCGATGCTGCTGCTCGGGGTCCGGCACCGGCGGACGTGGCCGATCGGCGGGGCGCTGCTCCTCGGCCTCGTGGTCCAGCTGTCCACCGCCGTGCTGGTGCCGCGCGTCCGCGTCCCGGTGGCACAGCAGCCCCTCGACGTCGTCCGCGGGTGGTTCCTCGAACCGCTGCTCAGCATCGTCTGGCCGCGGGTCGGGCCCGCGGTGACCCGGCTCGTGCAGGTCGGGCCGGTGCTGCTCGTCGTCCTGGCCCTCGCCGTCGCCGCCGCCGTGGTGGTCGCGCTGTGGGGTCGGTGGCGGCGTGACGACGGACTCTGCACGCTCCGGACCCTGACGGTCGCCCTCGTGGTCGCCTCACCGCTGGTGTGGTGCGTCGCGCTGGCGGTGAACCCCACGCCACGGATCGACTTCACGCACCACGGCGTCGAGCTGCTCGCGGCCGCCGGCTACCTGCGCTACGCGGCCGTGCCGTCGATGTTCGTCCTGGGCGTCGTCGTCCTCGCCGCCGAGCGCCTCCTGCGGGTGCGGCGCCGCGCGGCGACAGCCGCCGGTGTGGTGGTCCTGGCACTGCTCGTCGGGCTGCTCGGATGGCGCGCGCTGCCGGGCGAGAGCGCTCGCACGGGGGCGCCGAGCTGGTCGGTCGAGTACCGCGCCGCCCGTCGGCACTGCGCCGAGGGGGCGACGGAGTACCGGTTCGACCAGGCACCGCAGGGGTGGAACGTGACGCTCGGGTGCGCCACCGTCCGGCGGGGTGCGTTCCCGACCACCGAGCGCTGACGCACCCGACGTCGACCGGTCAGACGCAGCTGACGTTCCGGTCGATCCCGCCCGCGACGTACTGCGTCATGACGACCTTGCCGCCGCCGGTCAGGGGGGAACCGGAGCACGCGCGCTGTGCGACGGCCGGCGACGACGCCCCGGTGGCGACCCAGCTCGGCAGACGGTACAGGGAGCTCGAGGACGGGACCGGACCGGTCACGAGCCCGAGCTGGTAGCTGGTGGAGTAGAGACCGACCTGCGCGCCGATCCCCGAGAAGTACGCGGTCATCCCCTCGAGGTCCGCGCGGTTCTGCGCCGTGTCGGTCTGCCAGGTGCCACCCGTGGGGCCGCCGATCTCGACGTCGAGCCACCACCGGTACGCGGACGGCGACGTGATGCCGCGGGAGGTCGCGTCCTCGTAGGCCCGGGTGTAGCCGTAGACGTAAGAGCAGGGCTTGTCGAACCCGCCCGTGCAGGTGCCGTAGGGGTTCCGCACGGTCGGACCGCCGGGGATGGTGTTGCTCCTCGGCCAGACGCTGGCCTTGCTGCCGGGGTTCGCGGTGTTCACGTAGAGCTGCACCTTCGGCTGGCTGGTGCCGCCACGGGATGCGGCGGCCCACGCCAGCTCGGGGGCGAGGCAGCTGTTCGTCTGGTTCGCCAGTCCGCCGTTGACGCCGACGACGCCGAACGCCTGGTCCGACGGGACCGAGCCGGAGATGGCGGCGGAGCCCTGCGCGGCACACTGCGGCGAGGAGATGTCCGCGCCGAAGCCCGACCCGGAACTGCCGTCGAGGAAGTACCCGGAGACGTCGACGAACACGGTTGCGGTGCCGGCGCTCACCTTCGCCTGCACCCGGCGGTCGACGGTGCTGCCGACGACCTTGGGCATGGTCAGGGCCGAGATCTCCTGCCCGCGGACGTGGTCCTGGGTCGCGACGCGGGCGTCCTGGCCCGACGGCGTGACGCGGAGGTAGCCGGTCGCGGTCGGGGCCGAGACCTCGACGTTCGCGACGACCGCGGTCGCGGTGCCCGGGACGCCGGCGGTCCCGGTGACCCGGACGGTCCGGGGCGTGGTGGACACCGCGGTGGTGGCGACGCGGACGGTGTCGACCGGCACGAAGACGGAGCCGGTGGTGGACGGGGAGTAGTACCCGACGACGTCCATGAACACCGTCGCGGTGCCCCGCGAGACCTTCACCTGCACGGCGCCGCCGGTGAGCCCGACCACGACGAGGTTCGACACGGCGGTCCCGCGCTGGTAGACCTGCGCGGCGACCGAGGGGTCCTGGCCCGCAGCGGTCACTCGGACGTACCCGTCGGCGGTCTGCTGCTCGACGGCGACGTTCACAGCCACCGCGGTGGCGTTCGAGGGCACCCCGCCGGTGCCGGCGAGCGGGACCCGGACGGGGCTCGTGCCCACCTTCGACCCCGCGAACACCCGAGCCGCGTCGACCGGCGTGTACGTCGACCCCGCTCCGGAGCCGTAGTACCCCGAGATGTCGAAGTGCACGGTCGCGGACCCTGCCGAGAGCTTCGTCTGCACCTTGCCGCCGGTCAACTTGACGGTGGTGAGGTTCGAGATGGTCTGGCCGGCCCGGAACTCCTGGGTGGCGACGCTCGGGTCGGAGCCGGCGGGCGTGACCCGGACGTACCCGGCACGGGTGGGGACGTCGACCTCGACGTTGAGGACGACCGCGGTCGCACCGGCCGGGACGCCGTTCCGCCCGGCGATCGTGACGACCTTCGGGGTCGTGCCGACCGTGCCGCTGAACGCGCGCGCGGTGGCGACGGGGAAGTAGCGGCCGGTGGTCGGTGCGGCGGCCTCGGCGGCTCCGGGAGCGACGACCACGAGGCCGGTGACGACGAGGACGATGCCCAGGCCGAGGACGAACAGGTGGTGCAGGCGCGACATCGCGTTCCTCCGGGTCGACGGCCGTCCCCCTGACGACCTGGCTGGCCTCGCGGCCACGAGCAGCTTAGGGGCGCTCGAGCCGTCGGCGCCAGGACCGCCGACGAGCGGACACGACGAGCACGGTCACGAACACCATCAGTCCGGCCCCGTGCAGCAGGGTGCTCTCGGCGGCGCTGGTCACCCCGAGCAGCACGAGGACGGCGGCGGGCCAGACGTACGCCACCCCGGGGTACGTCGTGGCGGTCACCCAGGCGCGGGCGAACGCGAGCAGGGCCGCGGCGACCAGCAGCAGCATGCCCGCCAACCCGACCTGCAGCCAGGCGTCCACGACGACGTCGAGGCCCGACGTGAAGCGGGCGCCGGCCGGGTCCACGAAGGTGACGTAGGGGACGACGGGTTCGCTCGGCCACGACCCGACCCACCCCCAGCCCTGCACCGGGTGCTGCTCGATGAAGTCGCGGATCTGCGACCAGAGCGCCAGCCGGGTGGACGTCCCACCGGCCGCCCCGATCTCGGGCAGGACCCGGTTCCGGGCGACCACCAGGACCGTCCCGATGGCGAGGACGAACACCCCCAGGACGGTGTTGATGACCGGGCGGGACGTGGCAGGCGCCCGCCGGAGGGACCACATCGCCAGGGCGGCGACGGTGAGGGCGATCATCGCGAGCCCGGTGATGGGGGACTGCACGAGCATCAGCGTGACGACGGCCAGGGCGGTGGAGCCGATCGCGCGCCAGT
>Ga0308161_1005323_pt1 | contig 11341 bp, 5 predicted proteins | sample PhyFR2_FD_201034 | JGI IMG/M metagenome (GOLD analysis project Ga0308161, IMG submission 201034) | Phyllosphere microbial communities from UC Gill Tract Community Farm, Albany, California, United States - DLSLF.R2 | ecosystem: Host-associated > Plants > Phyllosphere > Unclassified | place: USA...
CGAAGAAGCGTGCGCAGTACGAGCGTGCGTGGGGCGACGTCGAGAAGATCAAGGAGTCCGACGGCGTCGTGACCGGCACGGTCATCGAGGTCGTCAAGGGCGGCCTGATCGTCGACATCGGTCTCCGCGGCTTCCTCCCGGCCTCGCTCATCGAGCTGCGTCGCGTCCGCGATCTGACCCCGTACCTGGGCCAGGAGCTCGAGGCGAAGATCCTCGAGCTCGACAAGAACCGCAACAACGTGGTCCTCTCGCGCCGCGCCCTGCTCGAGCAGACGCAGTCCGAGTCGCGCACCACCTTCCTCAACAACCTCCACAAGGGCCAGGTCCGCAAGGGCATCGTGTCGTCGATCGTCAACTTCGGTGCGTTCGTCGACCTGGGCGGCGTCGACGGTCTCGTCCACGTCTCCGAGCTCTCCTGGAAGCACATCGAGCACGCCAGCGAGGTCGTCGAGGTCGGTCAGGAAGTCACCGTCGAGATCCTCGAGGTGGACCTGGACCGCGAGCGCGTGTCGCTCTCGCTCAAGGCCACCCAGGAGGACCCGTGGCAGGTCTTCGCCCGCACCCACGCGATCGGTCAGATCGCGCCGGGCAAGGTCACGAAGCTCGTGCCGTTCGGTGCCTTCGTCCGCGTCGCCGACGGCATCGAGGGTCTCGTCCACATCTCGGAGCTCTCGAACAAGCACGTCGAGCTCGCCGAGCAGGTCGTCTCCGTCGGTGACGAGGTCTTCGTCAAGATCATCGACATCGACCTCGACCGTCGCCGCATCTCGCTCAGCCTCAAGCAGGCGAACGAGGGCGTGGACCCGGAGGGCACCGAGTTCGACCCGGCGCTCTACGGCATGCCGACCGAGTACGACGACAAGGGTGACTACAAGTACCCCGAGGGCTTCGACCCGGAGACCAACGAGTGGCTCGAGGGCTACGACACCCAGCGCACCGAGTGGGAGGGCCAGTACGCGGCCGCCCAGGCGCGTTGGGAAGCCCACAAGGCGCAGGTCGCGAAGACCATCGCCGACGAGGAGAAGGGTGGCTTCGACCTCCCGGCCGGCGCGTCCTCGACGTCGACCTCCTCGACGCCGTCGTTCTCGAGCGAGTCGAACGGTCAGGGCACCCTGGCCGACGACGCCTCGCTCGCGGCGCTCCGCGAGAAGCTCAGCTCGAACAACTGATCGAGCTGGTCGCACCGACCGGAAGCCCGGCACCCCTCGTGGGTGCCGGGCTTCCGGCGTTCCCGGGCGTCGTCGTCCCCTCGTGCGTACGGCGTTCCGGGACGCCGTCCCGACCGGGGGTCGCTCGGTAGCCTGGTGGTGTGCGCATCATCGGTCTGACGGGCGGCATCGCCGCGGGCAAGTCCACGGTCTCCCGACGCTGGGCGGAGCACGGCGCGGTCGTGGTGGACGCCGACCAGCTCGCTCGGCAGGCGGTGGCGCCGGGGAGCCCCGGACTCGCCCGGGTCGCCGAGCGCTTCGGGGCCGGTGTGCTGACCGCAGACGGCTCGCTCGACCGGCCGGCACTCGGCAGCATCGTCTTCACCGACCCGCAGGCGCGGAAGGACCTCGAGGGGATCACCCACCCGGAGGTCTGGCGGCTCGCCCAGCAGGCCTTCGACGCGGCCGAGGCCGCCGACCCGGACGCGGTCGTGGTGTACGACGTCCCGTTGCTCGCGGAGGCCCGGGGGAGCCGTCCGCTCGCGTTCGACGCCGTCGTGGTCGTCGACGCCCCGGCCGCGCAACGGGTCGAGCGGCTCGTCGCCCACCGGGGGATGCCCCGCGACGAGGCCGAGCGGCGTGTGGCGGCCCAGGCGTCCGACGCCGAACGGCTCGCCCTCGCTGACCACGTCGTGGACGCCACGGGGACGCTCGACGAGACGGTGCGGTCTGCGGACGAGGTCTGGCGGCGGATCGCTGGCGTGCGGGACTGACCAGGTGGGCGGGGTCCTTCTGCCCTGGGCGAAGCGGCCGGTCCGGTGTCGGCGGTCCCGACTACCGTTGCCTGCATGGCAGTGTCGATCGAGCCCACGCGGGCGATCCGTCCGTTCGAGGTCATCAGCGAGTACTCGCCGAGCGGCGACCAGCCGGCGGCGATCGCCGAGCTCGCCGGCCGCATCAACGCCGGTGAGACCGACGTGGTCCTGCTCGGCGCGACGGGTACGGGCAAGTCGGCGACGACCGCCTGGCTCATCGAACAGGTGCAGCGTCCGACCCTGGTCCTGGCGCACAACAAGACCCTCGCGGCGCAGCTCGCGAACGAGTTCCGCGGGCTCATGCCGAACAACGCCGTCGAGTACTTCGTCTCGTACTACGACTACTACCAGCCCGAGGCGTACGTCCCGCAGACCGACACCTTCATCGAGAAGGACTCGTCCGTCAACGCCGAGGTCGAGCGCCTCCGCCACTCCACGACCAACTCGCTGCTCAGCCGGCGCGACGTCGTGGTGGTGTCGACCGTGTCGTGCATCTACGGCCTGGGCACGCCCGAGCAGTACATGAACGCCTCGGTCGCGCTGCACGTGGGCCAGACGATCTCCCGCGACCAGCTCGTCCGCAAGTTCGTCGGCATGCAGTACCAGCGCAACGACGTCGACTTCGCGCGCGGCACCTTCCGGGTCCGCGGCGACACCATCGAGATCATCCCGATGTACGAAGAGCACGCGATCCGCATCGAGATGTTCGGTGACGAGATCGAGGCGCTGTCCTCGCTGCACCCGCTCACGGGCAGCGTGATCGACGACCTGCCCGCGGTGTCGATCTTCCCGGCGTCGCACTACGTCGCGGACACCGACGTCATGCACAAGGCGATCGAACGCATCAAGGACGAACTCGCCGACCGGCTCGCCGAGCTCGAGGGCCAGGGCAAGCTGCTCGAGGCCCAGCGGCTCCGCATGCGCACGACGTTCGACATCGAGATGATGGAGCAGATCGGGTTCTGCTCGGGCATCGAGAACTACTCGCGGCACATGGACGGGCGCGAGGCCGGCGAGGCCCCGCACTGCCTCATCGACTACTTCCCCGACGACTTCCTCATCGTGATCGACGAGTCGCACGTCACGGTGCCGCAGATCGGCGCGATGTACGAGGGCGACGCCTCGCGCAAGCGCACCCTGGTCGAGCACGGTTTCCGCCTGCCGAGCGCCCTCGACAACCGCCCGCTCACGTGGGAAGAGTTCCTCGAGCGCGTCGGGCAGAAGGTCTACCTGTCGGCGACGCCCGGCAAGTACGAGCTCGGCGTCACGGACAGCGTCGTCGAGCAGATCATCCGCCCGACCGGCCTCGTCGACCCCGAGATCGTCGTCAAGCCGAGCGACGGACAGATCGACGACCTGCTCGAGGAGATCAAGCTCCGCACCGAGCGCGACGAGCGCGTGCTCGTCACGACGCTCACCAAGCGCATGGCCGAGGAACTCACCGACTTCCTCGGCAACGCGGGCGTGCGGGTGCGGTACCTGCACTCCGACGTCGACACGCTCAAGCGCGTCGAGCTCCTCACCGAGCTGCGCCAGGGCGTGTACGACGTCCTCATCGGCATCAACCTGCTGCGTGAGGGCCTCGACCTGCCCGAGGTGTCCCTCGTCGCGATCCTCGACGCCGACAAGGAGGGCTTCCTCCGGTCGTCGACCTCGCTCATCCAGACGATCGGTCGCGCGGCGCGCAACGTGTCCGGCCAGGTGCTCATGTACGCCGACAAGATGACCGACTCGATGCGGAACGCCATCGACGAGACCGACCGGCGCCGCGAGAAGCAGGTCGCGTACAACCTCGAACACGGCATCGACCCGCAGCCGCTGCGCAAGAAGATCGCGGACATCACCGAGGTCCTGCAGCGCGAGAACGACGACACCAAGGCCCTGCTCGAGGGTCGGGGCGGTGCGGACGGTCGGCGGTCCCCGACGCCGAACCTGCGGCGCGAGGGCATCGCCGGCGAGGGTGCGACCCAGCTCGGTGCGACGATCGCCGACCTCAACGAGCAGATGCTCCAGGCCGCCGCCGAGCTGAAGTTCGAGCTCGCCGCCCGCCTCCGCGACGAGGTGCAGGACCTCAAGAAGGCGCTCCGGCAGATGGAGTCCGCCGGCCATGTCCGCTGACGCCGTCCGGGCCGAGCCGGAGCACCGCACGGTCGTGGTGACCGGGGCGAGCGCCGGGTTGGGCAACCACGCGGCCGAACAGCTCGCGGCCCGTGGGCACCGGGTGGTCCTGGCCGTCCGGGACCCGGAGCGGGGGGCGGCCGCCGAGCGGAGCATCCAGCGCCACGTCGACGGTGCGGACACGGCGGTGCTCCGACTCGACCTCGCCGACCTGGACAGCGTCCGGTCCGCGGCCACGGCCCTCGCCGACCACGGACCGGTCCACGCGGTCCTCAACAACGCGGGCGTCGTCGGGTCCGCCGAGCGCCGCAGCACGGCGCAGGGGTTCGAGCTGCAGGTCGGCACGAACCACCTCGGGCACTTCGCCTGGACCGCGCTCGTCCTGCCGCTGCTCGACCCCGCGGTCGGCCGCGTCGTGCACCTCGGCTCGATCGCGCACCGGTTCACGACGCTCGACCGGACGGACCCGCTCGCGACCGGTCGGTACGAGGGCCACCGCCAGTACGCGCGGAGCAAGCTCGCCGTCATGCTCTTCGGGTTCGAGCTCGCCCAACGCCTCGGCGACGCGGGGTCCCGGCTGCGCAGCGTCGTGGCGCACCCCGGCCTCGCGCTCGACGCGGCCGCCCCACCGCGGCCGGAGATCGCGCCGACCCGGTCCGAACCGGCGTGGATGCGTGCGGGCTCCGGCTGGGTGGCACAGGGCAAGGACGCCGGTGCGCACCCGCTCGTGCACGCTGCCGTCGGCGACGGTGTCCGGTCGGGGGAGTACTGGGGGCCGGGCGGTCCGCTGCAGTTCGCCGGTCCGCCGGCGCTCGTCCCGGCCCGGACCCGCGCGCACGACCGCACCGCGGCAGCGCGGCTGTGGGCCGCGAGCGAGCGGGCGACCGGTGTCGCGTTCGCTCTCGACGGAGTGCTCTGACCCGCCACGCGCGGGCGGATGTCGGTGCGGGTTCGTAGACTCGTCTCCGATGACCATCACCTCTGACCGCGGAACCTCGACGTCGGGCGGCGACGCCTTCGGCGAGCCCGCCGACCTCCACATGCCCGGCGGGACCGCTCCGCACAGCACCTCGACGCTCAGTGTCCGGGGTGCGCGCGTGCACAACCTGCAGGACGTCGACCTCGAGATCCCGCGGGACTCCCTCGTCGTGTTCACCGGGCTCTCCGGTTCCGGCAAGTCCTCGCTGGCGTTCGACACGATCTTCGCCGAGGGGCAGCGTCGTTACGTCGAGTCGCTGTCCGCCTACGCGCGCCAGTTCCTCGGCCAGGTCGACCGCCCGGACGTCGACTTCATCGAGGGCCTGTCGCCCGCGGTGTCGATCGACCAGAAGTCGACGAACCGCAACCCGCGGTCGACGGTGGGCACCATCACCGAGGTCTACGACTACATGCGCCTGCTCTGGGCGCGCATCGGCGTCCCGCACTGCCCTGTCTGCGGCGAGGTGATCAGCAAGCAGAGCGTGCAGCAGATCGCCGACCAGCTCATGCAGTTCGAGACAGGGACGCGGTTCCAGGTGCTCGCGCCGGTCGTGTCGAAGAAGAAGGGCGAGTTCGTCGACCTCTTCCAGGAGCTCGCCGCCTCCGGCTACGCCCGCGCGATCGTCGACGGCGAGCGTGTGCAACTGAGCGACCCGCCGACGCTCAAGAAGCAGGTCAAGCACGACATCTCGGTCATCGTCGACCGCCTCGTGGCCAGCGACGACGGCCTCGGACGCCTCACCGACTCGCTCGAGACGGCGCTGCGCCTGACGAACGGCACGGTGGCGATCGACCTCGTGGACCACGAGGGCCCGGGTGCCGTCCGCACCTACTCCGAGAACCTCTCCTGCCCGAACAACCACCCGCTCGCGCTGACCGAGATCGAGCCCCGCACGTTCTCGTTCAACGCGCCGTTCGGTGCGTGCCCGGAGTGCTCGGGCCTCGGCACCCGCATGTCGGTCGACCCCGACCTCGTGCTCGGCGACCCCGAGGCCTCGCTGCGTGACGGTGTCCTGCTGCCCTGGACGGGCACGAGCGGGCTGTACTCCTACTTCGAGAAGCTCCTCGCGGGTCTCGGCAAGGAGCTGGGCTTCAACCTGGACACCCCGTGGAACCAGCTCGACCCGAAGGTGCAGGCGTCGATCCTCACCGGCAAGGACTTCGAGGTCTCGGTGTCCTGGCGCAACCGGTTCGGTCGCGAGATGCGCTACACGAGCGGCTTCGAGGGCGTCATGCCGTACATCGAGCGCAAGTTCGCCGAGGCCGAGTCGGACTCGCAGCGGCAGCGCTTCCAGGGGTACCTGCGCGAGGTCCCGTGCCCGGTGTGCGACGGCACGCGGCTGAAGCCCGAGGTCCTCGCCGTGACGGTCGACGGGCGCAGCATCGCCGACGTCACCGACATGTCCCTCGACCAGGCGTACGACTTCATGGACTCGCTCACGCTCACCGAGCGCGAGGCCCACATCGCCGCCGCGGTCCTGCGCGAGATCCGGGCCCGGCTCGAGTTCCTGCTCGAGGTCGGCCTGAACTACCTGACGCTCGCGCGCGGGGCCGGTGGCCTCTCCGGCGGCGAAGCCCAGCGCATCCGGCTCGCGACGCAGATCGGTTCCGGCCTGACCGGGGTGCTGTACGTGCTCGACGAACCGAGCATCGGCCTGCACCAGCGCGACAACCGCCGGCTCATCGACACCCTCGTCAAGCTCAAGGACCTCGGCAACACGCTGATCGTCGTCGAGCACGACGAGGACACGATCCGCACCGCCGACTGGGTCGTCGACATCGGCCCGGGGGCCGGGGTCAACGGCGGCAAGGTCGTGCACTCCGGGTCGTACGAGGGCATCATCGCGAACCGCGAATCGGTCACGGGTGACTACCTGGCCGGGCGCCGCGCCATCGAGGTCCCCACCGAGCGCCGGAAGATCAACCCGAAGCGCGTGATCAGCGTGCAGGGCGCGCGGGCGAACAACCTCAAGCAGGTCGACGTCGACTTCCCGCTCGGCGTCTTCACCGCGGTCACCGGGGTGAGCGGCTCGGGCAAGTCGACGCTGGTCAACGACATCCTCTACAAGGTGCTCGCCAACCAGCTCAACGGTGCACGGCACATCGCGGGGAAGCACACGCGCGTCAAGGGCCTCGACCAGCTCGACAAGGTCGTGCACGTCGACCAGGCGCCGATCGGCCGTACCCCGCGGTCGAACCCGGCGACGTACACGGGCGTCTTCGACCGCATCCGTCAGCTCTTCGCCGAGACCCCCGAGGCGAAGGCACGCGGCTACCAGCCCGGCCGGTTCAGCTTCAACGTCAAGGGCGGCCGCTGCGAGAACTGCTCCGGCGACGGCACGATCAAGATCGAGATGAACTTCCTGCCCGACGTGTACGTCGCGTGCGAGGTCTGCGGCGGCGCGCGGTACAACCGCGAGACGCTGCAGGTGCACTACAAGGGCAAGGACATCTCCGAGGTCCTCGACATGCCGATCAGCGAAGCGGCCGAGTTCTTCGAGCCGATCTCCGCGATCCACCGGTACATGGCCACCCTCGTCGACGTCGGTCTCGGCTACGTCCGGCTGGGGCAGAGCGCCACGACGCTGTCCGGCGGCGAGGCACAGCGCGTGAAGCTCGCGACCGAGCTCCAGCGCCGGTCGAACGGGCGCACGGTGTACGTGCTCGACGAGCCGACCACGGGTCTGCACTTCGAGGACGTCCGCAAGCTCCTGCTCGTCCTGCAGAGCCTGGTCGACAAGGGCAACACCGTCATCACGATCGAGCACAACCTCGACGTCATCAAGTCGGCGGACTGGCTCGTCGACATGGGCCCCGAGGGCGGTGCGGGCGGCGGCACGGTCCTGGCCGTCGGGACCCCGGAGCACGTGGCCGACGTCCCCGAGAGCCACACCGGCGTCTTCCTGCGCGAGATCTTCGACGCGCAGGACGCCCGGGTCGGCAAGCAGCAGGCGGTGGGTGCGCGGACGGCGACCCAGAAGCGGTCCGGCACCGCGACGAAGCAGAAGGCAGGGGCTCGGTAGGTGGCGAACACCGTCTCGTGGCGGCCGAAGGCGTCGGAGATCCCGACCGACCCGGGCGTCTACCGGTGGCGTGACGAGGCGGGGCGGGTGCTCTACGTCGGCAAGGCGAAGAACCTCCGCGCCCGCCTCAGCAACTACTTCGCGCCACTGCCCACGCTGCACGAGCGCACCCGGCGCATGGTCCTCACGGCGCGCAGCGTCGAGTGGACCACGGTCGGCTCCGAGATCGAGGCACTCCAGCTCGAGTACACGTGGATCAAGGAGTTCGACCCGCCGTTCAACGTCAAGTTCCGGGACGACAAGTCGTACCCGTACATGGCGATCACCCTCGGCGAGGAAGCACCGCGGGTGATGGTGACCCGCAACCGCAAGATCAAAGGTGCCAAGTACTTCGGTCCGTACCCGAAGATCTGGGCGGTGCACGACACCATCGACCTGATGATCAAGGTGTTCCCGATCCGTACCTGCTCGGAATCGTCCTACAAGCGGGCGATGCAGACCGGCAAGCCCTGCTTCCCGGGGCAGATCGGCAAGTGCGGTGGCCCCTGCTCGCAGAAGGTCACGATCGCCGAACACCGGGCGATCGTCGAGCAGTTCGTCCGCTTCATGGCGAGCTACGACCGCCGCGTCATCACCGAGCTGAAGCAGCGCATGGCCGCGTCGGCCGACGCCATGCAGTACGAGCAGGCGGCGCGCTACCGCGACCAGGTCGGCGCGCTCGAGGCCGTGCTCGAGAAGTCCGCCGTCGTGCTCCGCGACTCGGTCGACCTCGACCTGTTCGGCGTCGCCGAGGACGAGCTCGCGGCCGCGGTGCAGCTGTTCTCGGTCCGCGGCGGCCGCATCCGCGGTGTCCGCGGCTGGGTGGTCGACAAGGAGCTCGACATCAGCACGGGCGACCTCGTCGAGCAGATCGTGCAGGGGCAGTACGCCACGACCGAGGAGCCCCCGCGCGAGGTCGTCGTGCCGGAGCTGCCCGAGGACGCCGAGGCGCTGCAGCAGTGGCTCAGCGAACGGCGCGGCGGGCGGGGGACCAAGCTCAGCACCGCCCAGCGCGGCGACCGTGCCGGACTCGCCCGCACGGCCGCGCAGAACGCCGCGCAGGCGCTCATGCTCTACAAGACCAAGCGCAGCGCGGACTACACCACGCGTGCCGCGGCCCTCGCGGACATCCAGGAGGCCCTCGGCATGACCGAGGCACCGCTGCGGATGGAGTGCTACGACATCTCCCACCTGCAGGGCACGAACGTCGTGGCGTCGATGGTCGTGTTCGAGGACGGTCTGCCGCGCAAGGACCAGTACCGCCGCTACTCGATCGCCGAGACGACCGACGACACCGACAGCATGTACCAGGTGCTGTCGCGCCGACTCGCCCGACTCGACGAGGACGCCGCCGTGCCGGACGTCCCCGACGCCACGAGCGACGAGGTCGTCGAGGGCACGAAGCCGACCAAGCGGTTCGCGTACCGACCGCAGCTGCTCATCGTGGACGGCGGGCAACCGCAGGTGCAGGCCGCGAAGCGCGCGATGGACGAGGCCGGCGTGCACGACATCGCCCTCGTCGGGATCGCGAAGCGTCTCGAGGAACTCTGGCTGCCCGACGACGACTTCCCGGTGATCATGCCGCGCAACTCCGAGGCGCTGTTCCTCATCCAGCGCATCCGCGACGAGGCGCACCGGTTCGCGATCACGCACCAGCGCACCCGTCGCAAGCGGGACGTCCGGTCGCAGCTCGCCGAGATCCCGGGGCTCGGGCCGACCCGGGTGTCGGCGCTGCTCAAGCACTTCGGGTCCGTGGCGCGACTGCGGGAGGCGACGGCGGAGCAGATCGCCGAGGTGAACGGCGTCGGTCCCGCGACCGCGGCGGCCGTGGTGACGAAGCTGGCACAGGCCCCGGCCAGCGCGGCCGAGCCGGGCAGTGCCCCGACCGACAGTGCACCGGAGCCCGCCAGCGCGCCCGAGCCGGGCCGCACGCCGACCGACAGCGAGCCGGAGCCGACGAGTGCGCCGGAGCCGGCCAGCGCGCCGGAGCCGGCCAGCGCGCCGGAGCCGGCCAGCGCGCCGGAGCCGACCAGCGCACCGGAGCCGAGCCGCGCCTCCCGACCGGACCGCGAGCCCGGCGCGGCCAGCGACACCGTCAGCGTGCCGGCCGTCAGCGCGGACGGACCGCACCGCCCCCGCTGACGGCCCCGGCCCGCTCCGACGACCCCGTCCGGACGCCGGGCGGTACCCTCGAGACCAACCGAAGCCGCCCCGGGCCACGGGCCCGGCCCGTCACGACGGAGCCCCCCACACATGAGCGACACGAGCGACACGAGCGACCGCACCAGCAGCGACCCGGCACCGGCCGACGACCACGAGGAACCGGGGGCCGAGCACGCCGCGGACGCCGCCCCCCGCAGCTCCCAGCAGCACGACATCCTCATCGTCACGGGCATGTCGGGTGCCGGCCGCTCGACGGTCGGCAAGGCCCTCGAGGACCTCGGCTGGTACGTGGTCGACAACCTGCCGACCCAGATGCTCGCGCCGCTGACCGAGCTCGCCGACCGCGCGGGTGAGAAGATCCCCAAGATCGCGACCGTCGTGGACGTCCGCGGCGGCCGGTTCTTCACCGACCCCGAGCAGGCGGTCGCCCAGGTGCGCGCGAGCGCGTCCGCGCGGGTCCGGGTGCTCTTCCTCGAGGCGACGGACGCCGTGCTCGTCCGCCGGTTCGAGCAGGTCCGCAGGCCGCACCCGCTGCAGGAGGACGGCACGCTGCTCGACGGGATCGGGCGGGAGCGCGCGCGGTTGGCCGGGCTCCGCGAGGCGTCCGACGTCGTCATCGACACGTCCGACCTCAACATCCACCAGCTCGCGAACACCGTCACCGAGCGGTTCGCCGACGACCACTTCGTCGGTGTCCAGGTGACGCTCATGAGCTTCGGCTTCAAGTACGGCCTGCCCGCCGACGCCGACATGGTCGCCGACGTCCGGTTCATCCCGAACCCGTACTGGGTCCCGGAACTCCGGGCGCACACGGGCCTCGACGCACCCGTCTCCGAGTACGTCCTGGCCCAGCCGGGTGCCCGCTCGTTCGTCGAGCGGTACGCCGCCGTGCTCGAGCCCGTGCTGGCGGGATACCAACGCGAGAACAAAAGACACGCTACGATCGCCATCGGCTGTACCGGCGGCAAGCACCGCTCGGTCGCCGTCGTCGCCGAGTTGGCGAACCTCCTCCGCGGGATGCCCGACGTCGCCGTGCGGGTGAAGAACCGAGATCTCG
>Ga0308161_1005326_pt1 | contig 11331 bp, 9 predicted proteins | sample PhyFR2_FD_201034 | JGI IMG/M metagenome (GOLD analysis project Ga0308161, IMG submission 201034) | Phyllosphere microbial communities from UC Gill Tract Community Farm, Albany, California, United States - DLSLF.R2 | ecosystem: Host-associated > Plants > Phyllosphere > Unclassified | place: USA...
TGGGAAGCTGCCAGTCTATTCCTCAAAACAAAATACCAATTGGATTATGATCATCAATCAGAAGTACTAGTCACGATTGGGGCGACAGAGGCCATCTCGGCTTCCTTATTGGCAACATTAGAACCAGGCGACAAAGTGCTTTTACCTGCACCTATCTATCCGGGATATGAACCAATCATCACTTTGGCTCATGCAACACCAATCTATTTAGACACCACAGACAATGATTTTGTTTTGGCACCGGAAGTCTTAGAAGCCGCGCTAGAAGAACACGGGGATCAGGTGAAAGCCGTTATTTTGAATTATCCAAGCAACCCCACAGGTGTGATATATACACGGGAAGAAGTCAAAGCTTTGGCGGATGTATTGAAAAAATATCCAGTCTTCGTCATCAGCGATGAGATTTATTCAGAATTGACGTATGATGAACCACATGTGTCAATTGCCGAGTATTTGCGGGATCAAACGATTGTCATCAATGGATTGTCAAAATCACATGCGATGACGGGATGGCGGATCGGCTTTATTTTCGCTCCAGCAAATCTGACTGCAGAGATCATCAAAGTACACCAATATTTGGTGACCGCTGCCTCGACGATTTCACAAAAAGCAGCTGTCCGCGCATTGGTTGAAGGAATCAATGATGCTGAAGTAATGAAAGCTGATTACCGGGCACGACGTGACTTTTTATTTGAAAAAATGACTGGATTAGGATTTGATATCGCCAAACCTTCTGGGGCATTTTATCTCTTTGCCAAAATACCGGCAGGCTTTGACCAAGATTCAATGGCCTTTTGCGTTGATTTGGCAGAAAAGAATCAATTGGCGATTATTCCAGGCATTGCTTTTGGCCCCGAAGCAGAGGGCTATGTGCGGTTGAGTTATGCAGCCAGCATGGAGAATCTAGAGGAAGCAATGGACCGTCTAACGGATTATGTCACGAACCATCAGTAAGAAAAGAGCAGATGATGCTCTTTTTTTTGTGTCCATACAGGAAATCAGCGATAAACAGAAGCAAGGTGTGCCAACGCAAACCTTTTGTTTACAAAAGATTTACAGAACTCAATCGAATCTTTACATGAAATCTATCAAGGGTTTACACCGTCTTGCTACACTAGGACTATAACGAAAGGAGATTTATCGAATGAAAAAATTGGGACTTTTATTTTTTGCAACAGGATTATTATTAGCGGGCTGTGGCAGCTCCGGTGCCAGCACAGAAAGCAGCCAAGCTGCCAGCGGATCGGCTTCTTCCGGTAGCGCTGCAACAGAAAACGTAGAAATTTTAGCAGTAGGATCAACTGCATTGCAGCCTTTGGTTGAGACAGCCAGTGAAAGTTATACATCAGAAAATCCCAACTATACAATTACAGTCCAAGGCGGCGGCAGCGGCACTGGTTTGAGTCAAGTGGAAGCCGGCGCTGTAACAATCGGTAATTCAGATGTCTTTGCCGAAGAAAAAGACGGCGTTGATGCAAGTAAGCTAGTGGATCACAAAGTCGCAGTGGTGGGTATGGCGCCTGTTGTCAACAAAGAAGTTGGCGTGACGGACATCAGCAAACAAGATCTGATTGGTATTTTTACAGGAAAAATCACCAATTGGTCTGAGTTAGGCGGTGCGGATCAAGAAATTGCGGTCATCAACCGTGCTTCAGGCAGCGGTACACGGGCGACATTTGAAAAATGGGGTCTAGACGGTGCTGAAACGATCCAAACGCAAGAACAGGATTCTTCAGGGACGGTGCGCAAAATCGTTGCTGAAACACCAGGAGCGATCAGCTATCTTGCTTTGTCTTATTTAGATGATACACTTCAAGCGTTGTCACTAGATGGTGTTGAACCAACGGCCGAAACTATTGCAGACAATCAATGGCCGATCTGGTCTTATGAACACATGTATACCAATGGTGAACCAGATGCCAATGTCAAAGCATTCCTTGATTATATCTTGACGGAGGATGTCCAACAAGGCGCGGTCAAAGATCTAGGCTACTTGCCGATCACTGACATGAAAGTTGAACGCAGTGTAGACGGAGATGTTACCAACGTCGAATAAATATAGTGCCCCCAAGCGTATCTTCTCCCAAGAGAAGGTGCGCTTTTTATACATTTATTTAGTCATTGTTTGTCACGAAGCATGAGATCATAGCGTGGACAGTAGGTATAGATAAATCATAGAAAAATAGCAATGGCATATTTATACAAAGTAATTCCGTTAAATTTATCTTTTTCGGTGTTTTTTTCCTTTTTTTTCGGTAAAATAGAAGCAATGGTAATTGAAAGGGGAAAAAAATGATTAGGGGTAAAATGAAACGTATAAGATTAGGGGTATGTGCAGTCACAATATTTTTCTGGGGCGCTGTCGGTACATATGCAGAAACAACAGAATTAAGCAGTGATACATCAAGCAGTACAAGTGCAACAGCTGTCACTGAACCTGCGACACAACAGACCGAAAGTTCATCAAGTGTCGAAAGCAATACGAACGGTACTGCATCATCAGAAACCAGCACATCAACGATTGCTTCTAGTACTGCAGAAACGACAGTTTCGTCATCAGTCGATGCATCAGAAGCGTCATCAACTAGTGAAACCCAACCAACAGAAGATCAAGTGTATTATGATACCAGTTTAGGATTGGATCCAACCTATCGCAATCGTTCTGACATTAAGGTCAGCCTGGCACGTGAGTTACGTGCGGCTTCTTCGGTTCCGTATATTGAAGCCGGGGATTCCACGACACCTAGCCAAGATTTCATCGACATCTCTTCTCATAATGGCATGATTACTGTAGATCAATTCAAGATCATTAAAAGCTATGGTGTGTCCGCAGTGGTCGTCAAATTGACCGAAGCAACATCCTATCAAAATCCTTTAGCAGCTTCTCAGATCGCCAATGCCAAAGCGGCAGGATTGATCGTACACGTCTATCATTATAGCTGGTACACTACGGAAAGTGGTGCCAAAGCAGAGGCAGATTATTTTGTCAGCTATGCCAAACAATTGAATTTGCCAACATCAATGTTGATGGTCAATGATTACGAGGAATCGACTATAAAAAATAAAGCCGATCACACGGCATTAGCGAAAGTCTTTGAAAATCGCTTAAAGGCTCTGGGCTATACGAATACCCATCATTATATCGGTATCTCATGGATCACAGAGAAAGTGATTGATCCAGAAGCTTTGGGTAAGAATAAGGTTTGGATCGCCCAGTATCCGTATCAACCTACCTTGCAAAAGCATACAGAATATAGTGCGTGGCAATGGACCTATAATGTAACCTTCCCAGGCGTTTCCGGTACGTTTGACATGAATTCGGATTACAATAAATATTTTATCAGTCAAGGACAAGGTGGAGCCATCTCAGACGGCCGCTATGCAACGATCACCAAAGACAATTATACGATATGGCAAAATTTCTCATGGACGAAGAAAGCTGATTCAAAAGCGTACCTTGGTCAAACATTGCAAATCAAAGTCCGCTACGAGCATATCAATGGCAGTACCTATTATTCACTGTATGACAATCAAGGGAAATGGGTTGGCTATATCAATGCTGGCGGAACCAAAGTCGCAACCGGTGCACAAGGCAATTGGCAATCAAAAAATACCTATGTGAAGTTTAAACAACAAGAGACGATCTATCGTGATTTTAGCTTTAATAAAACCACGAAAGTGACAGCTGCGATGTTAAAAAATACATATAAAGTGACCGGTACGTACCGACATTTCAATGGTACAGTCTATGATTCAGTCTACGATATGAATGGGACGTGGATTGGTTATATCCCCACAAACAAATTGAGCGTGCAAGCAAATCAAGGTCCAGCGATCTCAGATGGGCGCTACGTTACGATCAAAAGTGCCAACTATTCGATCTGGCAAAATTTTTCGTGGAAATTGAAATATTCCAGCAAAGATTACTTGAATCAAACATTTTTGGTCAAAGTTCGCTATAAACATTTGAATGGCAGTGTCTATTACTCACTGTATGACAATCAGGGCAAATGGTATGGCTATATCAATGCCACTGGAACCAAAGTCGCCAACAACGCAGGCGGTGCTGCAATCTCCAGTAACCAATCGGTGAAGATCTCGAGTAAGAATTATTCAATTTGGCAAAACTTTTCATGGAAAGAAAAAAACAAGAGCAGCAATTTATATGGGCAAACGTTCCAGGTCAAGGTCTATTACAATCATTTTAATGGCAGCACCTATTATTCACTATACGACAGCAAAGGCACATGGTACGGTTATATCAATGCCAACGGAACAAAATTAGTCAAATAAATGTTGTTGATGAGAAGCACGGGAAACACGTAAAAACAACCACGGCACAAACAGTCACTGTTTGTGCCGTGGTTGTTTAGTTATCTAATGGGAATGTCAACGTAAAAGTCGTACCAACATTAGGGAAACTGTCAACGGAGATCGTGCCGCCTAAAATCGTCGTGTAGTCTTTGACGATCGCTAAGCCTAAACCGGTTCCGCCGGAATTGCGGGCACGGGCTTTATCTACACGATAAAAGCGTTCAAAAATCCGTTCCTGGTCTTCTTCGGCGATCCCAATTCCTTGGTCAGCTACTTGGAGGCGTAGAGTGGAACCAACAATCTGATAAGACAATGTGACGGTACCCCCTTGTTTGGCATAAGTCACAGCATTTTCAATCAAGTTCTTGATGATTGGCTGCAGCAATTCCAGCTTACTTGTGATGGATAGCTGGTTTGGACCATGGATCTCGAAAACCAATTGTTTTTGATCAGCAAGGAGTTTGTAAGTTTGCGTAATACTCGATACGAGCGCAGCGACATCAATCGACTGATCTTCGTAAGCAAACGAGTCGCTATTCTTTGAAAGCTGGATAATTTCTTGGATCAGATTTTTCAAACGATAGGCATCTTTTTGAATGATTTCCAGAAAAGCCTGCAACGTTTGAGGATCTTCTTTCGCACCATCAAGCAATGTTTCGGTAAAACCAATCAAAGATGTGACTGGTGTTTTCAATTCGTGGGACACGTTGCCGACGAAATCTTGCTGCATTTTTTCTAACTGCCGGATTCTCGTCAAGTCGTAAGCCAAACCGATCCGTTGCTTTTCCTGAAATGAACGCAAAGTGATATCAAGGACACGTGGATGGTCACTGCCAATGGTTGTTTCTGCATGGAATACAGGGGTATGTTCTGTGAACTGATAAATCAACTGAATCAATTGCGTATCATGGATGACTTCAGTAAATGCCACTGGCATAGGCGGCATTTGGGAAATCGCGAGTTGATCTTGCATCGTTGGATTCATCAACAACAATTGGTCCTCGTCATCAATGATAAAGACACCAATCATCAATTCACCCAACAAGTCATACAGCTGCGCTTCTGAAGCTGCATACGCGCGGTATGTTTGGCTCATTTGTTCGCTGAGTTGATTGATCAATTGATAGAGTTCATCATGTTCTGGTGTTTCTTGCATGATGATCGCTTGTTGTTCAGGGGATGAAATCATTTTTTTGATGACAGGCAAAATTGTTTGAACGGGCCGATTCTTTTGACGCAGTGTGTGAAAAATCAGTACGCTGATAAACAAGCAGAACAGAACATAGACCAGTAAGATCGATTGTTCGATCGATTGGCTTTTAGCAAAAAAGGCAGCTGTGGGCTCTGCAATGCGCAGAATTTGGGTAAGATTGCCGTCTTCTTTGATTGGCACAGCCACATACAGCAATTCTTCATGTAACGTATCACTTTCTCTAAGTGATTGCCCGACGCTGCTGCCTCGCAAAATAGCTTGGACTTCGGGTCGATTTGAACGGTCCTCATGCAATGTATGATCATACGTATCGTACATAATGGTGCCTTGCGCATCCATTAAGGTCATCCGGCTATTGCCATTTTGAACATAGGCATCGGCGAACTGCTGCAATGTGTCTGTTTGGGTTTGGGAAAGATCTAAAAAGATCGAGGCTTTTTCTTCTAAAAAATCGGCTTGCTGTGCGATCACTTGCTGGCGATAGAAACTGCTCAATAACTGCCAGCAAAGGAAAAAAACGATAAATAGCAAGATGGCCCATAAACTATAGCCAAAGCGTTTTTTCATCTATCCGGCTCCTGAAACTTATAGCCGAATCCTCGTACTGTCACCAAATATTCTGGCTGTTTTGGATCTTTCTCGATTTTTTCCCTTAAATGACTGATATGAACATCAACGATGCGGCTTTGCCCATCAAAATCGAAATTCCAAATACGATTGAGTAAGGTATCGCGGTCAATGACCCGTCCTTTACGTTTCATAAAGTAGACCAGAAGTTCGAATTCTTTAGGGGTCAAAAAGATTTTTTCTCCAGCAACAGTGACTTGATAGTTGGTGATATCAGCGACGATCTTGCCGACTTGGATCATTTCGGCTGGTTTATCTTCCTCACGCATGCCTCTAGGCTCTAAGCGTCTGGAAATGGCTTTGATCCGTGCAAGCACTTCTCTAGGGCTAAAAGGCTTCGTCAAGTAATCATCAGCACCAATTTCTAAGCCTAATATCCGATCAATCGGATCATCTTTGGCTGTTAATACCAAAATAGGGGTTTCGATTTTTTCTTGGCGTAATTTTTTTGTGATCTCGATCCCATCCATTGAAGGCAGCATGACATCCAAAATGATAAAATCAAAGGCTTCGGCTACAGCCATTTCAAAAGCTTCTTTCCCATCAGCCACCGAAACCACGCGGTAGCCTTCTTTTTCTAAATTAAAGGTCAAAAGTGTGACGATAGACGGTTCATCATCCACAACTAGAATTTTTTTCATATGTACTCCTTTGGTTTCTTTTTAAGAAACGAATGATTTTCAACGAACAAGACCTATTTTAGCACGAATAGGGAATTGGTACTATTGTATCGGCTAAATAAATGCTATAATAGAGGACGATTTCATAGAAAGCTGAGGGGTTTGAATGATTGGGATCAGTGCATGTCTGGGCGGTGTTTTATGCCGCTACGATGGAAGAAGTCAAACAGTGCCTCAGTTGATGACACTTGTGCAAACAGGTCAAGCCGTGATGGTCTGTCCAGAAGTTCTGGGTGGGTTGCCGATCCCTAGGGAACCAGCAGAAATCATTGGCGGTGATGGAGAAACAGTCTGGCAAGGTCAGGCAATCGTCAGGACGATTTCAGGAGAAGACGTCACAGAACAATTTAAAGCTGGCGCGATCTTAGCGTATCAGAAGCTGCAAAAATTAGAAATCGATCAATTGATACTCAAAGAAAAAAGTCCCTCATGCGGCAGCCGCATGATTTATGATGGTCAGTTTTCTGGTATCAAAAAAGCCGGTGTCGGCGTTGCATGTGCGTATTTTCGCCAACAAGGCTTGCAAGTGATGTCGGATGTCGAGTGGCTTGAAAGCCTGGAGGAAGCAAATGGAAATTGAAAAAACCAATCGAATGAACGCTTTGTTTGAATTTTATTCCACATTGCTGACAGAAAAACAGATGAATTACATGGAATTATATTATGCAGATGATTTTTCTTTAGGTGAGATTGCCGAAGAATATGAAATCAGCCGCCAAGCAGTCTATGATAATATCAAACGGACGGAACGTATTTTAGAAGATTATGAAAAAAAGCTGCACTTGTTTTCTAACTACATTATGCGAGAAACATTGCTTGAACAAATCACGGAATACACACAAACCCATTATCCGAAAGATGAAATGTTACAAGGGTTTATCCAACAGTTTCAAGAAATCGAAGAATAAAGGAATGAATATGAATGGCATTTGAAAGTTTAACAGATCGCCTCCAGCAGGCAATGAGCAAACTACGCCGCAAAGGAAAAGTGACTGAAGCGGACGTAAAAGAAATGATGCGGGAAATTCGTCTGGCGCTACTTGAAGCCGACGTGAATTTGCAAGTCGTAAAAGAATTCACCAAAAATGTCCGCGAGCGGGCAATTGGTGTTGAAGTCTTAGATAGTCTATCCCCAGCACAACAAATCGTCAAAATCGTCGATGAAGAACTGACCAAAACGCTAGGTTCTGAAACCGTAGGCATCGAAAAGTCTCCAAAGATCCCAACGATCATTATGATGGCAGGTTTGCAAGGGGCCGGTAAAACGACCTTCGCCGGCAAATTAGCCAATCATTTGATGAAGACGGAGAATGCACGGCCGTTGATGATCGCCGGCGATATTTACCGACCAGCGGCCATTGACCAATTGAAAGTATTGGGTCAGCAATTGAATGTGCCTGTTTTTGATATGGGTACAGATGTCAGCCCAGTCGAGATCGTACGCCAAGGATTGGCTGTTGCCAAAGAAAAGAAAAATGATTATGTATTGATCGATACAGCCGGCCGGTTGCATATCGATGAACAATTGATGGACGAATTGAAGCAAATCAAGGATTTAGCCCAACCGAATGAAATCTTATTGGTGGTCGATGCGATGACCGGGCAAGATGCGGTCAATGTGGCAGAAAGCTTCAATCAACAGTTAGGCATCACAGGTGTGGTCATCACCAAATTAGATGGCGATACCCGTGGGGGGGCTGCCCTATCGATCCGGCAAGTGACCGGGGCACCAATCAAATTTACTGGTACCGGCGAAAAACTGACAGACTTGGAAGTTTTCCACCCAGACCGCATGTCAAGCCGTATTTTGGGCATGGGGGATATGCTGACGCTGATCGAGAAAGCCCAACAAGATTATGATGAGAAAAAAGCAGAAGAGCTTGCCCAAAAAATGAAGGAAAATTCCTTTGACTTCAACGACTTCGTTGAACAGATCGATCAAGTCATGGGGATGGGACCGATTGAAGATTTATTGAAAATGATTCCTGGGATGAGTCAAATGCCAGGGATTGAAAATGTCAAAGTCGATCCTAAGCAAATCGCCCGACAAAAAGCTATGGTCTATTCTATGACACCAGCAGAACGGGAAAACCCCGATCTATTGAACCCAAGCCGACGCCGACGAATCGCAGCTGGTTCAGGAAATAGTGTAGTCGAAGTCAATCGAATGATCAAACAATTCAAAGAATCCCGTAAAATGATGCAGCAAATGAGCAAAGGCAACATGAATATTCCTGGGATGGATCAAATGTTCGGTGGCGGCGTCAAAGGCAAATTAGGCAAAATGGCGATGAACCGCATGGTCAAGAAGCAAAAGAAAAAGAAGAAGAAGCGGAAATAATGCGCTTTTGATGCAATAGAAAAATACGCTATTAGGCAGCCAGTCGTTCAATGGCTGCTTTTTTGCTGCTCGTGCATTGGCAAGCAAATCATTCGTACTTTCCCGCAGTTGGTGCTACTATTGGTTTATAGAAATGATGAGAGGAGCATTGACGATGACAAACAAGGATCGTGTTGAAGGTAAAGTAACTGAAACAAAAGGTAAACTTACGGGGGATGACTCCGAAGAATTGAAAGGCAAAGCCCAAAATAAATACGGCAAAGCCAAAGACAAAGTAGAAGACTTTGCAGATGATGTATCCCGCAAAGTGAATGACTTCTTTGACAAGAAAGACGACAAAAGAGATTGATCGATCAATAAAACCCCCGCTCATATCAAGTGAGCGGGGGTTTTTATCTTATTGCTCATTCAATTTAAAATCGATCACAACTGGATTATGATCAGAATAGGCAAATCCACCATCATGAACGGCAACCGCTTGAACAGAGATATTGTCGGACACCATAAATCCATCTAGCACACTCACATAAGAAACCCCAGGTTCGTAAGGAATATCCAATTTGCGAGTAGTGGGTATCGCGTCTTCGGCAATGGTGCCTTTAGGAATCGTGAACCCTTCAGGCAAAGTTGATTCTGGGAAAGGCTGATCCCAACTATGCCGCTCGGCGGTCGTATTGAAAATCGTTGGGCTGTCCCCAAGCATATCATGGTTGAAGTCGCCGCCAACCAATACATAATGACCGGCTTGATAAGACTGCGTCATCACATCATATAATTTATTGATCTGTGCTTCTTGCACCACAGGATCATCAGTATAAGCTGACAAGTGGACATTGATCGCAATCAGTTCTTTGCCATTTGATACAGGAATATGACTGACAGAAAAGGCACGGTCCAAATCAAAAAATTTATTAAAATTGGTTTCGATCGGCAAGGAATAGCGGATCGCTTCTGTTATGTCGCTTTTGGCAAGGGTGACGAGGCCAGATGTCGCTTGTCCGATGGGATCCAAGAATGGGTAGAACAAATAAGCAGATTGGTAGTTTTGTGCGTAGACACTGCTGGTGTTTGGAAATTGTTCTTGTAAAAAAGCCACTTCGTTTACGTGCCGAGAGCGATCACCATCTTGATCGACTTCTTGGAAAAAGGAAATCGTTGGATCAATCGCTGTGGTCGTTTCAGCTACGCCAGTCATATTGCTTTCAACAGTTGCTTGGTCTTTGGCCCGAGAACTTTTGCCACCATCCATAAAGAAGGTATAATCGGCAGTGTAAGCACCATACCCAATATTGAAAGTCATGCCGCGATAGCGTTGGTCAGTTGTCAACACTTCTTGATTGTTGGTTTCAGGTGTCAGGACCTGTTTGTCAGCAATACGCTGATAACTTAAGAATAAATACGCGATGTAGCAAAGCAATGCCACGATGATCACACCAACCACGACACCAATATAAATCAACATCTTTTTCATTTTCCTCCTCCTTTAACCCTATCATACAAAAAAGCCAACAAAAAAACCAGTTTTACTAGAAGCGTAAAACTGATTCAAAGCGTCAATGAGATTTAAGTAAGTTTGTTCCGCCGTTTGTGCCACCAACCCATGAGTGCTTTCGGGTAGACCATCAGTAAACTGATGATCAAGCAGACGAAGAGCAGCAGCAAGGATCTGAAGATGATCCCTTGATAGGTTTCAGAAAAGTCATCATACAGTTTGATATAAAAGAAATCGTGGGGATAGTAGTTGGCCATGAACAGATAGAACCAAGTGCCTAAGGCCATGATCCAATAGGCAGGTGCTCTTAAGAAGGGCACTGTCACATACTCCCCTTCGTTATCCAATGACAAAGCAAGAAAGACTTTTTCCATCACTACGAATAAAAGTAAGAACAGCCCTGCATATAAAAGATATACCCACCAGTCGTAGTACCTTCCTTCTGGCCAAGCGATCCATAGCGAAAAAGGCGCATAGACATCTTCCTTTCCGTTCAAGAAAGCCAAACTGTATAACAATCGGAAACTACTGTAAAAGTTGCTGCCGATCGTTGAGAGAAAAAGGACGAACAAGACTGAGAGGGGACCAGTGACCAGATTTCCAAGTGAGATCCCTAGAAACAAACCAACCATAAAGACCAATATATTGGTAAAGAATGTACTTA
>Ga0308161_1005327_pt1 | contig 11331 bp, 14 predicted proteins | sample PhyFR2_FD_201034 | JGI IMG/M metagenome (GOLD analysis project Ga0308161, IMG submission 201034) | Phyllosphere microbial communities from UC Gill Tract Community Farm, Albany, California, United States - DLSLF.R2 | ecosystem: Host-associated > Plants > Phyllosphere > Unclassified | place: USA...
CGATTCACCTAGTCGAGCAATCCGAAGCGTTACAAGGTGTACAGAAAGAAGCGTTACGAAGATCAGGGTTCGGCGAGACTCCTGTCTTTTGGCATAGGAATGTCGAAGAGGTACCGAAAAGTAGGTTCAGAAAAGATCTCAGCCTGTGATGGAAGCTCGGACTGATCTTCTCGTACTTGAGCCCACAGGTGAGGACGAGTTCACTGTTGCGATCGCACACGAGTTCTTCGATGCCCTACCTATTCACATATTCGAGGTGAGTCAACCTTTCGCAATTCCACTATCCTTCACTTACTGATTCGTCTCATTTCCCGTCTCTAGCACACCCAAAAAGGATGGCGAGAAGTCCTAGTAGATATCGCCGATCCGAAATCATCAGTCATGCGAGTTTCAGAGATCTCATTAGCTTCCCTACTTTTCCGCTCGAGCTGATAGCGTTCCCTAGGTCTTGCAGTGTCAGCGCAGAAAAGAAAGAACCTTTACGACTCGTCCTATCTCCTACCCCAACTCCCGCTTCATCTCTCTATAGTTCCCTCGGAGATCTCGCCAAGTCCAGTACATCTTCCTCCCCAACGCTTCATTCCGCCGCTCCCCTCCTCAACGTAGACACGACTCGACCTCCTGCTCATTCCCCTTACTCCCCACCCTCAGCCCCTGTGAAGGGTAAAGAAGGTGAAGCGAACCTGACTGCACAAAGATTCGCACGATTACCTCAAGGATCAAGGTTAGAGATCAGTCCTTCTTCTTATGAGGTCGCTAGAGGGTTTGCGAAATTGATTCAAGGGGAGAAAGGGGGTGCTGGATTGGTTGTTGATTATGGCGATGCTAAAGCTTTTGGAAGGAGTTGGAGGGTGAGTTTTCGGCGATCTCTCTCTCTTTCTTTCAGCGTCGACCAAAAGAATAGACAGCTGAAGGGATAGTTCGAAGTACAGGGTTTCCGAAAACATTCGGTTGTGGACCCATTGAGTAAACCCGGTCATACGGATTTGACCGCAAACGTCGATTTCTCTTACTTGTCGGAAGCGATGAATGAATTCGGTTAGTTCCGCCTCTCGCTCTCTCTCTCTTACCCTAATCAACCGACTGAACAATATGTTTGTCTAGTTACTCCTCATGGTCCTTTGACTCAATCAACATTCCTAACTTCTCTCGGACTCGCCCCTCGTCTCGCTTCACTCATGAGATCAGCGACTTCCGAAGATCGAAAGAAAGATCTCGAGTCGGCAGCGAAACGATTGATTGATGGGACTGGAATGGGAGGACAGTATAAAGTGTTGGGAATCACGCCGAAGCGAGTAAAGGGGATGAAGGAAGATTGTTTCCCTTTTGATTTGGAAGGGATTGAGCAGAAGTAGAGGAGGAGATACGATATTTGTTGCAACATTAGACTAGAACTGACAACAGATACAATCAGATACGAACAAGACGACAGAAGGCTATCGACGAGAAGGAGAAGCTGATCTTCGACGAGAGCGAGATTGGGAATGAGAGCGCCTGCGCTCCGAAGTCGGGCTTGCATGTCGTCTGTACTTGATATCGGGAGGTAGAGCTGGAGCGTATTCTTCGCCATCCTCCTCTTCCTGCACCGGATCTTTCGAATATCTTCGTTTCCTCGGTTCCTCTCTCTCGCCTCCTTTCCTTCCCTCCCTTCTCTCTGTCTCGCTTTCCACCCTTGCAATCTCACTCGGTTCTTCCTGAGCTCTATGATTCCCCTCCCCCCTCTCTATCGCACCCTTCTCTCTCGGCTCCTTCGCTTTCTCCTTCCCCCTTCTCAATTTCTTCCCGCACTCCCGACACAACACGACCTTAACCAACGCACTCTTCTTGACCCCATCCTCGACATACCCAAAGTTCATTTCCGATTCCTCCAACCTCGTTTCTACCAAAGGAGTTGAAGAATCTGGATCTACTATAGCTCCTTCTTCTTCTTCCAGAGCCTCGAGAAGTCTTGAAGAGGGTTGATGGAATTGACAACGCATTGAAGCGCACGTGAGGTGACCAATTCCGAGTAGTACTTCATCCTCTGTTCTCCAGCGAAGACCGATCTAGAAACGAAGAGAAGAGAGGTTTGGTTTTGTGAAGTGAAGTGAGGAGAGGAAAGGGGAGACGTACGGCTCCTGTACTCCAGTGTTTCAAGTTGACAATTGCGAACTCTTTGAATAATGAATCATAGTATTTAGCAGCTACTTGATCCTCCCACGATAAAGTCGAGGGGTCGACTTGATTTGAACGAACGAATCTATCTCATTCAGAATTGATTCAATCATGCTGTCAATTGGAAGGGAGGAAAGACTGACTGATGGCGTTCTTTGAGTATGTCCAACTCGTGTTTCGATCGAGGTTTAGGAGGTCTCTTACCTCGATTATAAGAATCTCGAATTGCCCAAATTCGTTGGTCTCGTTCGAACGCGTTGAGAGGTTCAGTCGTTTGCACCTTTCGTTTAGACATTCTAAAGGGTCGTGTGAAAGGTCGAGAGAGTCGAGTGAGGAGTAGGAAGCCAAAGAGCGAAAGAGAGGTTCAACTTGAACATTACACATTAAAATGGCTGGAGGACACGGAGGATACCGTAAGTCTATCATACTACCTAATCAGAGCAATACTGACCCGTCTGCCTTGTTTAGAACCCGTCAAAGTGATTACTTTCTCATCTCCCCTCATCTCTCATCAATCCCTGCCAACTCACACTCCCTTTTGGTGTACAGCTTGACCCTGGAGTCGAATCATGGAACTATATGGTCAGTCTGACCTGCACTCATCCACTCGGGAAGGAGCACTGATGAGATACGAGGTCTGGCTTGACAGAGGGAGAACGTCTGGAGGCATTTCAAGTTCACAAAGACTACTGCACGGTTATCATTGATCTGGGGTGTACTCGTACCCGTTGGAGTGTTTGCGTTTGCTCAACGACAAGATGTAAGTCATTTCCGCTCTTCCTTCCTCTCCTCACTTCGCTTGACTTGAACTCATCATCATCTCCCTCTGCTGCCTTCTTCCTTCTCGATGCCTCTCGTAATGGTTGAATAGCTCAAATGGGATATTGCCGGTGCGAAACGAGATGATGCGATTGCACGATTTGGTCCTTCTTCAGTAAGACCATCCGAACGAGCGGGACAGGATTCAGTAGAGGAGGAATAAAGCGGGTTTCAGGGGTTTGTAAACGACGAAGGAAGATGGTCGATCATTGTTTGCAGTATCAGGGTTTCGTTCTCATTGACAATTGCGAAGAGAAAGAAGAGGAAGCACTTTAATCGTTTACTCGACGACGACGATTTCTATTCGATCGCGCTTGACTGAAAGACTCGCAATTTAGACAGGATCAAGATATCGGGACGGATAATCTTCGATAGAGCAGTGAGAAAGTATGTAATCTATCACTTTCGGAAAGTGAAAGTCGCCCAACATGTCATCGAGTTTTTCTGTCTCTCTTCCTTTGACTTCTTCATCTTTCCTCTTCTCGCCCGGATCGTTTGTTCAAGGAGCTGCATGACAGCACCTCTATCTCCTCGGCAAGATGCCAAACCCAACGTAAGCATCTATTCTTCATTCTCTCCCTCCCTCTCTTGTCGATCTCATCTTAAATTAATTTCCTTAAACTTTCGGTCCAAATAGCACGATCGACCACTCCGACCGCCTTACACAGAAGCAGACTTGGAGAATTTGGCACCAGTACCAGTAGTACGAGGGAATCGAATGAGAACAGCATCAAACGATTCGAATGGATCAGTCGAATCTCACACTTCCCTCGCTCATCTCCCTCCACTACCTCCTACGATCTATACGAATCAACATGCATACAAGGGAAAAACTTCAGAACCGACTGCTCTGCAATCTTCGATCGGTTTCTCATTGTCGAAACTTCTCACTCTTCCAACTTTCACCGCTTTCCTTAGTACTCAAACTGGTTACACAGGTAAGCAAAACCTTCCGTCTTAGTCTTCGAGCGTTATACTGAGATCAGAAGCTTGTTTGCAGATTTCTGGGAATATCTCTTAGCATTCTCTTCACCTCACCTTCACACTCTCGAACTCCAACGAGATCTACAAGCCCTCATTCGACTCACGAACCACAGTTCAGCCGCAGCACGAGGGATGAGAGAAGCGTACTGTACTCCTAGTGGAGAGAAGAAGGTCGTATTGAAGGCGGATCTGACAGAGGGAGATCATGATCATGATTTTATGAGTGACATGGGAGATGCGTTGGCTGAGATCGCGGAACCTCCTTCTGGGTTGGAGAGGGCTAGTCAACATTTACTGCAGGAATTGTATGCGACGGAATTCGAGGTGAGTCAAGCTTCTTCTTTACGCTCGAGAAGTCGAGCTGAGTTCCTTTTCTTTCACAGGCTTTCGTCAAACATCGATTACTCGCTCATACGAAGCTGCAACTGGAGAAGAGAGATCTCAATAAGAACGATGTAGCTGGACTGTAAGTCTAAAACCGATTGTCTCAACTCCTTCCAAAGAATCGATCTGACTCTCTTTTCGAATGATAGGGGCGAAGCGTTCGTCCTGTCGAACCCGAAGCTACACGATTGCCCGATCGTACTCGCTTCCCCAGCGTTCTGTGCCGTAACGGGATACGCCCAAGACGATATCATTGGAAGGAATTGTCGATTCTTGCAAGGGGAAGCTACGAGTGTAGAAAGTGTTCACGAGATTCGTCAAGCTATCAAAGAACAACGACGTGAGTACATCACATCTTCCTACAACGACTCCGAAGCTCACCTGAATCGCCGTCGTTTTCTAGCTGTCACGCAACTTTTACTCAATTACGATAAATCTGGTGCACCATTCTTCAACCTCCTCTGTATCATTCCCCTCTTCGCTCCTACGGGAGAACTCATCTACTTCGTCGGAGGACAAACCGATGTTACTGGAGCACTCGGCAACGGTTCACGACTTCAACTACCAGGACGAACTCCCTTACCCGAAGAACCCAACAAATCCGAGATCGACCTCTCGGCCTTCTCTCCGATCGTACAAACGAGTGCAACCTACGCAGCAGCCGCAAACGACGCCAATTCAATCGATGAACCAAGATCGAAATCTGCTCAAAGTCAGAACGACGATTCGGCGAAATCGAGTAGTGAACCGAAACATCATTATGGAGAGGAATTATTGAATGGTGGAGGAGGTGGGAAAGAGAAGAGTTCATCGTCCTCCGTGAGACCGAGACCATTCTCGAAAGGTAGTCGACACTCGTTTTTGGGCCCGAAAACTTGGAGTACGAAACCTCAACCTAGTACAACTATTACCACGACTATCAGTGATGGGGATGAGAGTCCGAAGCTGCAGTACAAGCAGGGAACGGTTGAGAGGAGGGTCAACGAGTTTCAAACTACTTATGAGAAATTGATCTTGGTCAGTCGAGCTGGTGAGTCCTCATTCCTCTCACTTTCTTTCTTCCTCGGATACTCACATCGTTCCATATATAGGTCGCAAGATCCTCTTCAATACTGGAGCGTTCCTTCGATTCTGTGGACTCCCAGCTTCAACAGCAGAACAAATCGACAATTCAGTCCTGATCAAGACCGACCTACTCGAAGTCATCAAAGGACCGAACGGAGAGAATTCCGCAGAAGTGAAAGCAAAGATTACTCAAGCGATGGAGGAAGGGAAATCGTGTAGTGTTAGATGTGGGTTCAAGGTAGAGGAAAAGAAAGTTCTCTTGTGAGTTTGGGCAATGCGCTCGAATCCTCTCTCGATTGCAGCAACTAATTCGAGGTTGTCTTCGTCACAGTAAAACGCGGTCAGCTGTTGGAGCACCAACAGCGTATGGTGTACTGCATTTAACGCCGCTGAGGGATTTGGATGAGAAAACTACTGCATACGTCGCAATGTTCGTTCTGTTCCCTTCCTCTATCTTTCTTGAGACTATCACACTGACTCGCCTCATCCCGTTATATACAGCTTCGCTTGATTCACTCATTATCGAAATCATGCCTTTACTCGAATCGGATTCGCTCTTTTCCCTCCCTATCTCTCCTTTGTGTATAGATCTCTCTCTCTCCCTCTCTTTCTTTGTCCTCGTTATCGGACTTGTTGATACATATCATATCGATATCTTCTGTCTCTGTACTTGTTGCTTGTGAATAGCCTTTAGTGTGACTAATCTTGAACGGACTTTTTCGAAGAAGCTGACCGACTTTTGACGATTCGAGTCCAATGGAACTTGAGAATAGGTGACAGACTGTACGGTGTATAGTCGCAAAAGGAATGAGGAAAATCGATTTGCTCGAATTGGTTGCGAAACTTTTCGAGTGCGATCGATTTCTCTTCCTCTCTCTCTCTTCCTCCTTGCTCTCCTTCTCTCAACACAAAGGTCTGGATCGATACTCGGTATCAGTATGAGTGAATATCAATCTCATGCATCTATCATGGCGTGAGTCCTCGCTCTTCTCCAGCTCTTCATCCCGAAGTTGTTAACTCGATCATCGAGCCTCTCACCTCTCTTCCTCTGCAGTGAATCGTATCACACTGATGTAGATACTAGCAACATAGGTATGGCTATGACCAGAGATCGTGAGCTGATCTTCCTCGCCTTCTTTCGAGTCGCAACAAGAACTGAATCCGACTTTACCTCTGACTTTCTCCTTCAAAGCTTTCTCAGCGGGTCGCATTGATGATCCGTTGGAGGATTGGGCACCTCCTGCTCCACCTCTCGAACGTCTCCCTCCTTCTCAAGCCGAATCTTACCTCCCCTCCGCCGGATCGCTTTCGATTTTCGGAAAAGGTCACTACAAACCCACCTCGAAACCCCTCAACCTCCCTCTCTCGCCTCTCCAAGAGTCAATGAGCTACTCTCTCGCACGCTTGCTTTCACTTCCTCGTTTCGCCGCTTTCCTTAGTACTCCCCTTGGATTCAATCAGTTCAAAGCGTATCTCTCTGAACACGGAGATTCGACCCTCGTCACTCAACTAGAAATGTGGCACGATCTCAACGTCCTCAGCGCCCTCTCGTCTCAAGTAGCGTTTGCCGCAAAAGGCGTATCGGAAGTTTACGCAGATGAAGTTCAAAAATTGCCAAAGCAAGTTGGAAAAGATTTCGTTCATTCACTGAAAGATCTTGTTGAGGGAACGAGTCATGGTCTCGATGGACCGGCAAGGCATTTGCTCGACTCTCTCTATGCGAGTGAATTCGAGGTGAGCTTTCGAAGTTCGTCTATTCCCGATTGGCAAGGTCGCTAACTCCCTTCTTTTCGACTCAGTCTTTCATGAAGTCTCGTCTCTGCAAGTACACGACTACTCAACTTTCTCGCTACAACTTGTCGGTCGAAGATCGTACCGGAATTGGAGAAGCTTACGTGCTCGTCAATCCACGCTTGCAAGATCGCCCAATCGTCTTGGTCTCCCCAGGATTCGAGCTTCTCACGGTGAGCTCGAGTTCTGATCAGAAGCGTCTTTGAACGTTGGGGCTTATCTCTACTCTCGGCTTTCACAGGGTTACAGGTCGAAACAAATCATCGGTCGCAACTGTCGCTTCTTGCAAGGCAAAGCTACCTCTCCCGAAGCCGTGAAAGCTATCAGAGATGCTGTCGATACCGGTAGCGACATCACCCAGCTCGTCCTCAACTACACCTCCGAATGTCGCCCCTTCATGAACCTCCTTACAATGATCGCTCTTCGCGACGTCTCTGGTCAGCTTACCTACTTCATTGGAGGTCAGACTGACATAACAAGTGTCATCACTGGAGATGGTCTTCTCTCCCTCACTCGTACTGGAGACGACTTGCTCAACACGACTCAAAATGACTTCAGTCCAGGAGTTCGACTCGAGGCTCGTGAATCCGCTACCACTTCTCCTCAAACCACGTCTCCTGTCATCACTATCCCTTCTCCTCCCTCAACTCCTACTCCCGGACAGACGAGCTTCCATCCTCCTCCTACTCCCGAACCTCCCACGGTCGACAAAGTCAGTTCGTTTCCTCCCCTTCTTTCCGTGAACCTTGTGCTGACCTTTCCCGCCTCGTCACCTACAGTTCAAAGCTTTCTGTCACAGATTGTTTGCAAAGAAACCGAAACAACAAGCTGAATCGATCATGGACGAACCTCGCATTCCGCTTACTCTCCCTCCCAAGAAAGAACCTCAACCTCTCGAGGTGAGCTCAAACTCAATCTGGCTCCGTTTTCGACTCAACTGACTCTCCAAACTTCATAGACGATTGCTGGAGAGTATGCATCGACCTACTCGAAACTCCTCGTCGTCAAGCGCGAAACCCGAGAGATCCTCTTCGCAACCAGTGGCTTCCTTCGCTTCGTTGGATTGCCCGGCAAGAGTCGTCAAGACGTCAACGCTTCACCTCTAGTCCACCTCGATTTCCTCAACCTCATCATATCTCCTCAATCCGACAATCCTCAAGCAAACAAGGAAGTTCAGTTTCAGGTGAAGAAAGCTCTCGAAGAAGGCTTGCAAAGCAGCTTGTTGGTTTCGATTCGCTACAAAGAAGCGTGAGTACTGAGTCCCCCTCCGGCTTCATCGACGAAAAGCGACTGACAATGCATCTGCGCGAGAAAATGTAGTCGTTCGAGCCAATTCTTCCCTCCGTCTGTTAGCGGTCGCCTCTACATCTCTCCTCTCGTTGACTTGTTTGGCGAGTCGGCAGCTTCAGCAGTCGTGTACGTTTCGTCCTTTCTCACCTTAGAGATCGCATAGCTGATGCGTCGTCTCGTAGTTTCGCTTGATTGTTCGCTTTTTCGATTCAATCGCTTGATCGGTAGCAGTGATATTCCCTTTGATTTGCTGAATGTAATGCCTTTTCTGACCAGTTTGACTGAGCGAGTGCTAGAGGAGAGATAGGAAAGCGAGGATTATTGACATTCGACAGCAAGAACAACACAGGTAAAAACGACAGAATCACTCGTCTTCTTCACTATCCTCGATGAATTCACTGCGCGAACAAGAACAGAGTCAGTCAAGACCCTCAAGCTGATCGAGGAAGGAAGTGAGCTTACGTAGACTTGATAAGGTTGTTTGCCCGACCTCTGCGTTTCCTTCCCGGAGCTCGAACTGGTGCGTCTTCATCATCCGGATCATGCTGTTCGTCTTCATCCATAGGTCGAGCTTCGCCCTTTGCCTTCTTAGGTTTCTTCTCCTGTAAAAGTGAGAAGAGTCAGCTTGAATCGAAAACGGGAAAGAGAGTGCGAGAGTGGCAACTCACCTTTTTAGCCTTCTTCTTCTTAGCAGGTTTCTCAGCACCATCCTCATCGGTCGAACTAGCTTCCGCTTCCTCCCCGCCCTTGAGTTTAGTAGCTTTCCTCTTCTTTCCTCCTCCCGTTCCCTTCTTCTTCTTCTCTCCCTCATCATCACTATCAACGAATTCCTTCGACATGGCAGCCCACATAGCACTTGTCTCCTCCCTCATCTTCTTCCTTTGTTCCGCCAACGCCTCGTTCTGTCGCTGTCTCTCTGCTTCCTTCTTCGCTTCCTCGGCGAGTTGTCGATTCCTAGCTTCTTCTCGTGCTTGTCGAGCTTGGTTAATCTTACCAGCTTCGGTCTCTTCGTAGGCGAGTTGTTGTTCGAGAATCGATTGGAATCGACCTTGAAGCGAACGACCGTAACCGGATCGCAATCGAGGGAAATCTTTCTGATAGGGCGTTTGAGCAGTTTTGTTCTCACTGAGCTCGTTGAAGAGTCTGTACAACCGGGATCCGCTCGCATCAGTCAGACTCGATCAAGATGCAAGAGAAACGAGAACGTACGACTGGGAAGATTCGAGGTATTCGAGTCCTTTTCGAAGTTGTGCTGAAGTTCGAGTTTCGTTTGACTTTCCATACAAGACTTCGATAGCTTTCTGTTTGAGTACTGCCATGTTGAAGATGTTTGAGAGATCGGTAGGGTAGAGATCGGTAGCCTGTGAGAGCGAGTCGAGGTTAGTTTCGCATTCTCAGCACGAAGGGACTGAACAAAACTCACTTGTTGACCGACGTGAATCGCTTTCTCGAGATCGACGAAGCTTGACTCCTTCAGTGCCTTGAAGTACCATGCTCGAGCGAGATACCAAAGAACTGTCGAACTCTTGTCCTCGAGGTATCGTTTCGAAGCGGTTGTGTACTGTAGGAATCAGGTTCACGAGATCAGTCATCAAAAGTTGAGAGATCTTCAGAACAAATTCGACGTACATTCTCAGCAGCTCGTTCGAACTCGTCTCTCGCGATGTGACAGTGTCCGATGTTGATGTAAACCGAGGATTCGTTGATCGATTCCTTGACTTTCGTAAGAATGATGAGAGCGTCTCTTGCGTTCCTTTGTCGACTTTGAGCATCTGTGATTGCCGTTGAAGAGGAGGAAGACCCGTTTACTGCTGTAGTCGAGGATCCATCGTTGCTGTTTCCTAACGCTCCCTCTGCCAATCCGATAGCTAGACCTTGAGCGGCGATAGCACACATCGGATCGAGTTGTAGCGCCTTGTCGAAGAACTCGGCACTCCTGACATATCTCGCTTGACGTTCCCTAACGGCTTCTTTCGTATCTTGTTTGTTCTCCCTCGCTTCCAAATAACTAATGATTCCACTCGCGCAGAGAGCGTACAGGTCGTGTCGAGAGACTTCTTTGAGAGTCGAACGGGCGAAATCTCGTGCTTGTCGGTGTTGGAACGTTTCGAAGAGGAAATAGGTGTAGAGCGCTCGAAGTTCGGGAGAGTGAGGTTGAGACGTCAACGCTTCCTTGAGGTGAACGTGAGCGCGATCCCACGAGGCTTGATCCTTCTTCCCTGCACCGGAGAGCTCGAGTAAAGCTAACCTCGCTTTCGCTGCGAGCCGAGAACAAGAACTCATCAGTTGCTGGTCGAACTAGAGATGAGAAGACACTGTCACTCACCATCGACGAATTCAGGATGACCTCTCAAGACGTTCTCCCATCCTTCCCTCGCCTTCTCCTTCATCCCCAACTTCTCATAACAACACGCCAAATTGAACGTAACCATCGTCAAAACCGCATCCGTCTCTCCACCATCCAACTCTCCTCCCTTCTCCCCAAACTCTTTCCCAACAGTTTCAAACGCCAATTCGAAGTGACCCATACTAGCTTCATAACTCTTCTTGTTGAACAACAAGACTCCGACATTATTCCTAACCCTCGCATCAACCATTCTTTCCGCCTTCTCCAACTCGCCTTGATAAGCTTCATCATCCATATCATCCAAGTTTGATAAACTGTCGAGTTGTTGTTCGACCTGAATCCTTCGTGCTTCTTGCCAAGCTTTCAAACTCCTCTCAACTCCAACTTCATCACTCCACAACCTCGCCATTTCGACAAACATCTCTCGATCATTCGCCAATTGTCTAATCCTCTCACTTTTCGCAATCTCTTTCTTTGCCACTCCATCCTCTTCTCCT
>Ga0308161_1005330_pt1 | contig 11321 bp, 6 predicted proteins | sample PhyFR2_FD_201034 | JGI IMG/M metagenome (GOLD analysis project Ga0308161, IMG submission 201034) | Phyllosphere microbial communities from UC Gill Tract Community Farm, Albany, California, United States - DLSLF.R2 | ecosystem: Host-associated > Plants > Phyllosphere > Unclassified | place: USA...
GCATGCCACCGCCGATCACCTTGCCCAGCACCGTGATGTCGGGCGCGAAACCGGGGATCTGCTTTGCGTACACGCTTTGCGCACAGCCCAGCGCGACGCGAAAGCCGGTCATGACCTCGTCGTAGACCAGCAGCGCGCCATGCTGCGAGCACAGCTCACGGATGCGGCGCGTGAACTCTGCGCTGGCGCGCACGAAGTTCATGTTGCCGGCAATCGGCTCGATCATCACGCAGGCCAGCTGTTCGCCGTAGAGCTCGAAGGCTTCTTCGAGCTGGGCGATGTCGTTGTACTCGAGCACCAGCGTGTCTTGCACGGCTTCGAGCGTGACGCCGGCGCTGGTGGCATTGCCGAAGGTGGCCAGGCCCGAGCCGGCCTTGACCAGCAGCGCGTCGGAGTGGCCGTGGTAGCAGCCGTTGAACTTGATGATCTTCTTGCGGCCGGTGAAGCCGCGCGCCAGGCGGATGGCGCTCATCGTGGCCTCGGTGCCGGAACTGACCAGGCGCACCATTTCCATCGACGGCAGCAGTGCGATCAGCTTCTCGGCCAGCGTGACCTCGCGCTCGGTCGGCGCGCCGAAGCTGAAGCCGTCGAGCGCGGCCTGCTGCACCGCGGCCAGCACTTCGGGATGGCCGTGGCCCAGGATCATCGGGCCCCAGGAGCCGATGTAGTCGGTGAACTGCTGCGCGTTGGCATCCCAGAAATACGCACCCTGGGCGCGCTGCACGAAGCGCGGCGTGCCGCCGACGGCATTGAAGGCGCGCACGGGGGAATTCACGCCGCCGGGGATCACGGCCTTGGCGCGTTCGAACAAGGGAAGATTCAGGTCAGTGTTTGGTGTCATGGGGAGGCATCACAAAGCCCTCGAGGGGCATTGGTTCGTTGATCGAGCGGCCGGAGGGGGCGGCGGGCGCGGGCGCGGCGGCGCCGTCAGCGGCCTCGGCATCGAGTTCATCGTCTTCGGGCTGGGCCCAGAACATGCGGTCCGGCAGGAAATGGCCCATGCCGGGGCGAAAGCCGTTGTCCAGGCTGTGGTCGAGGTATTCGAGCGATTCCTGCGTCGCGCTGATCAGGTCGTTGCCGCTGGCCACCAGCGCCGTGAGCGCCGAGGACAGGGTGTCGCCGGCGCCGATGAACGAACCGTCGAACATCTCGAAGCGGTGGCTGGCCAGCACCGCGTGATGGGTCGACAACACGTTGTCGAGAAACTGGTCGGGCAGCGGAATGCCGGTCACGAGCACATAGGGCACGCCGACTTCCTCGGCGGCGATGGCCAGGTCGCGCGCGCTGGGGCTGCGGCTGGCGTCCCAGTCGGGCAGCAGCCAACGCCACAGCGTGCTGTGGTTTCCGACCAACACGGAAGTCTGCGGCAGCACCAGTTCGCGGAACGCATCGAGGTACTGGTCGAGCTTGTCGTCGCTCCACCACGACAGCTCGGGCATGTAGCTGATGATGGGCAGCTCGGGGTAGTCGGAGGAGATCTCGGCGATGACTGCGAGGTTCTCGGGGCTGCCCGCGAAGCCGACCTTGATCGCGCGTACGGGAAAGTCCTGGAGCACCGCGCGGGCCTGCTCGTCGATGCAGTCGTCGGCAAAGCTGTGGTGCTCGAAAATGCGCGAGGTGTCGCGCACATAGGTGCCCGTGACGACGCCCAGCGGGTGGCCGCCGACCGAGGCAATGGTGGTGATGTCGGCGGTGAGGCCCCCCGCGCCGCTGGGGTCGTTGGCGTTGAAGATCAGCACGCACACCGGCTGCGCGACCTCGAGGTCTTCGGTTTCCGGCTCGGAAGTGGGGGTGGGAGTGGTTGCCATGATGGGCCTTAGTTTGCCCCTGCGCCAATGCCTGGATGTGTCAGGGTGATGACTCGATACAATCGTTGCATTCTATGTGAAGGCCCTTTAAGCTGTGACGAACCCTAAGACTTGGATGTGTTTGATCTGCGGCTGGCTTTACCACGAGGAGCTGGGCTGTCCGGAGCATGGCATTCCCGCGCAGACGCGCTGGGAAGACGTTCCGATGAACTGGACCTGTCCAGAATGCGCCGCCCGCAAGGAAGACTTCGAGATGGTTGAAATTTGAGCACAGGATGCACCTGTGCCATGGTCGGACCGGGAGGATTCTCAAGTGACAACAACAGCGGACGCACCCCTCAAGGTGCTGGTGGTGGACGACAGCAACACCATCCGGCGCAGTGCCGAAATCTTCCTGCGCCAGGGCGGCTATGAAGTGCTTCTGGCCGACGACGGCTATGACGCGCTGGCCAAGGTCAACGACCACCAGCCGCAGCTGATCTTCTGCGACATCCTGATGCCCCGGCTCGATGGCTACCAGACCTGCGCCATCATCAAGCGCAATGCGCGCTACTCCGACACCCCGGTGGTCATGCTCTCGTCCAAGGACGGGGTCTTCGACAAGGCCCGGGGCCGCATGGTCGGCTGCCAGGAGTATCTGACCAAACCGTTTACCAAAGACCAGTTGCTGCAGGCCGTGCGGCAGTTCGGCAAAATTTCCGAAGGAGCGATGTGATGGCTGTGCAGAAGGTGCTGGTGGTGGACGACTCCAAGACCGAACTGATGTTCCTGACCGACCTGCTGCAGAAGAAGGGCCTGCAGGTGCGCTGCGCCGAAAACGGCGAGCAGGCCCTGCGCAGCCTGGCCGAGGAAAAGCCCGACCTGATCCTGATGGACGTGGTCATGCCTGGCCAGAACGGCTTCCAGCTCACGCGCGCCATCACGCGCGATCCGCAGTACGCCGATGTGCCGATCATCATGTGCACCAGCAAGAGCCAGGAGACCGACCGCGTCTGGGGCCTGCGCCAGGGCGCGCGCGCCTACATCACCAAACCCGTGGATCCGGCGGAGCTGCAGGCCAAGATCGACGCGCTCGGCTGAGTAGCACCCGGCGATGGCAAACCGTGAAGCCCTGAGGCAATTGCATGCGCGGCTGGCCGCGCGCCTGCAGCAAGCACGCAGCGAAGGCGTGGCCAGCGCGCGCTGGCTGGCCGTCGAGGCCGGCGGCCGCCGCTACCTGATGCCGCTGGCACATGCGGGCGAGATCTTTCCCTGGTCGGGCGTGCTGCGCGTGCCCTATACCCGGCCCTGGCTGCTGGGCGTGGCCAACCTGCGCGGCACACTGGCCGCGGTGGTCGATTTCCCCGGCCTGCTCGGGCAGGACGTGGCGCGCACCGAGATGTCGCTGGCCGATGCCAGCCTGCTGGCGTTCAATCCCGCGCTCGAGGTGCATGCCGCGCTGCTCGTCGACCGCCTGCTGGGGCTGCGCGGCGCGCAGGATTTCACCGGCATGCACGATGCAGCCGCTGATGCGCCCGCCTACCTGGGCGCGATCTATGTCGATGAAGCCGGCGACGACTGGCGCGAAATCGACCTGCGCCATCTCGCGCAAGACCCTGGATTCCTCCATATCCGTGCCTGAGTTTTCTCCTGTGAGGCTGCGTCATGTCTTTTGCCCAGAAATTTGGAACCCTGTTTGCGCGCCGTTCGGAAGGCCGGGGCGCCGCACAGGACGAGCTGCCTGACAGCGCCGCGCCGTCGAGCCTCTATGCCGACAGCAGCCTGGCCGCCGCGGCCGGCGAGCCGCCGCGCGATGCGGACCGGGTGGCGCTGCCGCTGCTGGGCAGCGCCAATGCGGCGCAGCAGCAGCGCCGCCTGCTGATCCTGCTGGCGCTGGGCGTGGTGCTGCTGGCGCTGATGGCCGGCTGGCTGCTGCAGCAGTCGGAGCGCTCGGCCCAGCAGCTGGCCGCCAACGGCCAGGCGCTGATGCAATCGCAGCGGCTGGCGAAGTCGGCGTCTCAGGCCATGACCGGCAATGCCCCGGCATTTGACGGCGTGCAGGAAAGCGCGGGCGTGCTGGCGCGCAGCGTGCGCGCGCTGGCCGGCGGCGATGCCGGCCTGGGCGTGCAGCCGCTGGGCAGCGAGTACGCGCCGGCGCTGGCGGAGATCATGCCGCTGATGGAACGCGCCGAGAGCGGCGCGCAGAAGGTGCTGGCGCAGCGCCAGGTGCTGACGCAGGTCGGCGACGCGCTGCGCGCGGTCAACCGCCAGTCGTCCGAGCTGCTCGAAGTGGCCGAGACCGTGGCCTCGCTCAAGCTGCAGCAGGGCGCCTCGCCGGCCGAGATTTCCGCCGCCGGCCAGCTGGTGATGCTGACCCAGCGCATCGGCAAGTCGGCCAATGAATTCCAGACCGCCGAAGGCGTGAGCCCCGAGGCCGTGTTCCTGCTGGGCAAGGACCTGAACTCGTTCAAGGAAATCACCGAAAGCCTGCTCAACGGCAACGCCGAACTGCGCCTGCCCGCGACGCGCGATGCGCAGACGCGTGAGCAGCTGCAGGCCTTGATTGCGCTGTATGAGCAGACGCGCACCGGCGCCAGCGCCATCCTGGGCAACCTGCAGGGCCTGGTGGCCGCGCGCGAGGGCCAGACCACGATCAACAACGACAGCGAAGCGCTGCGCCGTGCGCTCGAGGCGCTGCAGACCCAGCTGCGCGAGACGGCCGGGCTCGGCGCGGGCCAGTTTGCGCTGCTGGCGCTGCTGGGCCTGTTCGTGCTGCTGTGCGGCGTGGGCATCTCGCGCGTGCAGCTGGCCGACAGCCGCAACCGCCAGGGCGCGGCCGAGCTGCAGCAGCGCGATGCGCGCCGCCAGGAGCATGAGGCGCGGCGCGTCAACGACGCCAACCAGGCCGCCATCTTGCGGCTGATGAACGAGCTGCAGTCGGTGGCCGAGGGCGACCTGACGCAGGAGGCCACGGTGACCGAGGACATCACCGGCGCGATTGCCGACTCGGTCAACTACACCGTCGAGGAGTTGCGTGTGCTGGTGGGCAGCGTGCAGAACACCGCGACGCGCGTGGCGCAGACCACGGCCCAGGTCGACAGCAAATCGACCGAGCTGCTCGCGGCCTCGACCGAACAGCTGCGCGAGATCCGCGAAACCGGCCGCTCGGTGCTCGACATGGCAACCCGCATCAACGAGGTCTCGGCCCAGGCGCAGGAATCGGCGGCGGTGGCGCGCCAGTCGCTGCAAGCCGCCGACCAGGGGCTCAAGGCGGTGCAGAACACCATTGGCGGCATGAACTCGATCCGCGACCAGATCCAGGATACCTCCAAGCGCATCAAGCGCCTGGGCGAGTCCTCGCAGGAGATCGGCGAAATCACCGAACTGATTTCCGACATCACCGAACAGACCAACGTGCTGGCGCTGAACGCCGCCATCCAGGCGGCCTCGGCCGGCGAGGCGGGCCGCGGCTTCTCTGTCGTGGCGGAAGAAGTGCAGCGCCTCGCCGAGCGCTCGGCCGATGCGACGCGGCAGATCTCGGTGCTGGTGAAGGCCATCCAGACCGACACCCAGGATGCGGTCGCGGCCATGGAACGTTCGACCCAGGGCGTGGTGCAGGGCGCGCAGCTGTCCGATACCGCGGGCACCGCGCTCAGCGAGATCGACAGCGTGTCGCGCCGGCTGGCCGAGCTGATCGAGCAGATCTCGCAATCCACCTCGCGCGAGGCCGACCTGGCCAACGGCGTGGCCGACAATATCCAGCACATCTTCGTGGTGACCGAGCAGACCGGCGAAGGCACGCGCAGCACGGCGCAGCAGGTGCGCGAGCTGTCGCACATGGCCGAGGAGCTGCGCCAGTCGGTGGCCCGCTTCAAGATCGCCTGAGGCGTTTTCCCTTTCCCATGCCGGCGCCAGACTGCCGGGGAGTTCCGCATGTCTTCCACTGATGTCTTCCTTCCCCCTGATGCGGCACCGGTTGCCGGTGCGCTGCCGGGCGAGCAGGACCTGGGGCCGCTGGCATGGGTCATCGACGAACTGCGCAGGTCGCTCGAGGGCGCGGCCCGGACGCTGGGGCGCTTCGCGCGCGAGCCGGCCGTCGAGCCCGGAGCCCAGCCGGCGCTCGATACGCTGGCCCTGCAGCAGGCGCTGCACCAGGCCGGCGGCGCGCTCGAGATGGTGGAGATGCGCGCGCCCGCGCTGCTGGTGCAGGCGCTCGAAGCCGCGCTGCTGCGGCTGGCGCAGGAGCCGGGGCGCTGCACGCCCGAAGCCGCGGCGGCGCTGGAAAACGCATGTTTCGCGCTGCTGGAATATCTCGAGACGGTGCTGGCCGGCAGGAACGTGCCGGCCGTGGCGCTGTTTCCGCAATACCGCGCCGTGCAGGCGCTGGCGGGCAACGACAAGGTGCATCCGGGCGACCTGTGGCCCGCCGAGCGCCGCCTGCACGAGCCGGCACTGGACGAGCTCGGCCCGGCGCTGGCCTATGGCCCGCAGACGCGCGCGCTGCTCGATGCGGGCGTGCTGGCGCTGGTCAAGAGCGGCGATGCCGCGGGCGCGGCCCAGCTGCGCGGCGCCTGCCTGGGGCTGGCCGCGGCGCAGCAAGCATCGGGCGCGCGCAGCTTCTGGAAGATCGCGGCGGGGTTCTTCGACGGCCTGGCGCACGGGCTGGTCAAGCCCGATGTCTACGCCAAGCGCGCGGGCTCGCGCGTGCTGCTGCAATACGCGGCCATGGCCAAGGGCGATGATCGCCTGCCCGACCGGCTGACCCAGGACCTGCTGTTTTTCTGCGCGCAGGCTGCCATGCCGCGGGACGACACCGGGGAGGCGCCGGTCCGGGCGCCGGTGCTGCACGCGGTACGCACGGCATTCGGCCTTGAGCGCCATATGCCCGTCGATTACGACAAGCCGCGCTTTGGCCGTTTCGATCCCGCGCTGCTGGCGCAGGCGCGCAAGCGTGTGGCCGGGGCGGCCGAATGCTGGTCGGCGCTGGCGGGTGGCGACCGCAGCAAGATCAAGCCCGTGGTGGAGCAGTTCGGCCAGGTCGGCGATTCGCTCAACCGGCTCTATCCCGACAGCACCGCGCTGGCGCGCGCGCTGCAGCGCGTGATGGAAACGCTGGCGCGCAGCGGCGAGCCGCCGGCGCCGGCGCTGGCGCTCGAGGTCGCAACGGCCGTGCTCTATCTGCAGGCCGCGCTGGCCGCGCCGGAGCTGGCCGAAGAGTCGATGGACGCGCATGCGGGCCGGCTCGCGCAGCGCCTCGACGAGGTGCGCCAGGGCCAGGAGTCCCAGCCGCTCGAGGCGTGGATGGAGGACCTGTACCGGCGCGTCAGCGACCACCAGACCATGGGCAGCGTGGTGGGCGAACTGCGCGCGACGCTGGCCGAAACCGAACACCTGCTCGACCAGTTCTTCCGCGCGCCCGGCCCACGTGGCGGGCCACATGGCGCAGATGCGCGGCGTGCTGTCGGTGCTGGGCCTGGACCAGGCCTGCCTGGCGGTGGTGCGCATGCGCGAGACCGTCGAGCAGCTGATGCGGGGCGAGATTGCGGCCGACCAGCAGCCCCAGGTCTTTGCACGCGTCGGCAACAACCTCGGCGCGCTGGGGTTCCTGATCGACATGCTCAGCTACCAGCGCCATCTCGCGCGCACGCTGTTCGTCTACGACGAGACGCTGGGCGAGCTGCGCATCATCATGGGCCGCGAGCGCGCGCGCGCCGGCGATGCGCCCGCGCAGCGCGCGCAGCATGTCGAGGCGCGCGCTGCCCAGCCGCAGCCCGAGCCCGCCCCCGCGCCGGCCGAAGCCGCCATTGCGCCGCCAGTCGTTGACATCCCTTCCGAGCCGCCAGCCACGTTGGCCGCGGCCGTGCCCTTGAGCCTGCTGCCCGAAGATTCCGACGAAGAACTGCGCGCCATCTTTCTCGACGAGGCGCGCGAAGTCGTGGCCCAGGGCCTCGAAGCGCTCGAGACGCTGGCCCTCGATGCGGGCCAGTGGAGTGCCCAGACGAGCCTGCGCCGGGCGTTCCATACGCTCAAGGGCAGCGCGCGGATGGTCGGGCTCGATGAATTCGGCGAGGCCGGCTGGGCCATGGAGCAGTTGCTCAATGCCTGGCTGGCCGAGCAAAAGCCCATGCCGGCCGATTGGCAGGCGCTGGCGCGCGAGGCCCTGCAGGCGTTTGCGGCCTGGACCCAGGCCATTGCCGACGGCCAGGATGAAGCCTGGTCGGCCACGCCGTTCCGGGCCGCCGCCGATGCGCTGCGCCTCGAGGGCCGGCGCGCCGAGGTCGCGCTGCGGCCGTCGCTGCGCCGCCGCCCCGACGAGGTGGCCGCACCGGCACAGGACAGCATCGCCCCGCCCGAACTGCCCGGCATTGCCGAGGAAATCGATTTTGCGGCGTTTGCCTCGGCGCTCGATGCCAGCGAGCAGTTGCCGCAAAACGCGCCGGTGGCCGAAGCCCTGCTGGCGCAGGATGAAGCGCACGACACGCCCGAATGGGAAGACACGCACATCGATCAAGAGGTGCCGCAGGGCTTCGCCCCATGGGATCGCGCGCCTGAAGAAGCGGTTGCCGAAGCCGCGCCGCCGGCCGAGGCAGCCAATGAACCGGAACCCGAGCCCGAGCCCGTCGACGACAACATCAAGCTGATCGACGGCCTGCGCATTCATCTGCCGCTGTACAACGTCTATCTCAACGAAGCCGACGAATGGTCGCGCTGCCTCGATGTGTGCCTGCAGGAATGGGCGCTCGAGCCGCACCGGCCCCAGCCCGAGGAGGCCGTGGGCTGGGCGCATTCGCTGGCCGGCAGTTCGGCCACGGTGGGCTTCAAGGACTTGTCGCGGCTCGCGCGCACGCTTGAGCATGCGCTGATGCATGTGCGTGCGCAGGGCGCGGGCGAAGTGCAGCAGCTGGCGACGTTCCAGGCCGCGGCCAACGAGATCCGCCGCCTGCTGCACCAGTTTGCCGCGGGCTTTCTCAAGGCGCCGCAGCCGTCCGTGGAGGCGGCGTTGCAGCAGGTGCTGGCGTCCGAGATCCACAGTGCGCCGGGCGCAGGCCCCGGGCCGCTCGATGCCGAGGATGCGCTCTGGGCGCAGGAAATCCGCGCCGACGCGGCGGCGGCCCAGCAGGCCGCGGACGCGGCCGCGCAGCAGCAGCGCTTCGACGCGGCCATGGCCGCCGCGGTCGGCACCGACAGCGATATCGATGACGATATCGAGGTGCTCGATGCGCTGGACCCCGACCTGTTCCCGATTTTCGAGGAAGAGGCCGCCGAGCTGCTGCCGCAGCTGGGCACGGCGCTGCGCGACTGGGCCGCGCACCCGCAGCGGCTGGAGGCGCGCAACGCCAGCCTGCGCACGCTGCACACCTTGAAGGGCAGCGCGCGCCTGGCCGGCGCGATGCGCCTGGGCGAGATCAGCCACCGGCTGGAGTCGGCCATCGAGCAGATCGATGCGCAGGCCGCACAGGCCGCGCAGATCGAGCCGCTGCTGGGCAGTTTCGACACGCTGCATGCGCATTTCGCGGCGCTGCGCCTGCTCGCGGAGAACGCAGCGGCCGCGCCAGCGGCCGAAGCCGCCGCGCCGCAGCCGGCCGCGCAGGCGGCGCCACCCGAGGCGGCACCGGCCGCCATTCGGGACGGCCTGCGCGCGCCGACCTTCACGCCCATCGCGCCGCTGGCCAGCGCGCGCTCCGCATCGCAGCAGTCGGTGCGCGTGCGCGGCCAGCTGCTCGACCGTCTGATCAACCAGTCCGGCGAAGTGCTGATCGCGCGCTCGCGCATCGACGCGCGCCTGGTGCAGGCCCGCAGTTCGCTGCAGGACCTCAACGGCAACCTCGAACGCCTGCGCCAGCAGCTGCGCGACATCGAGGTGCAAGCCGAGACGCAGATGCAGTCGCGCCTGGCGCTGTCCAAGGACTCGGCCGCGGGCTTCGATCCGCTGGAGTTCGACCGCTTCACGCGCGTGCAGGAGCTCACGCGCATGATGGCCGAGTCGGTCAACGACGTGGCCACGGTGCAGCGCAACCTGCAGCGCGATCTGGCCGCGGCCGAGGACGATCTCGTGGCCCAGGGGCGCCAGGCGCGCGACCTGCAGCGCGACCTGCTGCGCACGCGCATGGTGGAGTTCGATGCGATCTCCGAGCGCCTTTACGCCGTGGTGCGCCAGACCTCCAAGGAAATGGGTAAGCAGGTGCGGCTGAACATTGCCGGCGGCACGATTGAAATGGACCGCGGCGTGCTCGACCGCATGGTGCCGGCCTTCGAGCACCTGCTGCGCAACTGCGTGGCCCATGGCATAGAAAGCCCGGCGCAGCGCGAGGCGCAGGGCAAGCCCGCCACCGGCACCATAGGCATCACGCTGCAGCACGAAGGCAACGATGTGCGCGTGCGCGTCGAGGGGCTGGATCTCAAGCGCATCCATGCGGTGGCAGTGGCGCGCGGCCTGGCCGCCGAAGATGCGGTGATCACGCCGCTCGAAGCCGGCCAGCTGATCTTCGAGCCCGGCTTCACCACGGCCAGCGAAGTCACGGGCGTGTCCGGGCGCGGCATCGGCATGGATGTGGTGCGCGCCGAAGTCAATGCGCTGGGCGGACGCATCGAGACGCACAGCACGCCGGGCGCGGGTTCGTCCTTCGCGTTGGTGCTGCCGCTGACCACCGCCGTGACGCAGGTGGTCATGCTGCGCATGGGCCGGTTTGCCGTGGGCGTGCCCGCCAACCTGGTGGAGATCGTGCGCCGCGTGCCGCTGGCCACGCTGGAGCAGGCCTACCGCACGGGCAGTCTCGAAGAGCCGGGCGGCAATCAGGCCCTGCCGTTTTTCTGGGGCGGTGCGCTGTGGCAGTCATCGGCGCAAAGCCTCGAGGGCGTGGGCAAGACGCGCGCCGTGGTGATCGTGCGCAGCGCCTCGCAGCGGCTGGCGCTGCATGTCGACGAAGTGCTGGGCAACCAGGAACTGGTGGTCAAGCCGCTCGGACCGCAGCTCGCGCGCCTGCCGGGTTTGACCGGAATGTCGGTGCTGGCCTCGGGCGCGGTGGTGCTGATCTACAACCCGGTGGCGCTGGCCACGGTCTATGGCGAGCAGGTGCGCGAACAGCTGCGCGCCCAGCCCGCGGCCGCGCCGCAGGCCACGCGCGGCGATGGCGTGGCGCTGGCCCAGCCCCAGGCTGCGGGCGCGGGCGAGGTGCCGCTGGTGCTCGTGGTCGACGATTCGATCACCGTGCGCCGCGTCACGCAGCGCCTGCTGCAGCGCGAAGGCTATCGCGTCGAGGTGGCCTCCGACGGCATGCAGGCGCTGGAGCGGCTGCAGTCCGCGCGCCCGGCCGTGGTGCTGTCCGATATCGAGATGCCGCGCATGGACGGCTTCGACCTGGCGCGCCAGATCCGGGCCGATGAACGGCTGCATGACCTGCCGATCATCATGATCACCTCGCGCATCGCGCAAAAGCACCGCGAGCATGCGCAGCAGATCGGCGTGAACCACTATCTGGGCAAGCCGTATTCGGATGAGGAGCTGCTGGGTCTGTTAAGGCATTACGCGGCTAT
>Ga0308161_1005331_pt1 | contig 11320 bp, 10 predicted proteins | sample PhyFR2_FD_201034 | JGI IMG/M metagenome (GOLD analysis project Ga0308161, IMG submission 201034) | Phyllosphere microbial communities from UC Gill Tract Community Farm, Albany, California, United States - DLSLF.R2 | ecosystem: Host-associated > Plants > Phyllosphere > Unclassified | place: USA...
GCAGCAAGGGGAAGACATTGAACTATTAGATCATGAAGTAAAGCGTAATGTTAAATAGGACATAATAGAGCATACGAGTATCATTTTCAATATAAGAATGACTTGCCACATAAGAGGTAAAACGCTAAAAAGTACAAAGAAAAAGCCATCTATAAGATGGCTTCACTTTTAGAAATATATGCAAGATATTAGATTATTTTTTGCTCACTTTTAATTTTACACTGGTATTACTGTAGACCGCTTGTACACTATACCCTTTAGGCAATCCTGTTGTTGAAATCGAAGAAAATTGTCCATGGTTTACCGATTTCTTACTAAGGACAATCTTCATACCATTAGCAGGCACATAGTTATTGGTAAAGTTCAATTGTAACTTACCGTTATAACTAGCTTTTCCTTTGATTTTCAAAAGATCCGCTTTGCTTCCGATATTCAGTTCTAGTGTACCTTTAGCTGTTTGTTTGAAATCACCATCAATCATCCACTTGCCATCCGTTTGCTCTGCCAGTGTACCGCCTTGATTCGTCACATTGCCACGTCCAAATGCAGTCGCTGTTGTTCCTTCTAATGTGCCTTGCATAACCGTTGTATGTCCACTAAAAGTGTTTTTGCCTTCTAAGTAAAGAGTACCTGTTCCTTTTTTGATCAGACCGCCTTTGCCTGAGATAGTATTACGCCAGTGATCTTCCTGATTGAATCCACCTTTGTAAGCATCCATCGTCACCGTAACATCACTCATAAATGCACCATAACCATCGGCGGCTGCAAATAGATTCAAACGTCCCCATCCTTCAGCATCATCCAATACTGGATACCCAGAAGGAATTGCTGTCGTTGCTAATACTGCTCGGCGTTGGTAATTACTTAGATATGGTTGACGTGTCTCTAATAATACCTCTGCTCCTTTGGGTACAGTAACAGGTTCGTTTTTAGCAGATATTTGAGGGAATTGATATGTTAAGCGCTCTGTGTAGCCTTTCTTATTGGCTTTGTAATCACTAAAGCGGTCTGGTGCTATTCCTGTTTGCGTCATGAATACTTTTTGCGCTTGTTGGTACGCTTGTTTCTTCAATTCTTTATTTGCAGGATCATTCAGGATCGCCGCAGACAAAGCCGTTGCCATCACACGTCCACCCATCACATCAAATGGAGAGTGCATCCCTGCTACAATTCGGTTATTTCCCAGTTCAGAAGCACGTGTTAACAGTTCCTGATACCGTTCAGGCATAGCATAAGCCATTGCAAAAGCACTCAAATACGCTGCGTTCGTATGTCCACTTGGAAATCCACCATCAGATGTCGGATCAGACTTAATCTGTGGCACTAATGTTGGAATCACGATCGCTGGTGAATCCCAACGGAAAGGACGTTTGTAATTAAAAAAGCTTTTAGCTGGATTCGTAGATGAATAATCACCACGTAACTTGTTCACCAGACTTACAACACTACCCAAGCTAGAGTTCGGATCACCTGCATTGTTGCCTCCATCATCATACTTTTGCGTCGTTGCATCTGCGGGAACATCTGTAATGGTTGTCGTTGCGCCTGCATCTTTACGATATACATCTGTAAGCGAACCTAGACCTTCGATCACACTGTAACTCTGGTTACGACGATCATCCAGATATGCGGCTTTGGCCTGACTGGCTGTACGCTTTTTCGCTATGTCGATAACCATTTGTATATTCTGATCTAGTATTTTACTATTCATTGCGGTGCCTGAATCCCAAGTCGCCCCCGGTGTCCATAACTTTTCGAATCCAGATAATACGCCAATTACAGGATTAGATGTGGTAGACGTATTTTCTTTGGTATTGTTTTGGTAATTGTCTACAAAATAGCCCCATGCTGGCTTCACCGGTGCCAAAGAATCTTTCGCTTCTGCTGCATACGAACCATGTCCACCAACTGTACCTGCTAATACAGATAACGTCAGGGATAACCCTATCATTTTAAACTTGGATAATTTCATAATAATATAAATCCTCCTCAACAATTGCGCATCTATCTATGTACCTTCCACATCTTACGGTACTTTTGTTAACGCTATGTTTGTTATTTATATTAAGTTTGTTAAGTGTTCATCTAAAAATATTCCAAAAAAATTCTTTAATGAAAATGAACAATGATATATAATAATTAGATGGTTTAAAAAGTATTTATTTACTTATTTTATTAATGGTAGAAAGAAGGAAAATAAGTTGTATTTTAAACAAAAGAAATGGATTTATATGCTAAGTGTAGTTTTATTTTTAACAATGTTAGTGCCTATGGAAAATGTACAAGCAAAAGAAAAAAATCATCAAAGTCTTTATAATGCACAGACACATTTTTTGAAAACCAATAAACTCAATAAAAGTGATATCCAACAGTCTTTTTATTACGATATCAACAACGATGGCAAACTTGAAATTGTTATCTCTGCTTGGAATAGCCAATTAGCTATAAATTCAATTTCTATTATTGGTATTTATTCTAGTGAAGGAAAATTTCTAACCAGTCGCAGATTAAAAGACTCTTATAATGAAGATTTTTCTGTATTACATGTCAGTCGTATACATAACCCTACTTATAAAAATGTTATTGCTGCTGAGTATTTAGGTGGAGTGGGAGGAGGATCTTTAATACAAGTTTTTATTTTTAAAAATAATAAATTAGTGCCTATTTTGTTAACTGAACAATCGGAGACTTCTATTATTTTCAAAGATTTAAATGGCGATCAAAACCAAGAAATTATTGGATTTACTCCTTATGGCGGAAAGCCCTTTGAAGGCTCTTATCATACTGCTCCACTGCACAAATTTATATATCAATGGGATAAACTTAAAAATAAATACACTTACACTCTTGAACTTACAGAATAAAGTAAGATTAAAAAAGCCTATTAAAATAGGCTTTTTCTTTTATACTATTATTGTGATTGTAATATATAAAATGCTTGTTTATATTTAATAAAATATATGTTTTAAAGGAGCTACATATTATGCAAAATATCGTATCTATGAAATGGCTACTTGCTCGCTTGTATGAACCTGATATGGTGATTGTAGATTGCCGTTTTTGGCTTAATGACAAACCTGCTGGATCCGCCGCATATGAAGCAGAACATATTCCAGGTGCCGTCTATCTTGATCTAGAAAAAGATTTGTCCGCTCCAGTTACAGCCCACGGTGGTCGTCATCCGTTACCTGATGTCGATCAATTGGCGCTTACACTTGGTAAAGCAGGCATTAACGCAAATAGTCGCGTTGTGATATATGATGATAACAAAGGGATCAATGCCGCTAGATTGTGGTGGATGCTTCACTATGTAGGGCATCAGCAGGTCTATGTATTGAACGAAGGATTTACCACCTGGAAAAATGCCAAGTTTCCTGTAACCCGTGATCAACCTGTTGTGATTCCAACCACATTTGTAGCGAATGTACAGCCTGACATGTTAGCCGATATCGAAGAAGTTCGTCAGGTGTCTCAAGCTTATCGTTCTACAGATGCAACTGCTTCTACTCAGACTCAGAATAATACTTCTTTGCCTATATTGATTGATTCTCGCGAGAACAAACGGTATCTGGGACTTGAAGAACCGATCGATCCCAAAGCTGGACATATTCCGGGAGCAGTGAATTATTTCTGGTTAGATACTCGTCATGATGAGGAAGATCGGTATGACGATGCGGATCGGTTGGAGAAGCATTTTGCTGAATTGGATAAAGAACAGTCGATTATTGTGTATTGTGGTTCTGGAGTGTCAGCTTGTCCGAATGTGTTGGTGCTGAAAGAAGCTGGGTATACGAATGTGAAGTTGTATAGTGGAAGTTGGAGTGATTGGATTAGTTATGAGAAGAATCCTGTGGCAATTGGGAAGGAAGAATAGAAAAAAAAGAGTCTGCTTCTCAAGCAGACTCTTTTTTATGCTTTTACTACTAAGCTATTTGATATTACTAGCTTATGTAAATTTGATTTTATAGAATTTCTTATAACATTTGGGCATCTTCCTTCTTTACACGATAGTTAATAAATGATATTCATCAAACATAATATCAGCATGATCAAGCCATGAACGTTCGGTAGAACCATCATGTTCCTAAAAAAAGGAAGCTGAACTGATCATAAAAATGGATGTTCTTTCAATTACATTCTCTTGTAAAACCTTGCACAGATTCTCTGAAAAAATTGTTAAACCAATCTAAATAATAGTGAATATTCATAATACCTCATAACAAATTTTAAATTAACATTAGTTTTTAGCGTTACTCATTCTAATTTCTGATCAGTATAAAATACTCTCAACATGTTCCAGTTTCAATACGAAATGCAATAACATAGTTCTATTATATTTTTGCAAACACTACGACTTTAGTTCAAAGTATGTAAATTTATAAAACTTAATTCTTTAATGCTTTCCATCTAATATTAGAACTTTTAAGTATTATATTTCCTTTTGGCTTGCCACTACCGCCATAGATAGTAACCGTATAATCACCTGAGGGAACCAATGGAATATCATCATTATTTATAAATTCTTTTTCTTTATTTTTGGGTTGAATAACTTCTTGAAAGATAACAGTTTTCTTAGTATTGTGTTTCACTTCTACTGTAAAAGCTACTGTTCCTGTATTTTTTGCATATAGCTTTATGTTGGGATATCCAGTTGTTATCTTAAAAGGCTTCGCAGGATCTATCTCATTACCATTTAAAGAACATGTAAATACATTTCCTATTGAAAAATCATTAATTTTACTTTTAGAAAAATTTAAGAATTTTAGTGATTTAGGATTAACCTCTTCTAAATTCATTATATTCTTACCACTCGCTAAAACAGCGCTAGTGCATCCAGCCATCAATGAAATAGATAATGCTGTGATGCCAATAATCTTCATAACTTTAATTCTCATTTTAATTCACATTCCTTCAAATTAATTTTTGACTACCTTCAAATATAGATAGTTATATAATGATTATTATGTTTATAGTATAACTATCTCGTACATGATTGATATCTCTAAACTATACTCTCTTCTCTTTATATGTATTATTATTCTAACACAAGTTTTAGTCTCTTGAAGATAAGTGAAGTATATCTAATATTTACCAAGTATAAACCATTTGTGATATTTTAATTTTATTTGTATATAATTATTTTTTGTTCTAATTCTTAGATAACGACTGGAAAAGAAATGTAGGATTTCAAAAAAGGAGCGAATCCAAGTCTAAATCAAGACTTGTACTCGCTCCTTTTCTATTCTATCTAACTCATTCCCAGAAATGCTTCATCTCTCGATATCCAATATCCCATGCTTTTTCGTTTCCTTCCAATGTAATGGTAAGCTCGCCGGCTTGTTCAAAATACCACTCGAATACCTCCGGTCGATGTCCTTGATATTTGTTGGAGTTGGATAAGATTTGCCGTCCATCCATAGATACACTTATACTTCCTTCAAAATCGCTTTGATCTGGAATTCCATATTGTAAATAAAAATAAAATGCTTTGCCATCTAACTTGTAGCTATATGTTTCAGATTTCTTATTGTTCGCATCATATACATTGAATTGAGGAGTTATTTCTTGACCGCCTATTTTGAAAGGAAGTGAGTTAGTCTTTTTCGATGCGACTCCACTGCTGTTTTTGAATTCACTCAAAGCGACCAACGGTCCCGGACTTTCAGCAAAAGCTTTATCGATTCCAGCCCCAATTCCCCATGTCACGATCAATAGTAAAACAATAGAAATACCCATAGAGATAACGCTCTGCTTAACGTTTTTAGCACGCATTCCAACGCTGTAAGCTACGAACCCGATCACCGCACCGGTTAAATTTTTCAAAACATCGCCTGTATCGAAGCTTCCAAGTAAAGTCAAAGCCTGTACCGTTTCAAGCAAAAGTATAGATACAAGGAACCCGATCACGAATCGAACAAATTTAGTCTGATATAATAATGGTATTAAAATGCCGAACGGAATAAAAGCTGCCATATTTCCCAAACTTACTGCATCCATTAGTGTCGGATGCAAAAACTCTAACGGATTAGGCAATTTCAAAAAATTATCAGGCACAAAGATAAACGTAAAACTCTCTGCTTCGGAATCAGTTCTGCCGAAAGCAAAAAACATAAAATAAAGAATGAAGATCGTATACATTATGGTTACAGTGAAAAGAAGCTTATGTTGTTTGGACATCATTATCTCCTTCAGGACAAGCTTTTTTAACAGTCTGTATAAAAGACGGACGTTCCCCTTCTTTTGTATCCATATGCCAAAATCCTGATATTCAACAAGTCATCAGAACACAAAAATCGTATACCATAGCAAAAAGGATTGATCCTCTATCGTGACCAATCCTTTACATATTCCTTTGTTTATTATTGTCGATTCAGATGGATATAGACCCTGTAATAGAGGGAGTTTAGCTAGTCCACTGCTTGTATCCCAGAACAGCAGGATTCGGATTCGTACTTGAAATAAAAATACGGAATTTTTTATAATCGTTTCGAGGTAATTTCATATATTTCTTTTGGGCTTTGGAGCTTGGTTGAAAAGTAGCTACAAATACAGATTCCCAACCTTTGTCGGTTTCTGTTTCCAGACTGAATACTACGATTTCTTTATTTTGACCTGCAAATGGAAATGCAGTAAATTGAACATCTGTCATTCCTTCCGCATTAAAGCTTATGGTCGCATGAGGTGTAAATTCAGCCGTAAAACCAGAGAGCACATAATAAGGTAGATTAGGCACAGGATCTCCTGGCTGTGGCGGTTCAGGAATCGTAACCGACCCAATCTGTACACTGCTTGGCTGTACAAAGCTTGTAGTACTGTCCGCAAAAGCAGTCGATTGATCTGGAATACACATTGTGAAGGACAACCCTAAAGTCATTGCTAAAACAGACCCATTTTTCATCAGCGATTTTAATATTTTCATTAATTTTAGCCACCTTTATTTATTAAATTATTCAGTTCATGTGAAGCTTCAATATTCTGCTCTCACCTCTTTTCTTTGCAGTCCTATCTCATGTGTACATTTTCAAATTAATTAACTAACTAAGCACATCTTTAATATAGAATATTTAGAAATATATGTATATAAAAAATTATTGAATTTCTTCTACCTTATTAGTCTTAGTAACATCTCCAGTAAAAACATAAAGACTACTCAGAAAAAAGCAATCACGATTACATGTCTTATCAGCAATAAAAGTACAAATCATAGGTATATGATCAAAACCATTGACTGCTAAGTCTCAATCTTACTCTGAGATATCTTCTTTACTATAAGCCCACCTTCTAATTTCTTTAAAAGTTGGATTCCAAGCATAATTCCCATCTCTAAACAAAAGTATCATCTCCTTATGTACAACTACTATTGTAAAGCTCTACTGGCTTCTGTTAATTCATTGTGACCTTCTAAATATCGTAGTGTTTTTTCAATAGCTTCATCATTTATTTCTTTCAATATAAGTAAATGCCTGATATTAAAACCTATAGGATCTATTTGCTTTTCAAAATAATTTGCAAGGTGAGAAGGAGTGGTGATCAGGCACCATCGCTTACTTCCATCCGAAAACATAAGATCAACTTCTATAAAATCTAATTTCGCTGGATCATCTTCTACTTTCCATTCTGTCAAATAGGGCAATCTGATATCTCCATCCAGAAAATGTCCTTTAGATATCCAAACTAATCTTCCATGATTACCAGTTATTCTATACTTACCATCACGTTCATTGTTTACAATATATTGATTGCCTCTTTTAAGCGCATGCTCATATACTCCTACACTACAGCAAGTGACGATTGGTTTGTCCATAAATATAGATTCACCTCCATCTTTCATTCAATATTTTTGGTTATCTAAATACTTTAGCACATCATAGAACGCTCTATATGAATTAAAAAAGAAGAACAGACTTCAATAATTTCAAAGCTAATGGCTAATGATTTTATAATAAACTAACCTATATATCTTCTCTACAGTTTCAATATCTAATCACAGAGGGTAAGGAACATCTAACTGCATCTCTCCACTTTTTTAAGGGTGAGTTGTGGTTTTTTTATGATTAATTTTAATTTATACTATCGTATTTATAATGGCGTATCTACACGTCGAGAGGAGCAACATCATGACGGTTCAAAAAGCGCTGATTTCAGGTGCAAGTATTGCAGGGCTTAGTACAGCATTTTGGTTGAACAAAGCAGGTTGGGAAGTTACAGTGATTGAGCGTGCTAGTACTTTTCGTGATGGCGGGCAAAATGTCGATGTGCGCGGAATTGCACGCGAAGTTCTTCAAATGATGGGCTTGGAAGATCAAGTGCGCAGACAAACGACGACTGAAGAAGGAACTGCTTTTGTGAATGAAAAAGGACAAACGGTCGGCGCTTTTCCTGTAGAAGATTCGGATGGATTGACTGCTGAACTGGAAATCCTACGCGGAGACTTGGCACGTATTATTTTGGAGGCGCTACCCGCGCAAGTGCAGATTCGTTATAGCGACTGGATTGAAAACATTGTAGATCATCAAGAACATGTGGAGATTGATTTACATTCAGGTCAAACAGAAATATACGATTTGCTTATTATCGCAGAAGGTGTACGATCCAGAACACGGGATAAAATATTTGGAGATCGAGTATCACGACGTGAACTGGGACTGAATATCGCATACGGTACGATTGAACGACAAGCAGGAGATGATCGATGGTGGCGTTGGTATACCGCTACAGGTGGTCGTCAAATTTCACTTCGTCCTGATAATCAAGGAACGATACGTGCTATGCTCGCATTTAAAGATCGTGATCGTAATCTTGCCGCTATTCCTTCGCAGCAGGCACGTACAGAACTGCGTACTATTTTTGCAGGAGCGGGCTGGGAAGATCAACGTGTAATTGATGGATTTGCTACTTCACAAGATGTTTACTTTGATTACCTCACACAAATTATGATGTCTACGTGGTCAGAAGGCAGAGCATGTGTTACCGGTGATGCGGCATGGTGTGTCACTCCTATAGGTGGAGGCGGATCGTCACTTGCATTAATCGGCGGATATGTTCTTGCGGCATTTCTATCGCAACCTGAATCTAGCCAAGCAGGAGGCATACCTATTTGTCTAAACAAGTATGAACAATGGATGCGTCCGATTATCGATAAAGCACAACATTTACCTCCAGGTGCTCCAAATTTCTTTTATCCACAAACTAAAGTTGGTGTAGGAACGATGCAGACCTTTATACGAATCGCTAGTTTCGGCCCTATCCGAAAACTCGCTTCCCGTATAGGACATGTAGCCCGTACTAACCAACAATTGCCTGATATCAGGCTGGTACAGACTACAACATAAATCATTTTACACAAGAATTAATATACACATACAGATCTTTATTACACATATAATCACTTACTCTTATCTTTATTTATGTATAGGTTTTCCTCCTATAACAGATATAGAAAGTTGCTATTTTTCCGATCAATTATAGGAGGAAAATGTATAGAAAACGCAAATCTTTAATAATCTATACGTTTTGTTTCAATCCATAGGTTGCTACAATTTAAATAGCCATTCATTCGATATACAAATTTAACTTAAGAATGACTCATAAAGGTTTGTATAACTTTACCTTTTTCTATTCGTTCTGCAAATCTTCCTTTAGTATACTCATCAATCGTTTTATGCCAAAATATCTGTGCTGATGTATTATCTTCAATCTGACAAACTTCCCATTTTCCTTGATGTAAATCAAAAATGTGTGTAGCTACAGCTTTCCCGATGCCTTCTTTTCTATATTTCTTAAAAATAAAAAATTCAGCAATAGAATAATAATTCTGTTCTCTTGTATCCATATATTTTACGAGTACAAATCCTACATATTTATCTTCTTGTTTAACCATATAGGCAAACCTATGATCTTCTTCTTTCCAATACTCTTCTAAAGGATATTCGCTATATAATCCATCTTTTTCTACATCAAACTTCAAAAATTCTGAAAAATCATAGATATAAAACTGCATTAAGTTAGACAGGATTTCTTGATGTTGTTTTTGTGCTTGAATCACTTCAAATTCCATTCAACATTCCCCTTTGTGAGCCTTATGCGTACTCAACCAATCGATCATAAAGTCAAAAAGTTCTATAGAATACCTATGGTTCTTTGTACAACTTGGTAATTCTCTTCTAATCTTTTCTACATTGCTTTCAATATCAACAGATTCAATAAAATGTACTAACCCCGGACAAAAGTCGTTTAAGGCTTTAAAGTATCGTTGGTGAGGTTCGATAAATGTTAAATTCAATTCAAACCCTCTTCGTAACCTGGTAGAATCCCCTGCTTTTCGTTGTCTTAGATTAGCTTCATCTGTATAAAGAACAACATATTTATCTGGAAATCCTAACTTCTGTTGTTCGATCAAAGGACGGTAAAATGTTTCTACAAACTCTAAACCTTGTCCATCAAATAAAGTAAAGTCAAAAGACCAGTTATACCAAAACGGTTGAAACAGGTCGATATCAATAATGACTTGGGTATGTAATTCTTTCTCAATAGCAATATTCCAGCGATCCAGTTGACGCTCAAAAAACCATTCAGGATAGTCAGGTTTTGGCTTTTCCCACCAACTAGCCACTTCTGGAATATGATAAGCTCCATTTACAGTAGCAAGTGCAGATGAAGTAGCTGTCTTTCCTACTGCGCTTGCTCCTTCAATACTGATAATTGTCATATAAAATCCTTTCTTTTATACTCTAGATGATTTCAAGTCATTAAAAACCCTCAAATATTTATTTTAAAATAAGGAACTGTTATGACCATCTCCCGATTTTCTTGCTTCATATGTAATGATACTGTCTCCATTTTCAGGTATTGATTTATACTTATAGCTTGCTGATATTGTAACATCCACAAATCCTATACTTTCTAATAGTAGTTGGAGTTCATATATTCCATACCAACTCATAGCCAATCGTTGAAGTTCAGTCTGCAACAATGCTCCATCTTTCCACTTCTCATATTTTAGCAAAGAAATCGTTCGTTGGTTCACTATATCTAATTCAATACGTTTTTCTTCTAAAGTAATGACTTCATTTTTGTTATTTTCCCATAAGCGTGTTTTCACTAAATGGCTAGCAAAATCGGTCTGTAATAGTATATCGATCATGATTATACCTTCATATTTTAAATGAGTATAATAACATTTCAATGCCTGTATCAAATCTTCTCGCGACTCCATGAATTGAATCGATCCACCTGGAATAATAATAGCTTCATAAGTTTTATTCAAGTGAAATAGACTCATATTTCTTTCTAATAAATTAGGATTCAAATCTAACGCTTT
>Ga0308161_1005333_pt1 | contig 11316 bp, 4 predicted proteins | sample PhyFR2_FD_201034 | JGI IMG/M metagenome (GOLD analysis project Ga0308161, IMG submission 201034) | Phyllosphere microbial communities from UC Gill Tract Community Farm, Albany, California, United States - DLSLF.R2 | ecosystem: Host-associated > Plants > Phyllosphere > Unclassified | place: USA...
TCGACCATCGGCCTGTGCCCGTGAGCCGCGGCCAGCATCAGCGGGGTGTAGGCGCCGGCGGGCAGCATGCCGCGCTGTCGCGCGAAGGCGATCGGCTGATTCAGCGCGGCGCGTGCGCCGGGATGGCCGGCCATGGCCTGGCGCAGCGCGGCCAGGTCGTTCCTTGCGACCGCCTTGCGCAGCGCCTCCAGGCTGCTCATGGCCGCGTCCGCGGGCATGACTGAGGTTGCGGGCGCGGCGTAGGCCGGCTGCGTAATGACGACCGTGGTGACGGTAGTCGCGGTGTACGCGGTGGTGAGCGTGACGCCCTGCCCGGCTTGCTCGCCGCTTCCCGCCGCGGCCGCGCGAATTGCTTCTGGCGCCGGGGAATCGGCCGCCGTGCCGGTCTCTTTCCTGGGCGGCGATACGGCCGGCGCGCCGTCGCGACTGTTGTGCCGTCCCTTGACCAGCAGCAGCGCCACGTCGTCATGGCCCTGCCGCGTCGCCAGCGTCAGCGCGCTCATGCCGGCATCGGCATCGACCACATCGGCATCGATGCCGCCGGCGGCCAGCAGGCGCCGGACCGACGCGATGTCGCCGGCGGTGGCGACCTGGTACAGCCGGGGTTGGGAAACGCCGCCAGCCGGTATCGTTGCGCCGGCGTTGGTGGCGATGGCGTATGGTGTTGCCTGCTGGTCGCCTGCGGCGCCGGCTGGCAGCGCGGTGGAAAGGGAAGCGGGATGCATGGCTAGATGGTCTCCTGTTCGTCGATTGAAGGTGCGCCGGCAGATCAGCGCACGGGCCGTGGCTTGCCTGGGCGAGATGAAGGCGGGGCGTGTTGGTGATAGGGGGCTGGGCTGGTCAGGTTGAGGGTTTTGGCTTCCAGTCCTGTAGGAGTTTTTCGATTGTCCAGTTCCTGTTACCACGAGCTAACTGCAGCGCATCGCCGCCATATCTAGTCCATGCTCTCGGGTCTGCGCCAGCTTCGAGCAATATGCGCACCACATCAGTGTCGTCATTACCCGCTGCGCGCATCAGGACAGTGAAGCTAGAGCTGTCTCTGGCATTGACGTCAGCGCCGGCCTGAAGCAACAGGCGTACGACTTCCGGTTTTTCCGGATTTGTTTTCCGGCCGCTTACGGCCTCGAACAGGGCAGCCTGCATCATTTCCCGCCGATTGCCGCTCGCATATCCGGGCTGATCCGCTTTCAGTTTCAACAGAAACGCAACAAGTTCTGCATGGCCTCCGGAAGCGGCATAGTTCAAGGCCTCCCATTTATTCTCGCCAAGATAGAAGTATGCGCCGGCATCCAACAATGCCTGCACCACGGCCAGATTGCCACAACAGCACGCATTGTGAAACGCATGCGCGATGCCATGCGCGCCGCGATATCCACGCGCCAGAAGCAGCCTGACCATCTCGATATTTTTCTCATTAATCGCAACATTCAGCGGACCGTCATCACTCGAAATGATCCTCTCATTCACCTCCCCTACCGTATCCAGCAAGGCGTCCACGATGTCCTTGTTTCCCTTGGCAATAGCGATTTTCAACGCATTTTTATCGTTATAGAGACAGTTAGTCAGACTGGCGCCGGCGGCCAGCAAAGCCTTGACCATGGCAAGGTTTTGCTTCTCCGCTGCAGCCGACAGCAGCTTGTGTTCACCGCTTGCCACCCACTTGCCTTCATCGGACTCCAGCAGGGCCTGCAGCACAGCGGCATTGCCAGCAGTGATCGCGCAGTTCAATGCCTGCTCCATATCCTGGTTATAGAGGTCCCTGGGCTCCTTTGCTGCCGCCGACGCCTGCATAGCGTTGTGCGGTTCCTGCGCCAGCTCACTCACGGCCGGCGCTTGGCGCCGGGTGTCCAGCAAAGCCTTGATCATGGCAAGGTTTTGTGCGTGTGCCGCAGCCGACAGCAGCTTGTGTTCACCGCTTGCCACCCACTTGCCTTCATCGGACTCCAGCAGGGCCTGCAGCACAGCGGCATTGCCAGCAGTGATCGCGCAGTTCAATGCCTGCTCCATATCCTGCCAGCCGAAATCCCTGGGTTCGTTTTCTGCCGCCGCCATTGGCGCGGCACGCTGCGGCGCCTGCTCCACTTCACTCGCGGCCGGCGCCTGGCGCCGGGCGTCCAGCAGCATTTTCACTATCCCGGCATGGCCTTTGCGGATCGCCTCCAGCATGAGTTCCCGGCAATACCAGCCGCGATCGACCCGGGCGCCGGCGGCGAGCAGGGCCTGCGCCGTGGCGGCGTGGCCGTTGCGGACAGCTCGGGTCAGCGCCAGGGAATCCGCCCATGCGGTTTCCGCGTAGGGGTCCCAGGTGTTCCTGTCATCGGGACAGGCGGTGAACTGGCGCAGCAGATGGCGCTCTTTGTGCGGCTGTTTGCCGTGGTAGCCGGGAATGGGCCCGGTCTTGCCCTCCACATCGTCGAAGCCGTTCGGATTGGCGCCCGCGTCCAGCAGCAGACGCACGGCGGCCAGGTGGCCGCGGGCGGCGGCGTGACGCAGCCAGGCATGCATGTCCGCGGCAGCACCAGCGTCTTGCAGCAAGGCCTCTTGTGCTTGTGGATCGACGCTCTGCAGCGCAGTGCGCCATGCCGGCAACACCGGTGCGACGTAGGCCGGCTGCGTGGCGATGACGGCGGTGGCGGCAGTGACGGCGGCCGTGGTGGTAATGGTGGTACTGGTTTGCGCGGTGGCGGTGGCGGTGGTAGAAGCAGTGACGGTGGCTGTGGTGACGGCGCCAGCGGTAGCAGTGACGGTGGCAGCAGCAGCAACGGCGGCGGCGGTGATAGTGGCAGCAGTAATGGCGGCGGTGTGCGCGGCAGCCGGCATGGCGCCCTGCGCGGCCTGCTTGTCGCCGCTCCCTTCCACCACGGAATTCTCCGTTGCTTCCTGCTGGCTGGCCGCCTTCGGTTCAGGCGCCGGCGTGGCGCCCTTGCCCAGCAGTTGCCCGGCCAACGCCGCATGGCCCATGGCTGCCGCATGGTGGAACGCGGTCCAGCCATGGCGGTCCGCCAGGTCCAGGCTGGCCTTGTTCTCCAGCAGCAAGGCCGCCAGCACGCTGTCGCCGCGGCGTGCGGCAATCGTCAGCGGCGGCTTGCCGCCTTCCCCGCCGCCATCGGCCGATGCGCCGCGCTCGAGCAGCAGCCTGGCCATGCGCAACTGCCCGCCGGCCGCCGCCTCGGCCAGCGGCGTGCGGCCGCAGTGGCCGGCCTGCCCGGGGTTGGCCTTGCGCTCCAGCAGCAGCATCGCCACATCCTCCCTTCCCGCGGCGGCGGCCAGCGACAGCGCGCTGTCGCCGCGGCTGTTCTGCAGGTTCACATTCGCGCCCTGCTGCCCCTTCATCAGCACCAGCGCCACATCGTCATGGCCGTGCCGCGCCGCCAGCATCAGCGGCGCGAGCCGGGTGTCGGGGTCGATGGCGTCGACATCGATCCCGCCGGCGGCAAGCAAACGCTTGACGACCGTGGTGTCGCCGTCGCGGCAGGCATGGTACAGCAGGGGCTGGGAGGGGCTGCCGTTGCCGGCGGCGGGTGGCGTAGCCTGCTGCTGGCGGGAGGATGCGACCCCGGGGGGCGTGACGGCGTTGGAGGCTTGCATGGTTCTGTTCTCCTGTTCGTTGGACAAGCGGCCTTGCGGCCGCGGTGGGGAAGAAAGAGTCCCTGGGTAATGCGATGAAAGGCAATGCGCCGGCTGTGGGCTGGATAAGTCAAGCGCAGGCATGCCGCGCTGGCGCGGGCCTTTGTCTGGCTTTACGGCTGACTGGATCAGGCTGGTTCCGGAAGGCGGCGCAGGCACCCGGGTATGCGCATGCTCAGGATGATGCGTTGGGCTTCCAGTTGCGCAGCAGGTCCACAGCTTCCTTGTTGTTCCTCTCTATCGCCCTGTGCAGCGCGGTCTTGCCTTCGCTGTCCTTCAGGGCGCGGTCGGCGCCGGCTTCCAGCAGCAGGCGGATCGTTTCCATCTTGCCGGAATAGGCAGCAACCATCAGCGGGGTGCATTCAAGGTTGCCCCATTTGCCGGGGCGATCGACTTGCGCCTTGTGTCTGAGCAGCAGTTGGATGATGTCGATTTGGTGAACCCATGCCGCCCGTAACAGCGGCGTCTGTCCATCCACGCTTTTCCAGTTCACGTCGGCGCCGGCATCCAGCAATAACTGAATCTTTTCACAGTCCTCAAGGCCATTCCCCGTTTTCAGCAGCGCGGCACTGATATCGTCCTTACCGCCGCAGGCTTCAACGCCAAGCGACAGCACATGGGCAATCAGTTCGGCGCTCCCCCTGCCCATTGCATGCTGCAGCAGCGTTGCCTTGTCCTTGCCATGCTGGCGGGCCAGTTCGGGAAGCGCGCCGGCCTTGAGCAGCATGTCCAGTATGTCCTTGGCGCCGGGATGACTGTTCTGCACTGCCATGACTATCGGGTACTGATCCCAGTAAGGCTTGTTGGGATTGGCGTCGGCATCGAGCAAGGCCTTGAGCTTGACCGGACTGCCCAAAGCCGGTCGCAGCAAGGCGGGATTGTTCAATACGGTTGCTTCGCCGTTGGGCATCTCCAGCAGCGCCCGGAACATGAGCAAGTCATCATCGTCGTATGTGATGGCCTGGATAAAGGCTTTATGCATATCGTCTGCAATGCAGTCCAGATAGGCTTTCGTCATATTCCTGCCAACGTATTCACTCGGACCATGCGCATTCTGCCGCGCTTCCAGCAGCATGCGCATGATGTCGATGCGCCGGTTCTTCACTGCATCCAGCATCAGTTGCTGGCACTGCTCCCCACGGTCAACCCTGGCGCCGGCATCGAGCAGTGCCCGCACGGTGGCGGTATGGCCATTGCGCGCCGCGCGGACCAGGGCCAGGGATTCGGCCCAGCCCGGCCTGGCAAAGGGAGACAGCGCGCCCTGGCTGTCGTAATAGTGCCCATATTGGTCACGCGCGTGCCAATCCTGCCGAACACACTCATAACTGGGAATGTGCTTTTTCTCACCCTTTACATCCTCAAACCCATTCACCTCCGCACCAGCCCTGATCAGCAGCCGCACGGTGTTCACATAGCCGCTGGCCGCGGCCTGGCGCAGGCAGGCGCTGATGTCTTCCGGATTACTTACGCCGGCCAGCAAGGCCCGGACCGCGGCCGCATCCCGCCGTGCCCGCGCCAGCATCACCGCCGTGTCGCCGTCGGCCGTCTGCGCATCCACCTCGGCGCCGGCCTTGAGCAGGATCTCGACCACGTCCAGCTGCCTGTGCCTGACCGCAAGCAGCAGGGCGGTCATTTCGCCGCTGCCGCGGGCGTTCGCCTCCGCACCCAGCGCCAGCAGTGCTTCCACCATGGCCACGTGCCCATGGACCGTGGCCAGCATCAGCAAGGTGTAGGAGCCGGCCGGCAGCGGGCCGCGCTGGCGCGTGAAGGCAATCGGCTGGTTCAGCACGGCGCGCTCATCCGGATGCCTTGTCACGATCTGGTTCAGCGCCTCGCAATCATTGCGCTCCACCGCCTTGCGCAGCGACGCCAGCACGGTGTCGACTTCCCCCGAGGCCGCGGTGGACAGCGATGGCGCGGCATAGGCCGGGCTGGTGAGCACCATGGTCGTGGTGGTGGTGTCCGTGATCGCGGTGGTGCGTATGCTGGCCTGTGGCGCCGCATTGCCGCCTTCGACCTTGGCTGTGCTACTTGCCTGCGGTGCCGGGGGCAAGACCGCCGCCGGCCCGGGCGGCGCCGATGCTGCCGGCGCTTCCTGCGCTGTGCTTGATGCATGCCCGGCTGCTGCGCCATGGCCCCGCAGTTGCCGCATGACCGCCTCATGTCCCCTGCCCGCCGCATGGTTGAACGCGGTCCAGCCATGGCGGTCCGTCACATCGGCGCTGGCCTTCTTTTCCAGCAGCAGCCCGACCAGCGCGTCGTCGCCACGCTGCGCGGCCAACGCCAGCGCCGGCTCGCCGGTGCCGGCGCCGGCATTCACCTGCGCGCCATTGGCAATGAGCAGCCCGGCCGTTTTCAAGTGCCCGCCGGCGGCGGCCTCGGCCAGCGGCGTGCGGCCGCCGTGATTGGCCTGGTCGGGCTGCGCCTTTTTCAGCAGCAGCAACTCGACGGCATCGTCCTTGCCCGCGCCAGCCGCCAGCGACAGTGCGCTGTCGCCGCGGCTGTTCTGCAGGTTCACGCTTGCGCCCTGCTGGCCCTTCATCAGCACCAGGGCCACGTCGTCATGGCCGTGCCGCGTCGCCAGCATCAGCGGCGTGAGCCGGGTGTCGGGATCGATGGCGTCGACCGCGATGCCGCCGGCGGCCAGCAGGCGCTTGACGGCGGCCACGTCGCCTTCGCGGCAGGCCTGGTACAGCAGGGGCTGGGAGGGGCTGGCGTTATTGCCGGGAGAGGGTGCGACAGGCTGGGGCAAGGGATGCGCGGCGGCGGACGTGCCGGGAACGGCATTGGCGGGTTGCATGGTGGCTGGCCTCCTGTTGGCGAGGCGGGGAGCCTCGCCGCCCGCCTGTCGTTGATGGGGCCGCTTGGTAACAGGGAAGACAACGATGTGCCAGCGTCAGGCCGGGTTGCCGACGGGCGGCATGATGCCACGCGCCGGAAGGCGGCTATCCGGCGACGGCGCGGCAAGCAGCCGGATGGCTGCTGCCGGGCTCGCCGTTAGCTGCTAGCCGCTGGGCGTTCCTGGATTGCCGCCCGGCTGCTTCCCGCTCAGATCTCGACCTGCGTGCCCAGCTCGATCACCCGGTTGGTGGGCACCCGGAAGTAGTCCGCCGCATCCCGCGCATTGCGCGACATGGTGGCGAACAGCGCCTCGCGCCAGCGCGCCATGCCGCCGCCAACGGCGGAAATCACGGTCTGGCGGGCGATGAAGAAGGAGGTCTCCATCATCTCGAATTCCAGGCCATGCCTGGCGCACATGGCCAGCGCCAGCGGAATGTCGCGCTCGTCCTTGAAGCCGTAATACACATTGACCTGGTAGCACTCATGGCCCAGCGGCTCGACCTTGACCCGGTCTTCCATCGGCACGGTGGGGATGTCCTCGTTGAACACGGTCAGGAACACGATGCGCTGGTGCAGCACCTTGTTGTGCAGCAGGTTGTGCAGCATCGCATGCGGCACGCCGTCGCCTTCGGCGCGGAAGAACACGCCGGTGCCGTCGACCCGGTGCGGCGGGCCGTAGAACAGCGACTGCAGGAAGTCGTTCAGCGGGATGGCGTGCTTCTTCAGGTTGTTGAACACCAGTTCGCGGCCGGTCTTCCAGGTCAGCATGATGGTCACCATCAGCGCCGACAGCGCCAGCGGGAACCAGCCGCCGCTGACGATCTTCAGCGAGGTCGAGGCCAGCAGCGTGAGGTCCAGCGTCAGGAAGAAACCCGTGGCCAGCGTGGCCAGCAGCAGATTGTATTTCCACTGGTAGCGCACCACGAAGAAGGTGAGGATGGTGGTGGTGGTCATGGTGGCGGTGGCGGCGATGCCGTAGGCCGAGGCCAGGTTGCCGGAAGAGCCGAAGCCGATCACGGCCATCAGCACGATGGTCAGCTGCACCCAGTTCACCAGCGGGATGTAGATCTGGCCCATTTCGCGGTCGGAGGTGTAGACCACCCGCATGCGCGGCAAAAAGCCCAGCGAGATCGCCTGCTGCGTCACCGAGAAGGCGCCGGAGATGGTGGCCTGCGAGGCGATCACGGTGGCCATGGTCGACAGCACCACCAGCGGGTAGATGCTCCACGGGCCGAGCTGCTGGAAGAAGGGATTGGTCACCGCCGCCGGCGTGGACATGAGCAGCGCGCCCTGGCCAAGATAGTTCAGCGCCAGCGCCGGGAGCACCACCGAGAACCAGGCCAGCCGCACCGACTTCTTGCCGAAGTGGCCCATGTCGGCATAGAGCGCCTCGGCGCCGGTCAGGGCCAGCACCACCGCGCCCAGCGCGATGAAGGCAAACCAGCCGTTGTGCAGCATGAAGTTCAGTCCATGCAGCGGATTGAAGGCGGCCAGCACCGCCGGGTAATGGATGATGTTGATCACGCCCATGGTCGCCAGGGTGGCGAACCAGACCAGCACGATGGGGCCGAAGAACTTGCCGATGCCGGCCGTGCCCTTGCGCTGCAGCGAGTACAGCGCCACCAGCACCGTCACCGTCAGCGGCAGCACATAGGGCTTCAATGCGGGCGTGGCCACTTCCAGGCCTTCGATGGCGGAGAGCACCGAGATCGCGGGAGTGATCACGCCGTCGCCATAGAACAGGCCCGCGCCCATCATGCCCAGCAGCATCACCGGATAATGCCAGCGCGAGCCGGTGCCGACCGAGGACATCGCCAGCGCGCTCAGGGCCATGATGCCGCCCTCGCCACGGTTATTGGCGCGCAGCACCAGGGTCACGTACTTGAGCGAGATGATCAGGATCAGGCCCCACAGGATCAGCGACACCACGCCCAGGATGTTGGTATGCGTCAGCGCAATGCCGTGTTCCTCGGCGAACACTTCCTTCATCGTGTACAGCGGGCTGGTGCCGATATCCCCGTAGACGATGCCGATGGCGGCGATGGTCAGCGTCAGAAGCCGGCTGCCATGCCCTGGGCCCGCGTGGCTGTGAGCGCTGCGCTCGCTGCCGTCTTCGGCGTGGCTGTCGTTGCTGGTGGAAGAGGCCAATGGACACCTGTGATTTCTGGAAAAACCCGCATATTAACCGAGAGCATGCCCGCCTGGCGCGTTCGCCGGCACCCATGATGTTGTCGCTGGAGTATGCCTGCAGACCGTTGTTCATGACTTGACATGAACGAGCAGCGCGGCGGATTGCCGGCACGGGGCCGGCAGCGGGCGTGCAGGCGCCATCGGGCGCATAATGCCGCCTTTCCTTTCTTCAAGAACCGCCGTTCCCTTCCATGAACCCTGGCATGCTGTCCGCCGCTCTGGCCTTTCTGGCCTGGGGCCTGTTTCCGCTGTATTTCAAACTTTTCCAGGGCATTGCGGCGCAGGAAATCCTGGCGCACCGCATGGTCTGGTCGCTGCTGTTCCTGGCCGTGGTGCTGCTGTGGCGGCGTCAGTGGTCGTGGCTGCTCGCGGCGGCCGGCAAGCCGCGCCTTTTGGCCGGTTTCGCCGCCAGCGCCTTTCTTCTGGCGGCCAACTGGGGCATCTATATCTGGTCGGTCAACCATGACCGGGTGGTGGATGCCAGCCTGGGCTACTTCATCAATCCGCTGGTCAACGTGGTGCTGGGCTTTTTCGTGCTCGGGGAGCGCATGCGCCCGGTGCAATGGGCGGCGGTGGCGCTGGCCGCGGCCGGCGTGGGCTGGCTGACCTGGCAGGCCGGGCATCCGCCCTGGATCTCGCTGGCGCTGGGCCTGACCTTCGGCATCTACAGCCTGCTGCGCAAGACCGCCTCGCTCGGCGCGCTGGAAGGACTGTCGCTGGAAACCGTTCTGCTGTCTCCGTTCGCCGTCCTGTACCTGGCCTGGCTGGCGCTGCATGGCCAGAGCGGCTTTGCCGCCGCCACGCCGCCGACCCAGGCGCTGCTGGCGCTGTCGGGCCCGATCACCGCGGTTCCGCTGCTGCTGTTCGCCGCCGCCGCGCGCCAGCTGTCGCTGTCGCTCTTGGGCCTGATGCAGTACATGGTGCCGACCATGCAGCTGCTGCTGGGCGTGTGGCTCTACCACGAGCCGTTCGGCATCGGCCGGCTGGTCGGCTTTGCGCTAATCTGGGGCGGCCTGGCGCTGTATTCGGCCGACGGCATGCTGCGCGCCTGGCGCCGGCCGGAGGCTGCGGGCTGATCCGCGCCGGCACGGCAAGGGGCGGCGGCGAACGCGGCTGTACCCTGCCGCGCCCTTGCGTTATCCTTCTCCTCCTTTATCCCTCCCCTGCCCCTCAAGCAAACCAGACCCCAACATGGCCAATTACGTATACACGATGAACCGCGTGGGCAAGATCGTCCCGCCCAAGCGCCACATCCTGAAAGATATTTCCCTGTCGTTCTTCCCCGGCGCCAAGATCGGCGTGCTGGGCTTAAACGGCTCCGGCAAGTCCACGCTGCTGAAAATCATGGCCGGCGTCGACAAGGACATCGAAGGCGAAGCCATTCCGATGCCCAACCTCAATATCGGCTACCTGCCGCAGGAGCCGCAGCTGGACCCGGAACAGACCGTGCGCGAGGCGGTCGAGGCCGGCCTGGGCGAGGCCTTCGCCGCCCGCGCCAAGCTCGACGCGGTGTATGCCGCCTATGCCGAGCCCGACGCCGACTTCGATGCGCTGGCCACCGAGCAGGCGCGGCTGGAAGCCATCATCGCGGCAAGCGACGGCGGCAACCTGGAGCTGCAGCTGGAAATGGCGGCCGATGCGCTGCGCCTGCCGCCGTGGGACGCGAAGATCGGCGTGCTGTCGGGCGGCGAGAAGCGCCGGGTGGCGCTGTGCCGGCTGCTGCTGTCCAAGCCCGACATGCTGCTGCTGGACGAGCCGACCAACCACCTCGACGCGGAATCGGTCGACTGGCTGGAGCAGTTTCTGCACCGCTTCCCCGGCACCGTGGTCGGCATCACCCATGACCGCTACTTCCTCGACAACGCGGCCGAATGGATCCTGGAACTGGACCGCGGCCACGGCATTCCCTGGAAGGGCAATTACAGTTCCTGGCTGGAGCAGAAGGAAAACCGCCTGAAGCAGGAAGAGTCCTCGGAAAGCGCACGCCAGAAGGCGCTGCAGAAGGAGCTGGAATGGGTGCGCCAGAATCCCAAGGGCCGCCAGGCCAAGAGCAAGGCGCGCCTGGCCCGCTTCAACGAGCTGTCCGAGCATGAATACCAGAAGCGCAACGAGACCCAGGAAATCTTCATTCCGGTGGCCGAGCGGCTGGGCAATGAAGTCATCGAGTTCAAGAACGTCAGCAAGGGCTACGGCGACCGGCTGCTGATCGACGACCTGTCGTTTAAGGTGCCGCCCGGCGCCATCGTCGGCATCATCGGCCCCAACGGCGCCGGCAAATCGACCCTGTTCCGCATGCTGGCCGGACGCGAACAGCCCGACAGCGGCGAAGTCGTAATCGGCTCAACGGTCAGGCTGTCGCTGGTGGACCAGTCGCGCGATGACCTGAACAACAAGAAGACCGTGTTCGAGGATGTCTCCAACGGCGCCGACCTGCTCACCGTGGGCCGTTTCGAGATGCCGTCGCGGGCTTATCTGGGCCGTTTCAACTTCAAGGGCAGCGACCAGCAGAAGGTCGTCGGCAACCTCTCCGGCGGCGAACGCGGCCGGCTGCACCTGGCCAAGACGCTGCTCATGGGCGGCAACGTGCTGCTGCTGGACGAACCGTCCAACGACCTCGACGTGGAAACCCTGCGCGCGCTGGAAGACGCGCTGCTGGAA
>Ga0308161_1005350_pt1 | contig 11300 bp, 10 predicted proteins | sample PhyFR2_FD_201034 | JGI IMG/M metagenome (GOLD analysis project Ga0308161, IMG submission 201034) | Phyllosphere microbial communities from UC Gill Tract Community Farm, Albany, California, United States - DLSLF.R2 | ecosystem: Host-associated > Plants > Phyllosphere > Unclassified | place: USA...
GCTCTCCTTGCCGGTCAGAGCGGCATTACCCTGATCGACCATTTTGATACCAGTGCTTATGCAACACGTTTTGCAGGTCTGGTAAGAGATTTTAATTGTGATGACTACATCTCGCGTAAAGATCAGCGCAAGATGGATGCCTTCATCCAATACGGCATTGTGGCCGGTATGCAGGCCATGCAGGACAGTGGTCTGGTTATTACTGACGAAAATGCAGGCCGTATGGGCGCAGCAATTGGCTCCGGCATCGGTGGTTTAGGTCTGATTGAAGAGAATCATACTTCACTGGTCAACGGTGGCCCGCGCAAAATCAGCCCGTTCTTTGTGCCTTCAACCATCGTAAACATGGTGGCGGGTCATCTCAGCATCATGTATGGCCTGAAAGGTCCAAGCATCTCTATCGCGACAGCCTGTACCTCTGGTGTGCATAACATCGGTCACGCCGCACGTATCATCGCTTATAACGATGCTGACGTGATGCTGGCAGGCGGCACAGAGAAAGCCAGTACGCCATTAGGCGTCGGTGGTTTTGGTGCAGCACGCGCTCTCTCAACCCGCAACGAAAATCCGCAAGCGGCCAGCCGCCCATGGGATAAAGATCGTGACGGTTTTGTGCTGGGTGACGGCGCGGGCATTGTCGTACTTGAAGAGTACGAACATGCGAAGAAACGTGGTGCGAAAATCTACGCTGAAATTGTAGGTTTTGGTATGAGCAGTGATGCTTACCACATGACTTCACCACCAGAAGATGGTTCAGGTGCGGCGGCTGCAATGATCAATGCGCTGCGTGATGCTCAGCTTACGCCAGAGCAGATCGGCTATGTCAACGCGCACGGTACCTCCACGCCAGCCGGTGATAAAGCGGAAGCGCAGGCGGTGAAATCGGTCTTTGGGGCAGCAGCCAGCAGCGTAATGGTCAGCTCAACCAAATCAATGACCGGACACTTACTGGGTGCCGCAGGCGCTGTTGAATCGATTTACTCGATTCTGGCGCTGCGCGACCAGGCCGTTCCACCGACCATCAACCTGGACAATCCGGATGAGGGCTGCGATCTCGACTTTGTGCCTCACACCGCGCGTCAGGTTCCTGGACTGGAGTATACGCTGTGTAACTCCTTTGGTTTCGGCGGAACCAACGGTTCGTTGATCTTCCGTAAAGTGTAATCGTTGTAGATTGCTAAAAAGGCCCGCAATGCGGGCCTTTTTTTATCCTGTAAAATGCGCTGAAATCACGTGTCCTGCTCAGGAGAGAACGATGTGGATTAACGGGTTAAAACAATCGACGCTGACCGCCAGCGACCGGGGTCTGCAGTTCGGGGATGGCTGTTTTACGACCGCCGCCGTGCGTCAGGGCAAAATTGTGATGCTGGAAAGCCACATCCAGCGCCTTAAAGAGGGCTGTGAGCGGTTATGGATCGGTGGTGTCGACTGGCATCAGCTTGAGGCAGAGATGAAACAGGCTGCGTATGAACAAAACCAGGCGGTGCTGAAAGTCATCATCAGTGCGGGCAGCGGCGGACGAGGTTACAGCCGACGCGGCTGTGGTGAACCTGCGCGCATCGTCTCGCTGGCACCCTGGCCGCTACACTATGCCGATTTACAGCAGCAGGGTGTTTCACTCCGGCTCAGCCCTATCCGGCTGGCGCGGAACGCACAGTTTGCCGGTATCAAGCACCTTAACCGCCTGGAGCAGGTGATGATTCGGGCTCATCTTGACCAGACAGACGCCGACGAGGCGCTGGTGCTTGACACTGAAGGTTGGGTGGTGGAATGCTGTGCGGCCAATTTATTCTGGCGTAAAGGGACGCAGATTTTCACGCCTGATCTCTCGGTATCGGGTGTGGATGGCATTATGCGGCGGAGTCTTATGGCGCAACTTGTTGCCGCTGGTCAAGCTTGCCAGGTAGTGAAAAGCGAACCGGCGAAGCTGATGAACGCCGATGAAGTGGTGATATGTAACGCGCTGATGCCGGTTCTGCCGGTCCGACAGATAGAAGCGGTGCAGTTTACTGAGCGCTCGCTGTTTAATCAGTTGCAGGCAAGCTGTGAAAAGATAATGGATGCATCATGATTCGAAGCAAAAAAATTCTCGTCAGCCTGCTGGCGATCGTGGGTCTTGCGGCTGTGCTGAGTTACTGGCAGGTTAAGAAGTTTGCGGCGACCCCGTTAGCCATTAAGCAGGAAACCATCTACACGCTGCCCGCCGGAACGGGCCGGGTCGCGCTTGAAGCGCAGCTGGAAGAGAAAAAAATTATTCCACGCAGCCTCTGGTTTGGTGCATTGCTGCGTCTGGAGCCGGAACTGGCGACCTTTAAGGCGGGCACTTATCGCCTTGAGCCGACCATGACCGTACGCTCGCTGCTACAGCTGCTGGCAAGCGGAAAAGAGGCGCAGTTCCCGGTGCGGTTTGTGGAAGGTCAGCGGCTGAAAGAGTGGCTGAGTGAGCTGCGTAACGCGCCCTATATCCGGCACACCCTGAAAGACGATCAGTTCGCCACACTTGCCAGCGCACTGAAAGTGGAACCAGAACAGCTGGAGGGCAACTTCTTCCCGGACACCTATCTCTACACGGCGAATACCACGGATTTGGAGCTGCTGCAGCGTGCCCATGAGCGCATGAAAAAGACCATTGATGAGGTGTGGCAAGGACGGGCGGATAATCTGCCTTATAAAACGCCACAGGATCTGGTGACGATGGCTTCGATCATTGAGAAAGAGACCGGCGTCAGTGAAGAGCGCGCGCGTGTAGCCTCGGTGTTTATTAATCGCCTGCGAACCGGCATGCGCTTACAGACCGATCCCACTGTTATCTATGGCATGGGCGACAGCTATCACGGCACGCTGACCCGCAAAGATCTTGAGACCGCCAGCGCCTATAATACGTATATCATCAACGGCCTGCCGCCTGGCCCGATCGCCATGCCGGGCAAAGCCTCATTGCAGGCCGCGGCGCATCCCGAGAAAACTAACTATCTCTACTTTGTTGCAGACGGCAAGGGCGGGCATACGTTTACTACCAATCTTGCCAGCCATAACAAAGCGGTGCAGGTCTACCGGCAGACGCTGAAGGAAAAAAATGAACAGTAAGTTTATCGTCATTGAAGGCCTGGAAGGCGCCGGAAAGACCACTGCACGTGACGCCATCGTCGCCACGTTGCGCGCCCGTGGTATCACCGACCTGGTCTTTACCCGTGAGCCAGGTGGTACGCCGCTGGCAGAACAGCTGCGGGTCCTGGTCAAGCAGGGGATTGAGGGTGAGCAGGTCACGGATAAAGCTGAACTGCTGATGCTCTATGCGGCGCGGGTTCAGCTGGTGGAGACGGTGATCAAACCGGCGCTGGCTCGCGGAGCCTGGGTGATTGGCGATCGTCACGATCTCTCCTCCCAGGCTTATCAGGGCGGCGGCCGGGGACTCGACAGCGAACTGATGCAGACGCTGCGTGATGCTGTTTTAGGTGATTTCCGTCCCGATCTGACGCTCTATCTTGATGTGACTCCTGACATTGGTCTGCAGCGCGCCCGTGCGCGTGGTGAGCTGGATCGCATTGAGCAGGAGTCATTGCGCTTTTTTGAACGCACCCGCGCGCGCTATCTGGCGCTGGCCGCAGAAGATTCCACTATCCTCACCATTGATGCGACTCAATCTCTGACAGAAGTGACGGCGTCACTTCAGATGACATTGGATAGCTGGCTGGCGGAGCAGGTGTGATGAACTGGTATCCGTGGCTGAATCAGCCTTACCGTCAGGTGATTAGCCAGCACCAGGAGAATCGCGCGCATCATGCGCTGATGATCCAGGCAATGGCAGGCATGGGCGATGAGGCGCTGGTCTGGGGAATGAGCCGCTGGCTGATGTGCCAGCAGCGAGATGGCATGAAGAGTTGCGGAGAGTGCCACGGTTGCCAGCTAATGCAGGCCAGCACCCATCCTGACTGGTATCGCCTTGAAGCTGAGAAAGGCAAAAGTACCCTGGGCATTGATGCGGTGCGTCAGGTAACAGAAAAAATGTATCACTTTGGTCAGCAGGGTGGCGCGAAAGTCGTCTGGCTGCCGGATGCCGCACAGCTTTCGGAAGCGGCAGCCAATGCACTGCTGAAAACGCTGGAAGAGCCGCCAGCCAACAGCTGGTTCTTCCTCAGCAGCCGTGATCCCTCACGTCTGCTGGCCACGCTACGCAGCCGCTGCATGACGCTGCATCTGACGCCACCGGACGAAGGACAAAGTCTGCTCTGGCTGAAGAAGCAGTCTTCGCACAATGAGCAGATGCTGCTGGCGGCGTTGCGCCTGAGTGCAGGCGCACCCGGAGCGGCACTGAGCCTGCTGGAAACCGGGCCGTGGCAGGCTCGTCAGAAACTCTGTGATGCGCTGCCCGCTGCGTTACAGCAGGACATCCTGCAACTGCTGCCTGCGCTGAACGCGGACGATGCAGCCACGCGTATCGGCTGGCTGCTCTCTTTACTGCTGGATGCGATGAAATGGCAGCAAAACGCAGGTCAGTGGCTGAGTAATATCGATCGTCAGGATGTGGTGCAGTTACTGGCCGGATATTTTTCAGCCAGCGCTCTCAACAGCAGTACCCAGGAATGGATGCGCTGTCGTGAGCAGTTACTGCATGTGGCGTCTGTGAATCGCGAACTATTGCTGACCGATCAGCTTTTGAACTGGGCGGACAAAAAGAAGCCTGCGCTGGTCGGCTAAACCTATCTGAGAGTAATTATGTTTATTGTGGATTCCCATTGCCATCTCGATGGCCTGGATTATGAAAAGAATCATCGTGACCTTGATGATGTGATCGCCAAAGCGGCGGCACGTGATGTGAAGTTTATGCTGGCTATCGCCACCACGCTGCCGGGTTTTCACACGCTTAAAAGCCTGGTTGGCGATCGAAAAAATATTGCGCTCTCCTGCGGTGTGCATCCCCTGAATCAGGAGGAGGCCTATGACGTAGAAGAGTTTCGTCGGCTCTCTGCGGATCCACAGGTAGTGGCACTGGGTGAAACCGGACTGGATTATCATTATCAGCCAGAGACTAAAGATCAGCAGCAGCGCTCGTTTCGGGAACATATCCGCACCGGTATCGCGCTGAACAAACCGATCATTGTTCACACGCGTGATGCGCGTGAAGATACGCTGGCGATCCTGCGTGAAGAGCAGGTTGAGCGTTGCGGTGGCGTGCTGCACTGCTTCACTGAAGATCAGCCCACAGCAGCGAAACTGCTGGATATGGGCTTCTACATCTCTTTTTCCGGTATCGTGACCTTCCGCAATGCCGAACAGTTACGCGAAGCCGCACGTTATGTGCCGCTGGACAGGATGCTGGTGGAGACAGATTCCCCTTATCTGGCGCCAGTGCCGTATCGTGGTAAAGAGAATCAGCCCGCTTATACCCGCGATGTGGCCGAATATCTGGCCGTATTGAAAGGTGTGGATATGGAAACCCTGGCCGCCACCACTACGCAAAACTTCTCTACGCTGTTTCATATCCCTATGAGCAAACTGGGCATCTGATTGGCTTTTATTTTAGCCCCTGTAATTAATCTGTAACGTGCCTACATGACCCTGTTTTTTCAGGCAGGGTCAGCTTTTTATCGCTGATTAATCGTGCGTGTCAGTGAGAAATTTCGTAAAGTGCGCGGTTGTGATTGCCGAAACGTGATAGCCGTCAAAGTAACAAACCGGGATTTATTTTACCCTTCGTAATAAATCAAAAGGCGGTCACCGCCAGCCCGGCAAAGAATCCTCCCTCTTTGCCACGCGCACTGCGCAAATATGCACTCATACTCAGGAGCTTCACGCTATGTTCAAAAATGCTTTTGCCAACCTCCAAAAGGTCGGTAAATCGCTGATGCTGCCGGTATCGGTTCTGCCGATTGCCGGTATTTTGTTAGGAGTCGGTTCAGCCAATTTCAGCTGGTTACCTGCAGTGGTTTCGCATGTGATGGCAGAAGCGGGTGGATCGGTGTTCGCCAACATGCCGCTGATTTTCGCTATCGGTGTGGCGCTGGGCTTTACCAATAACGATGGCGTTTCGGCGCTGGCAGCGGTTGTTGCCTATGGCATTATGGTGAAAACCATGGCGGTTGTTGCACCACTGGTGCTGCATCTGCCTGCGGCGGAAATCGAGGCGAAACACCTTGCCGACACCGGGGTTCTGGGCGGTATTATCGCCGGTTCCATCGCCGCTTACATGTTCAACCGCTTCTACCGCATCAAGCTGCCAGAATATCTGGGCTTCTTTGCCGGTAAACGCTTTGTCCCGATTATCTCTGGCCTGGCGGCGATTGTACTGGGCGTGCTGCTCTCCTTTATCTGGCCACCTGTCGGTGCCGCGATTCAGGAGTTCTCACAGTGGGCTGCCTATCAGAACCCGGTGGTTGCCTTTGGTATCTATGGCGTCGTTGAGCGCTCGCTGGTGCCATTTGGTCTGCATCACATCTGGAACGTTCCTTTCCAGATGCAGATTGGTGAATACACTAATGCGGCGGGTCAGGTGTTCCACGGCGATATCCCGCGCTACATGGCAGGTGACCCGACCGCAGGTAAACTTTCTGGCGGCTTCCTGTTCAAAATGTACGGCCTTCCAGCGGCAGCGATTGCTATCTGGCATTCAGCTAAACCTGAAAACCGTGCCAAAGTTGGCGGCATCATGATCTCTGCTGCGCTGACCTCATTCCTGACCGGCATCACCGAACCGATTGAATTCTCATTCATGTTCGTCGCGCCGATCCTGTATGTGATCCATGCGCTGCTGGCGGGTCTGGCATTCCCAATCTGTATCCTGCTCGGTATGCGTGATGGCACCAGCTTCTCACACGGTCTGATCGACTTTATCGTACTGAGTGGTAACAGCAGCAAAATCTGGCTGTTCCCGATTATCGGTATCATTTACGGTCTGATCTACTACACCGTATTCCGCGTACTGATCGCTAAACTGGATCTGAAAACGCCTGGCCGTGAAGAGAGCAGCAGCAGCGAGCAATCTACTGCGACCGGTACCGAGATGGCGGGCAAACTGGTTGCCGCGTTTGGTGGTAAAGAGAACATCACTAACCTGGATGCCTGCATTACCCGTTTACGTGTCAGCGTCGCCGATGTGGCGAAAGTGGATCAGTCTGAACTCAAAAACCTCGGCGCCCGTGGCGTGGTGGTTGCCGGTTCCGGTGTGCAGGCCATCTTCGGAACCAAATCCGATAACCTGAAAACCGATATGGATGATTACATCCGCAGCATGTAATGATGTACTGAAATGAAAAAGCCCCGCTAAGCGGGGCTTTTTTTTGGCCAGGATTCAGAGGTAAACACGTAGATACTCGGTCAGGCAGAGCAGGGCCATTGCCTGACCGTAGGGCATAGAGGTCAGGGGAACCGTGCGGTAATAGTCCAGGTCACTGCCCATTGCAGTACCAAAGGAGACCTGTTTCAACTCGCCATCTTCATCAATGTTGGCAATCACGCCACGCAGCGCTTTTTCAGCCACCTCACGATACTCAGCGGGCAGATAACGCTTGCGCACGCCTTTAAGAATGCCATAAGCAAATCCGGCAGTGGCCGAGGCTTCCGGGTAGCTCTGCGGATCATCGAGCAGGGTGTGCCACAATCCGCTGCTGTGCTGGCAGGCCTTCAGCGCTTTGACCTGGCTCTCCAGCACCTGCTGCAGGAAGCGGCGCGTAGCATGATGTTCTGGCCAGTTCATCATCTCAAGGAAGTCTGGAATGACAATCGTCACCCAGCTGTTACCGCGCGCCCAACGCGCATCAGCAAAGTTATGGCGGCCGTTGAAGTTCCAGCCGTGGAACCACAAGCCGGTTTTACGATCCATCAGATATTGGGTATGCAGCAGGAACTGGTAGCTCGCTTCCTCAATCCACTCATCACGTTTCAGCAACTGACCAATTTTAGCCAGCGCCATTACGCTCATCATCAGCGTATCGTCCCAGAGCTGCTGGGTGTTCTCATTGTTATAAACAATGTGCTGCAGGCCGCCCTGTTCGGTGCGCGGCATCTCATACATGACCCATTCTGCCCAGCGCTCCAGCACCGGCACCCAGGCCGGATTTCTGGTCTCTTCGTAACGATAAGCCAGCGTCAGGAAAGGACACACCGTATTCACATTTTTGGTCGGCGAGCCTTCCGCCAGACGCTGAGTGAACCACTCATCAATGATCGCCAGCGTCTGCTGGTCACCGGTTTGCTGATAGTAGTGCAGCATGCCATACAGGCCGATGCCGTGTGTCCACTCCCAACCCGCCCAGCCTTTAGTATCAATCACCCGGCCATCGTCCAGCCGTAATAAAAATTCGCCTGTTTCGTCGGTGATGTTAACCAGATTTTGTGTCAGCTTTTGAATCAGCTGTACCAGTTCGCTGCGTGGCAGCAGATGCTCAGGTTGGCACAATAATTTGCTGTGTTTAACGGGAAATACAGTCATGGTTTATTCCTGTCGTTTTAAGGTCGGGTTTAAAGAAGGTGTTACAGCCGGATGCGCGGTGAGTTTTGCTGGCGCTGGCTTATTGCGGTTAAGGAAGCCAATGTTGTTGTTGCCCCACAGATTCTCGTAAGGCATGCCTGCCAGTGTTTCAACAATGTCACGCGCTTCCGGAGTGATGTTTTCAGGCACAATGCGGCCTGCTTCGCGCATCCTGAGCGTCTCCTGACGCAGCACGGTGTGAGTCTGCAGATTCAGCTTAAAGCGCAATGACACGATAAAGCCGCAAGCCAGCACGACCACAGTACCGACGCTCAGAATCGCCAGAATAGTGTGGCTGACGCCAGGAACCTGAGTGGCCTGGCCAGAGACAAACCCGGAGAGCTGCAGCACGATGCCGACCAGCATGACTGCGCCAGCCTGCGACGCCTTACGCGTCAGCGTCATGATGCCAGCAAAAATCCCTTCACGACGCTGACCGGTGATCACCTCATCCACATCGGCGATATAGGTGTAGGTGTTCCATGGCACATAGTTGATGCCGCCACGTCCCAGTCCTGCGACGGCAGAGATCACCAGCAGCAGTGACATGTTGTCGTTCATACCGGCATACCACAATCCGGTATAGGAGAGAGCCGCAAAGCCGAACAGAATGGCGACCAGGCGGTAGGCGGGTGCAGGTCCCATGCGGATGCACAGAGGAATCATCGCCATCACAGCAATAAACTGTAACACCGCCATCGTGCCCATCAGGCTGGAGGCGACCTGCGCGCTCTGCATCAGCACAAACACCACATACCAGGTGAAGACGGCGTTAAACACATCCTGAGCGATGTAGCCGCCGAGATACATGCCAAGATGCTGGCGGAAGATACGGATGCGTAGGGTTGAGGCCAGTTCGACATAGAGTCGTTTAAGATTCTGCATCAGCGTCAGCTGCTGCTTCTCCTGCTCAGCGCGGCGTGATTCGGCAGAAAAATCATCGGGGTGACGCTCCCAGGTAAAGCACCACACCAGCGTCAGCACCAGCGCGCAGATCACCGAGAAGACCAGGCTGGCGTAGAAAAAGGAGAGGGGATTATCTTTGCCCAGCATACCCAGCAGAATACCGGGCAGAAACGCCGCCAGAATGGCCGACAGCTGTGCCAGACCAATACGCGCCCCCGAGAAGCGGGTCTTCTGTTTGAAATCGTCGGTCATTTCCGGCACCAGCGTCTCATAAGGCACCAGAATCATGGTGTAGACGATATCAAACAGCAGATAAGTGCAGAGATACCACCAGAAACTCATATCGCTGACCCACATCAGGCTATAACTGAATACACAGGGTATGCCGAGCAGGATAAAAAATTTGCGGCGGCCAAAACGTTTGCCCAGCCAGGTTGAACCGAAGTTATCGGTGAGAAAGCCCATCAGCGGACTGACCACGGCATCCAGCACGCGGGCAGCGGCGAAAATCAGCGTGGCCTGAATCGGGGTTAATCCACAAAAGGTGGTGTAAAAATAGAGCAACCAGGCGGCAGTCAACGCCGTGGTGCCTGCTCCAAGAAAATCTCCGGATCCATAGGCCAGATAGTGGCCAAGTCCAATTTTACGTGAGCGCATGTCTGATGCTCCTTGATGTTATATGGCGGTTTATCCCTGGTGATGCCGGACATCTCACCCGGACTGATTAGCAAAGTAGAGCTGACGCGGCGGCTAAACCTTCGCAATCTGGCAAGCGCTCGCGCTGAAGTGGCAATCAGACAAAGAAAAGGGTGGCAGAATTCTAATTTATAAAACAGCGTTTCATTTTTCTGTGATGGCAGCTGCTTTACTGGCATTCAGGCTGGCGTTTCAGGCAGGGGAATGAGGGGCTGCTGCAAAGGCAGGCGAACAATGCAAGAAAAGTGGTCCTGAGGTTGAAAGAAAACAAATTTCTCCCGCATACTGATTGATTACGACACAGGCTAAAGGAATTGCACCATGGCTGAAGAAACCATTTTTAGTAAAATTATCCGCCGCGAAATCCCCGCTGATGTGGTTTATCAGGACGAGCTTGTCACGGCTTTCCGCGACATTTCGCCAAAAGCGCCGACTCATATTTTAATTGTGCCGAATGTCCTGATCCCAACGGTTAACGAAGCGGAAGCGGCGCATGAGCACGCGCTGGGGCGCATGTTTACTACTGCGGCGAAAATCGCCCGTCAGGAAGGTATTGATCAAAATGGTTATCGTCTGATTGTGAACTGCAATCAACATGGTGGTCAGGAGGTTTATCACATTCATATGCATCTGCTGGGCGGTGAACCGCTGGGTCCGATGCTCTCTAACTGATAACGGAAACGTGCTATGCGATCCTGGCTGACTGGCCTGCCGATCCTGCTCTGCCTGACGGCTTGTAGCAGTGATAAACCAATGATCAATACCTCACAGTCACTGGTGATGGAGTCCTCTGTGCTGTCGGCAGGGATCATTACCGATGAGCCGACGCTGGGTGAGAATGATGGGCTGAAGCGTGCGACCAGCGTGCTCTATAATCAGCGCGAAACCCCGGTTGTTGTGCATTATCGCTACTACTGGTATGACGACAAAGGGCTGGAAATCTCTCCGCAGGAACCGGCCCAGACTGTCACCGTTCCGGCGCAGGGCAGTATTATCGCCGCCTCGCAAATGGGTAACCTGACTGCCAGCAAGGTTCGTCTTTATCTCTATCTTTAAGGATTTTCATCGTGATACGCAGTATTAATCGTACCGGAACGCTCCTGATGGCGCTCATCCTGACTGGCTGTGTCGTGAAACAGCAGCAGCAGCCTGCACCCGTTGAGCCGACCCAGCCTGCAGAGCCCACTCAGCCTGTTCCTCAACCTGAACCCGTGCCGCAACCGCAGCCTGT
>Ga0308161_1005353_pt1 | contig 11297 bp, 8 predicted proteins | sample PhyFR2_FD_201034 | JGI IMG/M metagenome (GOLD analysis project Ga0308161, IMG submission 201034) | Phyllosphere microbial communities from UC Gill Tract Community Farm, Albany, California, United States - DLSLF.R2 | ecosystem: Host-associated > Plants > Phyllosphere > Unclassified | place: USA...
CAGCGCGAGCAGCCTCCTGCGTTGCGTGGACCGTAGCCCGTGGTCTCGGTCCCCCATACATAACCCAATAAGTCACCCGACTTGAGGACTATCGCGGCCCCCCCTTGGGTGTTCGAATTGTAAGTGATGCTGTAAGCGCAGGTTGGGCAGTAGCGTTGTTCACCCGCAATCATCGCTTGGGCAGCTTCAGCGGCGGAGTTGAAATTGCTGCCGCCGCCCGAGCCGATGGAATAGTTATAAGGGGGGCCGTAGTAGCTCGTCGCCTGGGCGCCAGCGGCTCCGAATACGCCGACCAGCATGAGGAAGACACCGACGATATATCGAGATAACGCAAAGCAGGAGGGGCGCATGACTATCCTTAGCGGGAATGCGCAGGGAGCATATCTGGGGCACCTTGTAGGCGGTTGCTGATTTGCGTGTAGGGGAATGCCTACACGAGCAGGCGGACGAACAACGATGACGCCTATATGAGACGTTGGGGCACAAGGAGATTTAGACCTACGGTCTATTTCAGCAAGTCCAGCTCCTAAGCCATTGGGAGCCCCAAGGCGCCAGCGTACGCCACAGCACCTACCCACACCCCCGGAGGGCTACCCACCTGGTTCTATACGGGCTACGTTGGGCAAATCCAGCCAAAAGGATTCAGAAGAGGCCCCGGCGGCGCACGCCTTCATTTTTCGGCCGATAGGCCCGCTGGTTCGCCCTATCTGTCCGGCGCGCCTGCGCTTCCGCCTCGTCCATCTCCCGCTGCAACGACATCTTCAGATCGGTGCGGGAGGTGTAGAGCTTCAGCCAAGGGAGTTCATCGACCTTGGCGACCCCCAGCAGATCCTCGACCGCCAAATGGTCCTGAGCTTCCAGGCCTGCCAAGTGCCCCTTTAGCTTGCCGGTCGTCGATGGCTCAGCGCCGGTAGGTCCCCTAACCGGCCGACGTCTAACTCCGAATGCCGTTACCGGCTGATACCGCGGCGGCGCATAGTCATCCCGTCCGTCGCTGGTCCAGGCCAAGTACGGCAGTCGTGCATCACAAACCGCTGGCAGGCGTTGCCGCGGCCTGCAAGAGTTGCTCGACCCCATGGCGCCACGGGTCACGCTCGTGACCGAGCACGGCCCACCAGCCACTGCTCCCCGCTTGACCGACACTGTCCGACGAGTGGTCGATCAAGAGTGCAATCATGGCCAGCGAGCACCGCTGATTGATGGCGAGGACCAAGGGCGTGATGTGTGTTTTCCCCTGGTCCATTTTGACGTCGGTGTGCTGGAGGAACATCAGTGCAAGCTGTGCGCCCTCCAGATCGTCGTCCAGAACCGCCGTCACCAGCGCCATGGGCGCCTCTTCAATGATTCGGTTAGCCAAGACGACCTGCAGCGTCTCATCGTCATCAGAGTGAGCAAACAGATGCACGGCTCGATGCCACCAGTCGCCCTCATCGCTCGCCTCCTCATCGAGCTGCTGGCAGCAGCTGACCGCGGCCTCGACCGCCGGATCGTCTCGAAATTCCTCGTAGGCGTCATATGACGTGTTCATGGGCTCGCCCTCATTTGATGATGGAGACACAGTCGAGGGGATCGCGGGGGAGCACGCACCAATGATCCCCGCAATGCGACCGACGACTGGTCACACCCCTGCGGGGTGGCTCTACTGAACGCACCCATCAGCGACGCGCACCGCTATCGCCTCCCCTTCCAAGCTCGGGGCGTACTGCCGGTGAGTTACCGGTCGATCAGCGCCGGCGCATGGGATCACCGCCTCGAGCATATGGCCGCTTTGAGCCCCTCCGCGAACGCCTCAGCCAGGGCTGGCGGCGATTCGCTTGGGCCCACAAGGCCCACCACGATCCCCGGCGGGGACGTTCATTCGTGTCAACGCCTTCAATGGGCGGGCCACGGCAGTGCCATTCGACACCGTTACGTGGCTGCCCTGCTCGGTCGTGTGGTTACACGTTGGGACGGATTGGGCGCTGCGGCGTATAGGCGGCCCGCAGGTTGTCATTCTCGTGGCGGTTCACCTCCTTCTGAAGCGAGATCGTCGGCTCACTTCGTGCCAAATACAGCTGAAGCCACGGTCGCTCCACGTCATTTGCCACGGAAAGCAGCTGGTCAACATGGTCTGCGCCGTCACTTAGTAGCTCACCCAGTTGCCGCTTGACCTGGCGCCGCTCGTGACTCGCCTCCGCCTTCCACGGGTCCATCCGTCGGCTCAGGCCGTTGAGCTGGTCTTCAAGTGATGCGACCACCCGCAGCTTGTCCTCCAGCTCCTCGCTCGCCGTCTGAATCTCGACCAGGCGACGACGGTGCGCGGCCGACATGCGCGGAGCGTCGGGCCGGCGGACCGCTGCGTCCTCTCGTCGCAATCGTTCGGCGTATCGCTGCTGAAGCTCGGCTTCATGACGAACCTCATCGAGCTTTGCCAGATAGCGTCGGCGCTCATTCACGAGGTGGACTAACGCGCGGGCCACGGTTACGAGCGCGTTGAGTGCGCGCTCAATGGCGCGGACCAACCCGATGATCTTCGGGCTCGGGACGGCGCCCCCATTCTTGCCCGCCTGCATCGCAGATGCCTCGAAGCGGTCCGCCAAACCGACAATGGATGGCGGTTCATAGGCCGTCGGTGACTGCAAGCGCAGTTCTTCTGTCAGCCGGTTGACGATGGCGCCTCGCCAGTCATCGGCAGGCCTTGGCGGCAGCGTTGTTATCGGCTTGGGCAGCACGATTTGGGGTGCAACCTCGGCGGGGGCACATTCGGTAGCGGCCAGCGATGAAGGGGCTGGAGCCGGCGGCGTTTCATCGACTCCCGAACCCGTCGCAGTGCCTTGGCTTGCGCGCAGCAGCCGATGCGCGCGAAGGTTATCGCCCCGCACGGTCCGGATACCGCGACGCTCCATGGCCGTGGCGGCCTGGCCTAGTTTCGGTTCGGGCTGGCGGGCCACCCCCAATCTCTTGTAACTGCGATGATCGTAGTCGGCGACCAAGCCCCGCTGGCTCGCGATCACATTCGAGAATTCCGCCCACTTCGCATTCAGTCGTTCCGTCATCGCCGATCCCGAAGCTTGATTTACAAACTGCTTGAGCTTCGGGCCGAAGCTGCCCTCGCCTCCCGCATCGCTCTCCCCGGTGCCGTCGTCCGCGTCGAGTAGTATGCGGGTGGGGAAATACAGATGCGCGTGATATCCCTGCAATTCGTTGGGTTTGATCTTGCCAAACGCGTCCCTGTCCGCGTCGCGATGCACCGCAAAGGAGACCGGCGTGCGCAGCTCATGCATGATGAACTTCGCAAGCATCCTTGCAAGATCTGCCGCCTGGACATCGCTCACCCCAATGGGAATGGGGACGCGATAATCGCGGGCGACCTGTGAATCTTTACGCCGCTCCGCTTGCTCGACTCGGTTCCAAAGGATCGAGGGATCAGTCGCCCACGCCGGCGCGTCTGGAGGCGCAATGGTGTCGGCGTAGACGATGGCCTCCCCAGGCTTGCGGTGCGTGTAGTCATGCCAGACCTGAGCACGTTCATCAAACAATTTTAGACCAAGGCGGTAGGCTGCCCCAGCAACCGCTGAGTGATTGTTCGTCCTGGAATGGACAGTAAGGTGGGGGCGAGCGTGGATCATAACGTCCTTGTCTAGGCGATTGGATTACATCGACGGTCTTCCTGACCGGAATACCTGCAACTCGAAGGCGTGTTGCCGCCGCCCCCATGGCTCGATAAAAGCAGAGCCCGGGCTATCGTCAAGACACGAATGAGCGGCAATGTTGCGAAACGTGATGGCGTTCAGGGGCTTTTAGCAGTCAACGTATCCTACGGAGCCCGCAAGGAATAACGTCGATCTCACCGCAGGCGTTGCTGTGCAAGGCCTGTAGCTCCTTCATCAGTTACTACGAAGATTCACCGCTTCAGGCCGCCGTGATGCGCGAGGCCGCAGGACCGCCGCAGGGCCAACGCCTCAGGCCGCAATCGCTAGATCTGGGGCCTACGGACAATCAGAGCAACGGCGCCGACCCGCGAGCGTGGTGACGATTCGATTGAGAAGCATTGATACGCAGGCGAGCCCGTGTGCGTCGCTTAGGCATTGATGATGCGTGGATCGTATTGATGCCTCCTCTCGACGACCGACTTAGTTGTTGCACGCCGTTCTTCTGGGTGCATACCGGAGGCACGTCGTTTCATCAGAGCATGCAACGCCTAAGGGGAAGGCGCACAGCTGTTCGGCTTTAGATCTAACGCGTTGTTCGTAGAACACATAGACGCGCACTGCCCCTCTAAACCCTTCCTTATTCACACCGACTTCTACGCCCTCTAAGGCACCTTAGGCCGGCCGATGAATGCAGTAATGCTCCGCGCCGTCGTCTCGCTCCCCACTCGTCAGTGCAAGGCGAGGGTCAACCGGGCTCTTGCCATCATTGCAAAAGCTCGCCGGGACGGATGCTCCTGCCACAGCGCAATTGAAACCAATCGATCGAAGCATTGTGACCGAACCGTGCAGTGGCCTATGTCGTGGCAGGGATCTCACTCAAGGCTTGGGATGACTCGGCAGGTGCGCTATCGACCACACGGCGTCGCGGTGCCAAGATGACACGGCGTCATTGTGGCGCGCGCCTTTCCTCCATGACCGACACCCGCATGCCCGACATCCTCGACCCGATTCAGCTGAAGCGCATCGAAAGCGTCCACGGTGGATTTCTATACCAGCATCTGTATGGCGTTGCCTGCTTGCTCACGGCGGCAAGCGCCGGGGTGCGCACCGTAACGATGGAGTATGACGAGGACATCGAACTCGAGCACGACAGCGGTGACCGGGTGTACATCCAAGTAAAGACGCGTGCCAGACCGCTGGTGGCAAGCGACATCAGCAGTGCCCTAGAGCGATTCAATCTGCTTCGGCGTGAGCACGCGCAGGGACGTCGCCCCGGTCAGGCCTCATTCGCCCTAGTGACCAACACCGTCTTGGGGCCGGAACTGACGACGAGTGTCGCGGCCGGAGCATTTCCCGCGGATATATGCTTTGTCACGCCCGCCGACGCGGACCCATCGGTGGACAGACTTCCACCGAGCTGGCCAGGCCTAGAGGGTGCGATTCGCTGGTGCGTCGAGCGCGCCGGGCACGTGCCGCTTCGCTTGATCTCCCCCGATACGCTGGTGTGGAAGCTCGCCGGGCGCATTCAGCTCGCAGCTGCGGGGCAAGCGCCCGGTCACGCGTTCGCCGCAGCCGCGCTGCCCGCCCTCTTTGAGCAGCTCGTCGTCCAATTGCAGAGGTTCCCCACGCCTCCGGCCATCTACCGTCCGCTGGAGGACGAACCGAGCCTTACAAGCCCGGCGCGCGTGCGCATCATCACGGGCCACTCGGGCGCGGGAAAGTCGGCCTGGGCTGCACAAGCAGCCTTGCACGCGCCGCGGCACTGCGCATACTTCGACGTAGGGGACCTGCCCGGTGCCGCCATCGCGGCCTCGTTGGTCCGGGAAATGGCCGCGCAGTGGATGCCTCCGGACACCAATGGGCTGAATCGAATCCTGTTGCCCGGCCCCACCGGTTTGGAGCCGCTGCGGGCGCTCGACAGGTTCATGAACGACGCTGGCATCGCCGCCTCAGTAGTGATCGACAACGCGCACCGCGTGCCACCCCACGATTTGCGTGCCCTCATCGATGCCACCCAGCAGGTGGCGTTCGTGTTCTTGGGCCAGCCCTCCACGTCGATCGCCACGCTGGAGGCCATCACGGGACTGGAGCAAGAGCGGTTGCAGGGATGGGGCATGGACCAGGCGGCTGCGGAGATGCATGCACTAAGCGCGCGCGCCTCGGCCCCGACCGTAGGACGCCTCTTGGCCCTCACCGGGGGGCTCCCCTTGTACGTGCGCAACGCAGGGCAGTTGTCCGTCGGACAATATGCCGGCGATGTCGCCGCGCTGTGCAGCGCCATCGAAAGCCAAACCCATCTGGTAAGCACAGCTCAGGAGTTAGTCCTGCGCCAGGCGTTCGACACTCTGCCGGATCCGGTGCAAGACTGCGTAGCCATCCTCAGCCTCAGTGATGTGCCCCTGCGGGTCAGGGAGGCCGCCACCCTCGTCGCAGCGGCGTTTGGAAACCACGCGACCTCAGTTGAGTCCGCATTGCGCATCCTTTCGCCCCTCGGCGTCGTGCGCATCGATGGCGCGCGCCGGATTCAGATCCATGACGCGTTTCGCGTGCTCGGCCAAGGCAGGCTCGCCGCGTGCACGCCAGCGACCGCTCAGGCCGGATGGAGCGCGCTAAAAACATTGATCATCGAGTCCTTCGAAGAGGTACCCGATGGCACGCGCTTTCCGTTACTGGTGCGCGCTTTAGTGGCACTGGGCGACATCGAAGCGCTCCTGGATTTGGCCACCGAAGAGCTTTTTCACGAGCTTGGCGTCGATGCCGGGATGTGGGCAGCAATCGAAGCGACCGCAGTGGATCTCACGCGCCCACCCGAACAACGCTTTCACGCCCTTGATGCGCTCATGATCGCGGCGTTTCGTGCCGATGAGTTCGTTGGTATCAATGATCGGTTGATCACTATGGAGGCGTTGGCCCGCGACCACGCTCTGGGCGATCGCGAACAACTCGTGGTGGCCTTGCATCGGATGGCCGTCGAGTCAGAACGCGGAGACATTACAGCGACGCGACGCGCGGCCGATGCCGCGTCGGACTTGGCGAAACGCGTTCCTGGAGCCAACCGTGTGCTCCGCTACAACATCGCTGTAGCTCGATTCAAAGTTGGTGACTTCGCGCGTGCTCAGACCGAGGCGCTCACCCTGGTGGGCGAGTATTACGATCTCCTGGACCTCGAAGCTGAAGATGTCGTTATGGCCAGCAACGCCGCCATCGCTGAAAAGCTGACGCGGGGTCCAACAACGGCGGACGATCTTAAACATCTTGGCGACACGCTCGATCTCATGGCCAGGTCAGCCAATCGACTCGGCAGGCCTTCCGGCCTGGCCCGCATCCATGCATTAAAGTTTTACGGCCTGGCCCAAGCCGTCGATTCGCTCGTGCGCGTGGGCCAAGACGTGGTCGACGAATTCATCCAGCGCCGCGATGTCGTTGGTGCGCGTCAGGTCATCGAAGAGCACCTTCTTCCCGGCGTTTCGGCGTACAAGCTACTGGGTCGGTTCGTTCAAGTCCGAGGTCAATACGCCGTTGTCCTAGCCTATTGCGGCCAACACGTCGCTGCCGCTCAGACGCTTGCCCAGCTCGAGCCCTACCGCGGCGAGTTGTCCGCGCGTCAGTGCACCGAACTCGACGGCCAGGCGGTTCTGGTAAGAAAGCTCCGATGGCTGGGCACTTCTCTTACAAAGTTCACAGCGCGTTTCACCTCACATGCTGAGCGGAACAAGGTAAGTAGGAACGAGCCGTGTCCGTGCGGGTCAGGGGTCAAGTTCAAGCGCTGCCATGGCCGCACTTGAACACGCTGGGTGACCGCGTTCGGCAGAACGATCGACATTCATGGGCATGAGAGGCTTACGTTGGCGGCCGACGCGATGCGCCAACGCCTGAGCCACAGCGGACGCCCAGTCATTGCTCGCACCTTATCCACACCGCTTCTGCTGAAGGGACTTGAGTTTGACAATGTTTTGGTGCCATATGCATCCCACTTCGCCAGGGAAAGAACGGCCCAAGCGAAGCTTTTCTACGTAGCCAAATCGCGGGTGCGCCACTCGCTCATTATCGCATCGAGCAAACCCGTACTTCGCTTTCCGGTGCCGCAACTCTGGACCGGATCGAGCTGGGTGATCATGCTCGTGGTCATGAGTGATAGTTCCCTCACTCGTTGGTCAACCATGCAGCGCAGACGACTCGGCTGTAATCGAAAGGTTTTGAGTCGTTAACCCCATACATTTCTTGGCAAGCCTTGCCGAAAATCAGCATTAAATTCCAAGGCCGGTTAGCCGTTAGCGCCCGTGATCACGTAGAGTCGCGCTCACCACATCATTGTTCAGGAAAGCGGCCATGTCAGGAAGCGGCGGAGGTGATCGTTCCACACCCGAACCTGAAGTGGTGGCCTGCGAACGTTTGCAGTTCGAAACCGTCGTCCGGTCGCCAAATCCCGCGATTGTTGCCCAGATTAAGATCGGGGATGTCTTGGATGTGGGGCTAGACCAAAGCCAAGTTCAAGCGCTGGTGCTGATCTTTGCGGGACAGGTGGTAGGCGGCATCGTCTCTCCGCAGGCGCGCAGACTGCGCGAGTGCATCAGAGAAGGCACGATTTATAAAGCGACCGTGGTAACCAAACCCGCGAGCAATATCGTTACAGTTCGCATCACGCCGAGCGCCATATGAGGCCAACGTCGGCGCTGGTTACGGTGGTGGGTGGCGTATACCGAGAGCGGATGATGTGGCCGGCAAAAGACGAAGTTTTCGGATCTGCCGGGCGGGCAGCATGTGCTTTGGCGCAGCTGGGCACGACTGCGCAATTGATCAGCTACGCCGACGAGGAATTCAGTTCTTTGGTTCAGGCCTTGGCGGATCAGTACCGATTCGAGTGGGCCCCTGAGCAGGCCGAAACAAGCATCACATTTCGGTATGTCCATGGCTTGGCCACCCCGGTGTTCGCACGCCCAAAAAGACCCCTAGCCTCGCTTCGCGTCCAAGCCGAGCGTGCGATCCGCTACGGTATGATTGAGTCTGAAGCGATCACTACCGCAACCTGGACCGTCTACGATCCTCAGAACACTTATTCGCCAGAAGCATTTCCAATGAATGGCTCAACCGCTGAGCACTTGGCGGTGGTGTGCAATGAGCGAGAGGCGGAGATAATGACTGAGGAGCGGGGCAACTCTGCATCCTTAGCTAAAGCCGTTGCTGCTATCAATGGAGCCGAGGTTGTGGTGCTCAAACGGGGGCCGAAAGGCGCCCTGGTCTGGGATGGTGTGTCCATGACCGAGGTGCCGGCATTTGAAACCTCGCACGTGGCTAAGGTTGGATCGGGCGACTATTTTGTTGCGCATTTCGCGCATCGCTGGATGGTGGAAGGCCTGGCACCAGGCTTGGCCGCGGAGCATGCGTCTCGGGCCACTGCTCGTTATTGCGAGTTCGGGGCTTTCCCAACGCTGGATGACCTCTCGACCTACTTGCCACCCCCGCTGAAAGTGGGACCGCGCTGGCTTGAGGGATATCGCCCAACCGTTTATCTGGCCGGACCGTTTTTTAACCTTGCTCAGCTTTGGATGGTCGAGCAGGCACGCTTGGCGCTGTGGGACATGGGATTGCGTGTCTTCTCCCCTTATCACCAGGTGGGTCCAGGCGATGCGCAACGCGTGGTGCCACTCGACTTGGAAGCCATCCGCGACTGCGACCTGCTCTTTGCAATCGTCGATGGTCTCGACGCGGGCACTGTGTATGAAATCGGGCACGCGCGTGCTTTGGGCAAGCCAGTGGTGGTTTATTGCGAGCAGGAATCTGCAGAATCCACGAAAATGATGGAAGGCTCCGACTGTTTCGTAGTCCGGGACTTCGTGAGCGCGATCTATAAAGCGTCTTGGGTGGCGATCAGCGAATGACTGCTGCCTTGCTTCTTTCGGGTGGTATGGACTCCACAGCGTTAGCGTGGCTGACCAAGCCGGACCTTGCCGTCACGATCGACTACGGCCAGCTGGCGGCTGAAGCAGAAATTCGCGCGTCATCTGAGGTATCTCGCCTTATGGGGCTCAACCATCAGGTCATTCGCATGCGTGTGCCCGAATTAGGCTCTGGGGATATGGCGGGGAAATCGGCGCATGCCGACGCTCCCGCCAGCGACTGGTGGCCGTTCCGCAATCAGCTCCTCATCACTGTGGCTGCGACAGCGGCGATCAACCATGGGTGTGACCGCTTGCTCATCGGCACGGTCGCCAGCGACGGGATACATAGCGACGGCACCCCTGCGTTTGTCCAACGCATGAATGCACTGCTGATATGCCAAGAGGGTGGACTCTCCCTCCACGCGCCGGCAATCGAATGGACGACAGCCGAATTGGTCCGCCGCAGCGAGGTGCCTCAGCCCATCCTCGCTTGGAGCCACAGCTGCCACAAAGCCAATACGCCATGTTGTTCGTGCCGCGGATGCAATAAACACTTGGAAGTGTTGAGTGAGCTAGGTATGACCTGATGAAATTTGCCGAACCCAGCGTTCGAGAAACAGTCTTGCCCTACGCTGCCTTTGCTTGGCCGTTCGTTGAATCAATCCTTCTCCCGGCCCCAGAACCTCTCGCCTGTGGCGTTGACCGACGCACAACTCGGCGATTTCATCCGCCGACCATGGCAGGCGTCGGCACGTTGCTCTGGCATACGGCACGCTGCCAAGAGTCAATCCCTGGTCCCAAGGGGCTGCGCCTGGAGCATCGACCCGTGCCTTCTGCCGGCGCGCTACACCCCATTCACGTGCTGCTCGAAGTGCCTGGGCGCCCATGCTGGGCTCGGTACGACCCTCATGCACACGCTTTGAGCGTGCTTCCGGACGACTGGCCGCTTTCTCAGCTGCGCACATCCGCGACGCGCCTTCTGGACCAACCGGCGTCGACCCTACTGGCGTTCGTGGCGGAGCCTGGCCTCACGTCCGCGAAGTATTTTTGCCCCGAAAGCTTGATTTGGCGAGATGCGGGAGTCTTGCAGGGCGCGATCTGCATGATCGCTCCGCAGGCTGGTTTAGGTGCCTGCCTCTTGGGTTTCAATGGCAACGGGGCGTTTGAATCGTTAGGACAGCAGGGGCAATTGGTGGGTGTCGGAACGGCGATGGTGGGCGCGCCGGCTGGCTAGCGCGTGCCGTTTTTTCATGGGACTTTCGGGCATATATTCCAATGCACTCGCCACCGACCGAGGCGACGACGCCATCTCGAGCCAAATGACTGCATCCAACTCAGCCGGGCGCACACCTAATCCATGGCTGAATCGCAGGAATTGCTCTTCAAGTCGGACGTAGTGCCGCTCCACGGTCAACGACGAGTCGAAAAAACCCGCCAAAATACCGGCGCGCAGCACATGGATGTCCAGGATGGCGACCTCATCCGAATCGAGCCAATTTCTTGTAATCCAAGAGGCGGTCTTCGGACCAATGCCGGGAAACGCGAGTAATGCATCACGCAGACCTCGGCCGGTTTGCAACTCTAGCGCGTCAGCGTCCAATCGGCGCAGCGCAGTGCTCACATAAGCTGCTTTCTGACGTACGAATCGGTAGTGCACGAGGCGATCACCAATCTGAAGAGGTTGACTGAGTAGCCGAGCGATATCTGCTTCTTCGGGCGCAGGCCCCTCAAACACTCCCTCGTCGCGCAGCCTAGCGAAGGCGGCAAGCCCGACTTGCGCGGGGAT
>Ga0308161_1005354_pt1 | contig 11297 bp, 8 predicted proteins | sample PhyFR2_FD_201034 | JGI IMG/M metagenome (GOLD analysis project Ga0308161, IMG submission 201034) | Phyllosphere microbial communities from UC Gill Tract Community Farm, Albany, California, United States - DLSLF.R2 | ecosystem: Host-associated > Plants > Phyllosphere > Unclassified | place: USA...
GGCGAACAGCAGCATCTTCACGCCGGTCACCAGCAGCAGCAGACCGAACAGGTAGAGGATCCAGTGGAAGCGCGCCAGCAGCAGGGCACCCAGCCAGATGAGCAGGGCGCGCATGACGATCGCGCCCAGCACGCCGTACAGCAGCACGCGCTTCTGCAGCGCGGCCGGCACCGCGAAGAAATTGAAGAGGGTGATCCAGACGAAGACGTTGTCGACCGCCAGCGATTTTTCGATCAGGTAGCCGGTAAAGTATTCGAGCGCCCTGGCGCGTGCCACGTCCGGCCCGACGGTGCCGTCGAGGTACCACCAGAACAGCGCGCCGAAGGCCAGCGCGATCGTCACCCATACCACCGACCAGGCGGCCGCTTCACGCGTGCTGACGGCGTGCGATCCTTCCTTCTTGAGCATGAAGAAATCGACGGCCAGCAGGCAGACGACGAGCACCGTGAAGGAGGCGTAGAGGCCGGGTGTGCCGATCGATGCGGGCATGGCATGCTCCGTGCGGACCAGTAAACGTATTTACATGATGCTGCGGCGCGGACGGAAACGTCAACTGGAAAAACGAGAGGGAAACTGGAGGAAAAACGGATGGTCGGGGTGAGAGGATTCGAACCTCCGGCCTCTACGTCCCGAATAATGAGTGCGAACCCGAGGGGCCAGATAGAATGCGGTCCTCGGCCAATCTTCCTGGACAGTACTACACTCTGTACTACACTGCCGACCAGCCGAATAATAAAGGTTACCAACACTAGGCCGTCTGCAGTTACGATCATCCGACGGACACCCAGCGCGACTCAAAGTCGTAAAAATATAAGTGCAGGTTACATATACGATGTTGCCAACTCGCCATATTCCGCGTACTCTAAATTTCTTAGAAAATTGCTACCAAGGGCGAGTTGCGCGTGTGTGTCGGTTTCCAGCTGTCTAGTATGTAACGTCGACAAGCGGCTTCCCACGGGAGCGATGTGAAGTCGGCCGGAGGACACCTGACCAAGTACTCCGCAGTCATCATTGTGTGTCGAACGTCTTGAAGGCGAGAAAGCGAGAACGTATGAAGTTTATACTCAACGTAAGGAAGGTTGAGGAGAGGGATTTGAATTCAAGAACCCCGTTCTTACCCGACGGTGAGGAGTATGAGATATACCTTAATGCTTTTCATAACGAACTTTCCGAAATCAGTATCGTTTCGAAAGTTGTGCGAAGCGGCTCAAGCTTCGAGATCGAGACTGCGCAGCCGACCAGCGAGGAAAAGTTGAAAGAGCTCTTGAAACCATTTTTGCAAGCTACTGTCGAGCATTTGCGTTTTGTTTCTCTTGCCGAGTCGTAGTAATGAGCGTTCGTACAGATACAGTTGGATTTAGGAACAACCAAAATTAATGCTTCAGTAATAGCCAAATACGTCTGTCGCTCGCCATCGAAAAACGCCTTCCCATCTAATAGGAACAAAGATGAATGATCAAAAGATGGAAATTCTTGACATCTGCGACAACTTACAAAAGCTCGCAGACTCAGGGGTTTTTTCTCCGCATACTGTGGAAGCCTGTACCCAAGGAGCGTCACTGCTCAAAAAGATAAGAGATGTTGTTATGTCCAGCCCAAACCAGGGAAATATTGTCGAAGATCTGAGGTCAATCCTAGCCGAACAAGGCGAAGGCTAGAAGCTCCACATCAGCTATCGTGAGTGCTGTCCGAGGTGAACGGGAAATTGCCCTGTCGAACCTAGCGCTGCACTTATTATGGGGCTGAACGTACATACTGAAATGTCGCTTCAAGCGACACTCGTTGACTTCTATTCAACGGGAAAGGAATCCGTGCGTCTCAGATAAGTTCTAAGCGCTAGGACAATTTACTTGGGAAGTAATTTTACCCGACCGTCTTTTCCCTCTGCGGCCCTCCGTCCGTGCGGTATAGCGACAACTCGGCCGTCTCGGCCTTCACGTGAAGTTGCGCCCTTCGGAACGCACACGACGCGTCCATCCCGACCCTCCCGAGAGGTACCGCCATGCTTGATCGCTACAACTCGACCGTCGCTTCCTTCTCTCGATGTGCCACCAGGCGGAACCGCCACCACGCGTCCATCGCGTCCCTCACGAGACGTGTAGCCAGAGGGTATTTTTACTTTTTTATGATCGCTGCCAGTTCGATATCGATCTGCCATGAGGTCTTCTCCTAAAGTGGTATTTAGTCGAAACCTAATGCAATTTCGCAACTCGGCCGCGGGGACGCGACTAGCGAAGAAAAGACGTCGGTGCAAGAACCTCAACCGATAGGCTTGTCCCTAAAATCGCTTGATACACCGTACGTTCAATTTCAGCCCGATCGTGAGATGTCCAGACGTAGCAAAGAGCTGCATTTCTGGTTAACGAGGCTCCTGTCCTAGTATCGTTCGTTACCAGTCTTCCATCTGACGCTCGCAAGACATAATGCGTGTCCATATCTCCTCTGCTTTGTTAGGCATTTCCTTTAGTGAGGTCCGCAGACTAAGCCCCTTTCAAACAAAAATCAAGCCATTAGCCCATACGAATGAAAGGAGCGGACACTCAACCATATTGCGATTCCGTGCTAGATACTGAACAACGCCAATCACGCGACTTCAATTCCTTCTGCACGTGCCTTACTTAATATCTCTAACAAGACTAAGCTCTGTTTTTCCGTAGGGATCTTCTTAGGAATTTGCGCCGCTATGCTAAGAATGCCTGCCTCTTTGGGGGTCACAAGCTGCTTTCTTGAAAGTGCACTGGATAGATGCGCCCATTGCAACGCAGGAATATTAAGTACCTGCTTCTGAGCATCAATGCCGTTATCAATCTTTTGCGTTCTTTTTGCCGATTGAGCGTCAGCGGCGACCTCATCTGCAGAAATGAGTTCCCCCCAGAACTCAGCTGGTAGGCTCGCTTCTATTTCAGAAATCCGCGTCTGAATTCTTGACCAGCAAGCGTCCTTTTTGCACCACTCTGATATATTTGATACGCCAGCTGTAGGTTGTGTAATGTCATCGTTCACAACCTTCGAGATTGCGCCTAAGGTACTTTCCAAAACCTTATTAATCCCTTGATTATTCCAAATGCGCAGAAAGTCCAACGCGCTATTTCGACGCCTGCTAATCTCGCTCAGCACCGCAATCGAGTAAGCAACAACGTTTGCGCGATAACCTCCGTTGTACCAAGGCTGTTCAGAAACTAGTTTTTCGGTTGCGCGGAATATCAACCCCCGCGCAATGGCACGTCTATAGTAAAACTCATTAAAGTCGTCCGAAGATCTTTCCCATTCCTTGCCAATCCTTTGCGCATACTTGGCGAAATTCTTTTGCGCGCCGAGATTGACCCATTTCGGATGTTCGTCCCACACGTTCTCAAATTTTGCTAAATCGGTTTTGGTGAACATCTGAGACTTTGGATGTGCGGTCTTAAAACGTTTTTGATCGGCCGCAGTAAGGTTGTTTTGCGCATCCGCGTATTGTCCTCTAGCACGTTCATAAAACCATTTCGTTTCCCGAAGCGCGCCTGGCAGCGCTGGAGCCCATATACGCCTCGAGTATTCCTCAATTCGTATATGAAAGGGATGATTTGAGAAGAAGTCGGCAGCATTAACCTTGTTCTGCGTATTAGCATATTCTGAAATCTTTGGTACTATAATTTCGCTTTCACTGCTGTCGATAACAGACAATTTCATCTGAACAAAAATTTGAGCAAGCGTAGCCTTATCCCTGCGGCGTGTATGGAAAAGCGATGCAGTCGTTTGTCCACCGTTCACAATTTGAAGATCGACAATCCTTTTGATCTGCATCCCCGTATCTGTGCTGATCGTCTCGACGCTTTGGGCGGTGGCAGTAATACCGTTGTTGTACGCAAAGAACATACTTGGCTCGTTCAATATTGTACTTCGTATACCTTGATTAACGGAGCCTCGTGCCTGGAGGAATGTCCTTACATTCTGCTCGAGAAGCCGGGCACCAAATCTTTCGTATAAATCGGAAAGAATTTCTGCCGGCATAACGATCAGGTACGACTGGTAAGCATTCAATCCCAAGTGAGCGGGCAAACAGGAAATGCCGGTACCGAACATTTCGATGAAATCCAAATTCAGAGCTTCTTTATGTCCGCGAGAGGTTCGTTGCCGGTAGAGGCGCGAGATGTCCCATATATGGAAACTTGTTAAGATACCTGTCGTTTCGCCGTCGGGCAAATCTTGAACCTTGTCGCTAATCGTCCGCTCGGAAACAAGTATGACATTGATTTTCCGAATTAAATCTTTTCGATCAATGATTTGCCTAGCTAGGCCGTATTCTGGTGACGTGACTTCAAGCTCGCGAGCCAGGTTCTTATTCACGCTAGCTTCAAAGAAATTGGCTACACGTTTAAATGCAGCCTCTAATTCGGTCTTTGTAAGCGTCTGCAGTTCGTTTCGACAGTCGAAGTCCGCTACGAACAGATCGAGAGTTCCTTCGTCGTTGAACCAATAGCCGTCTACACGCATTCCACGCTGGGCTCGATAATGGCAAAATTCAAAACCGTCTACAAATCCAGTTTCAACAAGCTCCGACGTAACGGCGTCCATGAAAGCTGCAAGTTGGAAAGTGCTCTTTGCTTCAGCGTCAATCAATATTTCTCGGCGAAATTCCTCGAAAAACTCCTCTTTTGAAATCTCCACTTATGACTTCTCCAAGATCAGCGAATCCGAACACATGTACGCCTTAATAGATTCAAGTTTTATTTCATAAGAAAGCCGGGCGATACCTTGGGGTAGGCCAGATCGCACAAGCTTCGGAAAGTCTTCCAACACTTGATAACACTGAGAGTTGCTAACGACAAATCTAGGTGTGTCATATTCAGGCAATGGAATGTAGCCAAAGGAGGATAGTTTTTCTGAAAATGCTTCAAGCGCTTTATCGTCTGTTAACTCCAACTCAATTGTCCGGATTATGTCGTTCAAAGAGTTTGCATGGTCAGAGTCAGGCATCTCGCTGAGTTTATATATCATCAAAAAAAGATTGGTGGATAGTGTCTCAAGCTGATCTTCAGACGAAATCCTTACGCTGTTGCGTTCCCTCCCACTAACTGACTTTATCTCAACAGAGGTATCACCGAAAATAAAGTCTTGATGAACACTGTCAATTCCGCACCAAGCGCTCAACGCCGCAATTTCCGATAGGCGCCGGGTATAAAGCGAACGCAGGAACTGAAGCTCTGCAAACAAGCCTTGTATCTCTTCAGCTGACAATAGCCTTAGTTTCCGCCCAGCGAGAAACGCCTTCCAGCGCTTAATATGAACAAGGACGACTGATAGCGCAACGGAGGCATCGGAGACCGGAACAAGACTGGCGATGAGTGTCTTGCAGAGCCCGAAAAACAAGTCTCGATCTACGTGCTTCTCTAACGTTAGAATAAGACGCTGTTTGGAAGGAACCTCACCATTTCGGAGGTCCACGGTAATTCCATGCAGAGTTATCACCTCATTACGAAACTGTGTGCTGTGATCCCCATCCAGCTCGATAATTAGAAGGCAGTTACCCTGCACGTTCTTACCCCAAAAAATGGGAATGGCGGCCGTTCCAGCTACTTTCCGCACATTAAAGTCTGCTTTGGGGTTGCCAATATCGTCCCATGGTGTTTCGCTACTCATCATAGTCGTCTTCATCATCTGGGTCGTCGTTGAGCGAACCAGCCATTTGCTCCAGCCATACCTTATTGGCTACGATTTCAACTTCAGTGCCAAAAAGACCGCCAGGGAAGCTTACGCCAAACGCTGGAATACGCTGATCAATTGACTCGTTCCCCTTGGGACAGAGAGCGTGCAACATGAGCAATGGTTTGTTCCTAGCAATGCGGAAATGATAATCTGCAGGGTTTGCGCTTGTGTTACTCGTATCTTTCGACGCCTCATTTACGGCTTGTGCTAGCTCAGCCTCTCCCAAGCCAAGTGCTTCGTCTCCCCGACTTGCAACCCGGTAGCCATTTAAACGCCAGCTATCCGTCGTGAAATTCTCAAATTTCCGTTGCTGCGTTCCGAGCCTATAGGTGCTTGCGGCTGAGGTCGAGTCACCAATCGAAATCAGCAAGACATCACTAAAACCAAATCGATCAGTAATTGCGGCAAGGTACTGAAGCAACAATGCCTTCTGTAGTTCGAAGCCCTTGTGGACTTTGAAGCGCGTAATAAATTTTTCAATTTCTGACGTGGCGATGTCTTGAATAAACCAACCTTTCGCCGTTGCAACAACTTTACCGCCAAAGCCTCGGCGCCAAAACTCTTCAATAAGCTCATCATTGAATTGGTTAACTGGCGACTTAATTGGCAGAAGCGTACTCTCAACAAGCTTCCCAGTAAGATTTTGTTTTACTATAATTTTTTTGCCACTACGCATCTTATTGGCGGCAGTGATCAGGAGGCTATCAGGATGAGCTTGAACATAAAGACCGAAATCTTTCGGGCTTAACTTATCTCGGCGCATTCGCGTGATTTGCAGCCTCAGCTCATCGGATGCGTTCGCAATGTATGAATACCAATCAATAGATTCCTGAGGCAAATGCACTCGGCAAAGATCTTCGAATCCGAGACGGTACCCAAACCATCGGCCCATTTGCATGAGGGTATCGTACATTTTTGTATTTCGATACATGTAGCTAATGGTGAGTCCCTCAATAGTGAGGCCTCGGGAAAGGCTGAGCCCGCCAATGGCAACCGCTGTAAGACCGATGCCATCTCTTTCATATTTCTTGTAATCAAGAACCTCGTCGCTTTTACTGTTTATGACGTATATGCGAAGATGATCAAATACGCTGTTTAGCGCTTTCTTTACATTGTGCCATTCAAAGCCGCAGTCCGAGAATTCCTTATCGAATGCGCTTTTAAGCCCGGCCATGTACTCGTTTTTGTTCGAGACCTCTTCGGGCATCATATAGTTAGCCTTGACGGCCTCGCGAATTCTTTTCTCGCGCAAGCTTACAAAATCCCTAACAACCTTTTGCGTCGCCATAAAACGCGATATGTTAATCAGCATGGAGCAGTGTTTTTTTTCCTGTCCACGAAGATTTCGGATGGCCCGCGCTACTACGAATTGATCGAAGGCGGCGTAGAGGCTTGGAGGAAGCTCTAGCAGAGCGTCGTCCTTTTTATGTGAAAAAGGAAGGTAGTTCTCGCAGTCATTTATTGGGCAGAGGATTCTCGCACTTGACTTTTCGTCGAGAAATACTTTTCCAGGCCCGAAATAAGTGTTTGGCGCATCAAGCGAGTAGATGAAATCTCTAGGGAAGAGCTCTTCTCGAACGTCTTCATCGTAGGCTTCGGGGTTGATGAAGATGTTCGCGAATGGGGTGGCGGTGTATCCGACATAGCACGACTTCTCGAACAGGCCAAGGATGCGTCGTATCATGGAATTCGTGCGTGTCGGACTAACGTCTTCCTTATTCGTATTAATGGAGGCGTTATCAGCCTCATCGTCGATGAGGAGCATTGGTACGTCTGATATTCGACCATCACCTTTTGCGTTCAATTCCTTCAACCACTTGTGCAATGCGTCAAGCGTCGTGACGTTTTTCTTGATTACCAATATTATTGGTTTGCTGAAATCATTAATTTTCCAGCCGCTCTTTGCGGCTGTATTTTTGTTGAAATCCTCGTTTATGTTGGTAAGGGTCGCCGGATGCGGAAATTTGCCATATGTCCCTACACCGACCGGAACCCGGTTTTCTGGGTCACTAGACCTGCCGATAAAGCCTTCATCGACTCTTTCTTGAGTTTGTTTTCGAAGGTTATTGTGAATGCCCGCAATTACAATAATGAATTTGTATCCGGCATCAGCAGCCTTCGCAATAACACCCATGTAATTCGCTGTCTTACCTGATTGCACATGGCCGATCACTAGACCTCTACGATTCCAAGATCCTTCGCTCGTTGGGTCTTGAAGATGCGAAAGTATCTTCAGGCCAACGTCGCTCAAAGAGCGAACAAGCGTCGGTTGCCATTTTTCCGAAATGAGATATTTCTCATATGCGTCGGAATAGGTCCATTCAATTTCTGCGCGTTTGTAGACCCACTCGTCGTCATGATTCGCTTCGACATTAACTAGCGACACTCCTGCGCCCATGCGTGTGTCTATCGCTACCATTGCTTCTTCGATGGCGCTTCGCAAGTCGCCTTCATAATCAAATACGACTGCTAGTTGCTTTGCTTTGGCCTCGACTTCTGCTTTCGTTGGCGGATCTGACTTTCGGAGAAGCGCAGCGATCAAGGAACTCACAAAGCCTTTGTCCAGCTCCATATGGTTTATCGTACTCATGCAAAGTTCTCGCGAATGAATTGTTCTGCCAGTTCCATGTTGTTCTCGAAAAGTTTCGTGGATTTCAAAATTTCGCGGAATGTTCGCCCGTCCGCTGCGCTACTGCCGGTAATCACTTGTCTTAGAGCTAACAGTCTTTCCATGAATAGATTATCGTCGGGTAGTAGCTGCCGTACTTCGCGAGGGTTGGTTGAGTAGTCAGAATAAATCATCTCAATCGGCAAGGCAGTTGCTACCACTTCCATAAGAAGCCTCAACTGTTGTTTTCCGTCGCTGTCTAGGCGCTCGCTTAGCCCCTGTAGAACAGGATGGTCAGAGTTAACTACATAGCGGACATAGCCTTGGTCCGCGTAGCGTTCCCAAATCGGCGCAGTATTTTCTTCAAAGAGCTTCTGCCCTCTACCACGATGTACTCTCGTGCTCCGGGTAGATACTTGGGAAATTATTTGGCGTAGTCGTTCGCGTACAGGTTGGGGAGGGCGCGCACGCGACTTCTTTATATCGATTGTCCATGATTCGTCAAGGCTGTTTGGGAAGTCTATTTGCACCCGCGCCAGCTTGGTCGACTCTCCCTTAGGTATCAATCTGAACCAATCTCCCCAAGCCATCAGGCGGCCGTTTCGATAGATATAGGCCCCCTGGTTGGAGATAAAATCACTCCGGCTTTGATAGAAGTCGTATTCGCGTGTTGATAGCCGGCTGTGGTGGGGAAGAATATATGGCTGCAATTGAACCGCAACTTCTCCGATATAAACTACTTCTTGGGGCAAAATTTGAGTTGCAGCGTTAGTTCGACAAAATGGGTCGAAAGACTGTATTGCATGGCCGTTAATGGAAATGGAGACCTTCTTTCGGCCTTTTATTTCACCGGATAGATATCGATGAAATACTAGTGAAAGATGCCTTTCTAGTACGTCGAGTTTTTCGTTGACTATTTCGTCACGGCGACAGCCAATTTGATCCTCAAGCATGCGATCTAAGTCTGCCCAGATCACTACAGTCCCATGCCCCGACAACATTCTACTTTGAGAAAAATCCGATATTTCTGTATTGTCGAGGATGGAAAGGATCCAGTCATCTCGAGCATCGATTTTATCCAAGCTCCACGTCGCGCCGCTGAGGTACTCGTCTTTCGCACTAATTACAGTTAGGGAACGGCACTGTGAGAACGAAGCGGTTTTTAGACCGAGACCAAATCTGCCGAGGTCGTGTGACGATCGCTTCTGTTTCGGATTTGCGGTGCCATGTCGCATTGCTTCCACGATCTCGACTTCGTTCATGCCCCACCCGTTGTCTACAATCGCGAGTGTTGGCACGGCCCCCGTAAGGTCGCAGACAATGGAAATATCGGTTGCATTAGCAGAAATACTATTGTCGACCAGATCGGCAACAGCTGTTTCGAGCGAGTACCCTAGGTCTCGCATGGACTCGGAGAGGCAGGCAGCGCTTGGTGGGAGGTGATGATCACGAGCCATTTGTTGCCGCTCCTTGTTGACTGTGCGCTTCGATGACTGCTTTGGGTCTCGGAACCCAATAGTGTTTCCGAGCAATTATACCCGGCATGCAGCCTGTGCGGCGCGATCACTTACATGTGTTTTTACGGTAAATGATTTGAATGGGAGACTTATAGCGCGGCCGGAGTGGCAAGTATGGATCTAGTTGTGTTGCGCCGAATGGGCGAGCGGCTCTGCAGCAGGTTGCTTGAGTGGCCGCTCTGTAATGTTTAGTGGGGTACGGTCAGGTGAGAACGTTCTTCACTACGCTTGCTATTCGATGTGCGAGTAGTGGGGGAACGGCATTTCCGACTTGGTGAAACTGTTCAGTTCGATTGCCCATAAAGAAGTAGTTGTCAGGAAAAGTTTGCAATCTGGCGGCCTCGCGAACAGTCAAGCTACGGCACTGTGTTGCATCGGGGTGGATAAAATAGTGGCCATCCTTAGCGATATGGCTAGTGATAGTTGTAGAGTGGGCCCCATATCGTTGTACTTTGAACCTGTCAGCGAACTTGCCTGTCTCCCAGTTATCGTGGTCGGGGCGCAAGCCAGATAGGTCAAACTGTTGATGCCCTTTTGGTGAAAAGCCACGTAGCTCTGCAAACGTCGCGGCGTATGCGTATCTTCGAAGATCGCTTGTCATATGGGCGCGCGCCTCATGATTTAGCCATACATTCAGGTTTGAGTCCAAGTACCACTTCCTTAGTTCAAGCGGAAGGACACTGTCGTCGGCACCAGAACAGCGAATGCTGCCGGTTTCTAAGTTGTATTTAACTCCAAACGCAGACGACAGCAGCGCACAACTTAACTCTGTGTCGCCCTTTGCGTTTGCCTCAGACGCCAGTGACCGTAGATGATCAATCACAGTATTTGCCCATACAGAGCTTGAGTCTTGTTCGCGGGTCAAGCTACTTCGTAGGGCCGGAAGTCCACTTAACACATCTTCCACGAAGTGGGATGGAACATTCTTGCTAAGTCGCCCCGCCTGCACATTGATGTCGGATCGAATTCCTAAAAGGATCACCCTGTGCCTAGCCTGGGGCAGCCCGTGCTCTTCTGCTTTAATTATGAAGTCTCTTGGGTCAATCGAGCTTACATCCATTCCCTTTTCGAATTTCGTGTCAGTCACTAACGAACAGATTTTATATCCGAAGTTTGATGGCACATCCCCAAGCGCTGCTCCTGGATCACTTAGGTCCTTGAGGATGTGATGAAAGATTTTTTCACCGTCAACTTTTGCGGACAGAATCCCTTTAACATTTTCCATTACGAAGACCGCCGGGCGGCGGCTTCGGATGATTCTCAGGTACTCTTTGTAGAGGAAATGACGATGATCTTCTTCGGCCTTGTAGCCAGCCTTGCCGAGGTTTCGCGAACGGCCTACCAGTGAGTACGCTTGACATGGCGGTCCACCAATGAGCACACATTCTTCGTCTGCACTTAGGAGACTGTCTAGTATGGCGTCTAGCTCATCGTTGTCTGACGGCTTGCCAAGCTCGAACTTGCGGGCCTCACGTTGTGCATCC
>Ga0308161_1005356_pt1 | contig 11293 bp, 7 predicted proteins | sample PhyFR2_FD_201034 | JGI IMG/M metagenome (GOLD analysis project Ga0308161, IMG submission 201034) | Phyllosphere microbial communities from UC Gill Tract Community Farm, Albany, California, United States - DLSLF.R2 | ecosystem: Host-associated > Plants > Phyllosphere > Unclassified | place: USA...
TAACAACCGCCTGAAGCGGCTGATGGAGCTGCGCGCGCCGGAAATCATTACCCGCAATGAAAAGCGGATGCTGCAGGAAGCCGTCGACTCGCTGCTCGACAACGGCCGCCGCGGCAAGGCCATGACCGGCGCCAACAAGCGTCCGCTGAAGTCGCTGGCCGAGATGATCAAGGGCAAAGGCGGTCGTTTCCGTCAGAACCTGCTGGGCAAGCGCGTCGACTACTCCGGCCGTTCCGTGATCGTGGTGGGTCCGCAGCTGAAGCTGCACCAGTGCGGCCTGCCGAAGCTGATGGCGCTGGAACTGTTCAAGCCCTTCATCTTCAACAAGCTCGAACTGATGGGCCTGGCAACGACGATCAAGGCCGCCAAGAAGCTGGTGGAAGTGCAGGAGCCGGTGGTCTGGGACATCCTGGAAGACGTGATCCGCGAACATCCGGTGATGCTCAACCGTGCGCCGACGCTGCACCGCCTGGGCATCCAGGCATTCGAGCCGGTGCTGATCGAAGGCAAGGCCATCCAGCTGCACCCGCTGGTCTGCGCCGCCTTCAACGCCGACTTCGACGGCGACCAGATGGCTGTGCACGTGCCGCTGTCGATCGAGGCGCAGATGGAAGCGCGCTCGCTGATGCTGGCGTCGAACAACATCCTGTTCCCGTCCAACGGCGAACCGTCGATCGTGCCGTCCCAGGATATCGTGCTGGGCCTGTACTACGCGACCCGCGAAAAGATCAACGGCAAGAACGAAGGCATGCTGTTCCAGGACGTGTCCGAAGTGATCCGCGCCTATGACAACAAGGAAGTCGAGCTGACCACCCGCGTCACGGTGCGTATCGTCGAGTATCCGCGCAACGCCGAGGGCAATGGTTTCGACCGCACCGTGACTCGCTACGAGACCACGGTCGGCCGCGCCATCCTGTCCGAGATCCTGCCGAAGGGCCTGCCGTTCTCGGTGCTGAACCGCGCGCTGAAGAAGAAGGAAATCTCGCGCCTGATCAACATCTCGTTCCGCAAGTGCGGCCTGCGCGCCACCGTGGTGTTTGCCGACCAGCTGATGCAGTCGGGCTTCCGCCTCGCGACCCGCGCCGGCATCTCGATCTGCGTCGACGACATGCTGGTGCCGCCGCAGAAGGTCACCCTGATCGCAACCGCCGAGCAGGAAGTCAAGCAGATCGAGCAGCAGTATGCTTCCGGTCTGGTGACGGCCGGCGAGCGCTACAACAAGGTGGTGGACATCTGGGGCAAGGCCGGCGACGAAGTCGGCAAGGCCATGATGGAACAGCTGAAGGTGGAAGACGTCGTCAAGCGCGACGGCACCCAGGGCGTCCAGGAATCGTTCAACGCGATTTACATGATGGCCGACTCCGGCGCCCGTGGTTCGGCCGCCCAGATCCGCCAGCTGGCCGGCATGCGCGGCCTGATGGCCAAGCCTGACGGCTCGATCATCGAGACGCCGATTACCGCGAACTTCCGCGAAGGCCTGAACGTTCTGCAGTACTTCATCTCGACCCACGGCGCCCGTAAGGGTCTGGCCGATACCGCGTTGAAGACCGCGAACTCCGGTTACCTGACCCGTCGTCTGGTCGACGTGACCCAGGACCTGGTGGTGATCGAGGACGATTGCGGCACCTCCAACGGCGCGTCGATGAAGGCGCTGGTCGAGGGCGGTGAAGTGATCGAAGCGCTGCGCGACCGTATCCTGGGCCGCGTTGCCGCGACCGACGTCGTCAATCCGGAAAGCCAGGCTACGCTGTATCACGCCGGCACCCTGCTGGACGAAGACATGGTCGAAGAGATCGAGCGTCTGGGCATCGACGAAGTCAAGGTCCGCACGCCGCTGACCTGCGACACCCGTTACGGCCTGTGCGCGAATTGCTATGGCCGTGATCTGGGCCGCGGCGTGCTGGTCAATTCCGGCGAAGCCGTCGGCGTGGTGGCTGCGCAGTCGATCGGCGAGCCGGGCACCCAGCTGACCATGCGTACCTTCCACATCGGTGGCGCGGCGTCGCGTGCGGCGGTGGCCTCTTCGGTGGAAGCCAAGTCCAACGGCACGGTGCGCTTCACGGCGACCATGCGCTACGTCACCAACGGCAAGGGCGAGCAGATCGTCATTTCCCGTTCCGGCGAAGTGCTGATCACCGACGACATCGGCCGCGAGCGCGAGCGTCACAAGGTGCCTTACGGCGCCACCCTGATCGTCAAGGATGGCATGACGATCAAGGCCGGCACCGCACTGGCAAACTGGGACCCGCTGACCCGCCCGATCATTACCGAATACACCGGTACGGTGAAGTTCGAGAACGTCGAAGAGGGCGTGACGGTGGCACGCCAGATCGACGAGGTCACCGGCCTGTCGACCCTGGTGGTCATCGATGCGAAGCGTCGCGGTTCGGCGACCAAGTCGCTGCGTCCGCAGGTCAAGCTGCTGAACGAGCAGGGCCAGGAAGTGAAGATCGCCGGCACCGAACACGCCGTGACGATTGGCTTCCAGGTTGGCGCGCTGATCACCGTGAAGGACGGTCAGCAGGTGTCGGTGGGTGAAGTGCTGGCCCGTATCCCGACCGAGTCGCAGAAGACCCGTGACATCACCGGCGGTCTGCCGCGCGTTGCCGAGCTGTTCGAAGCACGTTCGCCGAAGGACGCCGGCATGCTGGCGGAAGTCACCGGTACCGTGGCATTCGGCAAGGAGACCAAGGGCAAGCAGCGTCTCGAGATTACCGACATGGACGGTAACAAGCATGAGTTCCTGATCACCAAGGACAAGCAGGTGCTGGTGCATGACGGCCAGGTGGTGAACAAGGGCGAGATGATCGTTGACGGCCCGGCCGATCCGCAGGACATCCTGCGCCTCCTGGGTATCGAAGCGCTGGCCCGCTACATCGTCGACGAAGTGCAGGACGTGTACCGTCTGCAGGGTGTGAAGATCAATGACAAGCACATCGAAGTCATTGTTCGTCAGATGCTGCGCCGCGTGCAGGTGCTGGACGCCGGCGACACCAGCTACATCACGGGCGAGCAGGTCGAGCGCTCCGAGCTGCTGGACGAGAACGACCGCGTGATCGCAGAGAACAAGATCCCTGCGACTTACGAGAACGTGCTGCTGGGTATTACCAAGGCATCGCTGTCGACCGACTCCTTCATCTCGGCCGCATCGTTCCAGGAAACCACCCGCGTGCTGACGGAAGCCGCGATCATGGGCAAGCGCGACGGTCTGCGCGGCCTGAAGGAAAACGTGATCGTCGGCCGTCTGATCCCGGCCGGTACCGGTCTGGCGTTCCACCGCGCCCGCAAGGAGAAGGAGTCGTGGGAAGCGGAAGAGCGCACCGCGCTGCTGCAGTCCGAGAAAGCGGCCCGCATCGCCGAGGCGGAAGCCGAAATGGCGGCTGCCGGCAACAACATCGGCAACACGGACGAGCAGGGCTGATCAGGCTTTTCGCTCAAAACAAAACCCCGCAGAAATGCGGGGTTTTTTTATGCCTGTGAGAGCAGCATGAATGTCATCGATTCCAGAGGTATTGAGGTTAGTCCGACGCCAGGCACGTTGCTACCACTTGCAGCCTGTATCGCTTGCCGTATCGTTGAGCAGGAACGGGATGCCCAGCAAACCCATGTGGGCATACCTGTTGCGGCAATCCGCACGTGCAGAACGAGACATTGCCCGTTCCACCTTGTCCTCGTTGGCTCGGCCCTCAAGATTGGACCTGGCGACGCCGGACGGCACTGAGTCCGCATGTCGCGGCAGCCAGCGCTGGTCCAATGCGCCGGCATTCGATGTCGAGCTTGGCGGCTGCACGCTCAAGTCCGCATTGTTGGAGGAAGCGGCGCGTTCGCCGGTGCCTGCACTGTTCGCCGCATCGGTTTCCGGCGCCTCGCTGACAGCTTCTTCCATATCAATTCGACGGTGCACCGTTTCATCTGTAGGCCTGATGCGCCGATGCGCGGCAGGCAATCTGCTCGACGGCTGGGAGAGATGCTGTGCATGCTGCGACCTCCTTGGCGAAATCGGAGGTCATGAATCCGGGTTTTTGGCAGGTGCCAGAATGACCGTCAACAGTTGCTCCGGAGCAGGCGGCTGAACACGGTCAGTTGACTGCAGGTTATGCAGGTAGGCGAGCAGCAGAATATGTAATGTTATAACTGCAAGAACGACAACGCATCTCGTGCGAGTCGCTGCATGGCCATAAGGCATGTTGGAAGCAAGGGGCGCCGGAAAAGGGAAGCAAGGGAAACAAAGGTCTGCTCTGCCACAGACCTCAACGAGGTGAAATGCTCTTCCAGCCACTGCGGAGATACGGTTTGCGCGGTGCCAGAATCAAAATTCAAGTCGCAGCTTGGCCATTTCTTCCAAAGGCAGCAGGGCCTCCGCCAGCTTGTCTGCGGTGAGTTCTACCGTGCTGATACTGAAGCAGGCCAGCAGCCGGTTCTCGTCCATATCCATGCCCAGCCAGACCGGCAAGCCAAAAGACTCTGACAATGTGGCGTTCATATACATGGCATAAAGCAGCTGGGTGCCTGACTCCTCGACGACCAAGGGTGCCAACTGCATCCTGCCAGCGACATAGGAACCGGCAGGGCTGTTCAATACGCCCAGAAAGAGAGGCGCTCCATAAACCTCGCACTGGCATCCCTCAAGCGAAGAATCAATCACCTTGCCACGCATTAGGCTAACTGCTTCCAGCATCATCGCGCTGTAGTCTTGTGGTGCCATACCGTTCTCCGCTTGATGGCGATGCTTCAGAATGCTTACTTATTTGTTCGCCTTGTTTGCCTGATCCGTGATTTGTGCATAGGCTTTATTGATCTCCTGCATTTTTTCGGCTGAGCCACCCTTATCCGGGTGGTTTTCCCTTGCGGCCTTGAAATAAGCCTTCTTGATCTCGGCCGGGCTCGCGTCTGCTTTCACTCTCAATACCTTGAACGGGTCGGCAATGGGGTTGGAATCGGGTTGTGCCGGCCCTGCCTCGTCGGCACCGGCAGGCTTGGACTGGCTATAACGCGGCGCGTCGCTTGGGCGCTGCTGCGGTTTCTGCGTATGCTGCCGTTGGGTGTGGGCGTAAGAGCCCGAGGAGGACGAGGCCTTCGGTCGGCTTTGCTCGTTGGATGCAGAACGTGCACTCGATCGACTTGAACTGCCTGATGCATAGGCTGATGCCTTCGGACTGTGCTCACTCCTTCTCTGGCTGGCAGAGGGTGACGGCCGCTGCAAGCCTTGCATTGTTTTCAAAACTTGCAACAGGATCAGCAGGCTCTTGGCCTGCCGTACAAGCAGGGCACGCTGCGCCGGCGTCCCGCGCAGCATTGCCAATGCTGCCGTACGGGCCTGGCCTGCATTGTGGCTGGACAGATGGATGTAGGGAGCACTCGCGTGACCCATCCGGGTCTTGGCGAAGTGCAGGCTTGCCACATAGGCGGCGGCCGGATTCTTCAGAGCCTGTGCAATGAAATGTGACTGCACGCCCCTGTGCGCTGCATTGAATGCTGCAAATGACATGGATTTATCCCTTTCGAAGGTGAGCGACGATGATCAAACTGCCTCATCGCTTTCCAACTTGGTAAGGGAAACGGTAAGCAGGGTTCCTTGGCAGCTCGCCTTTGTCTGCGATATGGGATCAACAGCTGGTAGTGATGTCCCGCTCCGCGCACCCTCGCCGCCGCCAGACTAGTCCCGCCGTTTCGTTCGTTTCAGGTCATCGACTTCTGTCGAGCAGACGCTTAACGGTCCCGAGGTAACGGCGTCTTCCGGCCAATGACTTCCCTGCAGTCTCCCCTGAAGTCGGCGTCGTCGTAGTTGGTCCAGCCGTAGCTGTCAACGTAGCGCACATGACGTTCCAGTCGCCGGCTGAAGACGCTCATGCCCGGCTTCTCACCCGCATAGTGAATGTCGGCCATATCCAGCAGGGAATGAAACACGTTCTCGGTCGACAGCGGCATAGCCTTGTGGCGACGCAACTGCGTCACCTTGTCCGGATAGGCCGCGCCATACAGGTCCGAATACCAGACCAGCCCCGGCACATGAAACTCGAACTGGGTGTTGTGGCCATGGAAAGCCAGCTTGCAGCTGCCGTCATACAGCGTTTGTCCGTGGTCGGCGACATACATCATTGCCGTCGCGGCTGGCATAGCTTTCAACTGCGCGATGACCTGCGCAAGCAGCCAGTCGGTATAGAGAATCGCATTGTCATAGCTGTTATTGATTTCAGCCTTGAGTTTCAAATCGGTATAGGCCGGCTTGTCCACGCCAAACAGCGAGGGCCGGAAGCGATCGAACTGGCGCGGATAGCGCTGGCTGTAATTCCAGTGGCTGCCCAGCGTATGCAGCACGATCAGTTTTTTCCCGGCGGGATCCCGCATCGCCTGCGCCAACGGCGCAAGCAGCACCTCGTCATGGCTGGAGTCGTTCCTGAATCCGCCCAGGTTGAAGAAGCGGGTGACGTCCGCTTCCTTGGCAAACACCGATACCGGCGTATCGAATTCGCCGAACGACATCTGGTTGGAAAGCCAGAATGTCTTGTAGCCCGCTTCCTTGTAAGCCGACAGGAAGGATTTCTCGGAAAACCCGGCGCGCAGGCTCTGCATTGCCGGCTTGCGCGACAGGATGACCGGCACCGACAGGCGCGTCGCCGAAACGGGTGTGATCAGGTCGCTGAAGCTCACCAGATTGCGTTCCAGTTCAAGCAGGGGATTGGTGCGGCGGACATAACCGTTCAGGCTCCACCGGTCCGCGCGGGAGGACTCGCCGAGCACCATGACCACCACCTCCGGCGACCTGGCGCCCGTGTCCTGACGGGCATGAAACCGGAATGCGTCGCTGCGCCCGGCCAGCTGGCTCAGGTAGCGCCGTTCCCGCCAGAATGCATAGGCCTGAAATCCCAGCCCGTAAGGCCAGCTGCTCGCCAGGAGCGGAACGTTCACCGATATCCGCGCCCATGCGGGCAGTTGATGGTGTTCGGGCGTCGATGCCTGGCGCAGCGCCGGGCTTGAGCCCGAAACTGCCGCTCCGCCGTAAAGCCAGACGGCCGCGCCGACGCAAAATGCAGCCAGCACGATCCGCCGCGAGGCGCCGCGCCAGTCAAGCTCATGGTTACGCAGGGCTGCGCGCCAGACCAGCATGAACCAGCCGCACACCAGCAACAGCAGCGCAACCAGCAGCCACAGGCCGCCGCCTACAAATTCCAGCGCTTCCATTGGCCCCGTTTCCGCGATTACGCCAAGGTGGTGACTCGAGATGCCCTGCCCAAAGTACAGTTGCAGATAGACTTCCACCGGCAGCGCCAGAAAGGCAGGGAACAGTAGCAGATGAAAAAGCGCAGGGCGGCCGAACAGGGCCCAGACCGCCAGCCACGCCAGTAATGTTCCTCCCAGCACCGGCGCGGGGGCGGCCGGTGGCCTGCCAAGCAGCGCCGGCAGCAATGGCAATGCCGACAGCAACACGTAGCTGGACAGAATGAGACGCGAGGAAGGGTTGAAGGGGATGCGCATGCCGCGAAGCGAAAACGAGGTCCGCCATTATCCCGTAAAGCAACCCCATTTCCTGTGCGCCGGCGTGGGATTCCCGCACAAGGCCGTTCAAAGAACAGTTGACCCATGCTCTTGACAAGCATATACTCGCGAGTTCTCGAATTTAAGCTTTCCCGGCTTAAGCGCTCTTTGGTCCGCAACATCCCGCCCACGGCACGCTTTACGCCCTGCAGCTGAATCGAAAGCGTCATGAACGTCCTGTCCATGCGCAAGTTTCCCAAGTTTTCGTCCCCGAACCCGTCAGGTATTCGGGTTTGTGTCTTTAATGCAGTAATTTTGTTGGATTTGAAACGATGCCAACCATCAATCAACTGATTCGCCACCCGCGCGTTTCCGCCGCGGTGAAGAGCAAATCGCCGGCGCTGGAAAACAGCCCGCAAAAGCGCGGCGTCTGCACCCGCGTGTACACCACGACCCCGAAGAAGCCGAACTCGGCGCTGCGTAAGGTCGCCAAGGTGCGTCTGACCAACGGTTTCGAAGTCATTTCGTATATCGGCGGTGAAGGCCACAACCTGCAGGAACACAGCGTCGTGCTGCTGCGCGGCGGCCGTGTGAAGGACTTGCCGGGTGTGCGTTACCACATGGTGCGCGGTGCACTGGATACCCAGGGCGTCAAGGACCGTAAGCAGGCCCGCTCGAAGTACGGCGCCAAGCGCGCCAAGGCTGGCAAGAAGTAATCGAATTTCCGCCGCAAGCCGGTGGAACAGGTATCGGCCCCCAATGGGTCGAGTAAGTGGTCAGTCTGCATGGCTGGCCGCGGGCGGGCAGCAAAGATCGCGCTGCAGCTCAACTGAAGATCGAAAGGAATTGAAATGCCACGTCGTCGTGAAGTACCCAAACGGGAAATCCTGCCGGATCCGAAATTCGGCAATGTTGATGTCGCCAAGTTCGTCAACACCCTGATGCTGTCGGGCAAGAAGTCGGTTGCCGAAAACATCATCTATGGCGCCTTCGAATACATCCAGAGCAAGTCGGGCAAGGACCCGCTGGAAGTGTTCTCCGCCGCGCTGTCCAACTGCAAGCCGATGGTCGAAGTCAAGTCCCGTCGCGTTGGCGGCGCCAACTACCAGGTGCCGGTTGAAGTGCGTCCGGTCCGTCGCGCCGCGCTGTCCATGCGCTGGCTGCGCGAAGCTGCCAAGAAGCGCAGCGAAAAATCGATGCCGCAGCGTCTGGGTGGCGAACTGATGGAAGCCGCCGAAGGCCGTGGCGGTGCGATGAAGAAGCGCGATGAAGTCCATCGCATGGCTGAAGCGAACAAGGCGTTCTCGCACTTCCGCTTCTAAGAAAAGGGAGAGCCCGCAGCCGCGCTGCGCGCAGCGGGTTTCCATCTCTGCAATCTGTACGAAGCCGGGCACATTTTTCAATGAGTTTTCACTGAATTAATGGCGCCCGGTTTTGTTCATTAAACGATTTAGGATCAATCATGGCTCGCAAGACCCCCATTGAGCGTTACCGCAACATCGGCATTTCCGCTCACATCGACGCAGGCAAGACGACCACCACCGAACGCGTGCTGTACTACACCGGCGTCAATCACAAGATTGGCGAAGTGCATGACGGCGCAGCGACCATGGACTGGATGGAGCAGGAGCAGGAACGCGGCATCACCATTACTTCCGCAGCAACGACCTGCTTCTGGAAGGGCATGGGCAACAACTTCCCAGAGCACCACATCAACATCATCGACACCCCGGGCCACGTCGACTTCACCATTGAAGTTGAGCGCTCGATGCGCGTGCTCGACGGCGCGTGCATGGTTTACTGCGCAGTCGGCGGCGTGCAGCCGCAGTCGGAAACCGTATGGCGCCAGGCCAACAAGTACAAGGTGCCCCGTCTGGCGTTCGTCAACAAGATGGACCGTACCGGCGCGAACTTCTTCAAGGTCTATGACCAGATGCGCGCTCGCCTGAAGGCAAACCCGATCCCGCTGCAGATCCCCATCGGCGCGGAAGAGAACTTCCAGGGCGTGGTCGACCTCGTCAAGATGAAGGCCATCTACTGGGACGACGCTTCGCAGGGCATGAAGTTCGAATACCGCGACATCCCGACCGATCTGGTTGACCAGGCCAACGAGTGGCGCGAAAAGATGGTCGAAGCCGCTGCCGAAGCGACCGAAGAGCTGATGAACAAGTATCTCGAGGAAGGCGAACTGACCGAAGCCGAGATCAAGAGCGCGCTGCGCCAGCGCACCATCGCCGGTGAAATCGTGCCGATGATGTGCGGCACCGCGTTCAAGAACAAGGGCGTGCAGGCCATGCTGGACGGCGTGATCGAATACCTGCCGTCGCCAGTGGACATCCCGCCGGTTTCCGGCCTGGACGAAAACGACGAGCCGGTCACCCGCAAGGCGGAAGACGACGAGAAGTTCTCGGCGCTGGCATTCAAGATCATGACCGACCCGTTCGTCGGCCAGCTGATCTTCTTCCGCGTCTACTCAGGCACCATCAAGTCGGGCGACACCGTGTTCAACCCGGTGAAGAACAAGAAAGAGCGTCTCGGTCGTATCCTGCAGATGCACGCCAATCAGCGTGAAGAAATCAAGGAAGTCCGCGCCGGCGACATCGCCGCTGCAGTCGGCCTGAAGGATGCAACCACCGGCGAAACCCTGTGCGATCCGGCATCCGTGATCACCCTGGAGCGCATGGTGTTCCCGGAGCCGGTGATTTCGCAGGCCGTCGAGCCGAAGACCAAGGCCGACCAGGAAAAAATGGGCCTGGCGCTGAACCGCCTGGCACAGGAAGATCCGTCGTTCCGCGTGCGTACCGACGAAGAGTCGGGCCAGACCATCATCGGTGGTATGGGCGAGCTGCACCTGGAGATCATCGTCGACCGTATGCGTCGTGAGTTCAACGTCGAGGCAACCGTCGGCAAGCCGCAGGTTGCGTACCGCGAAACCATCCGCAAGTCGGTTTCCGACGTGGAAGGCAAGTTCGTCAAGCAGTCCGGTGGTCGCGGTCAGTACGGCCACGCGGTTGTGACGGTCGAGCCGCAGGAGCAGGGCAAGGGCTTCGAGTTCATCGACGCCATCAAGGGCGGCGTGATTCCTCGCGAATTCATCCCCGCAGTTGAAAAGGGTGTCCGCGAATCGCTGAACAACGGCGTGATGGCCGGCTACCCGGTGGTTGACGTGAAAGTCACGCTGACCTTCGGTTCCTACCATGACGTTGACTCGAACGAAAATGCATTCCGCATGGCCGGTTCGATGGCATTCAAGGAAGCTTGCCGCAAGGCCAGCCCGGTCATCCTCGAGCCGATGATGGCCGTGGAAGTGGAAACGCCGGAAGACTACGCCGGTACCGTGATGGGCGACCTGTCGTCCCGCCGCGGCATGGTGCAGGGCATGGATGAGATCGCCGGCGGTGGCGGCAAGATCATCAAGGCTGAAGTGCCTCTGTCGGAAATGTTTGGCTACTCGACCACGCTGCGTTCCGCAACCCAGGGTCGTGCAACCTACACGATGGAATTCAAGCACTACGCCGAAGCGCCGAAGAATGTCACCGAGGCAATCATCAGCGCCAAGAGCAAGTAATACCCGCTTTCCGGCCCCGATAGAACGGGGCCGGACTTTTGCAGTCACAGACATCGTTCTTTTTGAAGGAAGAATCAAATGGCAAAGAGTAAATTCGAGCGGACCAAACCGCACGTGAACGTTGGCACCATCGGCCACGTCGACCATGGCAAGACCACGCTGACCGCGGCAATCGCAACGGTTCTGTCGGCCAAGTTCGGCGGCGAAGCAAAGAAATACGACGAGATCGACGCAGCGCCGGAAGAGAAG
>Ga0308161_1005357_pt1 | contig 11292 bp, 10 predicted proteins | sample PhyFR2_FD_201034 | JGI IMG/M metagenome (GOLD analysis project Ga0308161, IMG submission 201034) | Phyllosphere microbial communities from UC Gill Tract Community Farm, Albany, California, United States - DLSLF.R2 | ecosystem: Host-associated > Plants > Phyllosphere > Unclassified | place: USA...
CGGCTCGCCCGTCCCGAGCGAGTTCCTGCTCATGCTGCCCTACGTCGTCACGATCTTCGCGGTCGCCGGCCTGGTCGGGCAGTCGCGCGGACCGGCGGCCGCCGGCAAGCCCTACACCAAGAGTTGACGGACGGGAGGCACGGCACATGACCGACACGCACGCTGCGGGTGGCGACGGGGTCGCCACCGACCCCGAGACGGGCGAGCCGACCTGGACGGACCCGGCCACGAGCCTCCAGGCCGGTCCCGGCACCGACGTCGACGTGACCGTCGACGTCGACTGGGCCGTCCTGCGGGAGGCGGCGACCGCCGCCATGGGGCGCGCCTACGCGCCGTACTCGTCGTTCCCGGTGGGGGCCGCGGCCCTCACCGACGACGGGCGCGTCGTGTCCGGCTGCAACATCGAGAACGCGTCGTACGGGGTCACCCTGTGCGCCGAGTGCTCGCTCGTGTCCCAGCTGCACATGACCGGTGGCGGCAAGCTCGTCGCGTTCACCTGCGTGGACGGCGACGGCGCGACCCTGATGCCCTGCGGGCGGTGCCGGCAGCTGCTGTTCGAGCACTCGGCCGAGGGCATGCTCCTCGAGACCGTCTCCGGCATCCGCACCATCGACGAGGTCCTGCCGGACGCCTTCGGGCCGCGGACCCTCGCCACCTACCAGGAAGAGCACTGACATGGCCGTCGAGCCGTTCGACACCGTCGACCTGATCCGCACCAAGCGCTCCGGCGACGCCCTCAGCACGCCCGAGATCGACTGGCTGGTCGACGCCTACACGCGCGGCTACGTCGAGGACCCGCAGATGGCGGCCCTCGCGATGGCGATCTTCCTGAACGGGATGGAGCGCCGTGAGATCAAGGACCTGACGCTCGCGATGATCGCGTCGGGGGAGCGGATGTCGTTCGGCTCGCTCGGCAAGACGACCGTCGACAAGCACTCCACCGGTGGGGTCGGGGACAAGATCACCCTGCCGCTCGCACCGCTCGTGGCGTCGTTCGGCGTCGCGGTCCCGCAGCTGTCCGGCCGCGGGCTCGGGCACACCGGCGGGACGCTCGACAAGCTCGAGTCGGTGCCCGGCTGGCAGGCGTCGATCTCGAACGACCGCATGATGCAGGTCCTCGCCGAGGTCGGGGCGGTCATCTGCGCCGCGGGCTCCGGACTGGCACCGGCGGACAAGAAGCTCTACGCGCTCCGGGACATCACCGGGACGGTCGAGTGCATCCCGCTCATCGCGTCGAGCATCATGTCGAAGAAGATCGCCGAGGGCACCGGGGCGCTCGTGCTCGACGTGAAGTTCGGTTCCGGCGCGTTCATGCCGACCTACGAGGCCTCCAAGGAGCTCGCGCAGACGATGGTCGACCTCGGGAACGACGCCGGGGTGGCGACCTCGGCGCTCCTCACCGACATGGGCGTGCCGCTCGGCCTGACCATCGGCAACGCCCTCGAGGTGCGCGAGTCGGTGGAGGTGCTCGCGGGCGGTGGCCCGGCCGACGTGGTCGAGCTGACCGTCGAGCTGGCGTCGGAGATGCTGCGGCTCGCCGGTCTGCCGGACGCCGACCCGGCGGCCGCGCTGGCCGACGGCCGGGCGATGGACACCTGGCGGCGGATGATCGCGGCGCAGGGCGGCGACCCCGCGGCGGACCTGCCGGTCGCCCGCGAGCAGCACGTCGTCACCGCGACCGAGTCCGGTGTGCTCGTCCGGCAGGACGCGCTGCCGTTCGGCATCGCCGCCTGGCGTCTCGGCGCCGGTCGGGCCCGGGCGCAGGACCCGGTGCAGGCGGGCGCGGGCATCGAGCTGCACGTGAAGCCCGGCGACACCGTCACGGCGGGGCAGCCGCTGTGGACGCTGCACACCGACGAGCCGGAGCGGTTCGAGCGGGCGCTCGGGTCGCTCGAGGGCGCGTGGGCGATCGGGGCCGCGGCGGAGCCGCGCGGGCCGATCGTGCGGGAGCGCATCACCTCCTGAGTGGGTGGGGGCCGACCGCACGGCGTGCGCGCCGGGCCCGCGCGCGGTCGGTGCGCACCGGTAGCCTGGGACGCATGAGCGCCGACGCCCCCACCTACCGCCTCCCCGACGCCGGAGCGGTCATCGACGACCTGCCCAAGGTGTCGCTGCACGACCACCTCGACGGCGGGCTCCGTCCCGCGACGATCGTCGAGCTGGCGGACGAGGCCGGCGTCACGCTCCCGACGACCGACCCCGAGGCGCTCGGGCAGTGGTTCGCCGACCAGTCCGACTCCGGCTCACTCGTCGAGTACCTGAAGACCTTCGACGTCACCACGTCGGTGATGCAGACCGCAGAGCAGCTGCACCGCGTCGGCAAGGAGTTCGTCGAGGACCTCGTCGCCGACGGCGTCGTCTACGGCGAGGTCCGCTGGGCACCCGAGCAGCACCTCCGCGGCGGGCTGACCCTCGACGAGACGGTCGAAGCGGTCCAGGCCGGCATCGCCGACGCCGTCCAGGCCGCCGACGGCGCCATCCGCGTCGGACAGCTCGTCACCGCCATGCGCCACGCCGACCGCTCGCTCGAGATCGCGGAGCTCGCCGTGCGCCACCGGGACCGCGGCGTCGTCGGGTTCGACATCGCCGGCGCCGAGGCCGGGTTCCCCGCCTCCGGACACCGCGCGGCGTTCGAGTACCTCGCGTCCGAGCTGTTCCCCGTCACCGTGCACGCCGGCGAGGCCGACGGGCTCGCATCCATCCGCTCGGCCCTGGTCGACGGACGCGCGCTGCGCCTCGGCCACGGCGTCCGGATCTTCGAGGACGTCACGCTGTCCGACGCGGGTGACGGGTCGACCCTCGCGTCCCTCGGCGAGGTCGCGTCGTGGGTCCGCGACCGCGAGATCCCGCTCGAGGTGTCGCCGTCGTCGAACCTGCAGACCGGCGCCGTCGCCGCCTGGGGCGACGACCTCGCCGACCACCCGTTCGACGTGCTCTACCAGCTCGGCTTCCGGGTCACGGTGAACACCGACAACCGCCTCATGAGCCGCACCTCGCTGTCCCGCGAGCTCGCGCTGCTGGCCGGCACGTTCGGCTACGACCTCGACGACCTCGCCGCGTTCCAGATCAACGCCGCCCTCGGGTCGTTCCTGCCGCTCGAGGACCGCGAGGAGATCATCGCGACCATCACGGCCGGGTACCAGGAGGCCTGAGGCACATGCCGCTGCCACCACTGCCGGACACCGCCGTCGTGCTCGGCGCCGTCGTCTCGACCTGGCGCGAGGCCCTGGAGCGCACGGGCGAGGCCCTCGTCGCCTCGGGTGCGGCCACCGAGGCGTACACCCAGGCGATGATCGACCTCGTCGACGAGCACGGTCCGTACATCGTGATCTCACCCGGACTGGCGTTCGCGCACGCCCGACCGGGGCCGACGGTGCGCCGGGACGGCCTCGCGGTGGTGACGCTGCGCGAGCCGGTCGTGTTCGGGCACCCGCACAACGACCCGGTGTCCGTCGTCCTCGGGCTCGCGGTGGCCGAGGTCGGCGCGCACCTCGAGTCGATCGGCGAGATCGCCAACACGTTCAACGACCCCACGGTGACCGGGCGGCTGGCAGCGGCCTCGACACCCGACGAGGTCCGGGCGATCCTGGGGGTACCGGCGTGAAGATCGTCACCATCTGCGGCGCGGGCATCGGCTCGAGCGGCATCCTCAAGGTGAACGCCGAGAAGGCGCTCGAGTCGCTCGGCCTCTCCGCCGCCGTGGTCGCGGCGGACGTCGCCTCCGTCCGGGCCGCGGCCGACGACGCGAACGTCATCCTGACGAGCGCCGAGTTCGTCGAGGCCATCGGGGACACCTACGCCGAGGTCATCGTGATCCGGAACCACTTCGACCAGGGGGAGATCACGGCGGCCGTCGACCGGGCGCTCGGGGAGCACTGAGCGGTCTCCTGCCCGCCCTCTAGAGTTGGGGCATGAGCACGGAGAACCCGCTGAACGACCCCACCACCGACCCGTTCGAGGTCGCCCGCGACGCCGCCGCCGTCATCGCTGACCGGTCCGGCATCGAGCGGCACGACATCGCCCTGACGCTCGGCTCCGGCTGGGGCAAGGCCGCCGACCTCATCGGCGAGACCGTGTCGACCATCGACGCCGCCGACGTCCCCGGCTTCAGCGCTTCGGCGGTCCCCGGGCACTCCGGCACCGTCCGCTCGATCCGCCTCGCCGACGGTCGGCACGCGCTCGTGATCGGGGCGCGCACGCACTACTACGAGAACCACGGTGTGCGCCGCGTCGTGCACAGCGTCCGCACCGCGGCGGCCACGGGTGCCTCGGTGATGGTGCTCACCAACGGTGCCGGCGGCATCAAGGAGCACTGGAAGCCGGGCACCCCGGTGCTCATCAGCGACCACATCAACCTGACCGCGGACAGCCCGCTCGAGGGCGCCACGTTCATCGACCTGACCGACCTGTACTCGGCGCGGCTCCGCGCGGTCGCGAAGTCGGTCGACCCGTCGCTCGACGAGGGCGTGTACACGCAGTTCCGCGGCCCGCACTACGAGACCCCGGCCGAGGTGCAGATGGCGAAGGCGATCGGCGGGCACATCGTCGGCATGTCCACCGCGCTCGAGGCGATCGCGGCGCGCCAGGCGGGCATGGAGGTCCTCGGCTTCTCGCTCATCACGAACCTGGCCGCCGGCATCCAGAAGACGCCGCTGTCCCACACCGAGGTGCTCGAGGCCGGCAAGGAGGCCGAGCCGGTCATCGCCGACCTGCTCGCCCGGGTGGTGACCGCCCTGTGAGCCGGCACGACGGAGCATCGGACGGGTCCATCGCCGACGGCGACCTGACCGGCACCGAGGCCGGTACGGACGGGGCAGGGACCGGCTCCTCCGACGTCCTCGCGGTCGCGCGGGCCTGGGCCGACCAGGACCCCGACGACGAGACCCGTGGCGAGCTGCTCGCGGTGCTCGACCGCGCCACCTCGGGTGACGCCGACGCCGAGGCCGAGCTGCGTGCCCGGTTCGCCGGACGCCTGGCGTTCGGGACCGCCGGGCTGCGCGCCGAGCTCGGGTACGGTCCACTCCGCATGAACCGCGTGGTCGTCTCGCAGGCCGCCGCTGGCCTCGCGCGCTTCCTCGTCGACACCGGCCGGGACCGCAGCGTGGTCATCGGCTACGACGGCCGTGTGAACTCCGACGTGTTCGCCCGGGACTCCGCCGAGGTCATGCGCGGCCTCGGGCTCGCGGTCACCCTGCTGCCGTCGGCGCTCCCGACCCCGGTGCTGGCGTTCGCGGTCCGGCACCTCGGCGTCGGGGCGGGTGTCATGGTCACGGCGAGCCACAACCCGCCGCGGGACAACGGCTACAAGGTGTACCTCGGCGGGGACGACGACGGCTCGCAGATCGTGCCGCCGGTGGACGGCGAGATCGCGGACGCGATCGCCGCCGTGGCGGCGACGCCGCTCGGCGACCTGCGACGCGCGACGGACTACGTGACGGCGGGCCCGGACCTGGCCGCGGCGTACGTGGCCGCGACGGCCGCGATCGTACCGGCCCCGCGCCTCCCGGTCGATGCCCACCCGAAGGTCGTGTACACGGCCATGCACGGGGTCGGGTGGGAGACCGCGCGCGCGGTCTTCGCCGCCGCCGGCTTCGCGGAGCCGGCGACCGTGCCGGAGCAGATCGAACCGGACGGTGCGTTCCCGACGGTCGCGTTCCCGAACCCGGAGGAGCCGGGGGCGATGGACCTGGCCGAGGCGCGGGGCGCCGCGGTCGGTGCGGACCTCGTCATCGCGAACGACCCCGACGCCGACCGCCTGGCGCTCGCGATCCCGACCGGCGACGGGTTCCGGCGTCTCTCCGGGAACGAGGTCGGGTGGCTGCTCGGCTGGCGTGCTGCCCAGCGCGCCGCCGAGGCCGGGACGGGCGGGACGCTCGCGGCGTCGATCGTGTCCTCGCCGGCACTCGCCCGCGTCGCGGCGGCGCACGGTCTGGAGTACCGCGACACCCTCACCGGCTTCAAGTGGGTGTCGCGCGTGCCCGGACTGGTGTTCGGGTACGAGGAGGCGCTCGGCTACCTCGTCGACCCGCAGGTGGTGCGCGACAAGGACGGCATCTCGGCGGCGCTCGAACTCCTGTCGCTCGCCACGTCGCTCGCCGAGCAGGGCCGGACGATCGCCGACCAGCTCGATGCCTTCGCCGCCGAGTTCGGTGCCTTCGCCTCCGGGCAGGTCGCGACGCGGGTCGACGACCTCTCGCGCATCGGCGAGGTCATGGCGGCCCTGCGTTCGAGCGCGCCGACGTCGCTCGGGGGCCGCGCCGTGCAGCGGGTCACGGACTACGACGCGGGGGTCGAGGGCTTCCCGCCATCCGACATCCTGCGGTACGACCTCGACGGGGGCGCACGCGTCATCGTGCGTCCGAGCGGGACGGAGCCGAAGGTCAAGGTGTACATCGACACCGTCGCGGAGTCCTCGGCCGAGGCGCAGGCCCTCGTCGACGCCATCGCCGCGGACGTGCGCCCGCTGGTGTCGTAGGGCCGCGGCGGCGCGGCTGTAGCGGCGCCCCGGGACGCTCGCGGCATTCGCACAACGGGAAGCACGTCGCGCCACGCAATTGCCTGGTGCGACGTGCTTCCCGTTGTGCGTGTGCACGTCGCACCACCGGTGCGCGGCCGCACCCCGTGCCTCGACGCCGCCGTGCCTCGACGCCGCCGTGCCGGACGCCGCCGTGCCCCGTCGCCGCCGTGCCGGACGCGTGTCCTCCCCGAGGCGCGCCGCGTTCCTGCCGGCGCACGTTCCTCCACAGAGCGGGAGGACCGAGCAGCTCTCCACAGCTCGGCCGTCGCGCTGTCGAGAACGTCGGACGTCGGTCACCGTTGCGGTCATGGCCAGGTTGGAGATCGTCGTCGGCGGTGGTGCGGACCCGAGTGGGAGGCGCGGCCGTGACCTCCGCGACCGCGCGCTCCGGGGTGAGCTCGTCCGGCTCGCACCGGGCCGGTTCGTCGACGCCGACGAGTGGCGACGAGCGAACCCCGGCGAACGGCACATCGCCCGCATCAAGGCCGTCCACGATCTGCTCGCCCCGCGGCTCGTCGTGTCGCACGCATCAGCGGCAGCACTCCACGGCCTGCCGTGGCCGGGGGAGTTCCCGGTCGCGGTCGAGGTGCTCGACCCCCTGCGCACCACCGGGCAGACGCTCCGCACGGTCCACAAGCGTGCCGGAGCCGGACGGCGGTTCCGCACGGACTCGATGATCGCGAACGGGCGCTCGCTCACCGACCGGGCGAGCACGGTCGCCGACCTCGCCGTCGCCTACCCGATCCGGACGAGTGTGCCGGCGCTCGACGTCGCCCTGGCCGCCGGGACCGACCGGGCGGACGTCCTCGCCGCGCTCGACGCCGCCGGGTCGGTGCAGTTCCGTGCCCGCGCGGAGCGTGCGATCGCGCTGGCGGACGGGCGGTCGGGGTCGCCGGGGGAGTCGGTGGCGCGGGTCGCGCTCGACGAGGTCGGTGCGCCGGAGCCGGAACTGCAGCACCGGTTCGACGACGTCGACGGGCTCATCGGCGTCGTCGACTTCTGGTTCCCGGAGCAGGGCGTCGTCCTGGAGTTCGACGGGCGCGTGAAGTACACCGACCCGTCGTTGCGCCGAGCCGGGCAGACCGCGGCCGACGTGGTGGTCGCCGAGAAGCACCGGGAGGACCGGATCCGTCGGCGTCCCGAGGTGCACGGCTTCGGCCGCATCGGCTTCGCGGAGACCGACGACACCGAGCGCCTCCGCGACGTCCTGCGCGTGCTCGGGGTGCCCACGACCCGGCGACGCTTCACGACCGTGCGGTGACACGACATGGTGCGACGTGCCCCCGAACAAGCAGGAGCACGTCGCGCCACGGGAATCCGTGGTGCGACGTGCTCCGGGTTGTGCGAGGGCCACCAGCGCCGCGCGAGCCAGCGCCGCGCGACGCGCGCGACGCGCGCGAGCGCGCGGCAGCGCCGCGCTACGCCAGCTCGAGCAGCACGTGCCCGGACGACACCGTCTGGCCGACGGGGGCGTTCAGCCCGGTCACGACGCCGTCGCGCGTGGCCTGCACGGGCTGTTCCATCTTCATGGCCTCGAGGACGACGAGCAGGTCGCCCTTGACCACGGTGTCACCCTCGGCGACCGCGACCTTGACCACGGTGGCCTGCATCGGCGAGGTCACCGAACCGGACGACGCGAGCCCGCCCTTCACGGCCGACGACCGGCGCTTCGGGGGAGCAGAGGGACCCGCCGGACGACGACCGGCGACGGACCCGCCGCCGACGATCGACGGCATCGTGACCTCGATGCGCTTGCCCTGCACCTCGACGACCACGCTCTCGCGGGCGGCCGGTTCGGGCAGCTCCTCGGTCGCGCCGCTCCACGCGGGGATGTCGTTCTGGAAGTCGGTCTCGATCCACTGCGTGTAGATGCTGAACGGCTCGTCGTCCGACGTGGCGAACGCCGGGTCGGAGACGACCGCGCGGTGGAAGGGGAGCACGGTCGGCAGCCCGGTGACCTCGAACTCGGCGAGGGCGCGACGGGAGCGCTCGAGCGCCTCCTCGCGCGTCGCACCGGTGACGATGAGCTTCGCGAGCATCGAGTCGAACGAGCCGGAGACGACGTCGCCGGACACCACACCCGAGTCGACGCGCACGCCGGGGCCGGACGGGGCGTGGAAGGTGTGCACGGGGCCGGGAGCGGGGAAGAAGTTGCGCCCCGCGTCCTCGCCGTTGATGCGGAACTCGAACGAGTGGCCGCGCGGCTCGGGGTCGGCGTAGTCGAGCGTGCCGCCCTCGGCGATGCGGAACTGCTCGCGCACGAGGTCGATGCCGGTGACCTCTTCCGAGACGCAGTGCTCGACCTGCAGGCGGGTGTTCACCTCGAGGAACGACACGGTGCCGTCGGCGCCGATGAGGAACTCGCACGTGCCCGCGCCGACGTAGCCGACCTCGCGGAGGATCGCCTTCGACGACTCGTACAGCCGCTCGGTCTGTGCCTCCGTCAGGTAGGGGGCCGGGGCCTCCTCGACGAGCTTCTGGTGCCGGCGCTGCAGCGAGCAGTCGCGCGTCGACACGACGACGACGTTGCCGTGCTCGTCGGCGAGGCACTGGGTCTCGACGTGGCGCGGCTTGTCGAGGTACTTCTCGACGAAGCACTCGCCCCGGCCGAACGCGGCGATCGCCTCGCGCGTCGCCGAGTCGAACAGCTCCGGGATCGACTCGCGCGTGCGGGCGACCTTCAGGCCGCGACCGCCGCCACCGAAGGCTGCCTTGATCGCGACGGGGAGGCCGACCTCGTCGGCGAACGCGACGACCTCGGACACGACCTGCACGGGCTCGATCGTGCCCGGGGCGAGGGGTGCGCCGACCTTCTCGGCCACGTGCTCGATCGACTCCGGCGACGGGCCGATCCAGACGAGCCCGGCGTCGATGACGGCGCGGGCGAAGTCGGCGTTCTCGGCGAGGAACCCGTAGCCCGGGTGCACGGCGTCGGCGCCGGAGCGACGGGCCACCGAGATGATCTTGTCGATGACGAGGTAGGTGTCCGCGCTCGTGGTGCCGTTCAGCGCGTAGGCCTCGTCGGCGAGGCGGGCGTGGAGGGCGTCACGGTCCTGGTCGGCGTAGACCGCGACCGACGCCTTGCCCGCGTCGCGGGCCGCGCGGATGATGCGGACGGCGATCTCGCCGCGGTTCGCGATGAGGACCTTGCTGATACGGGGCATGGTTCGTCAGCCTATTCGCGCCGACGAAGCGAGAATTGACCGGCATCCACAAAGAACGACGCCGAACAAGTGCGGATGTCTACGAAGGACCGACGGCTACGCCGACCACAGCTCGTGCCAGGCGACGCCGAAGCCCCGGAGCAGCATCGCGCGCAGGACCGGCAGCGAGAGCCCGACCACGGCGGACGGGGCACCGTCGATCCGCGAGATGTAGGCGGCCGCCCGCCCGTCGATCGTGAAGGCACCCGCGACCTCGAGGGGTTCGCCCGTCGCGACGTACGCGTCGACCTCGTCGAGCGACACGTCGTCGGCGAAGGTCAGCACCGCGCTGTCCACCGCCACCACGTGGTCGCCGGCGGCCACCAGCGTCGACCCGCCGGGCGCGACGTCGCCCAGGTGGCCGGCCGTGCCGAGCGGCCCGCCGCCCGACGCGTCCACCTGTCGGACGGGAGGCACGGTGCCGGCCCGCCCCGCGCCTCCCGTCCGTCCGCTGGCCGGGTCGGCGACCCGGTCCGCCCGACGGTCCACGACGCAGTGCCCGCTCCACAGCGTGCCGCCGCCGGCGGCGAGCATCTGCCGCCAGCGCTCACGGGCGACCGCGGGCTCGTGGGGCTTGCCGTACAGGACCCCGTCCACCTCGAACGCGGAGTCGCCACCGAACACGAACCCGTCCACGGGCGCGCCGGCCACCGTGCCGTCGGCGACCGCACCGGCCTTGGCGACCGCGAGCATCGCGACGAGCTCCGGGCCGGTCAGCGGTCGGCCGAGCGCGTCCTCGGCGGCGGCGACCGCGGCGTCCTCGTCGACGCCCGGGGCGACGAGCACCGGCTCGATCCCGGTCTGGGCCAGGAGCGCACGACGGGCGGGGGAGGTACTCGCGAGGTACAGACGCATGGGAACATCGAACCATGGGTGAATCCGTCGGAACGCTGCTCGAACTCGACGTCACCGGGATCGCCCACGGCGGCATCTCGGTGGCACGGCACGAGGGGCGCGTGGTGTTCGTCTCCGACGCCGTCCCGGGTGAGCGGGTCGTCGCCCGCGTCACCGAGGACCGCAAGAAGTCCTTCTGGCGCGCCGACACCGTCTCGGTCGTGACCCCGAGCGAGCACCGCGTCGAGCACGTGTGGGCCGAGGCCGCTCTCGACCGCGACCCCGCCGAGCGCGCCGGGGGTGCCGAGTTCGGGCACATCGCGCTGCCGCACCAGCGCACCCTCAAGCACGACGTCCTCGTGGACGCCTTCGCCCGGTTCGCCCGTACCGACCTGACCGAGGTGCTCGGCCACGACGTGGTGGTCGAGGCCGCGCCCGGCGACGACGCGGCGGGTGGGCTCGGGTGGCGGACCCGCGTGCGCCTGCACGTCGCCGAGGACGGCACCGCCGGCCCCTTCGCCGCACGCTCCCACTCCGTCGTCCCCGTCACGTCGCTGCCGCTCGCCGCGCAGGTCGTGCAGGACGCCGCGCCGCTCGCCCGCGGCGCGATGCCCGGCGCGGAAGTCGTCGACGTCATCGCACCGAGCGGTGCCGAGGGCGCCCGCCTGGTGATCGACGACCAGGCCCCGTCGGTGGTGCGCGAGCGCGTCGGCGAGCGGTCGTTCGCGGTCGACGACA
>Ga0308161_1005364_pt1 | contig 11281 bp, 11 predicted proteins | sample PhyFR2_FD_201034 | JGI IMG/M metagenome (GOLD analysis project Ga0308161, IMG submission 201034) | Phyllosphere microbial communities from UC Gill Tract Community Farm, Albany, California, United States - DLSLF.R2 | ecosystem: Host-associated > Plants > Phyllosphere > Unclassified | place: USA...
GACGTGCGGCGCGCGCCCGTCACGTGACCCGCGACCGGCCGGGAGGCGCGGGGCAGGCCCGCCCCGCGCCTCCCGGCCGTCCCCTGGTCGCGACGCGACCGGGCGCCGACCGGCGTCCGCCGGTCGCGACGCAGTGCTCCGACCGGCGAACACGGTCGCGACGCGACGCGCGCTACAACCAGCTCGGCACCCAGTAGTGCGAGCGGATGAAGTCCCACGGCACCTGCATCCCGGTCCACATCGGGTACCAGTACGCCGACGCCAGGACGACGACCACCAGGTACACCCCGATCCAGACCAGTGCCCGCGTGCGGCGCGGCCGCGGGTCGTCCCGCGACCCGGCCACCAGCCCGATCGCCGCCGCGAGCGCCATCACCATGAAGGGCTCGAAGGCCACCGTGTAGAACTGGAACACCGTGCGGTCGGTGTACAGCAGCCAGGGCAGGTAGCCGCCCGCGACGCCGATCAGGACGAAGCCGTACTCCCAGCGGCGACGCAGTACGAACAGCACCAGGAGCGCCACGGTCGCGATCACCGCCGCGTACCAGACGAACGGGTTCGCGATCCCGGTGATGGCCTCGCCGCAGCGGGTGGACGCGCAGCCGTCCTGCCCGGCGTCCGTCCCGACGTAGTACATCGACGTGGGCCGCTGCATGACGAGCCAGAGCAGCGGGTTCGCCTGGTACGAGTGCGGCGTGTGCAACCCGATGTTGAAGCCGTAGATCTCGGACTGGTAGTGCCACCAGTTCTGGAACGAGTCCGGGACCCACGCCAGCACGCCCGTCCACCGCTGTCCGCCGGAGCCGATCCAGTCACGGTCCCAGCCCGCCCGCGACAGGAACCACCCGGTCCACGACGCCAGGTAGGTGACGGCGGCGACCGGCACCGTGAGCAGGAACGTCACGGGCGCCTGCTGCAGGAAGGCGCTCGACGACCAGAACGCGATGCCGGCCCGGCGGCGCATCATCATCTCGACCAGCACCGAGTACAGCGCGAAGAACGCCAGGAAGTACAGGCCCGACCACTTCGTCGCCGAGGCGAGCCCGAGCGCGATCCCGGTCGCCAGGAGCCACGGCCGCCACACGAGCACCGGGCCCCAGAGCAGTTCGCGTCCTGCCTCCCGACGCCGGGCGACCCAGGCGTCCAGCCGTCGCTGGGCCCACCGGCGGTCGAGCAGCAGCGCTCCCGCACCGAGCACCACGAAGAACGTGACGATGCCGTCGAGCAGGGTGACGCGACTGAGCACGATGGCCTGCCCGTCGACCGCGAGCAGGAAACCGGCCAGGGTGCCGATCGCGGTGGACCGGAAGAGCGAGCGGGCGATGAGCGCGGTCAGCAGGACCGTGGCGGTGCCGAGCACGGCGACCGTGATGCGCCAGCCGAAGGAGCTGTCCGCCCCGAACAGCAGCATGCCCAGGCCGATCAGGTACTTGCCGAGCGGCGGGTGCGCGACGAACTCGGCCGCCTTCGTGAACAGGTCGGTCTCGCCGGCGGCGAAGCGCTGGTCGGTCGTCGTGGCGCCCTCGCCGCTCGGGTTCGCCGGCCAGGTGCCCTCGTACCCGAGGTGCACGATCGACCAGCCGTCCTTGACGTAGTACGTCTCGTCGAACACGAGCGAGTGCGGGTGACCGAGCCCGACGAGGCGCAGGACCGCCGCGAGGAGCGTGACCGCGAGCGGCCCGGTCCACCGCCAGACCGCGACCCGGCGCGAGGTCGACAGGACCCGGCCCCACCAGTCGTCGATGCGGGAGCCGACCGGCCCGGCGGGCGTGGTCGTCGGGTCGTCGGTCAGCTCCGTGGTCATCGCAGTGCATCCTACGGATCGACCCCACGACGGACCTGCCACCACAATGGGGAGGTGATCGTCCTCGCAGCAACGCCCATCGGGAACCTCGGCGACGCGTCGCGCCGACTCGTCGAGACCCTGTCGAACGCGACCGTCGTGGCGGCGGAGGACACCAGGACCGCCGTGCACCTCATGCGCGCGCTCGGCATCGAGAACCGGCCGCGGCTCATCGCCCTGCACGAGCACAACGAGCGCGCCCGCGCCGCGGAGGTCGTCGAACTCGCGCGCGACGAGGACGTGGTCGTGCTCACCGACGCGGGCATGCCGGCGATCAGCGACCCCGGGTTCCCGCTCGTCGAGGCCGCCGCTGCCGCCGGGGTGACGGTCACCGCGCTGCCGGGGCCGTCGGCCGTGCTGATGGCGCTCGCGGTGTCCGGACTGCCGACCGACCGCTTCACCTTCGAGGGGTTCCCGACGCGCAAGGCGGGGGAGCGGCGTCGCGCGTTCGAGGCGCTCGCCGGGGAGCAGCGGACCATGGTGTTCTTCGAGTCGCCGCACCGGCTCGCCGACACGCTGACCGACATGGCGGCCGGGTTCGGGGCCACGCGCCGGGCGGTCGTCTGCCGCGAGCTCACGAAGCTCTACGAGGAGGTCCGGCGCGACTCGCTCGAGGCGCTCGCGGCGTGGGCCGCCGACGGCGTGCGGGGCGAGATCTGCATCGTCGTCGCGGGCGCCTCGGGCTCGGTCGACGAGGTCTCGCTCGAGGACGGCGTCCGGCTCGTCCTGGAACGCGTCGCCGCGGGCACGCGCATGAAGGAGGCGTCGGCCGCGGTCGCGGACGCGACCGGGCTCTCGAAGCGCGACCTGTACGAGGGCGCGCTCGCCGCGCGCTAGTCGCGACCACGGCCGGTCTGGAGGCACGGTGCGGGCCCGCCCCGCGCCTCCCGTCCGCCGGTCCACAGGCGGCGCGCGGGGCGCGACGTGTTCTCCACAGGTGGTGCGCGGGGCGCGTCACGCGGCATGCGGCCGCCCGTAGGATGGTCCGCATGTCCGCCGGGTCCTCGTTCAGCATCACCACGCCGATCTTCTACGTGAACGACGTGCCCCACATCGGGCACGCCTACACCGAGGTCGCCGCGGACGTCCTCGCACGCTGGCACCGGCAGCGGGGCGACGACGCCTGGCTGCTGACCGGCACCGACGAGCACGGGCAGAAGATCCTGCGCACCGCCTCGGCGAACGACGTCACGCCGCAGGAGTGGGCGGACCGGCTCGTGAACGACGCGTGGAAGCCGCTGCTCGACACCGTCGACGTGGCGAACGACGACTTCATCCGCACGACCGACGAGCGCCACGAGCGCGGCGTCACCGCGTTCCTGCAGAAGCTGTACGACGACGGCTACATCTACGCCGGCGAGTTCGAGGGCTTCTACTGCGTGGGCTGCGAGGAGTACAAGCAGCCGAGCGACCTCGTCCCCGGCACCGGCGCGTACGAGGGCCAGCAGGTCTGCGCCATCCACTCGATCCCGGTCGAGGTCCTGGCCGAGCGCAACTACTTCTTCCGGATGAGCGACTTCGAGCAGCGCCTGCTCGACCTGTACGAGTCGAACCCGCTGTTCATCCAGCCCGAGAGCGTCCGCAACGAGATCACCGCGTTCGTGAAGCAGGGCCTGCGCGACCTGTCGATCTCGCGGTCGAGCTTCGACTGGGGCATCCCGATCCCGTGGGACCGGGACCACGTGCTGTACGTGTGGTTCGACGCGCTGCTGAACTACGTCACCGCCCTCGGGTACGGCTCCGACGACGACGAGGCGTTCCGGCGTCTGTGGCCGAGCGTGCACATCGTCGGCAAGGACATCGCGCGGTTCCACGCCGTCATCTGGCCGGCGATGCTCATGGCGGCGGGGCTGCCCGTGCCCGAGCGGGTCTTCGGCCACGGCTGGCTGCTCGTCGGCGGCGAGAAGATGTCGAAGTCGAAGCTCACCGGCATCGCCCCGTCCGAGATCACCGACACGTTCGGGTCCGACGCGTTCCGCTACTACTTCCTCCGCGCGATCACCTTCGGGCAGGACGGCAACTTCAGCTGGGAGGACATCTCCGCCCGGTACGCGGCCGACCTCGCGAACGGGTTCGGCAACCTGGCCTCGCGGCTCGTCGCGATGCTGCAGAAGTACTTCGACGGTGCGGTCCCCGAACGCGGCGAGCTGACCGACTCCGACCGTGCGATCGACGCCCTCGCGGTGTCCGTCACCGAGCGCGCCGACCAGGCGATCCAGGCGTTCGCGCCGCAGGACGCCATCGCCGCCGTCTGGGAGCTCGTCGACGCCCTGAACGGGTACATCACCGAGCAGGAGCCGTGGGCACTGGCCAAGGACGAGTCGGCGCGCGAGCGGCTCGGCACCGTGCTGACCACCGCGCTGCGCGGCCTCGGCACCGTGAACGTCCTCGTGTCGCCCGTCATGCCGAAGGCCACCGAGAAGCTCTGGGCCGCGATCGGTGCCGGTGGGTCCGTGGCGGAGCAGCGGGTCGACCGTGCCTGGGAGTGGCAGGGTGCCGAGACCGTCGTGCCGCTCGAGAGCGGACTGTTCCCGCGGATCGAGCAGCCGGCGACCGAGCAGGGCGCGGCGTGACCGACGCGGCGGACGCCTCGCACGTCCGGGCCCGTGGCGACGGCTCGTCGGGCGGGTCGAAGCGCGACCTGAGCTACCCGCCGCTGCCGCAGGCGCTCGTCGTCCCGGTCTACGACAACCACACGCACATGGAGATCGCCGACGGCGTCGGTGACGGCGGTGACGGTCCGCTCGACTACCGCGAGCATCTCGACCGTGCGTCGAGCGTCGGGGTCCGCGGTGTCGTGCAGGTCGGGACCGACCTGGCGACCTCGGAGTGGTCCGCGCAGATCGCCGCCCGCGAGCCCCGTGTGCTCGCCGCGGTCGCGCTGCACCCGAACGAGGCACCCGTCCTCGACGAACAGGGGCTGCTCGACGAGCACCTGGCCGGCATCGAGCGGCTCGCGGCGCTGCCCCGGGTGCGCGCGATCGGCGAGACCGGACTCGACTTCTTCCGGACGGGCGAGGACGGCCGTGCCGCCCAGGTGCGCTCGTTCGAGGAGCACATCCGGATCGCCAAGGAGCACGACCTCGCGCTGACGATCCACGACCGCGACGCGCACGACGCCGTGGTCGAGGTCCTCGACCGTGTCGGCGCCCCCGAGAAGACCGTGTTCCACTGCTTCTCGGGCGGGCCGGACCTGGCTCGCCTGTGCGCCGAGCGCGGCTGGTACATGTCGTTCGCCGGCACCGTGACGTTCAAGAACGCCGAGCTGCTCCGCGACGCCCTGCGGGTCGCGCCGCGGCACCTCGTGATGATCGAGACCGACGCGCCGTTCCTCACGCCCATGCCGTACCGCGGCCGGCCGAACGCGCCGTACCTGATCCCGCACACGCTGCGGTCGATGGCCGAGACGCTCGGCACCGACGCCTCGATGCTCGCCGCGCAGATCGCGTCGAACACCGAGCTCGTGTACGGCGCGTGGGACGCCGAACCCGTCACGGTCGACGAGTAGCCGTGGGCGCCCTGCTCGGCCCCGCGGAGATCCGCGACCTGGCCGCCAAGCTCGACGTCACGCCCACCAAGAAGCTCGGGCAGAACTTCGTCCACGACGCCAACACCGTGCGCCGGATCGTCGCCGCGGGTCGGGTCACCGCCGATGCCCGCGTGCTGGAGATCGGCCCGGGGCTCGGGTCGTTGACGCTCGGGCTCACCGAGACCGGCGCTCCCGTCACCGCCGTCGAGATCGACGGTCGCCTCGCCGCCCAGCTGCCGGACACCGTCGCTGCCATGCAGCCCGACGCACGACTGCGGGTCGTGCACCAGGACGCGCTGACCGTCACGGTCGACGACGTACCCGAGGCACCCACGCACGTGGTGGCGAACCTGCCGTACAACGTGTCCGTGCCGGTGCTCCTGCACCTGCTCGCGACCTTCCCGTCGATCGAGCGGATCCTCGTGATGGTCCAGGCCGAGGTCGGGTACCGGATCGCCGCGGGACCGGGCAGCAAGGTCTACGGGGCGCCGAGCGTCAAGGCCGCCTGGTACGGCTCCTGGTCCACCGCCGGCCAGATCAGCCGCCAGGTGTTCTGGCCGGTGCCGAACGTCGACAGCGTGCTCGTCGGGTTCGACCGGCACGACCAGCCGGGCGACGAGACGCTGCGCGCGCAGGTGTTCGCCCTGGTCGACGGAGCGTTCCAGCAGCGCCGGAAGATGCTGCGGCAGAGCCTGTCCGGTGTGCTCGGCAGCAGTGCCCGGGCGTCCGAGCTGCTCACCGCCGCCGGCATCGACTCCACGGCTCGGGGTGAGGCGCTCGCGCCGGAGGACTTCGTCCGACTCGGTCGGACGGTGCTCGCCGCGTCCTGACCGGCCCGCACGACCCGGTCGGGCGGTGCTCGCCGCGTCCTGACCGGCCCGTGCGCCCCGGTCCGGCGGTGCTCGCCGCGTCCTGACCGGCCCGTGCGCCCCGGTCCGGCCGCGGGGCGCTCTCCGCGCGGCGCGGTGCGCTCCTGCGCTCGCGGAGCCCCCGGTACCCGCGCCCCCGGCGCCGTGGTCCCGGCGCCGTGGTCCCGCCGTGGCGCGACGTGCTCCCGCACAACGAGAAGCACGTCGCACCACGGAAACCCGTGGTGCGACGTGCTTCCTCTTGTGCGAAGGCTCGGAGGCCCGGCGTCCCGTTGGCACGGAGACCTGGAGTCACGAACACAACATGTTCGTGGTTCAGGAACGACGCTGGGTACGGTCGCTCCACCTCATCGAAAGGAGCACCCATGACGACGACCGACCCTGCCCTGGCCGCGTCCCGCCGCACAAGGCCGACCAGTACGCGGGTCTTCTCGCGCGAGGAGATCGACGCCATCACGGCGCGGACGCCCGCGCCCGTCGGCACGCCAGAGGAGCGCCGGGCCCGCCTGCACCGAGCGCTCAACACCTTCGCGTCGGACAGGGAGTTCACGCCGACCTCTCGGCTCCTCCGCCGAGGATGATCACGGATGCCGTCGTTCGACGACCCGGGCGGACGTGGCGTGCTCGCGTTCGAGCAGTACGTCGACGTGCCGCGCAGGGTCGTCCTCGACTCCTGGTTCCTCCGACGGGCGATCGACACGACCGTCTGCGGGCACAGTGCGGCGGCGGCGTTCCTGCAGCGGTTGGACCTCATGGCGACCGATTGCTTCTACAACGGCCTCTCCGAGCTGGAGATGATCGAGTCCGCCTACTCGATGGGGCGACGCGGGTTGCTCGTCGAGTGGGAGACGGTCAAGTCGACGACACGCGTGCACTGGGTGGGGGTGGACGAGGTCGCTGACGACGTCGAGGCGCTGGTGGACCGGTACGGTCTGACGGCGAGCGGTGCGATCCAGGTCGCCACGACAGTCGCGGTCGACGCAGACGCGCTCGTCAGCGTCGATCCGGGCCTGGGTGTCGTCGACGCCGGGACGCTGCCCCTGCTCGTGGACGCCGACAACGTCGACGCCGCACGACGTCATCGCGGACGGTCGAGCTGAACCGCGTGCTCACCGGGATGCGGGGTCACCGGCGTCCGTGCTCGTCGAGCTGTGCTCCCAAGCCGCCGTGGCGCGACGTGCTCCCGAACTACGAGAAGCACGTCGCACCACGGAATTCCGTGGTGCGACGTGCTTTCCCTTGTGCGAAGGCGCGCCCGCCCAGCGCGACCCGCGCGCGGCGCGCGCCCGTCGCCCGTCGCCCGTCGCCCGTCGGTCGCCCGTCGCCCGGCGGGCGCCCGTCGCCCGACGCCCGCCCGCGGCCTCAGTGCCCGCGGCCGGCCATCGCCTCGAGGATCTGCCGGTGCGTCCCGTCACGCTCGGCCCACCGCAGCGGCTGCACGTTCTCCACCAGGACCTCGTCGGCCCCCGAGGCCAGCAGCGTCATGACCTCGTCCGCGAAGACGTCGAGCGGCATCCCGCCGAAGTCCTGCCCACCCATCAGGTCGGTCTCGACGGCGGGCGGCGCGAGCTCGACGACCGCGACGTCCGATCCGACGAGCTGCTGCCGGAGCGCCTGCGTGTAGGAGTGCACCGCGGCCTTGGTCGCGCTGTAGGTGGGGGTGGCGGTCAGCGGCACGAACGCCAGGCCGGAGGAGACCGTGACGACGGTCGCGGTCGGTCGGGTGAGCAGGTGCGGTAGGAACGCGTCGATGAGGCGGATGGTGCCGAGCAGGTTCGTCTCGATCGTCGCGACGGCGTCCTCGATGTGCCCGGGGTCGCGCAGGTCCTCGTTGCGCATGATGCCCGACATGGTCACGAGGGTGTCGAGGTCGGGGTGACGTTCGAGCACGGCGGCCGAGGCGTCGCGGACGGACGCGGCGTCGGCGACGTCGACCGCCACGGTGTCGAAGCCGTGCTCGGCGGCCAGGGCGTCGAGCCGGTCCTGCCGACGGCCGCCGATGACGACGGTGCTGCCGGCTGCCTGCACGCGCTGGGCGAGGGCGAGCCCGATGCCGGAGGTGGCGCCGGGGATGAAGACGGTGCTGTTCGTGGTGTCCATGCGCTCCAGCGTGCTCCGCCGCACGGGCGGCCACCAGGGCGCGCGCATCGGGGGACCGGCGATCCCTGGCTCGACGGTGGCCCAGGCGGCACGATGGGCACATGGACCGTCCCGCTCTCGCCGACTTCCTCCGACGCCGCCGCGAGACGCTCCGCCCGGACGACGTCGGACTCGGCACCGGACCCCGCCGCCGCACGCCCGGCCTCCGCCGCGAGGAGGTCGCCGCACTCGCCGGCATGAGCGTCGACTACTACACCCGGCTCGAGCAGCAGCGCGGCCCCCAGCCCTCCGAGCAGATGGTCGCGGCGATCGCCCGGGCGCTCCGGTGCAGCCTCGACGAACGGGACCACCTGTTCCACCTCGCCGGTCACACCGCCCCGGTCCGGATGCACCGTAGCGACCACGTCGACCCGGCGATCCTGCGGGTGCTCGACCGCCTCGAGGACACCCCGGCGATCGTCGTCAGCCTGCTCGGCGAGACGCTCGTCGAGAACCGGTTGGCGACCGCCCTCCTCGGCACCTCGGTCGGCCTGCCCGGCAACGAGCGCTACCAGGCGTGGCGCTGGTTCGTGACGGGGACGGAGCTCGCGAAGTACGCCCCCGAGCAGCACGACCGGCTCGGGCGCGTCGTGGTGGCGTCGCTGCGCGCAGCGGTCGGCCTCGCGGGTCCGGGCGACCGCCGCGCCACCGAGCTGATCGCGGACCTGCTCGACCGGAGCCCCGCCTTCCGCGAGCTCTGGGAGCGGCACGAGGTCGCGACCCGGTGGTCGGACAACAAGACGATCGTGCAGCCGGAGCTCGGGCGCATCACCGTCGACTGCCAGGTCCTGCACACCGACGACCAGGCACAGGCCCTGCTCCTGTTCACCGCGCCCCCGGGCAGCGAGGACGCTCAGAAGCTCGAACTCCTCGGCGTCCTCGGCACCCAGCAGTTCGGCTCCGAACCGGCGCGGTAGGACTGCAGCACGTCGCCGAGCGTCGTGGGGAGCCGGTGATATGATGGAGGAGCAGGACGCTGCAGAGCCTCCCGCACCCAGCCAACGCCCCGCCATCGGCGGGGCGTTGTGTCGTTCGGGATCAGGATCATCCCGGTCTCACGGTGCCCAGACGTAGTCCACGATCGTGATCCGTTCGAGGATCGCCACGATCTTCGCGACTGCTGCGGCCGCCCGCTCGTCCTTCTCGACAACTGTTCGTGAGCGGTTCATGAAGTAGGTCGCCAGGTCTGCTCCCTGCAGCATGCGACTCTCGTGCGAGGGGCCGAAGTAGATCGTGTCCGCGATCCGGGTGAGCGGCTTCTTCGTGTAGCCGGGAACGCTCTCGACCTTGAAACTCCGGAGGCTCCGGCGAGCGCCCGCCGCCGAGTGGTGTTCGTCTGCGAGCACGAGACCGAGACCATCGCTGCGGTCCAGCGAGCCCAGCCGCTCGTGCACGCACTCGAGCAGCTGGGCGAGAGTGAGGAGGTGCGGAGGGAATGCGCGTGAGCCGTAGCGGCGGCGGTGGGCCTGCAGGTCGATGCCGCGGAGGACGTACGAGGCCGAGGATCGCGCCAGGACCTTCGCAGCCAGGGTGCACGCCTTGACCCGCCACCCGACGGGGACTCCCTTCCACGGACCCTCGCCGTGGAACATCTCCACTCCGTGGAACTCCGCATCCGGCTCGAAGCCTCCGACATGTGCGGCCACCAGTCGGCCGATGTCGTCGAACCCCCGCTCGATGGACCTGATCGCGTCGGCGTCGGCGACGAGCGCGCCGAAGAAGTAGAAGTCGTCATCCCTCGCTGATTCGTCGATGAAGATGAGGCGCACCACGCAACCGTACTGATGTTCCAGAACATCACCGAGCCGAAGCAACGGCGCGTCACACTCCTGGCACCGCCCGACCACCCGTGCCTAGGGTGGGGCGGTGAGCACTCCGCGCGTGTACGTCATCCACGAGAACCCCGAGTGGTTCCCGCCGCTCGCCGCCGCCTTCGCAGCCGAGGGCGTCCCGGTCCAGGAGGTCCTGCTGACCGAGGGCCGGATCGACCTCGGCGCCGATCCGGAGCCGGGCGTGTACTGGAGCCGGATGTCGGCGAGCAGTCACACCCGCGGTCACGAGCACAGCAAGGAGTACACCCGCGCGGTCCTCGGCTGGCTCGAGCGGGCCGGTCGCACGGTCGTCGGCGGCAGCCACGTCCTCGAGCTCGAGGTCTCCAAGGTCGCCCAGCACGGACTCCTGCGGGCCGCCGGCTTCGACGTGCCGCGCACCACGGCCGTGTTCGGCACCGAGCAGCTCTCGGCGGCCGCCCGGGACTTCACCGGCGGGCAGGACGTCCCGTTCATCACGAAGCACAACCAGGGCGGCAAGGGCCTCGGGGTCCGCCGCTTCGACTCGCTGGCCGAGTTCGACGCGTACGTCGGCAGCCCCGAGTTCGAGGCGCCCGTCGACGGCATCACCCTGCTGCAGGAGTACCTCACCGCGCGCGAGCCGTTCATCACGCGTGCCGAGTTCGTCGGCGGCGAGTTCGTCTACGCCGTCCGTGTCGACACGAGCGCCGGCAGCTTCGAGCTCTGCCCGGCCGACGCGTGCGCCGTACCGTCCGGAGCGGACACCCCCCAGGTCATCGCCGGAGCCGTCTGCGACGTGCCCGGCACCGAGACGCCCGGCGCACCCCCGGCCTTCAGCCTGCGGGACGAGGTCACCGCCGAGCACCCGCTCGTGCAGCGCCTGCGCACGTTCCTCGCCGAGCAGGGCATCGCGATCGCCGGTGTCGAGTTCATGGAGACCACCGACGGGCGCACCGTCGTGTACGACATCAACACGAACACGAACTACAACCCCGCCGTCGAGGCGGTCGCGCCGGTCTCCGGCCCGCGCGCGATCGCGCGCTTCACCGGCGCGCTCCTCGAGCGCGAGTACGCGGCGGCCGCGACCACCGCCTGATCCGGCACCACCCAC
>Ga0308161_1005368_pt1 | contig 11268 bp, 8 predicted proteins | sample PhyFR2_FD_201034 | JGI IMG/M metagenome (GOLD analysis project Ga0308161, IMG submission 201034) | Phyllosphere microbial communities from UC Gill Tract Community Farm, Albany, California, United States - DLSLF.R2 | ecosystem: Host-associated > Plants > Phyllosphere > Unclassified | place: USA...
GTCTCCGGGCAAATTCCTCCTAATCCAAGCGAGCTCTTGGGTTCTGCAACAATGGAGGAACTGCTTGCGAGTCTTGAGGAACAATTTGACACGGTTATTATCGACGCCCCGCCCTTGCTCCCAGTAACCGACGCCGCAGTCCTTTCTCAGCACGTAGGGGGCGTCGTAGTAGTGGTAGGGGTGGAGAAAGTTAAGCGTCAGGATCTTGAGAAGTCAATCAGCGCTCTAACGCTCGTCGATGCCGAGTTGCTGGGTTTGGTACTAAATAGGCTGCCCGTCAAGGGCCCCGATTCTTACTCCTACACTTACTACCGGCATGACGATGCTGCGGCGGTCGGGGGAGCAGTCAAGCGCAGGTCGCGCAGCAAGGGGAAAAGCACCAACGAGGAGTCACATCTACCAGACATTGTCCACAGCAGTATGTATGTTGAGCCTCGACCCGCTCGCGCTTTTCCAGTGGAATCCGAAGGAAGCCGACGCCGAAGGTAGCGGCAGAAACCGAACTTCGTGCGTTCTGGGGCTCGCGTGCATGAGAAGAGCCTTCGCAAGAGAATCTTTAAAGCGCACGTCACGCTGCTGTAAGGCGGCGATTCTAGAGTGTTAGTTGGCGGCACCCCTCAAGGGACTACAAAGGGTTAACTTAACGAAGCTGCTGGGGCTTGGCCTGGGGCTGATCGTTGTGCTTGAGGTACGCGGTTGCTCGCGTTCCCTGTTCGGCTCCTAACTGGCGCTGATGAAGAACTAGGACGCGTTTTTGTCGTTAGGCGTCGCCTTGGGTTCCACTGGTTGTCCCTAAATGGAAGTGACAGAAAATCAACCAAGGGGCCGCCTCGCCGCTGGTCCATGAGGCATTGCCCTAACGAGGTGCGGCAACCGTAAGACGCGTGTCAGTTCTCTGAATGGCATATGTATCGCAGGACTTAGACGAGACTTGAGTTGATGGCAGGCTTTCAGCACAACTGGAGGCTGCTGGCCATCCCTCAGCTACCGTTGTGAGCGTTGTGGTCGACTGCCTTCCCGGAAACTCAGGGGCCTTGGGTAGAATCGGGGACCAAGACAAGCGCACACTGCTTGACGGAGATACGGAGAAACAATGTCGGAATGGCTCGAAGTCGGCGCGGACAGCTATGTACTGGTCACTGAAGCGTCGCTGCTGAACACGGGCCTCATCGTCGGTTCCGAACGCGCCATGGTAATTGACACCGGCTGCGGTCCACGTCAGGGGCGCGAGATCCTCGACGCTGTCCGCGAGAAGACGGACCTGCCCATCGTTGTCGTCAACACACATGCCCATTATGACCACTTCTTCGGCAACAGCGTCTTTGTCGAAGACGGCGTAACCGAATTCTGGGCCCATCAGAACTGCGCCAAAGAGGTCCATGAAAAGGGCGACATGCAGCGCCGGCATGTTGCAAGGCAAGAGCCAGAGATGTCCGCTGGGGAGGGGGACAACATTGAACTCGTGGTGCCCAATGCCATCGTCAAGGACCAACCAGTCCTCGTCGACCTCGGTGGTTTGACGACAACCCTGTTTTACCTCGGCCGTGGGCACACCGATGGAGACCTTCTGGTGGGCACTCCCACAACACTATACGTGGGCGACTTGGTGGAGCAGGGCGCTCACCCGTCCTTCGAGGACTCCTACCCGGAGGAGTGGGCGGATGTGCTGCGGCACATCTCAGCGCTGCGCCACCGCTACGAGTTCCTCGTCCCCGGCCACGGAGAACCGTGCAGCGATCAGTTTGTCAAGACTATGGCCAACACCATGAGTACAGCCGTCCGGCAGGCTCGCCAGTCCATACGCGACACTCCAAATGACGCGACGAAGGCCATTCCGGTGCTGCCATACGGCCCGGAGCAGTCGCGCTGGTTCATCAAGCGTCTCCAAGAGAATTGGCGCAGCAGCCTGAACGCGTCGTAACACCGGTTCGCTTTGAGCGCGCCCGCGGTGGCTGTGTCCTCTGTCCTATGTGGCGCTGGCCATGCTCGCCCAGCTACCGTCGTAATCGTGAAGCCGTTAGATCGAGGTTAACCAGGTCGGACTCCAATTCTGATCAAATCGGAGCTGGTTTATTGCACTTGATGGGGCCGCTACCTCCCTAATCTGTAGTCTTCAAGATTCTTTGACGTGACTTGTCAATTTTTCTGTCACATGCTTAGGTCATAGGCAATAAGGATGCTTATGACCAATGGAGACTGTTATGGCCTTGACTGACTACGCCCTTGCGCTGAGCGCGTTGCTGGGCACCCTACTCATTCCCTTCGCCGTTCTCTATCAGATGCTGCGGCTTAGACGACGAGCAATGCGGATCTCCGTCCGGCCCGCACCCACATCACCGTCGCCAATCTACCGAGGTAACCGACGCTGATCATGCCGTATGTCGATATCAACCCCCACAAAGCCCGTCCCAAGTGGGTGGGTTACTCCGTCCTTGCCACTCTCCTGGTGCTTACCGCAGCCGTGGTTTCCGCCGCGCTCATCCACCACTGACCAGCGGATACGGGGCAGGGTCTCCTGCCGGACCCCCTAGACTTACAGATTGAACCAGTGCCGCAGAAACCGTTCGCCGAAACGTCCGGGGGGACAGACATGCCAGATCCGGCTGATCAGACTGCAGGCGCCCCAGCAGAAGATGCAGGGCAGCCGCAGCTGCGCCGTCGCCGCGACCTTCGTCGTGACCACGGCTCAGTTCAGGATGCCTGGACAGGAACCATGCCAGCCGTAACGCCCCCTTCCAGTTCAAACGACGCCGGCAAACCGGTCACGCGGCGCAGCTCTTGGGCGGAGGCGGCCGCCGCGGCCGACGCGACCAAGCCGTCCCGCGCCCCTTCCACCGCGCCGGCTTCGCCTGTTGCGCCCGAAGTGTCTCCTCCATCGCCGCCTGCTGCGGATCCGGTGCCTATTGCCGCAGTGCCTCCTGCTGCCCCGACCCAATTCCCGGGCACTGCGACCCCTCAAGCTGCCGAATCGCCGTCGGACGCTCCTGCCGAAACGCGGTCCCTCCGCCGCAGCCGGCCCACTGCGGCCGACGCGATCGCGGATACACCCATGCCGGACTTCATCAGCTCGCCCGGCCTGTTCGTTAGGGAGCAGAAGCCGCGCCCCGTGGGCGGGTTTCGTGGTGCGCTGTACAACCTAACCGGCGGCGCTTGGAACCTGGGCCCCGGGCTAAAGCAGCGCCAGGAAGACGAACTGGCCCGCCGCATTTCCCGCCAGCTCCAGGGCAGCTACAACACCGCGGTCCTAAGCCTCAAGGGCGGCATCGGCAAGACATCCACCACCGTGGGCGTAGGCCTGACCCTGGCCGAATACCGCGGGGACGCCCCCTGCGCCATCGACGCCAACCCTGACTCCGGCGACCTGGTGGAACGGGCGCTGGGCGAGGGCATTTACCAGCAGTCCACGCCGCGGACCATTTCGGACCTGCTGGAAAACATCGACTCCATCGATTCGTTGACATCGCTGGCCCGGTACATGCACCACGCCGGCCGGCTGCACCTAATTGCGGGGGAGCAGGATCCGGAGGTTTCGGACTCGCTGACGGCCGAGGAGTACCGCCGCATCCGCAAGCTCATCTCCAGCTACTACTCAGTGGTGCTGACCGACTGCGGCACGGGCGTGACGCACAATGCGATGAGCGGGATTTTGCAGTCGGCCGACAATCTAGTGATCGCCGCCGGCTACGCTGTGTCCGGTGCCAAGCGCGCCCGCAGCACCCTGCACTGGCTGGCCAGCCATGGCTACGAGGACCTGGCCCGCAACGCTATTGTGGTGATCACGGACAAGGATGAGGTTTCCTCCCGCGTGGATAAGGACGCCATAGAGGAGCACTTGGCCGGAATCTGCCGGGAGCTTATTGCGGTACCGCATGACCGAGGAGTGGCCGATGGAGACCTAGTCACTCTGGAGGTGCTCAAGGCCGAGACGCGGCGCGCGTACAAGGAGATCGCCGCGGCGATCGTCGATGGGTATCGGTAAACCTTTTGACGCATTCGCGGCGGTGTCTCGCGGACTGTTGCTACCTTCGTCGGGGCCTCATTCGATAGCGTAGGGCTGGAGGGGAACAACAGGAAAGCAGTACCTGGTAAGCAATTGCCGTCGCAGCTGGTGGGACAGCGGATGTACTTGGTGGACGTCGTCCTCAACGACTATCTGCGACTGCAGTTTGACGGAAAGCAGGCCCCGGCCACGGTACACAGATGCCCTCAGCCCAGTTGACTCCCGGCACGTTCTTCGAGATTTTCCCAAATCAACTGTTTCCCGGATCGAGGGTGGACGCTTGGCGCCCGGGGTGAGGCCAACTTCGAAGACCTGTCGTGACCGATCCGCTGAGATCGGAACCATCGATGTGGTTTGGAAGAATTTGATGGCGTAGTTTGGCACCGGAACTGCGCCCACGGGTGGATATACGAAACCTCACCTTGCTCGCGGGGCGGCCCAAGTATCGGCCGCAGAAAATACAAGTACTCCTTACTGGTCAAACTTGCGGCGGATCGCGGCTAGCCTGCACGCATGTTGCGGACGCTAATTCGAAGATTGGGGCTTGGGCCAAGATGTCGGTTTTGCGGCATGAAGCTACGGCGCATTCCTCCACCCGTGTTTTGCTCAAGGGCATGCTTAGAAAGCTGGCAGTACAGGCAAACTCATTTTCCTGAGGGGTTCAAGGTCCCTAGCAACCGGCAGCTCTATCGGATGGCCGCCACTTCGCGGGAAGACGTTGGGTGATCGTGCGGTTCGTAATCCCAAACAACAAAGAACCTACAGCCTTGCCTTAAGTCAGTAGCGTGGTCACGGAGAACCCGGTGACGTAGCTTTCCCATGGGGGGTGCCCCGGCCTTGTTGACTCGGGATGCGTATTCCGATGGGTTGCTTCCTATTCGATGAGCATGTGATTGCTCATCCGTCGCTGTCGGTGCTGGGTTGTCTCGATTCAGGTTGTGGTAACAGCCCGAGGTCCTGCCGTGCGCGCCATCGCTGACGGTCAAGGACGTTCTTCTACAGCAGCGAGAAGAACGATTTCATGGGCAGGGGTGGCGCATGAACCGACCCTGCGTTTATATGACCCTTATGCTTAGGGATATGGGGACAATACTTTCGCTTGCCCTGCCGGGCTTGGTCTGCCTTGCCGGCATTTTGTGGGCCTACATTATTGTTGGAGCCTGGCGGCCGGCCGCTGAGCACAGAGGCGGGTACTGGGCGCTGGAAGCCATACTTCTAATTTGCGGCCCCATCACGACCGTGGCCATAGCCATGTACCCGCCGGGTGGGACGCCCAGTGTTTTCCAGGAAATCAATCATGGGGCAAACCTAACGGCGGTGGTACTGGCTGCGTGGGTGATCCTAAAGGCGGTCAGCCATCCTCGGAAGAACGCCGGGTGGGTGACCTTTGCCGTGCTGACCTTCTATGCGGTGTTGGGCGTATCAACAGTCGCGGGCGTTGTGCCCGACTTCCCCGAAGCGTACTGGACAACTCCGCTGGTTGTTCTTGCGTTTCTGGTATACGGCGGGTACTCGTCAGAATGGCTTCTTAAGATGTCCCGGCTGGTGATTCGCATCATCGTCGTGCTGAGCTTCGCCGCGATCTTGCTCCTGCCGCAAATCGTGTTCAACCTGGAGGAAGCCAGAACCGTGTTCGGGATCCACCGGCTTCAGGGCCTGATGGGGCACCCGAACGGGTTTGCCGCTTTGGCGGTTGTCGGTTTCATGCTTGAACTCCATGCACGCTCACGTCTCATCTGGCGTGGAATGTTCCTCGTCGCTGTCATTCTTGCGCAATCAACCACCGGGATTATTGCATTGGTAATAGGCTTGCTCGTCATGACTAACGCCTTGAGCAAGGCCTTTCGGGTGGCGCTCTATCTTGGAGCTGTTGCGACACTGCTAATTGCTCTATTCGGAGGCAACCAATGGCTCATGTCCACGTTCGTCCCCGAGCAGGCTGGGACCCTGACAGGCAGGACAGCCATTTGGGCCGCGGCCCTAGTGGGCTTCCAACTGAACCCATGGTTTGGTTACGGCCCTACCTTGCTGGGCCAGGAGTATCGCAATTCCTATCTGCCGAACTTTGATGCTGCCGCCCAAGCGCACAACCAGTTCGTGCAGACCTTGGGCGGCGAGGGGATTACGGGCCTCGCCTCCCTGGTAATCCTCATCTCCGTGCTGCTCTTCGCAGCCTTTCGGGTACGAAAATCCACAGATGGATTGTCGGTGGCATTGGTGATGTATTTAGTCGTTCGCGGAGTCACAGAGACGCCGCTGCGTCCTGCCGGCCCCGGCTCCACAACATTCATCCTCATCGTAGTTTTCGGCCTGCTCGTGGCAACCCTCTCCGAGATTGCAGCGGAGTCCCCGGCAATAGATGATCACGCGAAGTCGCGAAGCCAACCCAAGCTTGAAGGCCGGACAATTCGGGCAGAAGGAACAGGCGGAGAGGCGCCGCACCAAAGCACCGCACGCTCCCTTTAGCGTCCAACCAGCAGTCTGTTATGGATGGACAAGAGAAAGCTTCTTCGCGCTATAAATGGATTATCAAGGCCCAGATGGCAGCAGCGATATCGGGATGACTCGGTAACGCCGTTGTCGGCCCGCTCTACGGCTACCTCGGAGCCGTAGTATCCAAGACGCCGGCAGACTAGCCCTAAAATGGGGCAATGACTTCTGGGGGATTTTTGAATAGATTCATGCCTAAGCCGCGGCTGAAGTTCGTTGACGGGTTGCGCGGTGTGGCGGCACTGGTGGTGGCAGCTGGCCACGTCCTTGGTATGGTCGGGCCTGACCGTCCTGTAATCCCCATCTGGAAAGCTGACGCGCTCGGCCTTGTGCTGTGGCCATGGACTTTTGGTGGACCCGCCGTTTGGCTGTTCATCATGCTCTCTGGCTTCACTCTGTACTGGACCGAAGAGTCCCGCCGTTTGGGAAGCCGAGGAGCCACGCCTTTCCGTGTGTACTGGCAGCGGCGCTTTTGGCGAATCCTGCCCACCTACTACGCGGCCCTGGCCTTCGGTGCAGTCGTTGTCCTCGGGTTCGGCTGGATGTTATTGGACCCATCCCCGAGCCTCATGACATACGAGCCGGTGACTCTGGGTGGTGTGCTGTCGCATCTGTTTATGGTCCACAACCTTGACCCCGCGTGGCGGACGCAGATTGTCCCACCGCTGTGGTCGATCGCTGTCGAGATGCAGCTCTACCTGCTCTTCCCGCTGCTATTCATACTGCGCCGGAAGCTGACCGTTTACGGTGTCGCCGCCGGACTGGTGCTAGTGTCTTTCGCACTCAACCAGGTTGCTTCGTTCCCCGTGTTCGAGCTGGTTGAGTGGTTCGTCGTTGGGGCCATTCTCGCCCACGTCCTACGCCGCCGGCAGGTTCACGCAAAGGTGGCCCTTGTCGTCGCGCTGACGGCTCTCGCTATCGGATTCGCTCGCATCCCTACCCTCTCGGGCCGCATCGAGCAGGGCGTGTGGCTGGTTGCGTTTGCCGCCCTCATTGCGTGGATGTTCGCCCGCGGGGACCGAAAGAACCTGCTGGAATCCAAGCCCGCACTGTGGCTCGGGGCGCGCTCTTACAGCCTTTACGCGGTACACTTCCCTGTCGCCCTCCTGTGCTGGTCACTGGTGGGGCGGCTTGACTTGTCCCGGGTTGAATACATCATCGGTATTGCAGTCTTCGGCATGGGCGTGAGCCTGGCCGCGGCGAGCGCAAGCTACCGATGGATCGAAGTCCCGTCGCTTGAGAAGTCGCGCCTCGTTGGGGGCGGCAAGGCTTCCTCTGCCGCCCCCAACTCCAATACCAAGTAGGGAGTGCCGCCCGCTTCCAGCGGGTGCTCGTCTTGACGTAGATGTGGTTGTCATCCTTACGGATTTCACCCGCCCAATCGGATACGTCAGCAGGGGACGCCGGGGCCGGGTCTGTCGCTATCTTAAAGGCGTTGCCAATGGTCTGGACGATGCCGGCAGCGATGACCGGCCAGGCGTAGTTAGGCTCGTGCCGACCACGCGTTTACATCCCCCACGCGCTCAGGACTATGCTTACTTGCGCCGCCTTCTAGCCCCACACCCCACCGCCGCGTACCAGATCAGCTGCATAGACACGAAGAACTCCGTGACGTAGTTCAGCGACAATGCGCTCCCGTCCGCGGTGGGCGTGCCCTGAGTCCGCGTCGGACAGGGAATCGAAGGGGAGGATGCTCACCGCGTATGGGAGTGCGAGCAGGGCCGCCAGCGGTCCCGGCCGGGCGTGAAGAGCGGCAGCGCGCCGGCCAGCAGGTAAGCGGCGATCGCAAAGCGCACCGTTGCCCGAGCGCCGATGACGATGGGCAACGAGCCGGTCCCGGCCGCGCGGTTCGCCACTTCATCCTGCACCACGCACAAGGCATAATTGCCCACGCCCGCCTCCGCCGTCGTGGGTTGTAGGGTGGCGCGCTCGCTCGAGGTGGCCGTCGCGGACCCGCAGTCTGCTTCACTAGAGCCATCGATCGAGGAGAAAAGAAGGCTGGTGGTTTGCTCGATGACGCCCTATGTTCCGACCGATCTACTGTCGCGGCTGGTGGACCACCGGCTGTACTCCGTGGAGTTTGTCCTCAACGACTACGTGCAGTTCCGGTTCGACGGGGAGCAGGGCCCCGGCCACGTCATGCTCAACAGCTACGTATGGCCCGTCGTCCGGCAGGATGGCCGCCAGTGGCGCGAGCAGGAGCTGGGTTACGCCGATGCTCTGCGCCGGCTGGCTCCCGGGACCGTGATCTCAACGAGTGAAGAAACGGGCTCCGGCATCCGCATTGAGCTCGACACCGGCACCATCGTGATCCACCCTGCCAAGGAAGAGATCTTCGTCGAGATCGCAGAACTCAGCGGTTTCCCGGACGGCCGGTGGATGGCATGGCGCCCCGGCGAGGACAGCTTCGAAGACCTGGTGTAGTGCAGCATTCCCCAATACCGCAAAAGGCAGGGCCCTGCGCGGGCCCTGCCTTCAAGGTTTTGGTCTACCCCCCGTGCACCGGAACCTGGACAAACCGCGACAGGTATTCCATCAGGTCGCGGATCCCAAAACTCCACGTCGGGAGGTCCTCGGCGGTGCCCGTGGTGTTGATCAACGACCCCAGCTGGGCGCTGTGGATGGTCACCCGGTCTCCCTCCTTGTGCGTGAACCCCAGGCCCGGCGCATCCCGGTCCTGGCTGGGGGCAAAGAGCGTACCTGTGAACAGGGCAAAGCCGTCCGGGTACTGGTGGTGCCTGCCGTAGGCGGCTCCCACCAGTTCCTCGAAGGGCCTGCTGATCCGGGACAGGCTGTTCTGCCCATCGAGCCGGTAACCGTCGGTTCCCTCCACGGTCAGGGTGATGTCCTCGCTTCGCAGCGACTCAATGCTGAAATGGTCGTCGAAGAGGCGGACAAACGGACCGATGGCACAGGACGCGTTGTTGTCCTTGGCCATGCCCAGCAGGAGTGCGCTGCGGCCTTCCACATCGCGCAGGTTCACGTCGTTGCCCACGGTGGCCCCACGCACCTGGCCGCGGGAGTCCGCGATCAGGACCAGTTCCGGTTCCGGGTTGTTCCAACTCGAAAACGACGGGATGCCGATCCTGGCCCCGAACCCCACGCTCGAGAGCACCGGAGCCTTGGTGAAGACCTCCGGGTCGGCGCCGAGCCCCACCTCCAGGTACTGGGACCACATCCCCTTGGCCGTCAGCACCTCCTTGACCTGCCGGGCCTCCTCGGAGCCCGGACGCACGCTGGCGAGGTCGCTACCAAGGACAGCCAGGACGGACTCACGGACGGCCGCGGCCTGGTGGAAGTCCCCGCCGCACCGTTCCTCGATGACCCGCTCAATCATGCTGTCCACGAACGTCACGCCGCAGGCCTTGACCACCTGCAGGTCCACCGGGGCCAGGAGGTGCGGGCGTTCCGCGTCCTGAGCCAGGGAAGCATCGATCAGGGCCGCCAGGTCCCAGCTGGGTGACTCGCGGGTGGCGGCGATGAGACCCGCGGGGTCGTCCAGGTCTAGAAGTTCCGCAACGGTGTGGACGTGGGCAGTGTGGTCGAAGACGTCCTGTCCGCTGATGGAGACCACACGCGGCCCGCCCGTCTCCGGGTCCCAGACGCGCCCCACCAGGAGGGCCTTGTCCGCATCCGCGGGCAGGACCTGGTCCGTAGTAACAGTTGTCATCGTGCTTCAGCTTTCTGTGTGGCAGGCTGGTGGATTCCGTCCACCCTCCGCGTGATGTTCCAGGGGTTGTCATCTCGGAGGGCAGGCGGAAGCTGCTCCGGGGCGAAGGAGTCGTAGGCAACCGGGCGCATGAACCGGCCGATGGCAGCGGTGCCAACGGAGGTGGTGGAAGCGGCGGTGGTGGCAGGGTAGGGCCCGCCGTGCTGCTGCGCGTAGGTGACGCTGACTCCCGTAGGCCAGGCGTTCCACACCAGCCGCCCGCTCCGTTCGCGCAGTACCGTCAGCAGGTCATCGAGCTTTTCCTCCGGCTCACCCTGGACGGTTGCCGTCAGCTGGCCTTCCAGCAGGCCGGCCAGTTCGGCGAGATCGGTTCCGGGACGGTACCGGATGAGCAAGGTGGCGGGCCCGAACATCTCCTGCTCCAGCAGCTCCGGCTGGGCCAGCACTGCCTCCGCGGTGGTGGCCAGCACGGTGGGCCGGGGCGCTTCGGCGTCGTCGCCCTTCACCAGCACGTCCACGCCCTCGGCGGACCGCACCTTGTCCAGCGCGGCGTCGAAACCCTCGCGGAGCTTCGGGCTCAGGAGCGGCGCCAAGCTCTTGGACTCAAGCTCCTGCTGCAGCAGGGCTGCCACCTCGTCCGTACCCTGCACCGGCGCGAACAGCAGCCCCGGTTTGGTGCAGAACTGCCCCATTCCGGCGGTGAAGGACGCGGCGTAGCCGGACAGGATGGCGTCCCGGCGCACGGCCCAGGCCTGCTCCGTGACGAACACGGGGTTGATGCTGCCCAGCTCACCGTAGAAGGGGATGGGGGTGGGGCGGCGGCTGGCCCGGTCAAAAAGCGCCCGGCCGCCCGCGGTGGAACCCGTGAAGCCAATCGCCTTGGTCAGGGGATGGTCCACCAGTGCTTCCGCCGCCTGCCGACCCACCACGGCGGAAAACAGTCCCTGGGGCGCGCCTGCCGAAGCAAGCGCCTCCTCGACGAGGGCCGCCGTGCGCAGCGCCAGCTGCAGGTGCCCTTCATGAATCTTGTGCACCACGGCGCAGCCGGCCGCGAGGGCTGAAGCGGTGTCCCCGCCCATCACGCTGAAGGCAAAGGGGAAGTTGGAGG
>Ga0308161_1005369_pt1 | contig 11261 bp, 7 predicted proteins | sample PhyFR2_FD_201034 | JGI IMG/M metagenome (GOLD analysis project Ga0308161, IMG submission 201034) | Phyllosphere microbial communities from UC Gill Tract Community Farm, Albany, California, United States - DLSLF.R2 | ecosystem: Host-associated > Plants > Phyllosphere > Unclassified | place: USA...
GGCCGCCAAGACGGCCAAGAAGAAGTGACCGGCAGCTTCATCACCCTCGAGGGCGGCGACGGCGCCGGCAAGACGACGCAGGCCGCCCTCCTGACCGACTGGCTCGAGGCACACGGCCGGACCGTCGTGCGCACCCGGGAGCCGGGCGGCACGGACCTCGGGCAGCGGATCCGCGAGATCGTCCTCCACGAGCGCGGTCACGTCGCCCCGCGTGCCGAGGCCCTGCTGTACGCGGCCGACCGGGCGCACCACGTCGAGACCGTCGTCCGTCCGGCGTTGGCCCGCGGCGAGGTCGTGCTGCAGGACCGCTACGTCGATTCCTCGGTGGCCTACCAGGGCGTCGCGCGCGACCTCGGCGCCGAGCACATCCGTTCGGTGTCCGACTGGGCCGCGGACGGGCTGGTCCCGGACCTGACCGTCCTGCTCGACCTCGACGTCACGGTCGGACGAGCGCGCGTGTCCGCGGCACGGGGAGACACCTTCGACCGTCTCGAGTCCGAGGCGGCCGTGTTCCACGAGCGGGTCCGTCGCGCCTTCCTCGACATGGCCGCCGCGGAACCCGCGCGGTTCCTCGTCGTCGACGCCGCCGCCGACCCGGACGTCGTGCAGCAGCGCATCCGGGAGGCCGTCGCTCCGCTCGTCGGGATCGCCGAGGAGGACCCGTCGTGACGGTGGTCGACGGCAGGATGGTGTCGTGAGTGTGTGGGACGGCCTGACCGGGCAGGACGACGCGGTCGCTGCGCTCCGCAGCGCCGCCGAGGGTCCCGAGGACACCGGCGGCATGACCCACTCGTGGCTGATCACCGGTCCGCCCGGGTCGGGTCGCTCGAACGTCGCCGCCGCGTTCGCCGCCGCACTGGTCGGTTCCGGCCCGGACGACGACCACACGCTGCGCCTCATCACCGCCGGGACACACCCCGACGTGTCGGTGCTGACCACCCAACGGGTCATCATCACCATCGAGGAGATCCGGAAGCTCGTCACGTCGTCGTACTACTCGCCGTCCGTCGGGCGCTACCGCGTCGTCATCGTCGAGGACGCGGACCGCATGACGGAGCGCACGTCGAACCTCCTGCTCAAGGCGCTCGAGGAACCGCCCGAGCGCACGGTCTGGATCCTCTGCGCGCCGAGCGAGGCCGACCTCCTCCCGACGATCCGGTCCCGCGTCCGCTCGGTCCGGCTGCGGGTCCCCGGCATCGACTCGGTCGCGGACCTCATCGTCGCGCGGACCGGGGTCGACCGGGAACTCGCCACCGACGCCGCGCGGCAGGCACAGAGCCACATCGGCATGGCGCAGCGCCTCGCGACGAGCGCGGACGCCCGTGACCGGCGTCGCCGGACGCTCACCACCGTGCTGCGCGTCCGGTCCGTGGGCGACGCGGTCCTCGCGGCCGCGGAACTCCTCGCGGTCGCCGACGAGGACGCGAAGGCCATCACCCAGCAGCGCGATGCCGAGGAACGCGACGCCGCCCTCCGCTCGCTCGGCGTCGAACCCGGCGGGACCGTGCCGCCGGCACTCCGATCGCAGTTGCGCGCGATGGAGGAGGACCAGAAGCGTCGTGCGACCCGGAGCCTGCGCGACGGGCTCGACCGCATCCTGGTCGACGTGTCCTCGCTCTACCGCGATCTCCTGCTGCTCGGCCTCGGCGTCCCGACGGAGCCCGTCAACGAGTCGATGCGCGCCGAGCTCGACCGCGCGCTCGACGCCGTGCCGCCCGCTTCGGCACTCGAGGTCCTCGACGCGGTGTCCCTCGCGCGGAACCGGATCGCGGCGAACGTCGCGGCGCTGCTGGCCCTCGAGGCACTCCTCGTCACGGTCGCCCGCGCGACCCGCTGAGCCGTCCGCACCGGCCGGGAACGGTCCGCCACGCACGGGCTCCCGCCCGTTTCGCGTTCACCCGCCCCGGCCTGTATAGTCGTCTCCCGTGCCACTCCGGCAACGGAGTGTCCGCCGCCTTAGCTCAGTCGGTAGAGCGATTCACTCGTAATGAATAGGTCGTCGGTTCGATTCCGACAGGCGGCTCCGCCACGAAGCCCCGTCCGCACCGGTCACCACCGGAGCGGCCGGGGCTTCCGTCGTCTCAGCAGGAGTCGTCTCAGCAGGAGTCGTCTCAGCAGCGTCGTCCCGGCGGGGGCGTCCCGGAACCGGCGGGGGCGTCCCGGAAGGCGTCGTCCCGGCGTGGGCGCCTCCGCGGGCGTCGTCCCCACGGCCCCACGTCCCCACGGCCATCCACCACCGTCCTGGTAGACAGGACCCATGACGGTTCGCTGGGGAGTCATCGGCACGGGTGGCATCGCCCACTCCTTCGTGGCGGACTGCACCGCCGCGGGCATCACCTTCGTCGCGGTCGGCAGCCGCAGCCAGGAGCGGTCCGATGCCTTCGCGGCCGAGCACGGCATCCCGCACGCACACGGGTCGTACGAAGCGCTCGTCGCCGACGACGAGGTCGACGCGGTCTACGTCGCCACCCCGCACTCCCGGCACGCCGAGGACGCCCTGCTCGCGATCGGCGCGGGCAAGCACGTGCTCGTCGAGAAGGCGTTCACCATCACCGCGGCCGAGGCCCGACGCGTGGTCGACGCGGCCCGCCGCGCGGACGTCGCCGTGATGGAGGCGATGTGGACCCGCTTCCTCCCGCAGTCCCGGATGATCCGGCAGGTCCTGGCCGAGGGTCGCATCGGCCGCCCGCGGGTCGTCGAGGCCACCCACCACCAGGCGCTGCCGAGCGATCCGGCACACCGGCTCAACGACCCCGCGCTCGGCGGTGGCGCGATGCTCGACCTCGGCGTCTACCCGATCTCGTTCGCGGTCGACGTGCTCGGCGTCCCGACGGCCGTCAGCGCGTCCGGCACCCTGAGCGAGCAGGGGGTCGACACGCAGATGGGCGTCGTGCTCACCCACGAGGGCGGCGCGCAGTCCGTGCTCCACTTCGCCCTCGACGTCCGCAGCCCGAACACGGCGTCGGTCATCGGCGAGGACGGCCGCATCGACGTCGACGCCACCTGGTACACGCCGACGACGTGGCGGATCCGGGACCGGGACGGTGCGGTGGTCGAGGAGTTCGACGGTCGCGAGGAGCTCGCGGGCTACGCCCACGAGGCACGTGCGTTCGAGGAGATGGTCACCTCCGGGACGCACGAGGGCGGTCCGATGGACCCCGAGGAGACCGTCGCCGTGATGGCCGTGATGGACGAGGCCCGTCGGCAGGTCGGCGTCCGCTACGCGGCCGATGCGGAACCGGGTCTGGAGGCTCCTCCCGCTGTTCCGTAGGATCGGTCACGATGTCCGACCAGCAGCCCTCGCCGCAGTCCGTCCCCGACCGCGTCCGCGCGACGGTCGCCGCCCTGCGGGCCTCCGTGGCCCGGCGTCCCGTCCCGTGGATCGCCGGTGCGCTCGCGGGCGTCCTCGTGCTCGGCTCGGGCGGCGCGGTGGCCGTGGCGTCGGCGACGATGCCGGGGGACCGGACGGACGGTGGCTCCACCGCGGCGGCCGGAGCGCGCGCGACGCGTCCGGCCTCGGCGACCCCGACACCCACGCCGACGCCGACCGCGGACACGCGTGCCCTCCCCGCCACCGTGGGCGGACCGGACCCGCTGCGGACGTGCACGATCGACGCCGAGGCGTCCGCGCCCGGTCTCGGTGCCTTCGAGGGGTACGTCATGAACGCGGCGACGGGCCAGGTGCTGTTCTCGCGCAAGGGCGACCAGCCGGCGCAGACCGGCAGCGTGATGAAGACGCTGACGACGGCGACCGCCCTGTCGGTCCTCGGGGGCGACCACCGCATCCCGACCACCGTGACGAAGGAGTCGGACGGCACGATCGCGATCGTCGGACACGGCGACGCCACCCTCTCGGTCGGCGGCGGCACCGTGTACCCGGGTGCGCCGACCCTCGCCCAGCTCGCGCAGCAGGTGAAGGCCTCGCTCGGCGACGCCCCGGTGTCGACCATCGTCACCGACGACACGTACTGGAACGACAGCGACGCCTGGGATCCGACCTGGCCGGTCAGCGAGCGGACGATCGGGTACCAGCCCGAGGTCACCGCCCTGATGGTCGACGGCGACCGGGCGAACCCCGCGGCCGCCACCTCGCCGCGGTCCACCGACCCGGTCGGCCGTGCGGGCGCCGCGTTCCGCACGGCCCTCGCGAACGCCGGCGTGGTGGGCGCCGGGAACGCGCAGATCGTGCAGCGCGCGACGACGAGCTCGGACACCATCGCGACGGTGTCCTCGCAGCCCGTCTCGACGCTCGTCGGGCAGATGATCCCGAACTCCGACAACACGCTCGCCGAGATGCTCGCCCGTGTCTCCTCGAAGGCGTCCGGCTCGGACGGTTCGGCGGCGTCCCTGACCGGCGTGTACCAGAAGGCCCTCGCGTCCTACGGCGTCGACCCCGCGGGCATCGTCATCAAGGACGGTTCGGGGGAGAGCGCGTCGAATGCCGTCTCGCCGGACTTCGTCGCGCACCTCATGGTCCAGGTCGCGGCCGGGTCGAAGGGCCTCGGCACGCTGGCGCAGTCGCTGCCGGTGGCGGGCCAGTCCGGGACGCTCGCGAGCCGCTTCACGGGAGCGAACGCGGTGGCGCGGGGCAAGGTGCACGCCAAGACCGGGTGGATCGACAGCGCGAACACCCTCGGCGGGTACATCGACGCCGCGGACGGCACCCGGCTGACGTTCGCGTTCTACGCCATCGGGTCGTCGCGAGCGGCGGCGCTCCCGGCCCTCGACGCGGTCACCACGGCCGCCTTCCGGTGCGGCGGGCAGCTCACCGGCTCCTGATCCGCGTTCGCCGTCCGCGGAGTCGACGGCAGGTCGTGGCCGGGCCCCACTGACGCGGAGCCGGCGGGTGCAGGATGGACGCATGGCCAGGGCACTGCTCGTCGTCGACGTCCAGAACGACTTCACCGAGGGCGGTGCACTCGGGGTGACCGGTGGCGCCGCACTCGCCAAGCGCATCAGCGTCTTCCTCGGTCGACACGCCGACGAGTACGACCTGGTCGTCGGATCGCGTGACTGGCACCACGGCGACGACGACAACGGCGGGCACTTCGCCGGGCCGGCGGGTCCGGACTTCGTCGACACGTGGCCCGTGCACTGCGTCGGCGGTACCGAGGGCGCGGCGTACCACCCGGACCTCGACACGAGCGTCGTCGACGTCGACGTGTACAAGGGCCAGGGACGGCCGGACTACTCGGCGTTCCAGGCGGTCACCGAGGACGGCACGCCGCTGCCGGAGCTCCTGGCCGAGCGGCGGGTGACCACGGTCGACATCGTCGGCATCGCGACCGACCACTGCGTCCTCGCGTCGGCGCTCGACGCCCGCGCCGCAGGGTTCGACGTCGCCGTGTACGAGGACCTCGTCGCGGGCGTCGACCCGGACAGGAGCGCCGCCGCGCTCGACGACATCAGGGCGGTCGGCGGGCACGTCGACCGCAGCGACACGGACGAGGGGCTCGCGAGCCCCGGAGGAGCAGTACTGTGACCGACACCACCGACACGGACACGACGACCGCGGACGCGGCCGCCCCCGGCACCACGACGACCGTCGCCGACGAGCACGTCTCGGTCGACGGCGTCCCGACCGGCCTGTTCATCGGCGGCCGGTGGCGGGCGGCGTCCGGCGGTGCGACCTTCCCGGTCCGTGACCCCTCCACCGGTACGGTCCTCGCCGAGGTCGCCGACGCGACGCCCGAGGACGGCACGGCGGCCCTCGACGCCGCGGCCGCAGCGCAGGCGGGATGGGCTGCGACGCCGCCGCGCACGCGCTCCGACGTCCTGCGCCGCGCGTTCGAGCTGGCGCACGAACACGAGGACGACCTCGCGGCCCTCATGACGCTCGAGATGGGCAAGCCGCTCGCCGAGTCGCGCGGCGAGGTCGCGTACGGTGCGGAGTTCCTCCGCTGGTTCTCCGAGGAGGCCGTGCGCATCCACGGCGACTACCGCACGAACCCGGAGGGCACCGGACGTGGCATCGTGCTCCGCCGGCCGGTCGGCCCGGTCTACGCGATCACCCCGTGGAACTTCCCGCTCGCGATGGCCACGCGCAAGATCGGCCCGGCGCTGGCCGCCGGCTGCACGGTGGTCCTCAAGCCCGCCGAGCTCACCCCGCTGACGACGCTGTTCCTGGTCGAGCTGTTCCGTCGCGCCGGGCTCCCGGACGGGGTCCTCAACGTCGTCCCGTCGCTCGACGCGAAGGGGCTCTCGGCACCGCTCCTGGCCGACCGCCGCCTGCGCAAGCTCACCTTCACGGGGTCGACAGCGGTCGGTTCGGCACTCCTCAAGCAGGCCGCCGACACCGTGCTCAGGACGAGCATGGAGCTCGGCGGCAACGCGCCACTGCTCGTGTTCGACGACGCCGACCTCGACGAGGCGGTCGCCGCGGCGATGCAGGCCAAGTTCCGGAACACGGGCGAGGCGTGCACGGCAGCGAACCGCTTCTTCGTGCAGGAGGGCATCGCGGACGCGTTCACCGCTGCCCTCACCGCGAAGGTCGAGGAGCTGCGCGTCGGTCGTGGCACCGAGGACGGCACGACCCTCGGTCCGCTCATCGACGACCGTGCGGTGGACAAGGCCGCCCGGCTCGTCGACGACGCCGTCGCGCGCGGCGCCCGGCTCGTCACGGGCGGGGAGCGGGTCGACCGCCCGGGCACGTACTTCGCACCGACCGTGCTCGACGACGTCCAGCCGGGGTCCGACGTCCTGACGACCGAGATCTTCGGGCCCGTGGTGTCGATCACCCGCTTCGCGACCGAGGAGGAGGGTGTCCGCCTCGCGAACGACACCGAGTACGGCCTGGTCGCCTACGCCTTCACGTCGGACCTCCGTCGTGGGCAGCGCCTGGCCGAGCGGCTCGAGACCGGCATGCTCGGCCTGAACACGGGCGTGGTGTCGAACGCCGCGTTCCCGTTCGGCGGCGTGAAGTCCTCGGGGCTCGGCCGCGAGGGCTCGCACGAGGGCATCGAGGAGTACCTGGAGTCGGTGTACGTCCTGACGCCCGACCCCTTCGCCGCCTGACCCGTCCCCGGGTCTCGCGACCCGCGGGGCCGGACCGGCCGGGACCGCCCCCGGCGCCTCAGACCAGGAGCTGGTGCTTCGCCAGGTCGCGGTACAGCGGCGTGGACTGCACGAGCTCGGAGTGCGTCCCGGTCCCGACGACCCGGCCGTGCTCGAGCACGACGATGACGTCCGAGTCGACGACCGTGGACAGCCGGTGCGCGATCACGAGCAGCGTGCGGTCGGTGGCCACGGCGTCGATCGCGAGCCGCATCTTCTGCTCGTTCACGCCGTCGAGCGAGGACGTCGACTCGTCGAGCAGCAGGATCGGGGGAGCGGCGAGCAGCGCCCGGGCGATCGCGAGCCGCTGGCGCTCGCCACCGGACAGCATCACGCCGTCCTCGCCGACCTGTGCGTCGAGGCCCCGCGGGTCGCGGTGCAGGACGTCGCCGAGGTTCACCGCCTCGAGGACGCGCACGCACTCCTGCTCCGAGGCGTCGGGGGAGCCGAGCAGCAGGTTCGCCCGGATCGTGCCCGCGAGCACCGGGGCGTCCTGCTCGACGTAGCCGATCTGGGCGCGCAGCTCCGCGCGGTCGAGCCCGCGGACGTCAACGCCCCCGAGCCTGATCACCCCCGAGGTCGGGTCGTAGAAGCGCTCGATGAGCGCCAGGGTGGTCGACTTGCCGGCACCCGAGGGACCCACGAGCGCGACCCGGGCGCCGCGGGGCACCCGGAAGGAGACGTCGTCCAGCACCACGTCGTCGTCGGCGCCGGCGTCGGTGACCGGCACCGCGCCTCCAGGCCGGGCCGTCCCGCCGGCACCGCCGGCGGCCTCGGATCCGCCACCCGCACCGGCTGCACCGTCCGCACCCGACGCGTCCGCCGTCCGCGCGTACCGGAAGGTGACGTGCTCGAAGGCGATCGCGTCGTCGGTCTCGATCGCCGGTGCGGTGCGGACCGCGGCGTCGTCCTGGTCCTCGGTCGGCAGGTGCAGGATCTCCTCGATCCGGCCGAGCGCCCCGAGTGCCTGCGCGACGGCGACGGCCGCGCCGAGCGCCTGTCCGAGCGGCATCACCATCATGAACAGCAGCAGGATGAACGTGATGAGCGTGGCGATGGTGATCTGCCCGGCGGCGACCTGCGCGCCGCCGACCCCGAGGACGGCGATGAACGCGACCTGCATGACGATGCTCGCGACCGGGACGACGAAGGCCGACATCTTCGCGATGTCGAGCCCGCGGCGGTAGGCCTCGGTGGCGTGGCCGTCGACCTCGGCGACCTCGCGCGCGGTGGCACCCGCGGCACGGATGGTCCGGACGGCGCCGATGCCGCGCTCGACCGCGGCGGTGAGGTCGCCGACCTTCTCCTGCGCGCGCTTCGAGGCGATCCGGATGCGCCGACTGAGGCCGCCGACGACGACGATCGCGACGAGCACGATGACGACGGTGATGCCGAGCAGCAGCGGGTCGATGACCGCCATCGCGATGATCGCGCCGACGAAGGTGAGCGCACCGCCGATCGACTCGATCAGGCCCTGGGTGAGCACGGCCCGCAGCAGCGTGGTGTCGCTGCCGACGCGGGACACGAGGTCGCCGGTGCGGCGGGTGTCGAACTCCGAGATCGGCAGGTTGAGGATGCGCGCGATGAGCTTGCGGCGCGTCGAGAGCACGACGCCCTCGCCCGCGCGCTGGAGCAGGAAGTGCTGGACGCCGTTGAGCAGTCCGGACACGAGCACCAGGGCCACGAGCGCCCAGACGAGCACCGAGAGCGTGTGCCCGTGCTGCACCGCGGTGACGACCTGGTTCACGAGCAGCGGCTGCGCGAGGGACGCCCCGGCGCCGAGGACGCTCAGCACGATGATGACGACCATCGCGGGCTTGTTCTCGAACAGGTAGGTCAGCAGACGGCCGAAGCTGGCACGGGGCCCGTCGGACTGCTTCCGGCGTGTGAAGGGGAGGCTCATCGTTCCTGGTTCCTGCCGCCCGGGCGTGGTGTGGCGGCCGTCGACCATCCTCGCACCGGCCGGTGGGTGCGCGCTGCGCGTGCGGGCCGCTCACGTCGGTCGGGGGCCCTCCCGACCACGCGTCGTCGAGTGGGTGGACCGGCGCGGACGGCGGGTGGCGTGCGGTGGACGCGACCCGACGTCGGACGGGAGGCGCGGTGCCGGCCCGCACCGCGCCTCCCGTCCGCAGGGGGTCGCGTCAGCGACCCGTGGTCGCGCCGTCCTGCGCGGTCACGTCGGCGTCGCCGAGCCGCGCGTGCTTCGTCTCGCGCACGAAGAGCAGGGCGACGAACGTCACCACCGCGGCGGCCGTCAGGTAGAGCCCGACCAGGAAGATGTTCCCGTCCGGCTGCCACAGCTTCAGCGCGATCGTGGGTGCGAGCGAGGCGCCGATGATCGATGCGATGTTGTACGCCAGCGCGGAGCCGGTGTAGCGGACGTTCGTCGGGAAGAGCTCGGGCAGGAGTGCACCCATCGGGCCGAAGGTCAGGCCCATGAGCGACAGCCCGACGATGAGGAACGTGACGACGGTGATCGGTCCGGTGGCGGCGGCGAACCAGAACTGGAACGTCAGGCCGAACAGGGCGATGCCGACCGTGGTCGGGATGAGCGTGCGGCGACGGCCGTACTTGTCGGCCAGCCAGCCCGCGATGGGCGTGCAGATACCGAAGAACACGACGCCGATCATGAGCAGCGTGAGGAACTCGCCGCGGCTGTAGCCGAGCCCGAGCTTCACGAGCGGGGTCGGCTCGGCGGGGTTCGTGCCGTAGTTGAGCGTGAACGTGGTCATGAAGTAGAAGAGGACGTACGTCGCGACCATGCCGAAGGTGCCGACGATGACGGCCTTCCACGAGGTGCGGAACACCCGGCCGAGCGGGACCTTGGCGACCGAGCCCGTCTCCTGCACGTCGCGGAACACCGGGGACTCGACGAGCTTGAACCGTACGTAGAGGCCGACGAGCACGAGGACGGCGGAGAGCAGGAACGGGATGCGCCAGCCCCACGCCTGGAAGTCGGCGTTCGGGGTGCCGTCCGCACCGGCGGGCATCGCGGCGTTGATCGCGATGAACAGGCCGTTGGCGAGCAGGAAGCCGATCGGCGCGCCGAGCTGCGGCATCGAGCCGAAGACGCCGCGCTTGCCCTCGGGGGCGTTCTCGGTCGCGAGCAGGGCCGCGCCGGACCACTCACCGCCGAGCCCGACGCCCTGCGCGAAGCGGAGCACGGCGAGCAGCACGGGCGCCAGGACCCCCACGCTGCCGAAGGTCGGCAGGCAGCCGATCAGGAAGGTGGCGGCGCCCATCACGAGCAGGGACGCGACGAGCGTGGCCTTGCGGCCGATGCGGTCACCGAAGTGCCCGAACAGGACCGACCCGACGGGCCGGGCGAAGAACGCGAGCGCGAACGTGACGAACGAGGACAGCTGCGAGGCCGTCGGGTCCTCGTTCGGGAAGAACAGCGTCGGGAAGACGAGGACGGCGGCGGTCGCGTAGACGTAGAAGTCGTAGAACTCGATCGACGTGCCGACGAGGCTCGCGATGACGACCCGCGAGCGCGGGTTCGCCGCCGGAGCGGTGTCGGTGGTGGACGGGGTGGCCGGTGCGGCGGACATGGGGCACGGACTTTCGCGGGGGAGCGCTCCACGGGAGCGCGGCGGTGGTCCCGGAACTGCGGACACCGATCGGCTCGCGCGGGGTGGCGCGGCACCGGTCGGGTGCGTTCGGGTGGTGGGGACCGCTCGTGACGGAGCACCCAGGCTACGACACTCGTCGCCCACCTGCGAATCCGCCGAGGAACCGCCGTACGCGTCCGCGCAGGGCGGATCGTCGGACGACCGCCGATCGACCGTGGGTGCGGGCCGACGGGCGGACCGTCAGCTGGCCGCTCCGGTCTGCAGGTGTGCCGGGAGCTGGTGCCCCATCCGGTCGCGCTTGGTGTCGAGGTAGCCGGCGTTCTGCGCGACGACGCCCACGACCAGGGGCACGAGCGCCTCGACCGTGATGCCGTGTTCCTCGAGCTGGCGGCGCTTCTCGGGGTTGTTCGACAGGAGGCGCACGCTCGTGATGCCCATGTCGGCGAGGATGCCGGCCGCGCCGCCGTACTCGCGGGAGTCGGCGGGCAGCCCGAGCGCGAGGTTCGCGTCGAGGGTGTCCAGGCCGTCCTCCTGCAGGCGGTACGCCTTGAGCTTGTTGATGAGGCCGATGCCGCGCCCCTCCTGCCCGCGGAGGTACACGACGATCCCGCCCTCGACGGCGATCGTGTCCAGGGC
>Ga0308161_1005379_pt1 | contig 11251 bp, 16 predicted proteins | sample PhyFR2_FD_201034 | JGI IMG/M metagenome (GOLD analysis project Ga0308161, IMG submission 201034) | Phyllosphere microbial communities from UC Gill Tract Community Farm, Albany, California, United States - DLSLF.R2 | ecosystem: Host-associated > Plants > Phyllosphere > Unclassified | place: USA...
TCACAGGTTAAGGTTTCACTGAGAAGGATAAGGTCATGCGCCATCGTAAGAGTGGTCGTCAACTGAACCGCAACAGCAGCCATCGTCAGGCTATGTTCCGCAACATGGCTGGCTCTTTGGTTCGTCATGAGATCATCAAGACGACCCTGCCGAAAGCGAAAGAGCTGCGTCGCGTAGTTGAGCCGCTGATTACTCTTGCCAAGACCGACAGCGTAGCTAATCGTCGTCTGGCATTCGCCCGTACTCGTGATAACGAGATCGTGGCAAAACTGTTTAACGAGCTGGGCCCGCGTTTCGCGAGCCGTGCCGGTGGTTACACTCGCATTCTGAAGTGTGGCTTCCGCGCTGGTGACAACGCTCCGATGGCTTACATCGAGCTGGTTGATCGTCCAGAGCTGCAAGCAGAAGCTGCTGCAGAGTAATCTGTAGCAACGTAGAAAAACCGGGCTTGCCCGGTTTTTTTATATCCAAAATTCCTCGTACTTCCCATCCGATATTTGGTTATGCTATTCATAATTCACTTCTGCAAAGGAGAAGATGATGTGGTTAATCGACCAGCTCGTTGAACAACATATCCGTGAAGCTCAGGCCGCAGGCGAACTTGACCAGCTTCCAGGCCAGGGAAAACCATTGATCCTTGATGACGACAGCCATGTTCCGCCAGAACTGCGCACTTCATATCGCCTGTTGAAAAACGCCGGCTATTTACCCCCTGAACTGGAAATGAAACGTGAAGCGATCGAACTGGATTCTTTGCTGCAATCGCTCGATCCTGGGGATCAACGTTACCAGCCTGGACTTAAGCGCTTAACGCTGCTGGAAATGAAATTGAAGCAGGCAGGTATGACGACCGCTTTTCTGAATGGTGAATACCGGCATCATTTAAAACACCGCTTTGCGGAGGATAAATAATGTATCGCATTGGACAACTGGCCAGGCTGGCGGACGTTACCCCGGACACTATCCGCTATTACGAAAAACAGCAGATGATGGAACACGAGGTGAGAACCGAAGGGGGATTTCGTCTCTACACCGAGAGAGATCTTCAGCGGCTCAAATTCATTCGCTATGGACGGCAGCTGGGCTTTACTCTTGATTCGATTCGCGAGCTGTTGTCGATTCGTATCGATCCTGCACAGCACACTTGCCACGAGTCAAAAACTATCGTGCAGAAACGGCTGAGTGAAGTGGAAGGGATGATTGCTGAGCTGCAACATATGCAGCGTTCGCTTAAACGGCTGAATGATGCCTGTTGTGGCACCGATCACAGCAGCGCTTATTGCTCAATTCTCGAAGCCTTAGAGCAGGGCGCGACCACCATTCATGCGAAAGCCGATTGAAAATCAGGCAAATCGGGCCTATATTCTTCACTTCAATCACAAAGGAAAATACCATGACCGTCTATCAGCATAAAAAAGGCAAGATACGCGATAACGCTATCGAGGCGTTACTTCATGACCCACTGTTTAAACCGCGCATTGAAGTGAATCAAAAAGGGAAAGGCAGTTATCGACGTAAAGATAAGCATGCAGGGAAAGGTAACTGGGAGGCCAGTGGTAAAAAAGCAAAGCAGATTTTTACCACTGGCCTTCTGGTTTCAGGCGAAAAAAAACCGTCTTGCGACGGCTTTTTTTGCGTTTACGGCTGATTGTTTTGTTGCTTCAGCAGATCGCGGATTTCAGTAAGCAGAACTTCTTGCGCCGGAGTTTTGGCTGGCGCAGCCTCTTTCTTCTTGTGCATCTTGTTCATCAGTTTAATTGCCATAAAGATAGCAAAAGCCACAATCACAAAATCAAACACGGTCTGAATAAACACGCCGTACTGCATAACTACTGCTGGAGTTTCACCGACAGCAGGTTTCAGCACCCATTCAAACTGTTTAAAATCCACACCGCCAATCAGTAATCCCAGCGGCGGCATAATGATATTTGCGACCAGTGACGAGACGATCTTACCGAACGCTGCACCAATAATTACACCCACTGCCAGATCGACGACGTTGCCACGCATCGCAAAGTCGCGAAACTCTTTGAATAAACTCATTGTTATCTCCATTCCTGTGCCAATGGCTAAAGTCTAACAAACGATTCACCTTTTGCCATCGCCTTGGCGTAATTAGGCGAATAATCACCGCGAATAATGCACAGGCAGCAAGCCGTGCTGCCCATATAACGCTATAGAAAGAAAGGACTGGGCTGGAACAGACGTTCCACGTCAGGCACAAACTTCTTATCTGTCAGGAACATAATGACATGGTCGCCCTGCTCAATACGCAGATTGTCATTGGCAATCATCACATCATCGCCGCGCACTACAGCACCAATGATGGTTCCAGGCGGCAGTTTAATATCATCAATTAAGCGGCCAACAACCCGCGAAGTACTTTCGTCACCATGGGCAATGGCTTCGATAGCTTCGGCGATGCCACGGCGTAGCGAAGAAACACTGACAATATCGGCTTTACGCACGTGACCCAACAACGCGGAAATGGTGGCTTGCTGTGGAGAGATGGCAATATCGATCACGCTTCCCTGAACCAGGTCGACGTAGGCTTTACGCTGGATCAGCACCATCACCTTTTTTGCTCCCATCTTTTTCGCCAGCATGGCTGACATGATGTTAGCTTCATCATCATTGGTGACAGCAATAAACAGGTCCACCTGCTCAATATGCTCTTCTGCCAGCAGCTCCTGGTCAGAAGCATCGCCATAAAACACGATGGTATCTTGCAATTGCTCGGCCAGCTCGGCCGCACGTTGCTGATTACGCTCGATCAGTTTAACGCTGTAATTCTTCTCCAGCCGTTGTGCCAGACCGAATCCGATATTACCGCCACCGACCAGCATAATGCGTTTATAAGGTTTTTCAAGGCGTTGCAGCTCACTCATCACCGCCCGAATATGCTGACTGGCGGCAATAAAGAACACTTCATCGCCTGCTTCAACAATGGTTGAACCCTGCGGGCGGATGGGGCGATCCTGGCGAAAAATGGCGGCAACCCGGGTATCGATATGCGGCATATGCTCACGCATAATCGACAGCGCGTTGCCGACCAACGGCCCGCCGTAATAGGCTTTTACCACCGCCAGACTGACTTTACCTTCGGCGAAATTCACCACCTGCAATGCGCCTGGATATTCGATCAGACGATAAATATTGTCGATTACCAGCTGCTCAGGCGCGATGAGGTGATCGATAGGCACCGCTTCGGGAAGAAACAGTTTATCCGCATCGCGGATATAGTCAGGCGCACGAATACGCGCGATGCGGTTTGGCGTATTAAACAGAGAGTAGGCGACCTGGCAGGCAATCATATTGGTTTCATCCGAGCTGGTCACTGCGACCAGCATATCGGCATCTTCCGCTCCGGCTTCCCGTAAAACTCTGGGGTGTGAGCCGTGCCCCTGCACCACGCGCAGATCGAATTTATCCTGCAACTGACGCAGACGTACGCCATCGGTATCCACCACCGTAATATCGTTGTTTTCGCCAACGAGATTTTCCGCCAGTGTTCCGCCTACCTGTCCGGCACCCAGAATGATTATTTTCATCGTCGTTTCAGCTTATTCCGTGATTAAGTCCGGCTGCCTGCGCAGCCGGATAATCAATTTTTTATCAGCTTAGCGTAAAAGAAACCATCCCCACCTTGCGGATGTGGGAATACTTGCAGACCTGGCTGCGTGCCATCAGCAATTGGCTGAAGTTTCGCATCAGGGTGACGACTGAGAAAGGCGCTGACCTGTTGATGATTCTCTTCCGGCAGAATGGAGCAGGTTGCATACAGTAGTGTGCCGCCGGACTTCAGCTTCGGCCAAACCGCATCAAGGATTTCCTGCTGCAGCGCCGCCAGTTCAGCGATATCACGATCGCGACGCAACCATTTAATATCAGGATGACGTCGGATGACACCGGTCGCTGAGCAAGGAGCATCAAGTAAAATACGATCAAACTGCATGCCTTCGGCCCACTGTTCCGGGTGGCGGCCATCGCCTGATTTTACCGTCGCATTCATACCAAGACGGGCGAGGTTCTCATTGACTCGTGCCAGGCGTTGTTCATCAATATCCACCGCCATCACTTTAGCCTCAGGTGCAGCTTCAAGAATATGGGTGGTTTTACCGCCGGGCGCTGCACACAGGTCGAGGATCGATTCGCCGTTTTGCGGATCAAGCAGTGCGATACAACCCTGCGCCGAGGCATCCTGAACCGTTACCCAGCCTTTATCAAAACCTGGCAACTGGCTTACCGGGCACGGAGAATCGAGACGCAGCGCGTCGCGGTGTTCAGGATGGGCTTCGGCTTCTTTACCCGACTCCTGTAGCAGCGCCAGCCAGGCATCGCGGCTGTGATGTTGACGGTTAACGCGCAGCCACATCGGTGGACGCTGGTTATTTGCCTCGACGATTTGCTGCCAGTTGTCTGGCCATGCGCGCTGTAAACGTTCCAGCAGCCACTTCGGATGCAGGTACTTATGCGGGCCATCATTCATTTCCAGCATCAGTGCTTCCTGCTGGCGCTGGAACTGACGCAGTACGCCGTTAATCAAACCTTTCAGCGCCTGACGCTTAAGCACCACTGCGCCTTCAACAGTTTCGGCCAGCGCAGCATGTGCCGGAATGCGGGTATACATTAACTGATACAGGCCGACCATAATCAGGAAGTGGATAGTGCGCTGCTTGCCGGTCATCGGACGCGACATCAGTTTATTAATAATCCACTGCAGCTGAGGCAATGTACGCAGCACGCCGAAACAGAGCTCCTGCAGCAGGGCGCTATCTTTTTCGGATAATGACTTTTGCGCCGCGGGCAGGACATTGCTGAGTGATTGTCCCTGCTCAACAACGCGCTCAATAGCTTGTGCCGCAAGGCTGCGGAGATTGGTCTGTTTTTTCATTATTAGGGTCGTCACTAAACAAAAGCCCGACGTATTGCCGGGCTGAAGGATCAGGCAAGAACATTGCCCTGTATGAACCATTCACGGCGGGAATTTAGAATATCCTGCGCTTTCATCGCTTTTTTGCCGGCTGGCTGCAATTCAGTGATATTCAGCACGCCATCAGAGGTGGCAATCTGAATACCTTTCTTATCTGCATGGACAATCTCACCCGGCTGGCTGTTTGCCTGATGCGGCAACACTTGCGCGCTCCACACCTTGACCGGCTGATCCTCAACCATAAAATAGCTCATCGGCCATGGATTAAAGGCGCGGATACAGCGTTCCAGCTGAGCCGCAGAGAGTGACCAGTCGAGGCGAGCCTCTTCTTTACTCAGCTTCTCGGCATAGTTTACGGCTGTTTCATCCTGCACTTCTGGTTTAGCGCTGCCGTCCGCCAGTTGCTGGATGGTGGCTAACATACCGGTTGGCCCGAGCTGCGCCAGCTTGTTATACAGCGTGGCACTGGTATCACTGGATTCAATCGGGCAGGACAGTTTATACAGCATGTCGCCGGTATCCAGACCGACATCCATCTGCATAATAGTGACGCCGGTTTCGCTGTCCCCCGCCCACAGCGAACGTTGAATCGGCGCAGCGCCACGCCAGCGCGGCAGTAGCGAGCCATGCACATTGATGCAGCCGAGGCGAGGCATCTCCAGCACCGCTTTTGGCAGAATCAGTCCGTAGGCCACTACCACCATCAGATCGGCATGCAGATCAGCGACCAGCTGCTGGTTCTCTTCCGGGCGCAGCGACTTAGGCTGAAACAGCGGAATGTTATGTTCCAGCGCCAGTACTTTAACCGGGCTGGGCGTCAGCTTGTTGCCGCGGCCAGCCGGGCGGTCAGGCTGAGTAAACACGCCAACCACCTGATGCTCAGAAGCCAACAGCGCAGTAAGATGCTGCGCGGCAAAGTCCGGGGTTCCGGCGAAAATGATCTTTAGCGAATCGGACACAGTATTCCCTTCGAAAGCAGTACTATCAGGCACGCGAGTTGAGGCGCGCCAGTTTTTCCAGTTTCTGCCGAATACGCTGGCGTTTCATCGGCGAGAGGTAATCGATAAACAATTTACCGACCAGGTGATCCATCTCGTGCTGAATACAGATTGCCAACAGGCCATCCGCTTCCAGTTCGAAACTGTTACCGTCACGATCCAGCGCGCGGATTTTCACTTTTTCTGAACGCGGTACCAGAGCACGCTGTTCCGGAATAGACAGGCAGCCTTCTTCAATACCGGTTTCGCCACACTCTTCAAGCAGCTCCGGGTTAATCAGGACTAAACGCTGGTCGCGCTCCTCTGACACATCAATAACGATGATGCGCTGATGGATATCAACCTGCGTCGCCGCCAGACCGATGCCTTCTTCGGCGTACATCGTTTCGAACATATCATCGACGATACGCTGAATGTCTGCATTCACTTCTTTAACTGGCTTTGCGACGATGCGAAGGCGATCGTCAGGAAAATGTAATACCTGCAAAACTGACATAACTTTCCAGATCTGTGTTCAAGGGATAAAAGAATTATTCCTCTTATTGTAGACATTTCAGGCGCTGATTGACAGCATTCCTCGCGATGAACGGCGCACCTTTGCGCTGACGATGACAAGGATAGTATCGTGACCTCAACTGAGATTTGGCTGCGCTTGTCCGGAGTAAAAAACCTGTCTGGTATGCGGATGCTGGAGGCGGCGACCACCCTGATTTCGCTTAATGAAACCAGCGCGGATGCACTGCGCGCGGCCGGGTTAAATCCTGAGCAGGCAAGCCAGTTTTGGCAGTGTGATCCGCGCGTGCTGGAGAATACCTGCGACTGGCTGGCTTCGCCTCAGCACCATCTGTTAACCGCCGATGCGGCTGACTACCCACCACAGCTGAAGAATATTGCCAGTTATCCGCCGCTGCTGTTTATTGCCGGTAATCGTGAGATTTTGTCATCGCCGCAGCTGGCGGTCGTGGGTAGCCGTGACTGTAGTCACTATGGCCGGGAATGGGGGGCTTATTTTACCCAGGCGTTGGCGCTGAGCGGCTTGGCCATTACCAGCGGACTGGCGCTGGGAATTGATGGCGTTGCCCATCGTGCAGCCCTCGACGTAGAAGGCAAGACGATTGCGGTATTAGGCAGTGGCCTGGCCGCGCTGTATCCAAAGCGACATACGGCGCTGGCCAGTGAAATTATTGCCGCGGGTGGTGCGCTGGTTTCCGAGTTCCCGTTATCAACACGGCCTCTGCCGCAACATTTTCCCCAGCGTAACCGCATTATTAGTGGTCTGAGTGCCGGCGTATTGGTGGTTGAAGCCACGTTGCGCAGCGGATCGCTGGTGACCGCACGCTATGCACTGGAGCAGAATCGCGAGGTGTATGCTTTACCCGGCGCGTTAGGAAATAGCGGTAGTGAAGGTGTGCACTGGTTGATTCAGCAGGGGGCATTATTAGTGGCGCATCCGAACAATATTCTCGAAGAAATGAACAGCAACCTCAACTGGCTGCCTTTTTTAGCTACACAGCCAATATATTCTTCAGACAATGCCGATGTTCCATTGCCATTTGCTGATGTGTTGGCTAACGTAGGAGATGAGGTTACACCTGTTGACGTCGTCGCTGAACGTGCCGGCCAACCTGTGCCAGCCATCGTAGCTAAGTTGCTTGAGCTGGAGTTAGCAGGATGGATCGCAGCTGTACCCGGCGGCTATGTCCGATTGAGGAGGGCATGCCATGTTCGACGTATTAATGTACTTATTTGAAACCTATATCCACAACGAAGCAGAAATGCGTGTTGATCAGGATAAATTGACTGATGATTTGACCGATGCAGGTTTTCATCGTGAAGATATTTATAATGCGTTGAACTGGTTGGAAAAGCTGGCAGATTATCAGGACGGTCTTACCGCTCCGATTCAGCTGGCAAGCGATCCATTGTCAATGCGTATCTACACCGAGGAAGAGAGTCAGCGCCTCGATGCCAATTGCCGTGGTTTCATTCTGTTCCTGGAGCAGATTCAGGTGCTTAATCTCGAAACCCGGGAAATGGTTATCGAACGCATTATGGCTTTGGATACCCTCGAGTTCGATCTGGAAGATCTTAAATGGGTCGTGCTGATGGTGCTGTTTAACATCCCGGGATGTGAAAACGCCTACCAGCAGATGGAAGAGCTACTTTTCGAAGCCAATGAAGGAATGCTGCACTGAAGATTGCCTTCGTGTACAAAACGCTATGAATAAAACAGCGCTTTTCGCTGTGCGAAAAAATGAAGCCTGCCCCCGCTGTGGGGCAGAACTGGTTATTCGCTCCGGGAAACACGGTGCGTTTCTCGGTTGCTCTGATTATCCAACCTGCGAGTATATTCGCCCGCTTAAAAGTCAGGCTGACGGGCATGTGGTGAAAGTGCTGGAAGGGCAGCTGTGTCCGCAATGTCAGTCTGAGCTGGTACTGCGGCAGGGGCGTTACGGCATGTTTATTGGCTGTAGCAGCTATCCGGAATGTGAACATACTGAAGTGATCGATCGCCCGGATGAAACCACCATTCCCTGCCCACAGTGTCAGCAGGGCAAGCTGGTTCAGCGCCGCTCGCGTTATGGTAAAACTTTCCATGCCTGCGATCGCTATCCTGATTGCCAGTTTGCCGTTAATTTTATCCCGGTTGAAGGCGAGTGTGAATTTTGCCACTTCCCTCTGCTTATTGAGAAAAAAACCGCCAGAGGCTTAAAACGTTATTGCGCCAGCAAAGCGTGTGGCAAGCCAGTTACCGCAGGAATCCGTAGTGAAGAATGATCTGTTAGCCGGCTCAATTGAGTCATCTGTTGCACAGCTTCAACAGCAAGCTGTGATTGCCTATCCGACTGAGGCGGTTTTTGGTCTGGGCTGTGACCCTGACAGTGAAACTGCGGTCCTGAAGTTACTGGCGCTGAAGCAGCGTCCGGTTGAGAAAGGACTCATTTTAATCGCTGCCGATTATCAGCAGCTTAAGCCTTATCTCGCCGATAGCGAACTCTCGGTAGAGCAACGCGAACGTATGTTTGCCAGCTGGCCCGGCCCGGTAAGCTGGGTGGTGCCGGCATCACAACACACTCCGCGCTGGCTTACCGGCCGTTTTGACTCACTGGCGGTGCGCGTCAGCGATCATCCGGATGTGCAGCGTCTGTGCCGCGCGTTTGGTAAGCCGCTGGTTTCCACCAGTGCTAACTTGACCGGTGCTGAACCTTGTCGCAGCGTCGAAGAGGTGCGTGCACAGTTCGGCATCGATTTTCCGCTGCTGGTGGGTGAAACCGGTGGACGGCTTAATCCGTCAGAGATCCGTGATGTCATCTCGGGTGAGCTGATTCGTCAGGGATAGAGGAACAGAATGGACACTTTCGCCGTATTTGGTAACCCGATTAGTCACAGTAAATCGCCGCGCATTCATCAGTTGTTTTCGCAGCATACCGGTATCGACCATTCTTATGGGCGTATCTGCGCGCCGGTGGATGATTTTGCTGCCACGCTTAATCAATTCTTTGCGCAGGGCGGGCGTGGTGCGAATGTCACTCTACCTTTTAAGCAGCAAGCCTTTGCGTTGGCCAGTGAATTAACCGAGCGCGCGGCATTAGCCGGTGCGGTAAATACCCTGTTGCTCAATAAAGAGGGCGTCTTAATCGGGGATAACACCGACGGTATCGGCCTGCTGACCGATCTTGAACGTCTTAACTTGATCAAGCCAGGCGATCGGATCTTATTGATCGGCGCTGGCGGCGCGGCGCGTGGCGTGATGTTACCTCTGTTGTCATTTGGCTGCGCGGTCACATTGACCAACCGCACCCTGAGTCGCGCTGAAGAGCTGGCCACGTTATACCAGCATAGCGGCGACGTGCAGGCTGTGGCCATGGATCAACTGCCAGATCAGCACTTCGATCTGATTATCAATGCCACCTCCAGTGGTGTCGCGGGCGATATTCCGGCGGTGCCTGCTTCTCTTATTACTGCGGAGGTGCGCTGCTACGACATGTTTTATCAGGTGGGTCTCACGCCGTTTCTCAGTTGGTGTCAGCAACAGGGCGCAACGCAGTTTGCCGATGGTCTGGGAATGCTGGTCGGTCAAGCTGCGCATGCTTTTCTTTTATGGCATGGCAAATTACCGGAAATCAGCCCAGTGATTGCGATCCTGAAGAGCGAGCTGGCAGAGTGAATCAGGCGATTCAGTTTCCCGATCGGGAGTTCTGGGACAGTGAACGTCAGGCGGTCTGCTTTCCGGCGCAGGTCAATGGTTTTAACCTTACCTGTGCGATTGCGGCGGAAACGCTGCGGCAGCGTTACGGCAGCGGTGCATCCGACCTTGAGTTGTTCAGAGCGCACCGCTGGGATATAGAAGAAGAAGCTGAAGCCTTGATCGCGCAACAGCAAGAAGACGATCAAGGCTGGGTCTGGCTCTCCTTCGCTAAATAGTCATCCTTCCAGCCAACATAGTTGCTGGAGGAATAGAGTAACCCGGCGATCTCTTTCTCTGTCAGTGGTCGTACTGGCTTCGCCGGACTACCTAAATAGAGATAACCGCTTTCCAGCCGCTTACCTGGAGCGACCAGGCTGCCCGCACCAACCATCACATCATCTTCTACTATTACGCCATCCAGTAAAATCGATCCCATACCAATCAGTACACGATTGCCGATGGTGCAGCCATGCAGCATCGCTTTATGACCCACCGTTACGTCTTCACCGATAATTAGCGGATGACCTTCCGGGTTAGACGATGACTTATGGGTGACATGCAGCACGCTGCCGTCCTGAATATTACTGCGTTTGCCAATCACCACTTTATTAACGTCACCGCGAATCGCCACCAGTGGCCAGATGCTGACATCGTCCGCCAGTGAGACATCACCGACTACCACGCTCGACGCATCAACCATTACGCGTTCACCTAATTGAGGAAACCATTGCTTAAAAGCACGTAAAACCGAAGGCATAGAGTTGTTCTCCTTTCATGTTGTTATTGAAGGGTAGTGCGCATGCCGATTTGTTATCAATGAATAGCGTAATTTATGCGGCAAAATTGCGCGGATCGAACGAGATCTCAACGAAAAGATTGAAAACTCAGCAACCAAAATAAAAGATCGAAAAAAGGCTTGTGCATTAAATTCGGATCCCTATAATGCGCCTCCATCGACACGGAACAACGGCTTACAGGCCACGGTGTTGAGAGGTTCAGGAAGCTCTGAACCGCCGGAGAAAAACTTCTGAAAAAGAGGTTGACTCTGAAGGAGGAAAGCGTAATATACGCCACCTCGCAACAGCAAGCCAAATCGCTGATTGCACTGCTCTTTAACAATTTATCAGACAA
>Ga0308161_1005380_pt1 | contig 11251 bp, 14 predicted proteins | sample PhyFR2_FD_201034 | JGI IMG/M metagenome (GOLD analysis project Ga0308161, IMG submission 201034) | Phyllosphere microbial communities from UC Gill Tract Community Farm, Albany, California, United States - DLSLF.R2 | ecosystem: Host-associated > Plants > Phyllosphere > Unclassified | place: USA...
CACCGGGAATGCCCATCGTGATGGCCCGCTCCAGCGAACCGCTTAATGACGTGATGGCGATGGTCTCCATCCACGGACAAGCAGTATTGGTCGCCATGCTCGATCCCCGCAGTAACGAGCTGCGTATGCTCCACATCACCACCCCGCAATCGGCGCTGCGCGTCGTTGCCCCCTCCCCTGCCACAGTCACCATCGGAGAATTCTTCGACCGTCTCAGCTCGATGACGATTGCCGAATTCCGCGTGAAATTCTGGCAAAACACTGCCGTAGCCCACGTTGTCCCCTCTTGCCATGCCATGCAGGCGCCGGGCTTCGCGGGCAAGCGATACCAGTTACCAGACCCCCGGCAAGCTCTGGCATCCACTGGCGCAGAATAGCCAATCAGCATTTTCCAGATAGCCGTCGTTGGGCAGCTCCAGATCCGACAGAGACAGGATCTGCCCAACGATGGCTACTTTCCAGAACGATCGGATCGCGGGACCACTGACAGGTATCAGGAGCACTCCCCGACCATGCCTCAGCCCGAATTCATAGGAGCAAATCACCAAGAAATTCGGGTGTCTTGCGGTAGGTGTTTGGCACCGGATCGTGTGCCTTGGGCGGATTTCCTATCCTGATCGGCATCGAGCACCGTGTGTGCCTGAAGTATTGATTTTCTTGGCTCGATTTTGCGGACCGATTACCTCGACGAAGGAAACGGCGTTGGCGCCATTGCCGTCGACGCGCTGTTTGGTAACCTTACCGCTCGCCAGTTTCGCGTCTACCAGTGAAAATCCGGTGTGGCCATGCCGCCAGACGAGATGCCAGCAAATGCACGCCTGCCATAAGGCGCATATCATTCCCTGCTATCGGCGTTCGGTCGCCATTGAACGCAAACGGACTCAAGGCAGCACTAGTAATCATCACCGCAGGCGCTGATATTTACGCCGTGCGCGATTTCAGAAAGACGGGCCGCTGGAGCCGTGCCTTCCGGCACGCAGTTTTCCTCCCCGGCAGATCGCCTGCTCTTCGTGCAGATTGCGCTGGCGTGGACCCTGGCTCGGCGATCCTTCGGGCCTGCTGCTGGATTCCGCCCGCAAATCCCGCTATATGGTTATTTCAATCAGATTGCCCTCTGGGTCGGGAACAACACATTCGTAGTAGCCATCCCCGGTGGTGCGCGGTCTGCTGCTGGCCGGATAGCCAGCTAGCGCCAATTGCCTGGTCAAGTCATCCACCGCTGCAGCAGAACCAGTAGAAATCGCGAGATCGTTCCACTCTGCTTCTTGCGCCGGCTCCCCTTCCAACAGACCAAGACGAGTCATCAGCTCCAATCGGGAACCTTCATCAAAGGACAGGAAATACGACTCGATCCCGGTTCGGACATCATGGTATTTTCCTCCCACAGCAGCAGCGAAAAAGTGCTCGTAGAACTCACGGGCACGTTCCAAGTCAAGAACATACAATCCGTCACGGTTCACCCTGATCAAGACTTTGCCTCCTGTTGGATGGGGGTTGGCGTGAAGTTCTTCAGAGCCGGCGCTTCGAGCTACTACCGTGTCTAGGTTGAACTTTTCTTGTCCGAAAAACGTCAAGAAATCCAATGGGAAAAGAGTAGATACTCCGCCTTATTCACGCTCACTCACTAAGTTCTATAATCAGCGCAAGAATCCAAGGTTCATCATTTCCACATTCCAGCGAAGTGTCTCAGACGACTTCGAATAAACACGAATGCGCCTCACCTGATACGCCACGCCGTGAACTCTTATATATTCTCACCACTCCGTTGATCACTCGGACAGTCTATGGTCGGCGAAAAGATCATCTCGACGGAGAACGGTGGCTTTGAGACCATGGATCCATCAGCCATATTTCTGTCATTTGGTGGATAACCCGGCAGATCCGGTCAGATTGCTTATCGGCCATATAGGACTGTCTCACAACTAATAGTTTCAACGTGATTCCGTGGAACCAATTGCAACATATGGTTGCAAGAAACTGGAGCCGTTGATTTCCCGCGGTTTTTCTCATTGCGGAGTGATCTTTTGTGAGACGTCTTGCAACCTATGGGTTGCGAGACTGAAGCGTGCGGTAATCTGATATATATTTGGGTCGAATTCCTCAGCTTGGGATCGAGAAAGGCGGATGCGTTGACTCTTACCAATACGGAAGAACGCTTGCAGCGGATTACAAAGCTCCCCCGCAAAACTGTTCTCTTGATGAGGGAAGGGGTTAGTCTCGAAACTGATCTTTCAAGGCCTATCCTGGACTCGATGGCTCAATCGGTTGCTGATCGTTTAGATTTAGCCGATGAGTTTGTTTCAATGGGCCAAGCTCTGATGAGGTCGAGGACTGACCTCTCTCGCGCTGCGATTGCTCGCTTTTATTACGCGATGTATCACGCTATGAGGGCTGCGTCATACCAGCACTTTGAAGGCGATGATAACCAAGCGCATTCCGATCTTTCAAGTAAAGGCGTGCCTCCGGAAACGAAGCGGACTACGAGCAATATCCGTTTAACCGCAGTTATTTCAAGAGCCAGGCCAAAAACCTAAAACCAATAGCGATTGCTTTTGTTCAAACTGCTCGAAGTTACGTCACCTCGAAGGGAAACCTATATTCGTGAATAAAATTCCTGTGGTTTTGAATGAAGATATTATAAGAAGTAAATTTCAAGCTGTTGGTTTGGAGATTATTGAAGTTGAGGTTAAGTCCTATCCCGATGAGCTAAACTTTGTTACTTATGTAGCACCCGAGGATTTTAGTCGCGCCGTCGAGTTGTCGACTCAAATCGAGCCTGATATTCAGGGTGATGATTCCAAGTCGACATTTATTGTTGTTCGTAAGGCAGCAGGTAAACTCCAAGACTCTGGCAAATCAAAGATCATTGGCGTTAGAGACGAGCGAGTTGACCAGCTTATTCGCTTAGTCAGTGCACGGTCTCGGGTTTCCAGCATCGAACCGAGCCTGGTTTACCTCCCAGATGCTCGCGCCAGCTTGTCTATCGTCACTGCCAATAGACACCATCTTATTTTCGGCAGACGTGGCGCTGGAAAGACCGCGCTACTCATGGAAGCGCGCAGACAGGTTGAACAAGAAGGTAGCTTGGTATCGTGGAGCAACTTGCAGACATTGCGCCATGAAACGCCGCATAGGATTTTTCTTTTTATCCTTGAAGACCTCTTTTCCACTGTGATCTCTGGACGGCAATCGGTGTCGCCCAAGTCTTCGCTATCACTCGCTCTAAACGAGGTGTATGAACAGCTTCGCCAACTCACGAACCGTGACGATACTTCCTCCGAAGAAGCGATGCGGATTATTCCTCGTGCCCAGAGAGCTTTGGCGCAGTATCTTCCCGTTGAAGGTGCGCGAGTTTTTGCCTTTATCGACGACTTCTACTATGTGCCTCGGGATAGCCAGCCTCAAGTTTTGGACATGATTCACGCCGTCACGCGCGATACCGATGTTTGGCTCAAAATTGCTTCTATTCGTCACCTAACCAATTGGTGGCAAGCGTCACCCCCGCTTGGGTTGCAAAGTGGCCAAGATGCAGATTTGGTAGATCTTGATGTAACTCTTCAAGACCCTGAGAAGGCCAGCAAATTCCTTGAAGGGATTCTTGCTGAATATGGACGTCGAGTTGGCATTCCTTCCCTAACTCGTGTGTTAAACAGAACGGCACTGGATCGGTTGGTTCTCGCGTCTGGTGCGGTGCCGCGTGACTACATGGTTTTGGCTGTAAATGCTCTTAGCCGCGCCAGGCGGCGGCCTAGCGCACGCCTTGCAGGGGTTCAGGACGTCAATCAGGCGGCAGGTGATGCGGCTAGCTTGAAGATTCAAGAGCTTGAGGAAGATATGGCCGCCAACAGCGGGGTCGCAGAGAACACCTTGCAGTCTCTTGCAACCATTAGAAAATTTTGTCTCGTCGAGGAATCATTCACATATTTCCTTGTAGGATACCGAGATAAGGAGCAGTACCCTAAGCTCTATAGTTTACTGACTGATCTTATGGACGTGAGGTTGATCCACTTGGTCGATTCTGGTGTTTCTGACTCTCACCAAGCGGGCACTCGTTTTGAGGCTTTTATGCTGGATCTCAGCCAGTTCTCTGGATCGCGTCTAAAACAAAAAATTACTGTTCTAGATTTTGCAGATGGTCGTTTTGTCAGCAAACAGACGAGAAGTGGTGGACCGGTTCGTCGGGGTGGAACTGCCCTTGAACTAATCGCTTTGCTTCGGCGTGCTCCAGAATTCGAACTCCTGAAGTTGCAGAGGTGATGATTATCTGCCCATTTGACGATCGTGAGTTGTTAGCATTAATTCAGCAACATGCGTTGCTTCCCGAATGACATAGCGTGCTGCTTCCGCGGTTATGCCTGTCGGAAGAGTTCTGCCGTGGCCTGTTCCTTGCAGATTTCTTAATTCATTGACCGCGATGACTATTTTCTTGGCAGACTTATAGATGTCATTAATTTGTTTCGCACCCTCCATGGAGTCGTTGATTACTGCTGGAAGGAGTCCTAGGCGTTCGAATGATACTTCGATTAGACCAGGAAAGGGCACCCGAGGATCCATTGGAAGGCCGCCTTCTTCCAGGACAAATTTGGCGATTGCTTCCAATAGTTCTTTTGCTCCTCCTAGGACTGCGGCAGGATCGTCCACATTTTTGCGGAGCCTTTGTAGCTGCTCATCTAGGGCAGCTCGTCCCCCTGTCTCGAGGTCAATCTTTCCTAATTGTTCTAGACGCCCATCACTCGTTAAATCCCACCCGGTATGGATCAGCGCCGACCGAAGAGTTTCGACCCTTTGTTGCTCTTCGGTGGAGTTGAAGACGCCGTGGAGCCTGAGAGCGTTGAGTAAGCTATTGACTAGTTTCTTCGCGGTTTCGGATTTGCGAGCTCCTACTCTCGCCACAGCAAGCACTCGTTGTTGCTTATTCGGAGTCTGTGTGGCCGGATCATAGGGATCGTGATCTATTAGACCTGATTCGGTAAAGGCTTGCGTTAGAACGGAGTGATAAGGTCCGTCTCCTGCGAAAAAAAATTGTGCAATCGCGCCAGTTACTTCGTCATTTAAGGGTGAACTCATATACCAATTGTGCCTGTCTTTCTGCTATTCCGGCTTCCGTAACGCTTGGTAGACGGTACTAGGGCTGACGCCGAGAACTTCGACGATCTGCGCCACAGTCATGTCTCGCTGTTCAAACAATCTCTTAGCGGTGCACAGCTTATCGGGAGAGAGCCTGGTCGCCCTCCGGCGTGGCCGCGCGCTCTGGCTGCTTACAGGCCGGCGTTGGAGCGTTCGCGGATCAGGTCGCGTTCGAATTCGGCAAGGGAGGCGAAGATGTTGAAGATGAGCCTGCCGCCGGAGGAATTGGTCTCGATGTTCTCCTGAAGGGACTTGAACTCGATGCCTCGCTGTTGCAGCGCATCCATGTGATTCATCAGGTGGCGGATGGATCGGCCGAGACGGCCAATACGCCAGACCACGAGAGTGTCCACGGGGCGGATCTGTCTAGGCGCTTGTCGAGCTCCGGACGGGACGCTCGTGGGCCGGAAGCAGCGTCGGTGAAGATGCGGTAGCGGCCAGCTTTGGTCAATGCATCGAGTCGGAGTTGTACGTCTTGGTCGCCGGTGGAGGCTCTGGCGTATCCGAGAAGTTGTCCCATAGCTCTAAATGTATAAATACTCATGAAATGGTCGCTGTGTCGACTCATAGTTTGTGGCGCTGAGTTTTGCGACGAATCGCTCTTAAAAATCTGTTGAGGTTTCAACTATCAGCGTTTTCGGTCAAGTCACCGGATGAGTGTGTTGCAAACGACCGTTTCCGGGAATTCTTTTTGGCCGACTTACGCAGAGTTGTAACTGTTAGCTTAATTTGGCGGTGTGCACCTGGTATTGGCGGTCCAATTGATTCCAATAACAAGTGTGGATCGCGCGGTTTCACCAGCGTCACCGTTGATCGTGCCCAGCTTATTGATTTTCATGACCCTTTGGATTTGGATGAAGAGTCAAAGAGTGTGGCCCCGTCTATTCCTTGAATCCGGGGCATTTATCGAATGGCACGACTTTGATTAATCGGGAATCTGCTCAAACTCAGATGGGTGCAGGGGAACCGAATGTAGAAAAAACTTAATCTAACCACTTGCCATATGTCACTCGTATGATTAGGGTCACTTCTATGACGAATAAGAAAGTAGCCCTCCTCTACTCTGGAGGCCCTGATTCCACCACACTCCTTTTTGATCTGATTGATCAAGGTCGTGAGGTTGTTGCACTCACCTTCGATTTTGGCGAAGCCGAAGGTTACAAAGAACTCATTGCCGCGAAATCAATTATTGAAAGGGTAGGGGTTGAACATCATTTCTTTGATTTCTCAGGCCCATTGAAGGAATTCTATGGTCTGAAGCAACCACAATTCATGCGCGGGGCGCAATGGACCACCATGCAAACCCCACCAGTCAATGAAAGCGAAGACATTCAGCCGTTTGGTTCAAGTATTGCGCTCCTACTTGCTGCATCCTGGGCAGTGAAGAACGGTATTGAAGACGTTTTCTACGCTGTTCATGCTGAAGATGCTCGTTTCACAGACAACAAACTCGATTACTTCTCCTTGCTTTCAGATGTAACAAGTAAGTGCGAAGGCGAGCAATTCCGCATCAAGTTCCACACTCCATACATCAGCATTCGTAAACACGAGGTGTTCGAGAAAGGTGCTTCATTGGAGGTGCCGTTCAATGAAACCTGGAGTTGCGGGAAGGGGCTCGAAGCACACTGTGGAACCTGCCCAACTTGCCATGAGCGAGCTGGTGCGTTCGCGGTGAATGGAATTCAAGATCCGACTCTGTACATCAACGAATTTGCACAGGTTTTGGAGCCAAATTCGCTTTGAAAGAAAAAGTATCTCTGAAGCAAGAAGCCACACCGCTACCCTCAAGCAAGAAGGCCGCGGTGTGGCTCCTTGCGGTGTCACAAGGATTACAGAGCTTCGGAACATCCGTCTTCGCAATCTCACTTGCTCTCCTGGCCGGGCAAAATGGTGATTTCCTTGGTCTCGGTCTCGTATTGGCGGCCCGCACCATACCGACAGTCGTAGTTGCACTTTTCGGTGGAGTCGCCGCCGACTTATGGTCTAAAAAATTACTGGCTATCCTGACACTACTTGGTGTAGCCGTACTGAATGTTGCCACGTTATTCTCGGTAGTTCATCAAGGGCTTGGACCGATAACGCAAGTGATCTCCCTAGCCAGTGGATTAATTTCTGCGTTTGGCGCTCCAGCCCTGTATACCTTGCTCCCTAGTGTTGTAAGCGCCGAGAACAATTTCAGAGCAAATGCTGTCGTTAGAACCTTCCGTAATGCCGGTTCTTTGCTGGGTCCTATTCTTGCAACCTTTGTCAGCACATCGTTCCAGACGACTTCCGGCATCGCGTTGAGCTCTGTGTTCTTCGTTTGCTCTGCGCTTTGCATTCTGCCAGTCAGGATCTCTGGGGTGGTCACTAGAAGCGAAGGTATTAAAAAGGACATCCGTGCTGCCTTTTCAGCTTTGAAAGACCATCGTTGGTTTGGTCACTTATTGCTATTTTGGGCTCTCTTCTTAGCACTGCAATCTGGCTTCACATCGGTATTACAACCGATAGCTGCAACAAGTAAAGCTGGCCCGGCCTCCTATGGTGCGATGGCAGCTGCGTTGGCTGTGGGCTACCTGATGGGAAGCCTTTTATGCACCAAGTGGAAGGTCGAGAAATCCTTGCTCACTGCGAGCGTTGGTTTTTTTGCTTTGTGCAGTTTGCCCAATTTCGCACTGGCGACATTTGCGCAGCCGTTGTGGTGGTGCCTAGCTGCGATGGTCGCAGGTCTCGGGTTGGAAATATCAGGCGTAGCATGGGGGTCAGCTCTTCAAACGCGCGTTCCCGAAGAGCACCTGGGTAAGTTTTCCTCTCTTGACTATGCTGTCAGCTTTGGACTTTTGCCAGTCGGATATGCCCTGTGCGGATTTCTTGGAGCGTCCTTGCCTACGAATTCATTATTACTTGTAGGGGGCTGGATTTTACTGTTGGGACCCTTAGCTTATCTCGCTGTTTCCTATCGGTTCGATGTTAAAAATAGCCTGTCAGCAGGACGAACGGACTTTGAATCACCTGAGAAGGCATGATCCTGCAAATGAGTATTCCAAAACTGAAATACTCAAAGCAAACAGATTGGTTCGAGGTGGCGAAGCCGCCACCTAGCGTTGTGATTCAACCTCCATATGAACTTAACAATTACACCCTGCTAGAACAGTGACCTTCTGCAGCCCGTAAACAATCGTTATTGAGACCAAGCTAGATTCTTACTGCAGTGTCGTGCCACGCATTGCATTAGATAATGGAGGGCTAGGCAATTGTCCAAAGGGCTTCTGGACAATTGCAGTGAGAGGCCCCGTCGTGCATCATGGTTAATGCATGTCGCATATCGACCCTGAACTCCCTGACGGTAATTCCGATGCGGTAGCCACCTTGAAATCATTGATTCGTGATGCTCAGCATCGGGCGCAGCGGATGGTCAATACGGCAATCGCGGAGTTGTATTGGAATATCTGACGAATAATTCTTGACCGCCAGGTTGATCAGCCGCGAGCAAGCAAGGTCTTTGACCTGATCGCTCGGGATCTGCACGCAGAGTCCCCTAATACTTTCAGTGCTGGCCCTTAGCATGGCATGGAATTTCGTCACGTAAACCCAGTATTTCGTACTACAACCTCAGCATCAGGATCGGCGCTTATTCCTCGGGATCGGGGACGACTCGTGGGCCAGCGACCTCTGCGATAGCGTTCGCGTAGTCGTCAAAAACGTCGATGCGGGTCAGGTTCCGAAACTTGACCTTTATCAAGATCTGGCTCCACCGTCCGTCTGGGTCGATGCAGTGGAACCACATGGACTTCTTCTTCCACTCGGCTATTGAGCCGATCCAGAGCTTGCCTGGTTTGCGTAGCTCTTCGTGGAAGGTCAGGATCGGCGTAAGTCTAGCTAGTTGGGGCAGAAATGCTTTGGGGCTACTGAGATCAAGGCCCTTCGCCGCTGATTGCGGTGGCCATGCCCTCTGGGCGCGCATAAAGGGCAGAAATGTTTTCTGTAGCTTCACTCGGGAGATGTCTCTGGCCCGGACGATAGTATTCCCATTGAGATAACCACCATCACGCAGAGATGCCAGAAGCACCCAATCGTCTGAAATTTCTAGCACGAGTGCTTCTAAAGGGTCATTCGGGTCTACACGACGGTGGATGATTACGGGGATTGCCTGCTCAAGTGAGATCGTCAAGCGTGCTGCAACCTTCGAGGGCTTCTGCTTCATGGATTCATTCCATCATGCGATCACGCTCCTGTGGGGACACGATCAGGATACGAATCGCCGCCGCTTGTCGCTAACGACCGATGCGGATGATGCGGTCGGCCGAGTACCGAGTACCGAACAAATTCTCTCTTGTAAGTGTCCAGTCAAGGTTCCGTTTAAGGACATCGCGATGGTCGTCTTCCTGTGCCACTGGTGTTATCAGGAATCAGGGTCTGTCGAAGAAGACGGTGATGCAGGGTACTCCGGAACCTCGGGATACAACTCTGGCGGCAAGCCCACCGTGAATCCGTCGTCGCGGACGAACGTTCCGCTGATGTCGATCGCGCGGGAAGCGTTATTGCTGCCGTCTGTCAATTGGACGGCCACGCCACTTCCCATCTGTTCTCCAATTACCACAGTGACGTTCTGTGGGGTGATTCCCCGTTCGGCCAGGATTTTCCGCGTCTTGTCGACCATTGCGTCGTCCAGAACTCCGCCCGGGAAAGGCGCGGTCACTCGGCATACGCCGTCCCGATCGGCGGCGTATGCGGCGGACACCAGCTCCCTGCCGGCTTGCTCCAGAGATCCAACTGGTTTACGTCCATCGCAAGTATCGCCCGAATAATCTGGGAATCCGGAACACCCCGTCAAGAGGCCTGCGCACATCACCGCGCCGACGATGCCCAAGCCAGCTGACAGGTACGTATGCGGGAATCGCATGCTCCGCCGTTCACGTTTGGTCATGCAGACCATTATTTCCGAGGTATTGCCAGTCGCTGGGCAATCGGCCCGTGTCGCTAGGCGCCGGTGGCGACCAGTCGAGTGTGCTCCCGCTTGCTTCTATAAACATCTGATCCTGGGCGTCACCGTGATGGTTCTTCCAACGGGGAAGGCTTGCAGTGTTTCGACTTGTAGGGCGGACAGATTGCAAGGCCCGCTTGTCAGAAGGCCCGTGGCTATCGTGCGCTGCCTTGACGAAGGTCGAGCGTGAATCCAGGGAATTCAGGAAAGTCGCCAACGAAATCAGCTACGAATCCCAATGATTCATAAAATGAAACAGACTCAGGTGTTGCTTGCCAATCCAGAATCATCGGAGTCGGACGTTCCCTTGCCCAAGCGAAGGCTGACTCCACCAGCGAACGGCCGGTTCCACTTCGGCGGGCATTCGGGGTGACAAACAGGTCATGTATTCGGCCAACAGAAAACGAACCTCGTAGCGCACGTCCGTAGTCTTGAACTGCGACATATCCGTTTAAGGAGTTTTGCTCACTCGCTACAGCCACGAACCAAGTGGGGTCGTGCAGCAAGGAGCAGAAGCGAACTTCGAATTCCTCAAAACTTGTTTCTAGCCCGGGTGTGAACATATTTGTCAGCTCGTATACGCAAGCCGCATCCGTCTCTGTAGCTGTTCTGACCGGAGGGTTGCTAGTCGTCATCTTCGCAGCCTGATGGTTCGTTCTCGTGGATTCCTAGAATGTAATTCATGTATTTATGGCCAGTTTCCTCAGCTAGTTCCGAGCAGCGTTTAGCGACCGCGACATCTGTCCCGTAGAGGGTTACTTATATGGAACACCAAAAACGGTCATTTTCAGTTATTGAGTGAGCCTCCTATTTGGTGGCTCCTTTACAGGGGCCGTATTTGAGCTTCGCATCGCAGGATCGAGCGCATATAAGCCGCCAGCAACCGGCAAGAACAGAAGTGCTGGAACCAACTGGGTGAAAGCCAAGAGGCTTAGAGCAAGTATGAGAACTACAATTGCGGATATTCTGCTGAACTTTTTCATCTGCATTCACTCCAAGCACTTGGACAGCTGAAAGTTTTCGGCCTTGTTCCAAGGTGCTCGGATTCTATCTTGACTGGATAGATGAGGCCGAGTCATTTTCTGGCAATTCTAAAGCGACCGCTTTCCGTCCTAGTAGATTGGCAGAAAACTTCGTTAATGAAACTTGCAAAGAACCAGA
>Ga0308161_1005383_pt1 | contig 11247 bp, 8 predicted proteins | sample PhyFR2_FD_201034 | JGI IMG/M metagenome (GOLD analysis project Ga0308161, IMG submission 201034) | Phyllosphere microbial communities from UC Gill Tract Community Farm, Albany, California, United States - DLSLF.R2 | ecosystem: Host-associated > Plants > Phyllosphere > Unclassified | place: USA...
ACGCTCGCCCGAGACGAGCGAGCCCCATCGTGTCCGTGATCCTAGGGATCATCTCCCTCGCGTTGCTCCTGTACTTCTTCGTGATGTGGGGGCGCTTCGCGCTCGACCTCGTGCAGAGCTTCAACCGTTCCTGGCGGCCGCGCGGGGGCATGCTCGTGGTGTCCGAGTTCGTCTACACGGTCACGGATCCGCCCATCCGAGCGGTGCGACGGGTCCTCCCGCCGCTCCGCCTCGGGCCGGTGGCGCTCGACTTCGGCTGGACGATCGTGATGCTCGTCGTCATCATCGCCCGGTTCGTGGTCGCCGCTCTGGCACGCGGTATCTGAGCGGACTCCCGTCCGCGACACGCGCCACGCCCGGCGCAGGTCACGGTTCCGCCCCATCGTCGGTGTACGGTGGTCGGGATCGATGCCCGCTCCGGTGGCGCATCCGCACCGCACGGTACGACTGGTAGATTCGGTCGCACCGCACGCGGTTCCACACGTTCAGCAGTTCTATTGAGGTGACGGCAATGGCTTTGACGCCGGAAGACGTAGTCAACAAGCGGTTCCAGCCGACGAAGTTCCGCGAGGGCTACGACCAGGACGAGGTCGACGACTTCCTCGACGAGGTCGTGGTCGAGCTCCGTCGCCTGACCGCGGAGAACGACGAGCTCCGCCAGCGCCTGCAGGCGGCCGAGTCGGCCCCGCAGCCGGCGCAGGCCGAGCAGCCCGCTCCCGCAGCCGAGCCGGAGCCCACCCCGGCCCCGGTCGAGGCAGCACCGGAGCCCGCTCCGGTCGCCGCGGCGGCTCCGGCCACGACGGTCCCCGCCGACGAGGACACCGAGGGCACCACGAACCTCCTGACCCTGGCGCGTCGTCTCCACGAGGAGCACGTCCGCGAGGGCATCGAGAAGCGCGACGCGCTCATCGCCGAGGGCACGGCCCAGGCGGCTCGCCTGGTCTCCGAGGCCGAGGCGAAGCAGCGCCAGATCATCGCCGACACCGAGAACACGAACCGTCAGCGTGTCGCGGTGCTCGAGCAGGAGCAGCGCCAGCTCGAGGGCAAGATCGACGAGCTCCGGACGTTCGAGCGCGACTACCGTGCGCAGCTCAAGAGCTACATCCAGGGGCAGCTCTCCGAGCTCGACACCTCGGGCGAGCAGTCCGGTCTCACCCCGGCGCCGGCTTCGGCGCAGGGCTTCGGCAACTGACGTTGTCGCGACCAGCATCACGAGCGAAGGTCAGTGTCCGCGCTATCGCGGCACTGGCCTTCGCCGCTGTCGTGGTGGTGGCGTTCGACCAGGTCGCCAAGACGCTGGTCGTCGCGAACCTGCCGTACGGCACCCCCGTGCCGGTCCTCGGCGGGGCGTTGCAGTTCCTGTACGTCCGGAACCCGGGGGCCGCGTTCTCGTTCGCGGTGAACATGACCTGGGTGTTCTCGGTCATCTCGGCCGCGGTCGTCGTCGCGATCATCGTGTACTCGCGTCGCATCCGGTCGATGTGGTGGGCCATCGTGCTCGGCATGCTGCTCGGCGGCGCGCTGGGCAACCTGCTCGACCGGCTCTTCCGTGAGCCCGGCTTCGGTCGTGGCCACGTCGTCGACTTCATCTCGACGCCGTGGATGATGCCGGCGATCTACAACGTCGCCGACTCCTTCATCTGCATCAGCATGGTGGTCTTCGTGCTGCTGGTGATCCTCGGGGTGAACCTCGACGGCACCCGCACGCTCTCGGCCAAGCGCCAGGCGCAGCTCGACGCGGCGCAGCCGGTCGACGCGGCGCAGCCGCTCGACGGTGGGGCCGCGTTCTCGTCGGCCGATGCTGCGCTCGACGAGCCGGCCCGCGCCTCCAGGCCGGAGGACCGCGACCGTCGCGACACGCTGGGCCACGACGCCACGTGAGCGAATCGCGTTCTCTTCCCGTGCCCGACGGGCTCGCCGGTGAGCGCGTCGACGCCGCCATCGCGAAGCTCCTCGGCTTCAGCCGGTCGTTCGCGGCCGACGTCGTCGCAGCCGGTGGCGTCCGCGTCGACGGCGTGCCCGTCGACAAGTCGGACCGGCTGCACGCCGACTCCTGGCTCGAGGTCGAGTGGACCCCGAAGGAGCCGCCGCGCATCGTCCCGGCGGCCGTTCCGGGCATGACGATCGTGCACGACGACGAGGACATCGTCGTCGTGGACAAGCCCGTCGGTGTCGCCGCGCACCCCTCGCCGGGGTGGGACGGTCCGACCGTGCCCGGGGGCCTCGCCGCCGCCGGCTTCACGATCGCGACGTCGGGCGCCGCCGAACGCGCCGGGATCGTGCACCGCCTCGACGTCGGGACCTCGGGCCTGATGGTCGTCGCGAAGACCGAGCTGGCGTACACGCACCTGAAGCGGGCGTTCAAGGAGCGCACGGTCGAGAAGGTCTACCACGCACTCGCGCAGGGCCACCCCGACCCGACCTCGGGCACGATCGACGCCCCCATCGGGCGGCACCCGTCGAGCGACTGGAAGTTCGCGGTCACGTCGGAGGGCAAGCCGAGCGTCACCCACTACGAGACGCTCGAGGCCTTCCGTGCCGCCACCCTGCTCGAGGTGCACCTGGAGACCGGGCGCACCCACCAGATCCGGGTGCACATGGCGGCCACACGCCACCCGCTCGTCGGGGACACTATGTACGGCGCCGACCCGGTGCTGGCGACCGAGCTCGGGCTGACGCGCCAGTGGCTCGACGCCGTCCGGCTCGGCTTCGACCACCCCCGCACGGGCGAGTGGGTGTCCTTCGAGGCGCAGTACCCGGAGGACCTGCAGGCAGCGCTGGAGCAGATCCGGAGTGCGTCACTCTGACGCGCCCGGGCGCTTGCGCCGAGTGGTCACGAACTGTCGGCTGAGAGGCCGTCAGACGACGCTTTCTGCGCCCGCGGCGGAGCGCGTGCGGCGTGTCCTGCTCCCTCGGCGGGGCCCCGCGCGCGTCGCGACCCGGTGCCGGTCTGGAGGCGCGCTGCGGCCCCGCGCCGAGCCTCCCGTCCGCCGTGCCCGGGCCGTTGCGCCGAGGGGTCACGAACTGTCGGCTGCGGCGCCGCCAGGCGACGCTTTGTGTGCCCTCGGCGGAGCGCGTGCGGCGTGTCCTGCTCCCTCGGCGGCGCGCCCCGCGCGTGTCGCGACCCGGCGCCGGCCTGGAGGCGCAGTGCGGGTCCGCCACGAGCCTCCCGTCCGCCGTGCCCGGGCCGTTGCGCCGAGGGGTCACGAACTGTCGGCTGCGGCGCCGCCAGGCGACGCTTTCTGCGCCCGCGGGGGAGCGCGTGCGGCGTGTCCTGCTCTCTCGGCGCGGCGCCCCGCGCGTGTCGAGACCGACGCGCCCGGGCGCCTGCGCCGAGGGGTCATGAACTGTCGGCTGGGGCACCATCAGGCGACGCTTTCTGCGCCCTCGGCGGGGCGCCCCGCGGGTGTCGCGACCCGGTGCCGGTCTGGAGGCGCGCTGCGGCCCCGCCCCGGGCCTCCCGTCCGGCACGCCCGGGCGATTGCGCCGAGGGGGCGCGAACTGTCGGCTGGGGCACCATCAGGCGACGCTTTCTGCGCCCGCGGCGGAGTGCGTGCGGCGTGTCTTGCCCCCTCGGCGTGGCGCCCCGCGCGCGTCGCGACCCGATGCCGGCCTGGAGGCGCGGTGCGGCCCCGCCCCGTGCCTCCAGTCCGCCCCGACGCGCGCGGGAATGTGGGCGGCCGCGGTTAGGCTGTTCCCACCCCGCAGCACACCGTACGAACCGGAGGTTCCGTGTCGGATTCCGACTCCTTCGTCCACCTGCACGTGCACAGCGAGTACTCGATGCTCGACGGTGCCGCCAGGCTCTCCGACCTCGTGGCGGAGACCGCCGCGCAGGGGATGCCCGCCGTGGCGGTGACCGACCACGGCAACATGTTCGGCGCCTTCGAGTTCTGGAAGGCCGCCAAGGCCGGTGGCGTCAAACCGATCATCGGGACCGAGGCGTACATCACGCCCCGCACGCACCGCTCGGACAAGACCCGTGTGCGCTGGGGTGACGGCGGGGGCGACGACGTGTCCGGCGCCGGCTCGTACACGCACATGACGATGTTCGCCGAGAACACGACGGGCATGCACAACCTGTTCCGGCTGTCGTCCAAGGCGTCGCTCGAGGGCTACTACTTCAAGCCCCGTATGGACATCGAGCTCCTGCAGGAGTACCACGAGGGCATCATCGCCACGACGGGCTGCCCCTCGGGGGAGATCCAGACGCGCCTGCGCCTCGGCCAGTACGACGAAGCGGTGCAGGCCGCCGCCGACTACCGCGACATCTTCGGCAAGGAGAACTACTTCGCCGAGGTCATGGACCACGGCCTCGAGATCGAACGCCGGATCATGAGCGACCTGATCCGCCTGGCGAAGGACCTCGACATCCCGCTGGTCGGCACGAACGACCTGCACTACACGCACGCCCACGACGCCAAGTCGCACGCGGCACTGCTCTGCGTGCAGTCCGGCTCGACCCTGAACGACCCGAACCGCTTCAAGTTCGACGCCGACGAGTTCTACCTGAAGACCCCGGCGCAGATGCGGCACGTCTTCCGCGACAACCTCGAGGCCTGCGACAACACGCTGCTCATCGCGGAACGCTGCAACGTGGAGTTCGACACCTCGGCCAACTACATGCCGAAGTTCCCGGTGCCCGAGGGCGAGACCGAGCACTCCTGGTTCGAGAAAGAGGTCGCGAAGGGGCTGGACTACCGGTACCCGGACGGCATCTCGAAAGAGGTGCAGGACCGCGCCGACTACGAGGTCGGCATCATCAACCAGATGGGCTTCCCCGGCTACTTCCTGGTGGTCGCGGACTTCATCAACTGGTCCAAGAACAACGGCATCCGCGTCGGTCCGGGGCGTGGCTCCGGTGCCGGCTCGATGGTGGCGTACGCGATGCGCATCACCGACCTCGACCCCATCCGGCACGGCCTGATCTTCGAGCGGTTCCTCAACCCGGACCGCGTCTCGATGCCCGACTTCGACGTCGACTTCGACGACCGGCGCCGCGGTGAGGCGATCAAGTACGTCACCGAGAAGTACGGGTCGGAGCGCGTCGCGCAGATCGTCACGTACGGCACGATCAAGGCGAAGCAGGCGCTCAAGGACTCCTCGCGCGTCCTCGGGTTCCCGTTCGGCATGGGCGAGAAGCTCACCAAGGCCATGCCGCCGCCCGTGATGGGCAAGGACATCCCGCTCACCGGGATCTTCGACAAGGACCACCCGCGCTACAAGGAAGCCGTCGACGTCCGCACCGTGGTCGAGACCGACCCCGAGGCGAAGACCGTCTTCGACACCGCACTCGGGCTCGAGGGGCTGAAGCGCCAGTGGGGCGTGCACGCGGCCGGCGTCATCATGTCGAGCGACCCGCTGATCGACATCATCCCGATCATGAAGCGGGAGCAGGACGGCCAGATCGTCACGCAGTTCGACTACCCGGCAGCGGAGTCGCTCGGCCTGATCAAGATGGACTTCCTGGGGCTCCGCAACCTCACGATCATCAGTGACGCCCTCGACAACATCAAGACGAACCGTGGGACCGAGCTCGACCTCGAGAACATGGGGCTCGAGGACCCCGAGGCGTACGCGCTCCTGCAGCGCGGCGACACCCTCGGTGTGTTCCAGCTCGACGGTGGGCCGATGCGTGGCCTGCTGCGGCTGATGAAGCCCGACAACTTCGAGGACATCTCCGCGCTCATCGCCCTGTACCGCCCGGGGCCCATGGGTGCGAACTCGCACACGAACTACGCGCTCCGCAAGAACGGCGAGCAGCCGATCACGCCGATCCACCCGGAGCTCGAAGAGCCCCTCAAGGACATCATCGGCACGACCTACGGCCTGATCATCTACCAGGAGCAGGTCATGGCCATCGCGCAGAAGGTCGCCGGGTTCTCCCTCGGCCAGGCGGACATCCTCCGCCGCGCGATGGGCAAGAAGAAGAAGTCCGAGCTCGACAAGCAGTACGCGGGCTTCCAGCAGGGCATGAAGGACAACGGGTACTCCGACGCGGCGATCAAGACGCTGTGGGACATCCTGCTGCCCTTCTCCGACTACGCGTTCAACAAGGCGCACTCGGCGGCCTACGGTGTGGTGTCCTTCTGGACCGCGTACCTCAAGGCGCACTACCCGGCCGAGTACATGGCGGCGCTGCTGACGAGCGTCGGCGACGCCCGGGACAAGCTCGCGCTCTACCTGAACGAGTGCCGCCGCATGGGCATCAAGGTGATGCCGCCGGACGTCAACGAGTCGATCGGCTTCTTCGCCGCAGTCGGCGACGACATCCGCTTCGGCATGGGTGCCATCCGCAACGTCGGGTTCAACGTCGTCGACGACATCGTCAAGGCGCGGACCGAGAAGGGCGCCTTCGAGTCGTTCCACGACTTCCTGCGCAAGATCCCGATCTCGTCGGCGAACAAGCGCACGGTCGAGTCGCTCATCAAGGCCGGTGCCTTCGACGAGTTCGGCGACACCCGCCGAGCCCTGGTGGAGATCCACGAGGGCGCGGTCGAGGGCGCGGTGAAGGTCAAGCGCGACGAGGCCCACGGCAACGTCGGGTTCGACTTCGACTCGCTCTTCGCCGAGGCAGCCGAGGACGCCCCGAGCGCCGCGGTGTCCCAGGTGCCGGACCGTCCGGAGTGGTCCAAGCGCGACAAGCTGGCGTTCGAGCGGGACATGCTCGGGCTCTACGTGTCCGACCACCCGCTCGCCGGGCTCGAGATCGAGCTCGCGAAGCACCAGTCGATCACCATCGCCGACCTGCTCACCGCCGACGACTCGATCGAGGGCGAGACGGTCACCGTCGCCGGCCTGCTGACGAGCGTGCAGCACCGGGTGGCGAAGACGAGCGGCAACCCGTACGGCATCGTCGACATCGAGGACTTCGGCGGCCAGATCGGCGTGATGTTCCTGGGCAAGACGTACCAGGAGTTCGGCCCGTCCCTGGTGCCCGACTCGATCGTCGTCCTGCGCGGCCGCGTCAACGTCCGCGACGACGGCAAGGCCCTGCACGCGGTGAGCATGTTCCAGCCGAACGTCGGCGACGCGATGGGCTCCGGCCCGCTCACCCTGTCGCTGCCGGAACGCCAGGCCACGACGACCACGGTGACGGAACTCGCCGCCGTGCTCGGCCGCCACCAGGGTGACACCGAGGTCCGGCTGAAGCTGCTCAAGGACGACGTCGCGCGCACCTTCGAGCTGCCGTTCCCGGTGAACCTGACCCCCGACCTGTTCGGCGAGCTGAAGAGCCTGCTCGGACCCCGCTGCCTGGTGTAGGAGCGTCGACCATGGCCGGTCACCGGATCTTCGGGACGCCCGTCGCGGACGTCTACGGGCACTACCTGGCGAAGGTGGAGCGGAAGGGCCACACGAAGGCGGAGCTCGACACCGTCATCGAGTGGTTGACCGGTTTCGACGACCGGGCGCTCGCGCAGCACCTGGCCGACCGGACCACGTTCGAGGACTTCTTCGCCGGCGCGCACCTCAACCCGAACGCCCCGCTCATCACCGGGGTGATCTGCGGGGTGCGGATCGAGGAGCTCGACGACCCGCTCATGCGGCAGATCCGGTACCTCGACAAACTCGTCGACGAGGTCGCCAAGGGCCGGCCGATGGCGAAGATCCTCCGGACCGCGTGACCGACGGCCAGCCGGCACCACCGGATCCCGGAGTGCTCGCCGCGTTCGGTGCGGGAGCAGCCACACCGGTGCCACTCGTGGGCGGCCGCGGCCGCTCCTGGCGGGCGGGCGACATCGTCCTCCGGCCCCACGACGGTGCGCTCGTGACGGACTGGCGCGCTGCGGTGCTGGCGGAGCTGGGCCACACGTCGGCGTTCCGGACGCCGAGACCGGTGCCCACTCGCGCCGGTGCCTGGCGGTGCGGGGAGTGGGAGGCGTGGGAGTTCGTCGCCGGGGTCGCTGACGAGACCCGTGTCGACCACGTCATCCGAGCGGGTCGGGCCTTCCACCGCGCGGTCGCCGACGTCGGGTGCCCCGCGTTCCTCCGGACGGCCGACCCCGAGACCGACGACCCGTGGCGTCGCGCGGACCGCATGGCCTGGGGCGAGGCACCACTGCCGACCGACCCGACCCTCGACCGCCTGGCCGCGGCGTTCCGTCCCGTCCACGCGCCGGCGCAGTTGATCCACGGGGACCTGCTCGGCAACGTCCTGTTCGCGGAGGGACTCGCGCCCGCGATCATCGACTGGCCACCGTACTGGCGTCCGGCCGGCACGGGAGCCGCGATCGCCGCGGTCGACGCGGTCTGCTGGCACGGCGTGCCCGTCGACCGCCTCGACGATCTTGGCGAGGGCGAACACGAGTGGCGGCAGTTGCTCCTGCGCGCCCTCGTGTTCCGGATCGCCACGCTGCACCTGCTCGGTGCGTTCGACGTGGCCGGCATCGCGCGACACCGCGCGGTCGTCGACGCACTCGCGTGACGGACGGGAGGCCCGTGGCGGCGCCGCCACGGGCCTCCCGTCCGCTCGTCGGTCGTCGCTCAGGCGCCGCGGCCGGCGATCGCGCGGAGGCGGGCGACGATGCGCGGGTTGCGCGCACCGAACGTGAGCGCGGCGAGGCGTCGGACCGACACCGTCGCGCGGTGCACCAGGAGGCCGGTCGCTTCGGCGATGTCCGAAACCGCATGCCAGCGAGCACGCAGGGACGCCGGGTCGATCTCGTTCGCGGCGGCTGTGCGGACGAGCCGGACGAGGTCGTCCCCGTCGCGCCAGCTCGTGCTCTGGTTCTCGAAGCGGCGCAGGATGCGGTCGATCGCCGACGCACGGTGGTTCGCGACCGCGTGTGACCACCGGACGTCCTGCGACACGGGGTCGACGAGGATCCAGCGGGGAGCGTTGGCGTTGAGCGCGGAGAGCTGCGCGAACGTGGTCAGGGCGCCGAGCGCGACCGCGACGTCGAAGATCTGCCGTGGCCGGCCCCCGACGGCGATCGCAGCGCCCGGGAACGCCTCACGGGCGTCCCGGATCTGCGACTTCGCGACGATGACCGTGACGACGACGTCATCCGGCGCTGCAGCGAGGGTGCTGCGGGTCCGGGCGATGACCTCGTCGGTCAGGTCGGCCGGGAGGTGCAGCGCCACGCGGACGACGTCGTCGTCGGGCAGGAACGCATCGGCGAACACGTCGACGGCGTCACGGTACCGGGCGAGGAAGAGCGCGATCGCGCCGCCGTAGAAGGGGTAGCGCTCGAGCAGGATCCGCTCGTGCTCGAGCCGGAGCGAGGGACCGCGATCCCCGCTGAAGCTCGTCGAGCCCGTGTGCAGGACCAACGCGCGGTTCGCCAACACCGAGGTGAAGCCGTGCTCGTTGATCCGCAGGCAGAAGTCGTTCTCCTCGCCGTAGCCGGGGGAGAAGACGTCGTCGAACAACCCGAAGCGGTCGACCATCTCGCGCCGGATGAGGAAGCAGAAGCCCATCGCCACCGGGGAGACCGTGTGCCGCGGGAGCAGGTACTTCGTCCGGCCGTGCAGCTCGCGGGTGCGGCGCGGTGCGAGGCTCGCGCGCGGGTTCCGCCGCGCGTAGGGGAAGGACGCGATGGTGGCGTTGTCGCTCCTCGCGCACACGACGCCGATCGAGTCGTCCGAGGCCAGGACCGCGGTCATCTCGTCCAGGAACCCCGGCATCGGGACGGTGTCGCTGTTGAGGAGCAGGACGTCGTTGCCCGTGCGGTCGAGCTCGAGGACCGCCCGGTTGCAGTTGCCGACGAAGCCGAGGTTGCGGCTGTTGCGGGTGTACTCGAACCCCTTGTGGTCACCGACGAGCTCGAGCACCCGGGCCTCGATCGCGTCGACGCGGGGGCCCATGTCGTTCGCCAGGAGCACGCGGTCGACGGCGAAGTCCACCGTCTCGAGCAGTGCCTCGATGCAGCGCTCGAGACCGGGGAGATCGTCGTAGATCGGGACCACGATCGTGACCGGACGACGGTCGCGCGTCATCGCCGAGCCAGCTTCCGGACGACGACGCCCGGCCGGGCGAGGAGTCGACCGACGGCCCCGGAGCGGGATCGCGCGCGGCTCGCGAGGAGTCCGACGGCGGCTCTGGCGCTCGTCGCACCGAGCGAGGCGTACGCGCCGGGCAGCTCGAACCAGTAGCGCGCCGCCTGGGGGAGCCGGTAGCCCTCGGTGCCGACCAGCGCGACCAACCGTGCGATGGCCGCCGCGTTGTCGTGGCCCGCACCCGTGACGGTGGCGAGGCGTTCCGGTGCAGCCGCACCGTGCCTCCTGGCCGTGTCCGGGTCGGCCGCGTACGCAGCGAGGGCGTCAGCGAGGGCGTTCGTGTCGTCGGCATCGACCAACGCGCCGGTCACACCGGGCTCCACGAGTTCCGCGCTGCCGCCCTGGCGCGTGGCGACGACGGCCCTGCCGAGCGCCATGTACTCGGCGGTGGTGCGACCGAAGGCCTCGATGGTGGACGGTGTGACGCAGACGTCGGCCGCGTGGATGAAGGGCGCGGGCGTGTGCTGCTCGCCGGCGAAGACGACGTGCTCGGCGACGCCGAGCGCGCGGGCGCGGTCGGTGAGCCGCTGGTCCTCACCCGGGTGCTTCCAGCTCCCGACGAAACAGACGCTCGCGGTCACGCCTCGTCGGCGCAGCGCGCCGAGCGCGTCGACGACGCGGTGTTGCCCCTTGGACTCCTCGACGCGGCCGAGGACCGTGATCCGGAGGCCGGGTTCTGCCTGCGGGAAGGGGGTGACGGCAGGCGTGTCGTCCTTCGTCGCCAGGAGTCGGCTCGTGTCGACCGTCGGGTAGGCGACGGAGAGCTTGTCGGCGGGGATGTACTGGGCGAGGTGGTCGCGCATCGCCTCGGAGTTGGTGACGACGGCCCCGGACAGCAGGCCGATGTCGCCGAGGACGCCCGCACGGCCCGTCTGGAACTGCAGACCGTGGTCGAGGTCGCCGTACTCACGGACGAACCACGCCTGCGGGATCCCGAGGACCGCGGCGGCGAACGACGCCCACGGGGCGACGAGTGTGTTGGTGACGACGAGGTCCGGGCGCTCGCGCTCGTACTTCCGGATGATCGCGTTCACGGCGGCGTAGTCGACGGTCGCGAAGGCGGCGCGTTCCGCAGCCGGCGCGGGCTGCGGACTCGGCAGGGCCCAGCCGCGGAACCGCAACGCGTCGTACGACCAGCCACGCTCGTCGAGGGCATCGATGAACTTGCCGCGCGGGGCCTTGGTGATGAAGGTCGGCGTCATGGCCGGGTCCTGCGCCTGCCAGTCCTCCACGAAGCGGATGAGTGAC
>Ga0308161_1005385_pt1 | contig 11243 bp, 10 predicted proteins | sample PhyFR2_FD_201034 | JGI IMG/M metagenome (GOLD analysis project Ga0308161, IMG submission 201034) | Phyllosphere microbial communities from UC Gill Tract Community Farm, Albany, California, United States - DLSLF.R2 | ecosystem: Host-associated > Plants > Phyllosphere > Unclassified | place: USA...
AGGTATACCATAAGGATAAAGGGGAGAAATAATATGATCAAAAGGGCGATTCTTGCGCCGGTGTTGCTGCTGCTGGGCGTGTATCTGTTTTTGAATCCGGGAGGTTCTGGCGGAGCGGGCGAGATTTTTGCGACATTCTGGCCGACGCTGTTCGTTATACCGCTTGGTCTGTTGTTTCAGTGGATGTATTTTTCACTGGTTGGGCCCAAAGGAGTCGGGCTGTTGGTGCCGGGAGGTATACTGCTGACAGCCGGAGCGGTGAGCCAACTGGCACAGATGTTTGGTATCTGGAGTTATATGTGGCCGGGCTTTATTCTGGCAGTAGCTGTAGGGCTGTTCCAACTATACTGGTTCGGTTCGCGTAACAAATGGCTGCTGATTCCAATCAATATTCTGACTGTACTGTCGCTGCTATTTTTCGCCGTATTCTCGATTGATTCATTGTTGTCACGACTTATATTTGTTCAGCCGTTGGTTGCTATTGCACTCGTACTGGGCGGCGCCTGGATGCTGCTTGAACGCAAAAAAGAATGGTAATGCATCCGACGACAGCAGCTCCGCCATATTACACTCGCAGATCGTAGAATGGCGGAGCTGCTGTCAGCACAATGTACATATCAGCATCTCGATCAGACATTTCCTATAATGTACAAGCCATACTGAAAAGCTGCCCAATCGGCAGCTTTTTTGACGTTTACCCATTCGGCAGCATATTCACGAAAACAGAGTCGGTAATTTTGGGTAATGGTATTCAGTGAATGCAAAAGCATACATATAATCAATATACATATACGTGGAAGGTACATGTACCCGCTATCGTCAATGGAAAAGGAGGCATCACCCCGCCTATGGAAACACTCAATGTCATTATCGTAATTTTACTTATTCTGCTCACATCCTTTTTTGTCGCATCGGAATATTCAATTATTCGGGTGCGGATCTCGCGGATTAATCAGCTGGCAGAAGAAGGCAACAAAAATGCCAAAGCCGTACAGTATATTATTTCCAAGCTGGACGAATTCCTGTCTGCCTGTCAGCTGGGCACTACGCTCACATCGCTGGCACTCGGCTGGCTCGGGGAGTCGACGATCGAGGAACTGCTGCATCCGCTGTTCGTCTGGCTGCAGATCCCGGCATCCCTCACGTCGGTACTATCTTTCCTGATCGCATTCCTGCTGATGACGTATTTTGAAGTCGTTATTGGGGAGCTCGTGCCCAAATCATTTGCGATTCAGGTGGCTGAACCGATGGCACTGTTTTTTGCCCGTCCGATGATTATTTTCTACAAAATCACTTTTCCGTTTAACTGGGTGCTCAGCCGTTCGGCTCGCCTGATCACTGGACTGTTCGGAGTAAAGCCGCTGTCCGAACAGGAGGTAGCACAGAGCGAAGCAGAGCTGCGATTTGCCCTCTCGGAAGGATACAAAAGCGGCAGCATTACGCCAACCGAATATCGTTATCTGAACAATGTATTTGATTTTGATGAACTGGTCGGCAGTGAAATTATGGTACCGCGTACAGAGATTATCTATATTGCACAGGATGCTTCTCTGACCCAATTTTACGATATTATCCGCGAAGAGCCGTACAGCCTGATTCCGGTAGCGCTTGGCGGAGACAAAGACCGGATTATTGGTCTGCTCAATGTGAAGGAAGTACTGCGTGATGCAGTGAACCGGCCACATGCGCCAACCGATCCGATAGCTCCTTTTATTCGTCCTGTGCTGCAGCTGATCGAGACGGTCCCGGCACGTGAACTGCTTGGACAGATGCAAAAGGAAAATATCCATATGGCTGTTCTGCTGGATGAGTATGGCGGTACAGCAGGTATGGTTACACTGGAAGATATCCTGGAAGAAATCGTCGGCGATATTCCTTCCAAATCGGATATTGAGCCGCTGTCCACGCCAGCGATCAGCAAGCTGGGCGATAAGCATTACAAACTGCAGCCACAAGCTTTGATTCATGAAGTCAACCGCCGTCTCGGTACGGATATTGAAGCGGGCGAAGCCTATACCATCGGTGGCTGGATTCTGTCACGCAAATTCAATATTCGCGAAGGTCAATCGGTCGTGGAAGAACATTATGAATTTACAGTCACACGGATGGATCAGCACCATATCCGCGAGATTGAAGTACAGCCCTATGAACCTGAGGAAACAGAGGAAGAGAATGACTAAACACTAGAGACGTCCTCGATAAATACAAGCAGCTTCTATCGTACAAATCACTATCTTGGAAGCAGACGTAATATAAACAGCTGTGTGACAGGAAGCAAGCCCAATAAACAGCCGTGAAATTACCACAAAAAGAAACTGGTGACGTAGGCATAGGCATAAGGGACAAGTATAAAATTGGCCTGCCTCTTCACTGGAATCACCGGGAAATGATATAATATAATGAATGCCAGCCTTTACGGATCAATAATCATACATGACCGGATGCGGCTGATATTCCAACTCTGGATAACGGGGGAATACAAGATGGCCAAGAAAAATAAAGCTCCGGCAAGACCGGCAGCAGCACAGGATAAACCGGCTACACTCAAAGATCTGTTGAGTGCAGATGTACTCGATAAGCTCAAAGCCCAGGCCAACGAGATGCGCGAAGAAGAACAGCAGCGCCAGGAGCAGGAGCGTCAAAAGGCGGAAGAAGCCCGCAAAGCCGAGCAGAAGCGCAAAGATAATGATTTTGAGTATCTGCTGGAGAACAGCAAGCAGGATTGGAAAAAATACAAATAAGCTGTTTATAACGCTGCATAACAAGCCATTCGAGGCATCGAGAAACCGTATTCGATGTCAACGAATGGCTTTTTTAATAATCCTAATGATAATGATTATCAAAAAAAAGGTTGATCAATGATAAATAAGTAGCTACAATGATACTTTGTAATCTATTGATAATGAATATCATTATCGAATGTAAAAAATTCCATATTACATAACAGGTCAGGCATCAGGAGGGAGGATTACCTTAAAAAGGAGCATACAGACACGTATATCGCCTTTTTACAGGACTATATCTGCATATGAAATTAAGAACACTTCTTATACTATTTGCTCTTCTGGCGATCAGCTCTTTGTTCGTAGGGGTTAAGGATCTTCGTCCATGGGAAATGTTCAGCTGGACAGCCGAACAGCAGCAGGTATTCTGGATCAGCCGGATCCCGAGACTGATCAGTATTATTATCGCCGGTGCCTGCATGAGTATAGCCGGACTGATCATGCAGCAGCTCAGCCGCAACAAATTTGTCTCTCCGACGACAGCAGGAACGATTGAATGGACACGACTCGGGATCCTGGTCTCGATGATGCTATTCGCAGCGGCAGCACCACTGGTCAAGATGAGTATTGCTTTTGTATTTGCTCTGGGTGGTACTTTCTTGTTTATGCAAGTACTGAATCGGATCAAGTTCAAAGATACGGTGTTTATCCCGCTTGTAGGGCTAATGCTTGGTAATGTGGTCAGCTCGATAGCGACTTATTTTGCCTATCGGTACGATCTGGTACAGAATATTTCTTCCTGGCTGCAGGGTAATTTCTCGTTGGTATTGCAGGGGCGATACGAGCTGCTGTATATCAGCGTGCCTCTCGTCATTATCGCGTACATCTATGCCAATCGGTTTACGCTGGCAGGTATGGGAGAGGATTTTGCCACCAATCTGGGACTGAATTATAAAAGGGTAGTCACACTCGGGCTGATCATCGTCTCACTGATCTCGGCATCGGTTGTATTGACGGTCGGCTCGATACCTTATCTTGGATTGATCATCCCGAATATCGTCAGTATTTATCGCGGCGATCATCTCAAGAAAAGTCTTATGCATACCGCATTGCTTGGAGCGAGCTTTGTACTGCTGTGCGATGTGCTGGGACGAATTATTATTTACCCTTATGAGATTCCGATCGGGGTGATGGTGGGTGTCATTGGCAGCGGCATTTTCCTCTATCTGTTGTTAAGGAGAGATGCATATGCGGCTTCAAGCTAAAATCTGGTGGATGACCGGAGCCTCGCTTGTATTAATCGCCCTGTTTTTGCTGGTCAAGCTGAATCCCGTCAATCTGGATTATGTACTTCCCCGGCGGGGAGCCAAGATTACGGCGATTGTACTGACCGGTACAACGATTGCATTTGCCTCGGTTATTTTTCAGACGATTACGAATAACCGGATTCTGACGCCGAGTGTGATGGGACTGGATTCGCTGTATGTGTTTATCCAGTCGGTGATTGCTTTTGTGTTTGGAACATCGAGTCTGTTTATGCAAAATGCGAATGTGAACTTCCTGCTCTGTGTGATCGGGATGATCGCCTTTTCCGGAGTGCTGTACCGGCTGATGTTCCGGCGGGAGAATCAGAATATTTATTTTCTGCTGCTGATCGGTATGATCCTGGGCAGTTTCTTCTCCAGTCTCTCGACCTTTATGCAGGTGCTGATTGATCCGAATGAATTCCTGATTTTGCAGAACAAGCTGTTCGCCAGCTTCAACAAGGTCAATACGGATCTGCTCTGGCTCGCCCTGATTGGTACGGTAGCGGTCTTCGTATATGTGTATCCGTATATCAAGTACTTTAATGTACTGGCACTGGGCAAGGATCATGCGGTCAATCTGGGCATTGATTATGACCGTGTCGTCAAACGATTACTGCTGGCAGTAGCGGTACTGGTGTCGATCTCGACAGCATTGGTCGGACCGATTCTGTTCCTGGGGCTGCTTGTGGTTAATCTGGCGCGGGAGTTCCTGCCGACCTATCGGCACAGTTATCTGATTGCAGGCACTGTACTCATTGCCATTATCACGCTGGTAGGTGGGCAGTTCATTGTGGAGCGGATATTTGCTTTCTCGACACCGCTCAGTGTGATCGTGAATTTCTTTGGCGGCAGTTACTTCCTGTATTTGCTGCTTCGGGGCAATATCGCGAGATAGACGGCTGCAGGACAGAAGATCACATCACGAATCTGCGCAGAACAGGAAAACCTGATCGACGTGGTCATGAAAGGAAGAGAAATCATGCTGGAAGTCAAAAACCTGTCCAAAACCTATAACGGCAAAAAAGTGGTCGACGATGTCTCCCTGACCATTCACAAAGGGCAGATCACTTCATTTATCGGTCCGAACGGTGCAGGCAAAAGTACCCTGCTCTCCATGATCAGCCGCCTGATTACGAGAGATCAGGGTGAGGTATGGCTGGAAGGCCGTGAAATTAGCAACTGTGACAGCAGAGAGCTGGCGCGTACGCTGGCAATTCTCAAACAGGCCAACCATATCGAACTGCGACTGACGATTCGCGAACTGGTTGCTTTTGGCCGGTTTCCCTATTCACAGGGCCGGCTGAAAAAGGAAGATGAGCATCATGTGGATGAAGCGATTGCCTATATGGGACTCACCGAGATGCAGCACAAGTATCTCGACGAACTGAGCGGCGGGCAGAAGCAGCGTGCCTATATTGCGATGGTGCTCGCCCAGGATACGGAGTATATTCTGCTCGATGAGCCACTTAATAATCTGGATATGAAACATTCGGTCCAGATTATGCAGACGCTGCGCCGGATGGTACAGGAACTGGGCAAGACGATTGTGCTGGTCATTCACGATATTAACTTTGCCTCCTGTTACTCGGATCGGATCGTTGCACTCAAGAATGGCCAGATTGTACAGCAAGGCAGTGTGGAGGAGATTATCGATACCGATGTACTGCGCGGCATCTATGATCTGGAGATTGGTATCCAGGAGATTGAAGGGCAGCGCATTTGTACATTTTACGCCTGATATCTGCATGGAAAACACTAGGAAAACTACTGCGATACAGCAGGTAACGATGCAGAATTCGCAACTGTCTACACAAACAATAGAAGAATCTGCTATCTGCAGGCCGCTATACGGCTCAGAAGAAACTGCAAATGGCAGTGCCCAATTTGAATAAAGTATCTATGCAAGAACCAATATACGTACTAAAGGGGAGTTTATAATGAAAAAATGGACACTAAGTCTGACACTTATTCTGGCAATTCTGGTACTAGCCGCTTGTGGAAAAGAAGCCGGATCGACGACCGGGGCAGCTGCAGGAAGCGATACTGCACAGGCAGCTACTGTCAAAGTCGCTCAAAAAACAGGAGATGTCGAAGTACCGAAAAATCCGCAGCGTGTTGTTGTATTTGATATGGGTATCCTGGATACTATGGACCAGTTAGGGGTCAAGCCTGTTGCTTTACCGCAAGATGGTCTTCCTCCATATCTGAAAAAATATGCAGATAGTGAGTATATTAATGCAGGCGGATTGAAAGAGCCAGACTTTGAGAAAGTCAGTGAAGCGGCACCTGATCTGATCATTATTTCCGGTCGTCAGGCCGATTCCTATGAAGAGTTCAGCAAGATTGCACCGACAATCAACTTGAGCGTTGATACCAACAACTACATGAAGTCCTTTACCCAAAACATGAATACAATAGGTGAAATCTTCGGCAAGCAGGATGAGATCAACAAATCGCTGACTGCTATTAATGATGAAGTCACAGCTACACAGGAAAAAGTGAAAAAAGCGAACCATAATGCGCTGATTGTACTCGCCAACGAAGGAAGCCTGAGTGCATATGGAGCTGGTTCACGCTTTGGACTCATTCACGATGTACTGGGCTTCAAAGCGGTTGATCCCAATATCGAAGTATCTACACACGGACAAAGTGTATCTCCGGAGTATGTAGCAGAGAAGAATCCGGACTACCTGTTTGTGGTAGACCGTGGCAGTGCGATTGGTGAAGAGTCTTCTGCCAAAGCAACAGTAGAGAATGCACTGGTCAAAAACACGAATGCTTACAAAAACGGACACATTGTCTATTTGAACCCATACTACTGGTACCTGTCTGGTGGCGGTCTGCAATCCGTATCCGAAATGATCAAAGAAGTGGGCGATTCGGTACAAGGTTAAGAATGTACGTTTTATAGAGTTCATATAAATTGCACTCCATGAAAACAGGAAAACAAGCAAAAATATGCCAACAGTCCTGTAAAGCTGGTTATACGGATCTATTTCCAATTCATATTCTAGTCTAAAGGAAGCTACGAGTCATATCGTAGCTTTCTTTTTGTTATATAAAGTGACATGAAAGGGTGATTAGAATGTTGGATATCCGCTAAAATTCGATTTTTATAGCTGAAAATTAATTTTATTGATCAGACCAATTAACTATTTTAATAACTACATTACATAAAAAGAGAACTATACTCTAGAAATTAATCATTATTTCATTATAATGATTATAACAACAGGTGCTGCTCACAAAACTTTCAAGGAAAGAAGGTGGATGATGGTGTCTGAAAATACACAGGTCATTACAGGTCAACAAACCACAGCCGTCCGCAAAAAATGGCTACGTTCCACCGATATCGCCGGTTGGTGCTTTGTCCTGCCGCTGCTCGTCGGAGTACTGGGTTTCTCCCTGTATCCCATGGTCTCTGCACTGCTGACAAGCTTCCGCGGTAATGGCGCTGCCTCTGCGCAGTGGGTAGGATTGACCAACTATTCCAGAGTGCTGCAGGACGATCTGTTCTGGGGTGCTCTCTACAACACAATCTATATTGGCGGGCTGTCGGCCATCCTTGGTATTGTGTTCTCCTTTATTCTGGCGAGCCTGGTGCATCATCTGCCCTGGCAGCGTACACGCAATTTGTTCAAAGCGATTTTCTTTCTTCCCAATGTAGTTTCTGCCGTAGCGACAAGTCTTCTGTTCAGTCTGTTGTTTCATCCGGGCAAAGAAGGTCTGATCAACTATGCGCTGAACTGGTTCGGTATCGATCCGGTTGGCTGGTTTACCGATCCTTCGATTGCACGTCTGAGTGTGGTCTTCATGATTCTGTGGAGTGCACTGGGATACAACACGATCATATTCCTGGCTGCGCTGCAAAGTGTACCGCGTGAACAGTACGAAGCTGCGGATATCGATGGAGCGAGTGCACTGGGCAAGTGGCGGTATATTACGATTCCGTCGCTGCGTCCGATCTTCCTGTTCATGATCGTAATGGGTGTGATTAACGGAATGAAGCAGTTCACCAACGTATGGCTGATCGGCGGCAGTGCCGGTAATCCATCCGGTGCGTTGATGACTTCGGTGCTGTACATTTACCGCAATGCCTTTTTATCTTCCCAGCTGGGAATTGCAACGGCAGCGTCGTATCTGCTGTTTGTATTCATTCTGCTGCTGACACTGGTTATCCTCAAGGTAAACGCCAGAAACCAATTGAACTAGGAGGCTGACGACATGGATAAAACTGCACCATCCCTCCCTAAAGCTCCGATAAAGCTGGGACATCAAACCAGTCGCAAGTTCACCAGCTTTGCGATCATGTTCATTCTCTGCGCCGCCTCTGTGACGATGGTATTACCGTTTATCTGGATGGTTATGACCAGCTTTGACTGGGGAGCACGGCTCAATATTCCGTTTCCGCCAAGCTTCTGGCCGGAAGATCCGTCACTGCGGACATACCGTGCAGCACTGACCAATGTCGATCTGATCCGCTATATTCTCAATTCATTTGTTGTCGCGATCGGTGTGATTGTAATCAGTCTGTTCTCTGCACTGCTGTCAGGTTATGCACTGTCCAAGATCCGTTTCAAAGGAGCGGGCATGGTGCTGGTATTGGCGCTTAGTACGATGATGATTCCTTTTGAAATGACGATGATTCCGCAGTACATGCTGTTTAACCAGATCCATCTCCTGGATACATATTGGGTTTTCTTTTTGCCGGCACTGAATTATGCGTTTGGGACCTTCTTGTGCAAGCAGTTTATTGATGGACTGCCGGGTGAGCTGCGCGAAGCGGCATTGATCGACGGAGCGAGTGAATATGGCATCTTCCCTCGCATTTATCTGCCGCTCTGCATGCCGATTTTTGCCACGATGGTCATTCTGCAGTTCCTGGGTGTCTGGAATGAATTGATTTGGCCGCTGCTGGCGCTAAATAATCCGGACAAATACACGATTCAGCTCGGTCTGGCCATGTTCAATTACAATAACGGTTCCCGTCAGATGCCATCGATTATTATGGCTGCAACCTGTATCAGTCTGATTCCGGTACTGGTGCTGTATATGTTCCTGCAAAAATATATTGTAGAGAGTATCGCAACAACAGGTCTGAAGCAGTAACCAAATCCGACAAAGGTGGTAATCCGATGAGACGAAATTGGCAAACGGTATGTATTGTGCTGCTGGTGATGATTCTGACAGCGTGTAGTTCCTCGGCAGAAGGCGAAGCGGGTTCGCAGACGTACAGTACGGAAAATGTAAAAAAAGTGTCCGATGTATCCGGCACGGTACGTCTTTCCCTGGCGGGCTGGCAGCTGGAGAATGGTATCGATCCGGTGACCGGACAGGAGACGACCGGATTTAACCAGTATATTGACGATACATTCAAGAAGATGTATCCGAATATCAAACTGGAGATCACCCAGGTGCCGTGGGAGAATGCTCAGGCCAAGCAGCGTGCTCAGCTGATGTCCGGTGATGTGGACGTTATTTATACCGGGGGTGCTTTTGCTGCCCAGTATTATAATGAAGGATTGCTGCGCGATCTGGATGATCTGATCGAGAAGGACAAGACTTTTGATCCAGGTATCTATCTGGAAGGAATCTGGAACAGTTCTTACAGCACACGTTCGCCAGATGGAGAGCATCAGTACGGAATCCCGGCTATTCTCGGCAAACGCGTCACCATCTATGACAAGCAGATCTTCGCCGATTGGGGCGTAGAGCCACTGTCCGAAGTCCCAACCCCGGAAGAAATTCTGGAAAAAGCCAAAAAAATGACTGGTACCGATCCCAAAACCGGTGAGCAGACGTACGGTCTGTGGTTCTCCGGTAACTCGATTAACCAGTCCACCTTTGTCGCACTGAGCTACTATTTTGGTGAAAAAGGTGGCGAAGGCACACTCGACAAACCCGGCGATATCAAATGGTCGCTGAATACACCGGGTATGGTCAAAGCGCTGGAATGGATGGGCGAAGCAGCCAAACTGGCACCACCGGCATTTGTAAATGGTAGTGGCGAAGAAAACTTTGGTCTTGAAAAAAACAATGTCGCCATGGTACTGGATAACAGCGGGACTACGATCATGAGTGAATTCCGTGCCAATGGAGATAAGGAACTGCTGGATCGTTATGTACCGGTCATGAATATTGGTAAAGACGGTACCGGATGGGTAGCGGTAGATCCATTTATTATGGCCAAAAAAGCCCAGAATCCGGAAGCTTCGTGGGAAGTGATGAAGTTCCTGGCGAGCTATGACACCCAGAAGTGGGCGTATCTGAACTTTGACTATACGCCGACACTGAAAAAGGCAGACTTTATCGAAGAAAATAACGGCTACGTCAAAAATGCCATGAAGATGGCGGACATTACCAAGCCAACACTCATGGACGAAGCCAATCCATTCTACAACAGCGAAATTGTACCCGCTGTCAACGGTTATCTGAGCGAGTCGGCCAATGGCAAGTCACCGGATGCCAAGGCATTGCTGGAACGACTGCAGTCGCGGGCAGAAGACTGGTCGGCTAATCAGAAGTGATGCAAGCGGAAGATAACGGTTTGTTAAGAGGCATATTCCACAGTAAATGATGGAATGGGATTACTGTATCTCTATAGTAGATTTTGAATAAGCGCTTTGGATTGTGCATGTATCTATGGATTTCTGTTGTGAGATCATGCATTCCAGAAAGGAATAAGGGCACGTCCTCGGGTGGAGCCCGGGAATCTATGGATAAGAAGAAGCTGTAGATTCCCGGGCTCCAAAGTCGTCCTTTGCCCTTATTTCCTTTCTTCCATTACGAGGGAGGATATACTATAGATCCTTTTGGAAGGAGAACAGTACAGCTTGAGTAATCTGATTTGCTATATGAGGTTTGTTAAGGGATAGCTGCTATCGCAGTCTATCCCTTCTTTTCGGTGGCTTATTTATAGAGAACAACTTATTGATTATACGGCTTTCTGGGTAAGTACATATTTGATTTGGGATGAAGGGATTGGTCTGTATAGTGTTTTAGCGATACTGCATGCTCTATCGCTGCATATATAAAATAAATTTAAAGATTTTATAGTTAATGCTCTACTCCCTCAGTAGACTTGTTCCGTAAGCCCGTAAGCCCGTAAGCCCGTAAGCCCGTAAGCCCGTAAGCCCGTAAGCCCGTAAGCCCGTAAGCCCGTAAGCCCGTAAGCCCGTAAGCCCGTAAGCCCGTAAGCCCGTAAGCCCGTAAG
>Ga0308161_1005386_pt1 | contig 11243 bp, 9 predicted proteins | sample PhyFR2_FD_201034 | JGI IMG/M metagenome (GOLD analysis project Ga0308161, IMG submission 201034) | Phyllosphere microbial communities from UC Gill Tract Community Farm, Albany, California, United States - DLSLF.R2 | ecosystem: Host-associated > Plants > Phyllosphere > Unclassified | place: USA...
GTTCTCGATTGTTCGCATATAAATTATTGAGCAGGCTAACTCACATTTCTTATTGAGCAGGCTAACTGACATATCAAACAAGTTCAGTTGCCCAATAGAGCATGGTGACTGTTACAAAAAAACGATCAGTAAAGTCGGTCGCATCAATCCTATTCGAGAAATTTATCGTTTGAACTAATGTGAGGGACAATACGCTAGCTCTAAGGCTAATCGAATCGGTTAGTTATAAAATTATCCTAGACGTTTAGCGATCAACTCAAGCCTGCTGATACCCATTCGGTATTGCTCAATTATGCGGCTTGATAACGGTGTAAAAGCGGTTGATGCGAGAAACACCTGCTCATAACATTTTGCGCTTTAACTTGGCACAACAGATTAATGAAGACGACACTGATCGGCAATGTTAGCAAGTGCTTGGACACGCTCATCCTCAAGCATGATTAACAATATTTTCGAGATCACATTTGCAGGTCGCGTTATCTTAAGTTTAAAAGCCTTATCTGCGAGGAACTTGAAAAGCGATGCCGCGGCACCAGCCTTTATAGTCCAGTCTGAGCCCCTAACCGGTTTTTGTTTGGCACCGCGATGTAATAGCGAAGGATAAATTGCAACCGATGATAGCCAAAAAGCAGGAAAACATTCTATCATTAACTATAAAACCCGGTATCCACCGCGGTGAACAATAGCCAAAACCCCAAAATTCATCCATATATTGTGTTATGACCTTAAAACGAACACGCGAAGATGGAACCTATGAATACTACGTCGGCGAACGCTGAAATCGTACAAGAAAAAAAGACAAAAAACCACGTGCTTTGTTATTTCTACATTGTAACCGTTTTTATCATCGTGTGTTACACTGTGATATGGTTTTACCTTGCATCGAAAATTGAAAACAACGTGTCAACAGCTCTGCTTGGAAAACAAAGCGAAGCACTGCAATTGCGCTGTGGAAATATCCACAAAATAGGTTACCCGTTGCGCATTGGTGTTGGCTGCGATGGCATGCACCTTGACGTCCCAGGGCAAGCGATAGAACTAAGGAGCGAGGCTTTCAGCACCAGCGCGCCAATTTATGCACCCCACTGGCTGAGATTTGATGTGGAATCACCGCTTTCTATCGAAACACCTTTAGCAAGCTTGCAAGGCAATTGGTCATCAATGACAATCGAAGCCGATGTCAACCAACCCAGTAAAATACGTATGATTATAAATGATCCCGCCGCGCATATTAAAAATAAGGCAATCGGAATAGCAAGCGACGTTTCTGCAAAATTTATACGTATAGATCGCTACGATCTTGGCAATGACGCTAAACTTCATCTCGCATTCAAAGATCTCGTTTTGCCTTTTTTGGTACCTGGCGAGCAAACAAAATTTCCCCATCTTGATGGCAATTTCGACTGGACGATGCAAAATTTAAAGCAGCACATTTGGATTGAGGGGGATTTAAATCCGCAAACGGTTATTCATGATCTACTCGGTGTAAAAGGGTCGGTGGATCACGCTAAGCTAACATTTGCAAGCGGCGGTAGTTTTGGTGTTTCCGGCCCATTTGCAATTAATGAAAAGGGTTACATTGACGGGAAATTTACCATCGCTCTTGAAGATCGATCGGCACTGCTCAATACGACGAGGCTGCTTTTCCCTTCGCAGGCGAATAATTTGCAGTCGATATTTTTCATCATCGGTTCAATGCCGAAAAACGAAGAAGGTAATCCGACATTATCTCTTTCAATTGACAAGGGTGAAGTGCGGTTGGGGTTTATTCGTCTTGGCAACATAAACCCATTTTAACAATCGTTAGCATTAAGCTTCAGTCAACACACCTTCAACTGTTGTCAATTGGTGGAAGAAATCTTCGAGCTTATTACGGGCTTCATCATTCGGCGCGCCATTCATCGCTTCACGCGCTGCTTCAATGCGATGTTTCAAGTTATCGCGGAAAAACTCATCAACAGATACAGCCGATTCGGCTAAAAGTGAGCAGGATGTTGGTGTGATATCAGCAAAGCCACCATAAACAACAAAGCGCTTGGCTCCCTCGTCAGTCGTCAGTTTTACCACACCAGGCGCAATCGAGACGATCATCGGCGAATGGTCCGCCATCACCGTAAAATAACCTTCACTTCCTGGCAGAACAACAGAAGGCGTTTGTTGCGATACTAATAATCGCTCTGGTGAAACCAATTCAAAAAGAAAAGTTCCGGCCATATTGTTACCTTCTTGGTTATCGTTTCCATATCGCCATGCCGCCGGTGCGGCATGAACAACTATACTAAGCGGCTTCTGCTGCCAAACGTTGGGCCTTTTCGATCGCTTCGTCTATCGAGCCAACCATATAGAAAGCCGCTTCTGGCAGATGGTCATAATCACCAGCACAAAGACCTTTGAATCCCTTGATCGTATCTTCGAGAGAAACCAGTTTACCGGGGGCACCAGTGAAAACCTCAGCCACATGAAACGGTTGTGACAGGAAGCGCTCAATCTTTCTCGCACGAGCAACCGTCAGCTTATCTTCCTCTGACAGCTCATCCATACCGAGAATGGCAATAATGTCTTGTAGAGATTTGTACCGTTGTAAAATGGTCTGAACTTCGCGAGCAACATTGTAATGCTCTTCACCAACGATCAACGGATCCAACATACGCGAGGAAGAATCTAACGGATCAACAGCTGGGTATATCCCCTTTTCAGCGATAGAACGCGAAAGAACGGTTGTCGCATCAAGGTGAGCAAATGAGGTTGCTGGCGCTGGGTCAGTCAAATCATCAGCCGGGACGTATATAGCCTGAACTGAGGTAATTGAACCTTTATTTGTGGTAGTAATACGTTCTTGTAATGCACCCATATCGGTTGCCAATGTCGGTTGATAACCGACGGCTGATGGAATACGACCAAGCAGCGCTGACACCTCTGAACCCGCCTGGGTAAAACGGAAGATATTATCAACAAAGAACAGAACGTCTTGACCCTGATCACGGAAATTTTCCGCGACTGTTAACCCCGATAATGCGACGCGCGCCCGCGCCCCAGGCGGCTCATTCATCTGGCCATAAACGAGCGCACATTTAGAACCTTTCGCTGAACCACCATTTTCCTTGGGATTAACATTCACATGGGATTCGATCATTTCATAATAAAGGTCATTGCCTTCGCGGGTACGCTCACCGACACCGGCAAAAACCGAATAACCGCCATGCGCTTTGGCAACATTGTTAATCAGCTCCATGATTAACACCGTTTTACCGACACCGGCACCACCAAATAAGCCGATCTTACCACCTTTTGCATAGGGCGCTAACAGATCAACCACCTTAATACCAGTCGGCAGTATTTCTGATTCGGTTGACTGCTCAACATAGCTCGGCGCCGGCTGATGTATCGCTCGATAGGTTGACGTTTCAATCGGCCCAACTTCATCGACAGGCTCGCCAATAACATTCATGATCCGACCAAGGGTTGCTTCACCAACGGGGACTAATATTGGGTGACCGGTGTCCACCACGTCCTGGCCACGCACCAGACCATCGGTGGCATCCATCGCAATAGTGCGGACAGTATTTTCACCCAAATGCTGCGCAACTTCCAAAACCAAACGTTGGCCGAGATTTTCGGTTTCCAGCGCATTCAAAATGAGCGGAAGATCCCCTTCAAATTGTACGTCAACAACTGCACCAATTACCTGGGTTATCCGTCCGACGACACCCTTGCTGCGATCAATTTTAAAGCCATTAGCTGTTGGCGCTTGGCCCGCGACTTTTTTTCCAATTGTTTCAGCACTGTTTTTTGATGCGATTTTTTTCGGTGATTTTGCCACCTGACTTGGTTTAGCTTTTACCGTTTTAGGGGTCGCTGCTTTTGCCATCGATCCTTGTACCTTCCCTCTAGAGCGCTTCAGCGCCCGCAATGATTTCGATCAGCTCAGTCGTAATCTGCGCCTGCCGCTGCCGGTTATATTGAATTGATAATTGATTAATCATATCGCCAGCATTACGCGTTGCATTATCCATGGCACTCATTTTGGCGCCCATTTCGCCAGCGGCGTTTTCAAGCAATGCACGAAAAATTTGTATCGATAAATTGCGCGGTATGAGATCGTCAAGAATGGTCGCCGCGTCAGGCTCAAAATCATAAATGGAGCCGCTATCCGACGTCGCAGGACTTTTTTCTTTTGTTAAAGTTGCTGGGATAAGCTGCAAGCCTGTTGGCTGTTGGCTAATCACAGAAATAAATTCAGAATAAAACAACGTGCAAACATCAAATTGCTGGCGTTCAAACAGAGAAATGATCTTGCTTGAAATGGCATCAGCGTGGGTAAATCCTAAAGTTTTGACGTCATGAAGATTGACATGATCGATCATATATTTGGCAAAATCACGTCTTAGGATATCAGCACCTTTGCGGCCAACTGTAATAATTTTTACTATTTTATTTTTGGCTAAAAGCTGCAAAATAAATTCACGGGCAGCCCGCGCGATTTGCGAATTAAAGCCGCCACACAACCCTCTCTCTGCCGTACACACGACAACTAGGTGCGTATCATCTTTACCCGTCCCCTTCATCAGTCGCGGAGCATCATCCTCACCCACGTTGGAGAGTATATTTGCAAGAACTTGAGCCATGCGTTGCGAATAAGGGCGTGCCGCCTCGGCCGCCTCCTGGGCGCGGCGTAATTTTGCAGCAGCCACCATCTGCATGGCTCTGGTAATTTTCTGCGTCGCCTTCACTGAGGCGATGCGATCTCTAAGATCCTTTAATGAAGCCATTCAACCGTTCCGTTATTTTCAAGAAAAAGTCTTGGCATAGGAATCAAGTATCGTCTTGAGTTTGGTCTTCAACTCATCTGAAATCTGTTTTTGATCACGAATAGTTTCAAGCACATCCTGATGATCTGTCCGCATAAGCGTCAGTAAACCATGCTCAAATTTGCCCACCTGATTAACCGCTAATTTATCAAGATAGCCATTCACACCGGCAAAGATCACAGTAACCTGTTCTTCCGTTTTTAATGGGGAAAATTGTGGTTGTTTTAACAACTCTGTCAACCGCGCACCGCGATTTAGTAGACGCTGCGTTGAGGCGTCTAGATCAGAGCCAAACTGTGCAAAAGCTGCCATTTCACGATATTGAGCAAGCTCACCTTTGATAGAACCTGCAACCTGCTTCATCGCTTTGATCTGTGCTGCAGAGCCAACGCGCGAAACGGAAAGTCCTACATTCACCGCAGGGCGAATACCTTGATAAAACAAGTTGGTTTCCAAAAATATTTGACCATCGGTGATAGAAATAACGTTAGTAGGAATATACGCAGAAACATCATTGGCTTGCGTTTCAATGATTGGCAAAGCAGTCAAGGAGCCCGCCCCATTATCATCGTTGAGCTTCGCAGAGCGTTCAAGCAACCGCGAGTGTAAATAGAAAACGTCACCGGGATAAGCTTCACGACCAGGCGGACGACGCAGCAACAACGACATCTGCCGATACGCAACTGCCTGTTTAGAAAGGTCATCGTATCCTATAAGGGCATGCATGGCGTTATCGCGGAAATATTCACCCATGGCACAACCGGCGAAGGGCGCCAAAAACTGCATGGGCGCAGGGTCCGAGGCGGTAGCTGCCACAATAATCGAATAAGGAAGTGCACCACGCTCTTCAAGTACTTTGACAAATTGCGCTACCGTTGAACGTTTCTGACCGATAGCAACATAAACGCAATAGAGCTTATCTTTTTCTGGCCCATTATCATGAACTGGTTTTTGGTTTAAAAACGTATCAAGCAAAATTGCCGTTTTACCCGTTTGACGATCGCCAATTACCAACTCACGCTGCCCACGCCCTATAGGGATCAGCGCGTCTACCGCTTTCAAACCAGTAGACATTGGCTCATGGACGGATTTGCGCGGAATAATACCCGGCGCTTTGACGTCAACGCGCCGCCGTTCTTTAGCCTCAATCGGCCCCTTACCATCAATAGGGTTGCCAAGCGCATCGACAACACGCCCGAGTAACTCTTTGCCCACAGGAACGTCGACAATTGATTGGGTGCGTTTTACAGTATCACCTTCACGGATATCCCGATCGGAACCGAAGATAACTACACCGACATTGTCTGCTTCAAGGTTCAGTGCCATGCCGCGCACACCACCCGGAAATTCCACCATCTCTCCAGCACGTACATTATCTAAACCATAGACGCGCGCAATACCATCACCGACCGACAGTACCTGACCAACTTCAGAAATCTCAGCTTCCTGGCCAAAATTTTTAATTTGCTCTTTAAGTATTTTGGAAATTTCCGACGGTTTAATATCCATCAGCCGACCTCTTTCAGTGCAAGCTTAAGCGAAGATAATTTAGTAGAAAGTGACGTATCAATCTGACGTGATCCAAGACGAACGATCAAGCCGCCGAGAATTGCAGGATCAACAATCATATTAAGTTTAATTTGTTTATTCGCTGCAACTTTCAGCGCAGCAACCAATTGTTTTTCTTGAGCCTCCAGCAGCTTTGTAGCTGAGGTGATTTCAACTGTAACCTCACCGCGAGATCGCGAAGCTAACCGACTATATGCATCGATGATGCTCGGCAGTGAGAACAACCGCCGGTTTGATGCTACAACTTTTAGAAAATTCCCAACAAGCCCTTTGGCGCTTTTGCCTTTCAAGCCTAAAATCTCAGCAACAGCTTCTATGGCCTTCAGTTGGTCCTGCGCAGAAAAAACTGGACTGGCAATCAAGCGCGCCAAATCAGTATTTTGCTTGTAGAGCTCGGCAAATTTGATCAACTCTTTTTCCACGGCGTCGACCTGCCCGGCGGCGCACGCTAAATCAAACAATGACCCAGCGTAACGCTGAGCGACTGCTGACAGAAGTGAGGAGGTCTGTGCCACGGATTTCCCAGTCTTTCTTATTTTTCTTTGCTACTATCGACGATTATTTTTATGAAGTGCAGCGGAGGCGAGCAACCTTCCAATAATCATCTGAAGTAAAAGTTGTTGTCCTCTAACATAGACCTACACGACGCGCAACACCGATCAATGCGCCATTTAAAGAGTTTCAATGGTTTTTTCGGTTTTAGTTAATTGGTGAGGCCTTTAAAAATAAGCGCCAAACCACTCATAAGTTCTGGCTTAACCTAAACAATGGATTTATGGGAAATTTATTTGAAAACGCTATTCGCAGTGCGCGACAAAAACTAAAACAAAGCAATGCGAGTGACTTAAAAATTGAGCGATACCAGCCGGCTAGTACCAATTTTACAGCAAATTTTTGCTCAATCGCTAATTGCGTCTTCGATACTGTAGGAACCCATTATAACGTGTGCCGGCCGAAAAAGCATAGACCATTGTTGCCCAGACCTGCGGCATAGTTTTAGATTATGAAAAGCTGATCACTTAGTTTATCTGTGGCACGCGTGATCCAGTTGATAGAGATTGACCAAAATCTTGCATCGGCAACACCGCACTAGATATAGCAGGATAGGCAGTTAAACTAAAAATCGATATTATTCCTTTTGAAAGATGCAACCGTACTACTCATTTTGCAGAAAATAAAAAGCCGCCATATTCTTTAAGAAACGACTCTACTCAAGCTCTGAAACTAGGATGGCGCGCGCAGAAAAAAATTGTTAAAGTAACTTAATTGAAATAATCGTCATTTAAGAGAGCATAGCCTTAAAAACTGTTGTGCTTGATGGAACACTGCAATCCGTTGATCCCTGATACATAATTCTTGGTGCCGTTGATATCACGTTAAAAGACATCTGAAGTTTAAGTCACATTAGTTTTGAGATAATTAATATTCGATGCGCGTGGTCTAACATGAGGTGACTTGGTAGGTTTGCTTCTAAGAAGGATAACGACTAAACGAAGCTTTCACATTGTTTAAGTTGCAATAGGTATAGTTCATTTTCATCATTTCCATCGATCAAATTGCGCAGCGGCAGACCATTGATTGAAAGATTGAAGTAGCGACAATCGTGTTTCCTTTTCAATGTTTTTAATTGTCGTTCGATCAAACTGTGACGCGAAAACAAATGATGCAACCAATTGTGGTCCGTTGACAATCTTTTAAAATCGACAGGTTCTGCATTTTTGAGGGCGTCACGATCGAAGCGAATCAAAGGACTGGCAGAATTGTTATATTCACCGTGCTCATGGAGAAAGGATAGACTGATATGCGTAGCGGTGTGCGACGACGGCCAACAAGGCTCATTGACACCTCTCGCAGGGGTTTTTGTAAGAGCATATTGAGCGTCGCTAACTGGTAACACTACCAGCATAACGAAAAAAATTACACGAAAGCGCATCAACGCCCTATAAAAAACTCTGAGGATCAACATTGATTTGGACCCGGACCGACCCGCGTGGTTTTGGCGCAGCACCCAGCATTGCCTTTATAAAACTTTGAATATCACATCTTCGTGAGCCATGCACTAATAATCGGAATCGATAGCGGCCACGTATCAGGGCTAAAGGCGCTTCAGCTGGACCCAACACCGCGAGTTCCGAGGCTCGTGGTGCGTGTTTTCTAAGTTCGCGGGCATGTTGTTCAGCATCGGCACGTTTTTCGGCAGAAACGATCAAAGCTGCCAGCCGGCCAAAGGGTGGTAATTGATTGCGCTTCCTCTCCTCGATCTCACGCTGATAGAAGGCGGCACTATCACCCGAAATAATGGCTTGTAAGACCGGTTGATCGGGTTGGTAGGTTTGAATTAATCCAAAGCTGCGTATTCCTGTCCGCCCAGCGCGACCCGTTACCTGTGACAGCAACTGGAAAGTCCGTTCAGCGGCGCGCGGGTCGCCGTTTGCCATCCCAAGATCGGCGTCAATAACACCAACCAGTGTAATTTTTGGAAAGTTATGTCCTTTGGCGACCAATTGCGTGCCAATAATAATGTCGACCTCGCCCTGTTCAATGGCTGCAAGCTCAAGACGTAGCCGCTTAACCCCGCCAACAAGGTCTGTTGATAACACAATGATGCGAGCATCAGGAAGCAGCTCTGCGGCCTCTTCTGCGATTCGCTCCACCCCGGGACCGCAAGCAGCCAGATGATCAAGCGTGCCACATTCTGGGCAGGCTTCAGGAACTGATTGATGAAAACCGCAATGATGGCACATCAGCTGTTTTAGAAACCGATGTTCGACCAGCCAGCTTGAGCAGTTGGGGCATTGAAACCGAAAGCCACAGACACGGCATAGGGTTAACGGTGCATAACCGCGCCGATTAAGAAAAAGCAGCGATTGTTTACCAGCCGCCAACGTTTCAGTCATTGCGCGCACCAAAGGGGGTGACAAAAAATGACCCGAAGGCGGCGGAAATTTGCGCATATCAATGGCGTGAAGCTCAGGCATTGCCGCTGCGGCATAGCGCGCTGGTAGGTGAACGCGTTGATAGCGCCCTTGCAATGCATTCACTCTGGTTTCAATCGATGGCGTTGCCGATGATAAAATAACTGGAAACTGACCGAACGAAGCGCGCGCCACCGCCATATCACGGGCATTATAAAAGACCCGTTCTTCCTGATTAAAAGCTGCGTCATGTTCTTCATCAACAATAATAAGTCCAAGATTGCGAAAAGGCAGGTAAAGTGCGGAGCGTGCACCCGCGACCACTTGAACTTTTCCTTCAATCACTTGGCGCCACACTTTTTCACGCTTATTCGGCGCTAGATCAGAATGCCATTGTGCCGGCGGCGCGCCGAAGCGCCTTTCAAAGCGGTCAAGGAATTGTTGCGTCAGCGAAATTTCCGGGAGTAGAATAAGAATTTGCCGGCCAAGTTTTATCGCGCGGGCGATCGCCTCGAAATAGACCTCGGTTTTTCCGGAGCCCGTCACGCCATCAAGCAATATAACTTTGAAATCATTGCCATCAACGGCTTCGACGAGGCTTTCAGCGGCTGTTTTCTGGCTGCTTTCTAAAAGTGCGGGCGCATAATCGGCATCGGGCGGCATTACCACGGGCGGTTGCGGCAGAGCAATATCTTCAAATAATCCTAGTTTATAAAGACCATCGACGACGCTTAATGATGTCCCGGCGGCATGGGCAAGGCCGGAACGTGTCCAGACACGGCCATCTTCGGCGAGCTCCAAAACTCGCTTTCGGGCGGGCGTTAAGCGTTCGCTCACTCCACCAATATAGCGCAGGCCGGCGATCTCGGCTTCGGGTTCAAAGGCGGTCGGCGCTCGCAACACCATGCGCGCCACCATTCCGGGCGATGTCAATGTATATTCGGAGACAAAATGAATAAAGCGCATCAGTTCTTGGGATAGCGGCGGACAGTCAAACACTTTACTAATCGGACGTAATTTCTTTGCTGAAACCTCGTCGCTCGGCCCGTCGGTAACAATTCCTGAAACTTCTCGTGGCCCTAAGGGCACACGCACGATTGAGCCGGTCGTCACAGCCCAACCTTCAGGCAGCGCATATGAATATGGCCGCTCAGAGGGCAAAGGCACCAGCACAGAAATAATTGTTTGCGATGAAGTTGGGTCTTTTGTCATATCTGGACTAAGGTTAAGCTTGCTTTTCGATAAAACAATGACGCATAATATGCAAACTGCTTTTGATGACAGGGGTTAGTAATGAAATTTTTCGTAGATACGGCAGAATTAAATGAAATCGAAGAACTTTACGCGTTAGGTCTCGTCGATGGTGTCACCACAAACCCCTCGCTCATCTTAAAATCAGGCCAAGATTTACAAACTGTTATGAAAGCCATTTGCGCGCTGGTCCCTGGCCCAGTATCGGTGGAGGTTAAAGCCACGAACTATGTAGATATTATGAAAGAAGCGCTTTTTCTGACAGGGTTTGCACCAAATATCTGCATTAAATTGCCAATGACTTTAGATGGTTTGAAAGCCTGTAAAACGCTGACCGATGCCGGCCACCAAACCAATGTTACATTATGTTTTTCTGCAAATCAGGCTCTGCTTGCTGCCAAAGCAGGTGCCACTTTTGTTTCGCCCTTTATTGGGCGTCTTGATGATCTCGCTATTGATGGCATGACCTTAATTGGCGAAATTCGGACGATTTTCGATAATTACGATTTCAAAACACAAATTCTAGCGGCCTCGATAAGGACTGTTAATCACGTCAAAGATGCCGCATTAATAGGGGCTGACGTTGCCACAATTCCGCCGAAAATTTTGAAAACGCTGGTAACACATCCGCTGACGGATAAAGGCTTAGAAATCTTCAACGCCGATTGGGCAAAATCCGGCCAAAAAATATTATAATTCA
>Ga0308161_1005390_pt1 | contig 11239 bp, 11 predicted proteins | sample PhyFR2_FD_201034 | JGI IMG/M metagenome (GOLD analysis project Ga0308161, IMG submission 201034) | Phyllosphere microbial communities from UC Gill Tract Community Farm, Albany, California, United States - DLSLF.R2 | ecosystem: Host-associated > Plants > Phyllosphere > Unclassified | place: USA...
GCTATGGTCAGATGAGCAGATTCCAGCACTAAAAAGAATTGTTGATGCTTGTCATAGTTATGGTGCTAAAGTAGGTATTCAAATTGCGCATGCTGGTCGTAAAGCAGAAGATGCTGATATACCTGTTGCCCCTTCTGCTATTGCTTTTGATTCCAATTCAAAAACGCCACGAGCTCTTTCTACTGAAGAAGTAAAAGGAATGGTTGAAAAGTTCCGTAGTGCTGTTGCTCGTGCAGTCCAAGCCGGATTTGATACGATTGAAATTCATGGCGCACATGGCTATCTGATTCATCAATTCCATTCTCCATTAACCAACAAACGGGAAGATGAGTATGGTCAAGATTTAACTCGATTTGGTCGAGAAGTGATCACCGCCGCTAAAAATGAAATGCCAGAAGATATGCCTTTATTGATGCGCATTTCAGCGAAAGAATATGTTGAAGGTGGATATGGTATTCAAGAAAGTATTGCATTTGCTAAAGTATATCAGTCAGCAGGCGTAGATATGTTTGATATTTCTTCTGGTGGTGAGGGGCAGATTGCTGCTTGGGGTAAACCTGGAACTCATGCTGCGTATCAGGTTCCTTTAGCTAAAGAGATTAAACAAGCACTCGATATACCTGTAATCGCTGTGGGACGATTGGATGATCCTATTGTAGCAAATGCTGTTATTGGTAATGAGGAGAGCGATCTTGTTGCTATAGGTAGAGGATTGTTACGAAATCCTTATTGGACATTGGAAGCTGCTTCTTTATTGAAAAAAGAAACACAAATTCCTACACAATACACAACCAGTTTCTAAAAGCAGAATCATAAATCATACAATCTCAAAACACGACTCAGTCTAGCAAGTACTGAGTCGTGTTTTTTATTTGTAAAAATGTTCTCTAATAATTTATATTCTCTTGCATAATTCGACATATTCGTTTACTATTTTCCCATAACATAGTGCTTCAGACATATCATTTTTGGGTAGGGGTATTCAAAAAGTTTGCTTTGATCAGAGGGGAAGAAAGCGAATGATCGGTTTTTTTAGAAAACGGTTAGTGGTACGTATTATTGCTTTTGTTACATTGGTTATTACTATTATTGTTGTTGGAAGTATATTGCTACAGATCGCTAATATGAGATCAGCCGCACAAGGCGCTATTTCAAGTTACAATATTCAAATTGCGCAGAGTTATGTGAACCAGTTGGACAAAGCCTCGTATGCAACATTTGCGAAAGACCCCAAAGAAAACGATATGTTTCTGAAGATTCGTGATGAACTGGATGATTTTCGTGAACGTATTGGTGCTATGTATGTTTATTTTGTCAAAATAGACGATAAAGGTACCCCTCTTATTATGATAGACGGCATGAAAGATCCGGATAAAGCTTCCGCTATCAATGAGGTTACCGATATTCCTGTAGAAGCGATTCAAAAGTTACAGCAAGGACAAACAGCCAGCTCTCCTGTTATTAACAATCCCGAATATGGGAACTATATTTCGTCGTATGCACCGATTCTCGATAGCAATGGCGTGCTTATCGGTGTTCTCGGTATTGATACAGCAGTCTCCATTATCGGAAGTGTAGAATCCGATATTATCCAACAAAGTATTCCGTTCTATGGTTTGCTGGTCTTGATTACGATTGTGGGGATAGCGATTGTGATGTGGTTTATTATTAGAGGATTACGTCCACTGAAGCCACTCAAAGCAAGTGTGGAAAAAATGGCACAAGGCGAACTTGCAGCCGCCCATCAGATTTTAACCTCATACCGTTTACGGAGTGAAGATGAGATAGGAACGACTTATCAGGCGATGATGCATATGTCAGGTCATCTGAACAAAATGGTAAGCGATATGGTGGAAGGTGTAGTTGTAACGACAGACATTTTATCAGAATCGACCAAGCAGTTTAACCATAATACTCAAGAAATGTTAGCCATGAGCACGACAGTCCATCAATCGGTTGAACAGATTAGACATGGTGCACGTACTCAAAAGCAAGGGGCAAGTGATAGTGCGCATGCGATGGAAGAGATCGCTAAAGGCATTACAGAGATATCGGAATCTTCTATGGCGGTATCGGATGCGGCTACAAGTGCGCTAACGACCGTAGAATCAGGTAAACAAAGTATGTCACGTATGAAAAAGCAAATGGAACATATTTCAGATGTGTCGGGTAAAGTCGTATTGAGAGTCGAAGTGTTAACTAATTATTCGCAAGAGATTGGTACTGCATTACAAGCAGTGCGTGACTTTGCCAGTCAGACCAAATTGTTAGCGTTAAATGCGTCTATTGAAGCGGCACATGCAGGTGAGCAGGGCAAAGGATTTGCTGTAGTTGCTGCTGAAGTCAGAAAGCTTGCAGAAGCTTCAAGCACTTCTATGGAAAATATCTCGAACTTGTTATTGCATATTCAACAAGAATCTCAGCAGATTGGTTCACAGGTTGGAGTGACCGTGCAAGAAATTGGACAAGGAGTGACACTGACTGCTGAAGCAGAATTATCATTTGCTCAGGTCTTGGATACGTTCCAAACGGTGACTGCACGTATTCAAGAAGTCTCTACAGCAGCCGAAGAAATATCGGCAGGTTCGGAAGAAGCAGCGGCTTCTGTCCATACGATTGCTCAGATTTCGGTAGAAGTATCGGATCATTCGGATGAAATCTATCGCTTGATCCGTGAACAAGCAACCATGTTCGAAAGTGTAGCACAGACCTCTACTGTATTAGAACAACAGACTCATGAAATGAATAAAGCGATAAAAACAGTAAAAGTCTAATTATAGAGCGCTAAAGTGATTGTATGATTAGAACTGAAAATATATAGCAACGATTTCTCAAAATCTAAAATAACACCCCAAAAAGTAGAGTGCATCGTTAAATGCCTTCTACTTTTTTTAGATGGGCGAGATCGTGAAGGTTGTATCATTTGGATGAATACATAGAATACAATAATTATAGAGTTAAATAGCAAGGAGCGATGCAGAAATGAACACTATACTGTCAATCAAACAACGATATGATTTACTGTTTCCAGATGAGGTGATCACACCACAGGTAGTGACTAAGATTGAGCAACAATTACAGTTGCAATTACCTGACGATTTTAAAGAGATCGCTTTATTTTTTAATGGAGGGTTGGTCGGGGGCATTTCTATATTTAGTTATGCCAATCATCATCCTAATCTAATCGAAGAAACACTCCGCTTACGAAAAGACATTCAATTTCCTCATTCGTTAGTGTTTTTAGCAGAGCCTGCGGGAAGTATGATCGTCTTGGATACAGCAACCACTCCATCGGTGATCTGGTGCGATAGCATCGATGTCTATCGACTGCATGACCGATCATTTCAAGTAGCGCCTGATACATGGGATACGTTTAGTGACTTTTTTGCATATCTCCTGACACAAGAAGAACAAGAAGCATAAACGTTATACCAAATTGATAAGGTTTATATCATGAAGCTATTGAATAGAAAACAAATATTAGAGTTATATCTATCTACAGATATACACGATGACATTTATATCGATCTTTAAGTAGATGTAAATCTTTGCATATTGATCTACAATAAATACAATCATACAGATGTTATGTAGATCAGCGGAGGGTACATATGGATATAGAGCAAGAACATGCGTATAGGTATTTGATTCGTATATTTGGAACGATCGTACTGATGATCACTAGCTATAATGAATATGCGAATTACGGAGTATTTAATCAGTATGGCACTTTATTGATTTTACTTCTCTATGTATCTATTATTTGGATTCCTACAATATGGCGGAATCGAACGATATATATTATTCTTTCTACGATTATTATCAGTACAGCATTATATCTTCATTATCAGTATGGATCTGTGAATTCAAGTTTATTATGGCCGTTATTGTTTTTGAGTATATTTATCAATCGTAATTACCGGTATGTCACGATCGTTGTGAGTCTGGTTACGATCACAGTGATTGTGTTAGTGTATGCTTTTTCTTTTGGGAGTTTGTTGGCGATTATCGGTGTTTTTCTAGTCGTACGCAGTTCTCAAATTCGTCAAAATGCTTATGCTTTGACCAAATCACATCTGGAGCAATTAGATCAAGCGCATAAGGAGTTACAAGAAGCCCATCTGGAACTGCAAGAAGCAAGTGCTCATTCCGTACGTTATGCCGCATTAGAAGAACGAACACGGCTAGCGCGAGAAATACACGATGGATTAGGGCATCAACTGACATCACTTATTATTCAATTACAAGCTTTGGAGATTATGCAATCTACAGAACCCCAGCATATGCCAGAGCGCATCAAGCAATTAATAGGCATCGCTCGTCAAGCTCTTACAGAGGTACGTATAGCTGTTAAAGAATGGTCAAATGATGAGATGGGCTTAGGATTGGTCGCTTTAAAAGGATTAATCACACAAACAGGGCAACGTTCTGCACTCAAGCTTACTTTTGTAGAAGATTCTCCCATAACAGAATGGTCGATTCAGACCAGTATTGTGTTGTATCGAGTCCTACAAGAATCATTAACCAATGTACTTCGTCATGCACAAGCGGATACTGCTTCCGTCCATATTGAAGAAAAAGATCAGCACGTCTATTTACGTATTGCCGATAATGGAATCTATACAAATAAAGATGCTGTAAAGATAGGCTATGGATTAAAAAGTATGATTGAACGTTGTAAGCAACAAGGAGGAACCTGTCAATTTGAGCCTGTGTTACCTCATGGTTTCTGTATTCAAGCTATGATTCCGATCGGAAATCCAATCCAACCTTAAGGAGAAATAATCATGAGTGATCCATCCCGAATTCGTATCGTGCTTGCAGATGATCAACCGATTGTACGTCAAGGATTACAGTATATTATTAATGCGCAACCTGATATGGAATGTGTAGGTGAAGCAAGTAATGGGAATCAAGCGTTAGAAGTTACGCTAGCCCAACAGCCTGATATGGTATTGATGGATATTCAGATGCCAGAGTGCTCCGGGTTAGAAGCGACAGAACAGATTTTACGTGTATTACCGGATATGAAAATTGTGTTGCTGACCACATTCGATGTACAAGATTATATCAAAGAAGGCATCCGCGCAGGAGCCACTGGTTTTCTACTGAAAGATGCAGACACGCAAGAATTACTAGCAGGCATTCGGGCAGTGTATAAAGGTGAAGCACTATACAAAACACCACTTGCTAGCAAAGCACTCGCTGAAGCACTCAAAAAGGCAGAACCCTCACAACCACCTCATCCGACCACATATGAAATGATCGAGCCGTTAACCGATCAAGAATTAATTGTGTTACAGCAGATGGCGTATGGCAAACGCAATTCAGAGATCGCACTGGCACTACATATTTCACATGGTACTGTCAAAACGCATGCACATCGTATTTTTCAAAAATTAGATGTAGAAGATCGGACGCAAGCAGTAGTATTGGCGATACGACAAGGTTTAGTGCAATAAGAGAGAAAGTCAGGTATATCGCTAGATAGATACAAAGGTGCTGAAAGATCAACCTGCAAGTAGACGAATACAAACGGTGAGACTCTTAGAATAAAAGTATAACCAAATTCCAAGGAGGTCATCTTATGTATTCGAATGTAGGTACAGCATTACTCGTGATTTGTATTATTGTGTGGGTTATTTTTCGTCAATTGCGTCCCAAACCGGTCAAGAAATTATTTTTTATTCTATTACCATTGCTTGCCGTCTATGAAGTGCATCAGACCTTTCCTCAACAAGCGGTGCCGATGATCCAATGGATCGAATGTATTCTTGTTATCACTTTCGCTTTGATCGCTGGAACCATACAAGCATGGTACAGCAAAGTATATATTCAGAATCAAATTGTTTATGTTCAAGGAACAGCAATTACGCTCATTACGTGGGCAAGCTTTATCGGGATTCGAATGACATTAGGTTTTGCTTTTGGAGAGTTTGCAACAGGGTATCATCGTATTCAATGGATATTGTGGATCGGAATTGCTGTTATCTTCGCTACACGCAGTCTGATCTTGTATGCCAAATTCCCGGAGATTAAGCAGGCATTTACACCTTCTAAAGTCAGTTAATTGATTTACAAATATCCCTTTATTTATCACAAAGTATAAATATAACGAAATAATGTATTGTACTTGAAACTAGATTATGCAATATTTAAAAGGACACGTTTGGCTTTGAATGCACATTACACATTCAGAGGGAGTTCTATCATGAAAAATTGGCACCAAAAGATGCTTTCGCTTGTGCTCGCAGCAGGTCTACTGGCGACAGCTTCACCAGCAATGGCGGCTACATCCACACAGCCGTTAACCGTTAAGGTAAATGATCAGAAGATTCAATACAGTAAAGGCATTGCACCCACTGTTCAACAGAAAGTTACTTTAGTTCCACTTCGTTCGACATTACAAGCAATGAATATTCAATTGTCCAAAGTATCCAAAGACAGCATAACGGTTGTCACTAACGGCAAAAGCGTTACTGTTAACAGCAAACTATTTAAAATCAATGGAACTGCTTATGTGCCGATTCGCACATTTGGTGAATTAACAGGATACACAGTCATCTGGAATGCCAAAACACGTACGATTCAGTTGACTTCACCGCCAGTTGCACCTACTCTTCCTGTAGTGGAAAATAATGCCCCTCCTGTCGATACAACGACTGCTCCTACAGAGAACACAGCACCACCTGTCGTGACTCCAGACCCTAGCAGTACGGTAACCCCAACACCTGCAACATCTACAGAAACTGTCGATACAGGTGGTCGTGGATTTATGTGGGAAGTACAAAATAACGGAAATACCGTGTACTTGGTCGGTTCTATACATATTGCCAATGAAAGTTTTTATCCATTACGTAAAGAATATGAACAAGCTTTCGCTCAAGCTAATTATCTTGGGGTAGAAGTAGACATTACTCAGATATCTGACGAAGCGATGCAAAAACGAGTGCTAGAAATTGGGGAGTACAAAGATGGAAGCAGACTGCAAGATCATCTTTCTACGTATACGTATGCCAAATTAGGAAAAGCACTTCTAGCAAATGATTGGAAACGAGATGCGTTAGATCATTTCAAACCATGGGTAGCTGAAATGATCGTTAGCTCATTTGCTCCAAGTGATCCGAAGTACAAATCTGCGGATGGCATCGATCTACACTTTATCCAACAAGCCGCAGAACGCAAAATCACTGTCATGGAATTAGAGTCACAAGACTCACAGCTCAATATGCTCAATAACTTCTCGGATGAATTACAAGAACAAATGCTGTATTCTACACTTTATGATCTGGACAATCCCAATCAAGCTGATCTGAATGAACATACAGATGAAGCCGCAGAAATGTGGAAAACAGGCGATGAGAAAAAACTGCTAGAATTAACAAACAGTACAGCAGGTGATGAAGAATATAATAAAGCCATGCTCGTAGACCGCAACGTTGGAATGGCGCAAAAAATTGATGGATATCTGAAAAGTGGTGGCAACCAGAAATACTTTATCGTTGTTGGAGCTGCTCATTATCTAGGTAACGATGGTATTATTCATTTGCTTGAGAAAAAAGGATATACCGTAACGAGAAAATAAAAGTATTATCTTTTACATTCAAACCATAAACGTGCTCCAAAAAACCACTTCATTCGCTCTAGAATGAAGTGGTTTTTTGTTGCAAATACAATAAAAATAAGATACATTATAATCAATAAAATGTTGCATTTACAACAAAGTGAACAAAGGAGATTATGATGAAAGAGATTCTTCGTGAAATTGGAATGATAGCTAGAGCGTTAGACAGTATTAGCAATATCGAATTTAAAGAATATAACCTTACCAAAGGTCAATATTTGTACCTTGTGCGTATCTGTGAGAATCCTGGTATTATTCAAGAAAAATTAGCTGAAATGATTAAAGTCGATCGAACCACAGCCGCTCGTGCTATTAAGAATTTAGAAGCGAATGGATTTGTGTGCAAAAAAGAAGATCCACATAACAAAAAGATCAAAAAGCTGTTTGCTACAGATCAAGGCGAACAGATCTATCCTGTGATCAAAAAAGAAAATGATTACTCCAATCTGATGGCACTCAAAGGATTATCAGTATCAGAAGCAGATCTGCTGTTCGACCTTTTACACAAAGTAAGAAAAAATGTAGAAAAAGATTGGACATTTGTCAAAAAAGGCAATACCCGAAACTATGAAATAGATATAAAGGAGTGAGCTAATGGCATGAGTATAACAATACGAAAATGTACTTTAGAAGATATAGAAGAGTTGCAAGTGATTAGCTATCAGACATTTAACGAGACATTTAGAGAGCAGAATTCGCCTGAGAATATCGATTATTATTTGAAGAAAGCATTTAATCGTTCATAATGAATTGGCGGGTTATCTAAAAATTAATACCGATCAAGCACAGTCTGAAGCCATAAGCACAGATGCTTTGGAAATTGAACGCATCTATATCAAGCAATCATTTCAAAAGCATGGAGTCGGTAAGCATCTTTTTCAGCAAGCCCTTCATATTGCACAAGAACTGAACAAACAGCAGATATGGTTAGGCGTATGGGAAAAGAACGACAATGCCATCGCCTTTTATCAAAAACTAGGTTTTGAGCTAATCGGTCAACATTCGTTCTATATGGGAGATGAACAGCAGACCGATTTGATTATGACCAAAAGACCACTTCATTGATAAGTGGTCTTTTGACTAGATCAGGATGCTATTAGTAAGAGAACTTCGCTTGATAGGCATTCATTTCTTTATGAAATTGTGTCAATAACTTGTTAGCAATCGCTAATTGAGTATTTGCTTTTTTGGATACACTAGGGTCTAGTTTCTTTTTAGATAAATATTGTTGAAAAAGAAGCATGCCTTGCAATTGATAGTTAGCGCCTTTTACATATATTTTGTGCATACGAGCCAGGTCTTTGTTGGGGGTGTAGATTTTTTGTACCCCTTTGACGAACTTTTTGTAGTTGGGCAGAGCAACACCTGTAATCTCCACATAAGAAGGACGATGATCGGAAGCTTTGAATTTTTTATTTTCTTTAAAAATCGTCAGAGCAATATGCTCATATTCTTGAAGAGGTTTCAATTGAGCATCATAATCGACATAGTCATGATACGCCTGCTTATATTTCGCAGGGACATGGCTATCATCATAACCATAATCAGAAGAGGTGGCTGCATGGGTGGACTGAAGAGGGATAAACCCTAATGTACTTTGTACGATCAAAAAGGTAAGCATCCATATCCATAATAATCGAGCTTTCACGTTACTAGATAATCCCCTTTCGCTGGTGTATTTTAGAATTTTCATTATAACATAGGTTGATTTTGTCATCTCCTGTTACTATTTGTATCGTCATTTTGTATTCTTTCTTTTAGAAAGTTAGCAAGCATTATTGATCATAAAAATGGTCATGATATTAGAATTGCTCTGCATAATCCGAAATTTCTTGACGGAATTCCAGGCTTAACGCATTGGCTGTATTCATTTTAATATAATGTTTTTCTACAAAACGTTCATCTAGATTTTTACTGGAAATATATTGTTGATAAAGTATTAGTGCTTCTAGTCGAATAGAAGTCGATTTAATCAGTTTATGATGTATAGTGATTAATTCGGGTTGTGTAGGCTTAATAGATTTGATCCCTGCTAGAAATTTTTTGTAATTCGGAATCACAATATTTTTCATAGCTGCTTTGCCTTTAGATAGTGTACTTTTTTTTAGTTTTTTATTTTTTTCGTACGTATTTAGTGCAGTTAATTGGTAGCTATCATATTGATGATTAGCATAAAAATAGATTACATAATCATCGTACTTTTCCCATAATTCTGGATTTACTTGATTGCGGTACTCTGCAAAATACGCATCATACTTTCCTTCTTGTGCGGTACTTGATGCTTCAGCGAAGGTAGACGGCGTGTTCCATGAAACCATAGGATTTCCCGCAAGCAAGAGGCTTAGTGCCATAGTCATTAATAATTTCTTTTTCATTTTTTTAATCTCCTTAGATATGTATTAGATAGCAATAGGTTCTATATGATTATCGGCGATTGTCTTTTTCTAGTGAATAAATGCCAAAAAGTAGAGAATCCTTGGCAACGAAAATATAATTGCTTGGTCTGCATTGGAAACGGTTAACATATAAAGAATGAATCTTTAATATACTGCTAAACACTGTCATATATTGACGCGTTCTATATTGTGCTTCGCTATCTTGTTAGGGAAAAGGAAGTGTACAGATGGTCAAAAGAGTGATTGTAACAGGTGGTAGTGGACTCGCTGGTAAATGGGTAGTGAAAGAACTATTTGAACAAGGATACGAGGTACTGAATCTGGATAAAGTACCGTTGGATCATCCGCATGTACGCACATTGATTACAGACTTAACAGATGCAGGGCAAGTATTTAATGCTCTAGCCAGTCCTACGATTGATAAAAGTTACCATGAATCTATAGCTTCACAACCGATTGATGCGATTATTCATCTGGCGGCGATTCCGCAAATTTTAACGTATCCTGATAATGAAGTGTATCGTATTAATGTCATGAGTACGTACAATATATTAGACGCTGCCACGAAATATAATATTCCTAAAGTGATTCTGGCTTCCAGTGAAACGACCTATGGTACTTGTTTTGCAGATGAACATCGTGACCCTGATTATTTCCCGTTGGATGAAGAGTATCCTATTAATCCGATGGATAGTTATGCAATGTCTAAAGTGGTCAATGAAGTAACAGCCAAAGCTTTTCAGACACGTACAGGCATTGATGTGTACTGTTTCCGAATCGCTAATGTGATTGATCCTGCACGATATGTAGATTTCCCTGATTATTTTGCCGATCCTATTCAGCGCAAACGGATCACATGGAGTTATATTGATACGCGTGACCTCGCACTGGCATGCCGATTAGCTGTAGAAACAGACGGCTTAGGATTTCAGGTTATGAATATTGCGGCAAATGATGTGTCTTCAGATCGACCAACTCAAGAATTAATTGCAGAGTATTATCCGAATGTTCCTGTCAAAAAAGAGTTAGGGGAATATGAGACACTGGTTAGCAATACCAAAGTTAAACGATTGCTTGGATTCGAGCAACAGCATTATTGGAGATCTTATGTAGATACAGAATAGTCTATCTTATACGATCAAAAAAAGGATTTAGCTGTAGTATAAGCTAAATCCTTTTTTGTTGTTGCTTTACGACTGAATCATTACTGTGAGAATTG
>Ga0308161_1005393_pt1 | contig 11236 bp, 7 predicted proteins | sample PhyFR2_FD_201034 | JGI IMG/M metagenome (GOLD analysis project Ga0308161, IMG submission 201034) | Phyllosphere microbial communities from UC Gill Tract Community Farm, Albany, California, United States - DLSLF.R2 | ecosystem: Host-associated > Plants > Phyllosphere > Unclassified | place: USA...
ATCCGGCCGATCCGCAGGTGCAGAGCGATATCACTCATGCCATCGACACCCTCGACGCGGCATCGGAATCGCTTAATAGCGCCATTGCCAGCCTTGGCGAGCGGCAGAATACCCTGACGATGTTAAGCGATGCGCAGACCAGCGTGGCGGATACCAATAGCGAGCTGATCGGACAGCTTGGCGATCTGGACTATGGCCCGGCAACAGTGACCTTTACCGGTTTACAGATGGCAATGGAAGCGACGATGAAAACCTACGCCAAAGTCAGCGATCTCTCGCTGTTTAATGCAATTTAATACGATTTAGTGGAATGACCATGCAGGTTGGTTTACAGACAACGACGCGATCCTCCAGCAATGCGCTCGTACCGACGCAGATAAGTGACCCTGCTCGGGTAGCGTCGCCCCCCAAACGCGCCGAGCGGGAAGAGTACCCCGCCTCGCCGCTGATTGCCCTCCGGCCCCAGCGCTACAGCGTTCAGCTTAACGATCAGCTTACCGTCCTCCAGCAGGCTGACAGCTATCTCTCGCAGCTAGAAAAATCACTCCTGAATCAGCGGCATGCTAACTCTGCTGGTGGGCAACGTGGGGAAAGCAGCGCAACGCTTACCGATCTGCTGGCTAACCGGGCGCAGCGCTCTGCGGGTCGGGTGGACAGGCAGCTGCTGCCGGTGCTGCAGGGAGAGGCGCAGGTGACGTTTCATGCCCCAGAGCTGGCCGCGCTGCTTGCGAATAACGGCGAGCCGGTATCGCTCATGTTCAGCGCTGAAGTGGGGCACGGTCGGCGTCTGGCTGCCGTATCGCTGGATAATCCAGCTGAGGCACTTAATCCCGTCATGCAAATCAAAAATGCCCTACAGCGTACGGGAGTGATGCCGCGCTACAGTGAAGGACGATGGACATTTACGACAGATGAAGCGAACTGGCCGCAGTTGCAGCGCTCGTTTACCCTTGCTGATGCAAAAGGGGACCATGTCAGGCGGCCTGCATTTCATGCTAGCCCGTCACCCTGCGACGCGTTAGGCACCGCGTTGGAAAGCGGGCAGCGTGACGGGCTTCAGAGCATGGTGCAGAGCGTACTCCACCAGGTAGGGGAGCAGCGCCAGCAGCTGGCGTCAGCGCAGGAAAAGGCGCGCCAGCGTATGGATGTGATGGCGCGTTTTCCCGAAGCGCAAAGTGCAGAGTCTGCCTCAGCCGCGCTGGGGCAGACTCTTGCATGGGCCTGCCACCACTACGAGACGCTGGTTCAGGCCATAAACGGTCAGGCTACGCTTCCAGCGCTGACGGTGCAAAACCTGCTTAGCTAGCGCTGGCAGCCCGCCGAACCCAGCGTCATCATAGTAGGATCCACGACGAGCACGGTAAGGCTGTCCCTATCCAACAGAACCGATTGCGCGTTCGCCAAAGGGGCCATTGAAACGCGCAGCCGATTATCCCGGGTAAAGTTGATAATCGGTAAGAGAGCCGGATCGGCATGATGGATCTCTTGCCCTTTTAGCGATAGATACCCCTGCTGGTTGGCGAGCGGCTGAGAATTAAAGCAGCTTGCAACCAGCGTTGATAGAGAGTAGCCCGTGTCTTTACGAGCCAACGTAACTTTTGCGCCATCTGCCGCAGGGAGCATGTGAAGGGTATAGCTACGCTGGCTTGCCGTGGCTAAATCATAAAAAACCATGTCGGTTTGCACAATAGCAGCCGATGCGGAGAGCGACAGGCTAATTATTGGTATGGTGAATATTAAACGGTAAAAAAGCTCACTGACATACTGGTATTTCATTAATGGTTTTCTCAGCAGTTTGATAAACAACGGAATTCAAATTATTCATGCCGGACTGCCAATTCGTTATTCCTAGCATCAATTGATATTGGTTATGGCAGTTATCCTGAATTAATAAACTTATCGACAGTTTGGCAACCGATTCACTGTAATAAAAAACGGCGTTCATGCTCTGCGTCTGTAACTTATCGTTAATCGCGCGCAGGGCGTCTGGCATATACTTTGCCAACTGTGCAGTATGGCCCGGATCGTTGCCCGCATGCAGGTGATAGATGCTGATTCGTGAGTAGTCCTTACTGGTTTCATTTTTTAACGTTAATTTGCTTTCATCAGATAAAGACGGGGCGGCCTCTTTGCCCTGTGCAAGCTGGGGATGATATTTTATTAATAAATATATCAAGGCGATAAGGGCAACAGAGATAATGATAATTTTCTTTAAGCGGAGAGTCGCCAGTCGGCGTCGTAAGGGCGGCGCATGAGGTAATCCTGGGGACGGTGCCTGGTTATCCTTCTCATCGGGCCTTTCAGTGAGCAACGGCTCGTTAGGGTAAGTAATAAAATCTTTATTAAAAACATAGCCTTTTTTGGGCACCGTTTTGATGATCTCTTGTAAGCGGCCATCATCGCCCAGCGCGGCCCGTAAGGCGTAGATCGCCGTCGGCAGGCTGTTATTACCGACTACCCGATTTTTCCAAACCGCATTGATAAGAAAATTGCGTGATAATACTTCCCCCGCGTGGTTAATCAACGTTTCCAGCAGAATGTAATGGAATTCACCCAGGCGCTGAACTTCTCCTGTTTCAGTATGAACCAGCGCATTCAGCGATGGGTCAAGCCGCCACTTATTTATGAGCATTTGCATAGTTTAAAGTTTAATGATGGTAAAGAAAAAGATTAGCAATGCTTAAGCCTTGCTGCGGTTAATTATTTTTTTATCATTTCTATAACAAAATTTAACAAGGGTGTTTCCTGTTTAAATTATGCTAATAATACCAGCGTTTAATAAATAATTATTTCTTAAAGCGTCAAAACGTGATCTGTATAAATAGGATAAAAGAGGGCAATGTAGCGAAGGTGCAATAATGGATCAATCTAAGAATTTTCTTAAATTGTAAATTATCATTTCTCTATTAGGGATCAGGATAATAGAAAAGGCAAGCGCGCGCACCTCCTGCTAAGAGGAGGTGCGCTATGCTATACTGCTAATGATTAGAAGTGCGTATTGACGCTCATAAACCAGGTACGGCCCGGCTCGTTATAGGTCGCTGCGCCCGCGCCGTACATATAGGATTTCGTCGTGTCGTTGCCTGTGGTTTGGGCATTGCCCTCGCGCCATTGGCGTTTGTCGAAGACGTTATCTACCCCCGCCGTCAGGCTGACGTTTTTAGTCGCATCCCACGTGCCGCTTAGGCCAACAATGCTGTACGGACTAACCTCATCGGTTTCGCTGCCCGTGGCGCGGTTGCCTTTGTAGTTGTAGATCTTCGGCTGCTGCTTGCCGTACCAGGTGAAGGTCGACTGCACGGAGAGGTCCTGACGGATCTGCCAGCTCAGCGTTGAGTTCAGCGTGTACTCCGGAATGATAGAGAGACGGTCACCGGTGGTTTTATTCTTACTTTGCAGCATGTAGGTCAGGTTGTTGGTCCAGTTTACCGTGTCGGTCACCGGCACGTTCAGCGTCCCCTCCAGGCCTTCTACTACCGCTTTAGGCACGTTTTCCCACTGATACACGTCCGTCGTGGCTTTAGATGCTTTACCAATCGGCGAGTAGCCCGCTTCAATTTTATCCCGGTAGTCGTTGCGGAACCAGGTCACGCCCGCCAGCCAGCCGTCGCGTTTGAATTCCAGACCTACCTCTTTATTGATGCTGGTTTCCGCTTTCAGATCGTCATTGCCCATCAGGTAACAGGCACCGGCGCTGGCGTAGCAGCCCTGACCACGGCTGTAGAGGATGTAGTTCGGGTTGGTTTGATACAGGCTCGGGGCCTTATACGCGCGGGCGATACCCATTTTCAGCGTAATGTCGTCCGTCAGCCCCTGGGAGAGGTTCAGGGACGGGCTCCAGTTATCGCCCACAATGGTGTGATGATCGAAACGCAGGCCCGGCGTCAGCATGGTGCTGTCGGTCAGCTCCATGTTGTTTTCCGCAAACAGCGAGAAGATCTCTGCCTGGGAGTAGGGGCTGCGGTTGGAAGGATTAACCCCGGCAATGGTGCCGCCTTCGGTCAGCGACTGGGTGTTGGATGCCAGATCCTTCATGCGCTGCTGATTCCACTCGGTGCCCAGGGTCAGGGTCTGGTTGACCAGCAGATCCAGCGGCAGGTTGACTTCGCTATGCAGTAGCACGTCGGCAAGATCGATATTGGAGAAGTTCTCGTCGGAGAAGATCCCCTCCGTGCCGCCGGCCAGACCTTCGTTATTGCGCGTGTTGCGGGTGTGCTCGTACTGCGCGTAGGTGGTAGTGGTGACGCCGTTATCCCAACCGCCGTTCCAGGTCAGAGCGTAATTTTGGCGATAGAGACGGTTGGTCTCCTTACCGTAATTCTTTTTCACCAGCGCGTTGGTGTTGGTGTTCTGGGTATCGCCCGCGTAGAGGTTGCCCTGACGGCTGTAGCCCGCCTCCAGCTCCAGCGAGTTCATCGGGGCAAAATCCCAGCGCAGCTGACCGTTCACATCTTTGTTTTCCACCCCTTCGCGCCCGGCGGGCATGGTGCCAGCGTAGCTGCCGGTGCGTAAGGATTCATGGCCTTTATTAATATCCCAGGCATCGGCCTGAGTTTTTTCCAGGTTGCCGTAGAGGCGGAAGCTGAAATCGCCCCCCAGCGGGCCGGTCAGGTTAAAGTTGGTGCGCTTGGTTGACCCTTCGGACTTGTGCTCCGGCGCATTAAGGTAGGTATCCCACGCCCCGTGCCACTCATTTTTCGACTGCTTGGTGATGATATTGACCACGCCGCCCGCCGCGCCGTTGCCGTAGCGTGCCGCCGCCGGGCCACAGATCACTTCGATACGCTCGATCATCTCCGGCGGTACCCAGCCGGTATCGCCTCGGGTATCACGCTCGCCGCGCCAGCCCAGACGCACCGAGTTGCGGCTGGTGACCGGCTTGCCGTCGATCAGGATCAGCGTGTTTTCCGGACCCATGCCGCGAATATCGATTTGACGGCTGTTGCCGCGCTGGCCGCTGGTGGAGTTACCGGTGAGGTTAACCCCTGGCATGGTACGAATAATTTCAGCGACGTCACGGGCAGGCGGATTTTTGCGGATCTCATCGGCGGTGATGGTGGAGACGCCGGGAGCCTGAAGATTCTGCTCGGCGGCGGTGACAACGATAGTGTCATCCCCGGCAGGGGGCTCCTCTGCATGAAGCGGTAGCGCTACCCCGTAAATGCCCAGATTGACCAATAAGGCCAGGGACGTAATCTTGTTATTCATTGTGTTATCCGTTTTGTCGCCAGAATACCGCTGACGCGTCCTGGTTCCCTGCACGCACGCGGTTAATGGCATGATTATGTGAAAGACGCGCTTCCCACAGCGCGCCAATACGCTATTGCAAATGCAAATAGTTATCAATAATATTATCAATAAATTTTCTTACATTTGAAAAAATGCCGCAATAAGTACGGGGTTAATTAGGGTGACGATGCGAGCGACGGGCAGCGATGCCTGGTGGGAGTCAAAACGCGGGCCTGAGTGGTTCCGCGAGGGTAATGACCGATGTCAGGTCACCTTCTGGTGGCGCGATCCGGCGGGGGCGGAAGCCACTTCTGCTACCCAGCATGTGTGGATCTACATCACCGGCGTTACCGATCATCACCAAAACGCTAGACCACAGTCCCTAAGCCGTATTCCCGGTACTGACGTCTGGTTCTGGCAGACCACGCTAAACGCGCAGTGGCGCGGCAGCTACTGCCTCATCCCCTCTGAAAATACACAGGATTTTGCCGAGTCGGCGTTCAGCACCGAGGTTCCGGATCGCATCGCCCTGCGCGAAGGCTGGCGCAGGCTGCTGGCGCATGCCGTTGCCGATCCGCTCAATCCGCTGTCATGGCGGGGTGGGCGCGGTCATCCGGTGTCGGCCCTTGAGATGCCCGATGCGCCAGAGCAGCCGGGCTGGCACGCGCCGCAGGATACCCCTTATACACCCCCGATCTGCATCCCCTGGCGCAGCCGCCAGCTGGGCAACAAACGTCGGGTCTGGATCTACATCACCGGTGAGGAGAACGTCACCGAGCGTCCGCTGGCGGTGCTGCTGGACGGTCAGTTCTGGGCCGAGAGCATGCCCGTCTGGCCCGCCCTTGCCGCCCTGACCCGGGAAGGCAAGCTGCCGCCCGCGGTATACGTGCTGGTAGATGCGATCGATACCACCCAGCGCAGCCGCGAGCTGCCCTGCAACCCGGTGTTCTGGCAGGCGTTACAGGAAGAGCTGCTCCCGCAGGTTAAGGCTCTGGCCCCGTTCAGCGACGAGGGGTCGCGCACGGTGGTGGCCGGGCAGAGCTTTGGCGGTCTGGCGGCGCTCTATGCCGGGCTAAACTGGCCGGAGCGCTTCGGCTGCGTGCTGAGCCAGTCTGGCTCCTACTGGTGGCCGCACCGCGGCGCGCAGCAGGATGGCATGGTGATCGAGCAGCTAAAAGCCGGCTCGCTTCAGCCGCAGGAGCTGCGCATCGTGCTGGAGGCGGGAACCCGTGAACCGCTCATTTTCCGTGTTAACCAGACGATCTACTCTCTTTTACAGCCGACAACAGCGGCGCTCTACTGGCGGCCCACCGACGGCGGACACGACGCGCTGTGCTGGCGCGGCGGGCTAACCGCAGGGCTCATGACGCTCTGGCAACCGCTGCTTCAGGCTGCGCCGTAAAGCATTTTTCCACGACAGGAGTGTGGTATGGAGTTCAGTAATCCCTTCGACGATCCAGAGGGTCAGTTTTACATTCTGCAAAACGCGCAGCGGTGCTACAGCCTGTGGCCGCAGCAGTGCGCCCTGCCGCAGGGCTGGCACGTGGTTGCCGACCCGCAGCCGCCGTCAGTGTGTCACGCCTGGCTGGCGGCGCAGTGGCAGAATATCACCCCTGCATACCATGCGCGTTAAGGAGCACCCTATGTCGAAACGTCTGCCGCTGGTGGCGGCCCAGACCGGGATCTGGATGGCGGAAACGCTCTCTACATTACCTAACGCCTGGAGCGTGGCCCACTATGTGGTCATTGATGACGGCGAGCTGGATGAGGCCCTGCTCGGAGAGGCTATTGTCACCGGCATGAGCCACGCCGACACCCTGCGTAGCCGCTTTGTCGAGGATGGCGGGGAGGTATTCCAGTGGATCGATGAGTCCATGCCGCTGATGCCGCCTGCTGTCCACGATCTGCGTGACAGTGCCGATCCCCATGCGGCGGCGCTGGCCGTGATGCAGGGCGATCTGGCCCAGAATCTGCGCGTCGACGGCGGGCAACCGCTGGTTCAGCATGCGCTGCTGCGCCTTGGTGAACGCCGCTGGTACTGGTATCAGCGCTATCACCATCTGCTGGTGGATGGCTTCAGCTTCCCGGCGATTACCCGCCATATTGCCGCTATCTATACCGCGTGGCGACGCGGCGAACCCACCCCCGTATCGCCTTTTACCCCTTTCGCCGAGGTCGTCGAGGAGTATCAGCGCTACCGCGACAGCGAGGCCTATAGCCGGGACGCGGCTTACTGGCGCGAGGTAAGCCAGAGCCTGCCGCCGCCGGTATCGCTCTCTGCCAGCCCGCTGCCGGGACGCGCCGCAACCGCCGACATTGTTCGCCTTAAGCTCACCCTCGACGCCCAGGCGTTTTCCCACCTTGCGGCACAGAACGGCAGCTGCCAGCCAGCGGATCTTGCTCTCGCGCTGGTCTCCCTCTGGCTGGCGCGCCTGTGCGGACGCATGGACTATGCCGCCGGGTTTATCTTTATGCGCCGAATGGGCTCCGCTGCGCTCTGTGCCACTGGCCCGGTACTCAACGTCCTGCCGCTGGCGGTGAACGTCGACCCGGCGGAGAGCCTTGCCGCGCTGGCGCAGAAGCTTGCTGCGCGGCTGAAAAAGATGCGCCGCCATCAGCGCTATGACGCCGAGCAGATCGTGCGCGACAGCGGACAGGCAACGGGCGACCGCGCCCTGTTTGGCCCGGTATTCAACGTAAAGATGTTTGATTACCAGCTGGACATTGACGGAACGGCGGGAATAACCCATACCCTGGCAACCGGGCCGGTTAACGACCTGGAGATCGCGCTCATTCCAGACGAGAAGGGGGGGCTTGCCGTGGAGATCCTTGCCAATCGCCAGCGCTACGACGAGGCTGAGTTAAGCACCCATGCCGCCAGGCTGGACGCGCTGCTGCGCCAGTTCGCCGATAATCCGGCCCTGCGTTGCGGCGAGGCGGCGCTGATCCTGCCAGCGGAGCAGGAGAAGATTGACCGTATCAACGATACCGGGGTTAGCCTGCCAGCTACTACCCTTAGCGCCCTTGTGGCAGCCCAGAGCGAAAAAACGCCGGACGCCCCGGCGCTGGCGGATGCCCGCTGGCAGTTCAGCTACCGTGAGATGCGCGAGCAGGTTCTCGCCCTGGCCCATGAGCTTCGCCAGCGTGGCGTGCGACCTGGGGACTGCGTCGCCGTAGCGCTGCCGCGTTCGGTCTTCTTGACCCTGGCCCTGCACGCTATTGTTGAGGCCGGTGCTGCCTGGCTGCCGCTGGACACCGGCTACCCGGATGACCGCCTGCATATGATGCTAGAGGATGCCCAGCCGCGGCTACTCATCACCGCCGAAGATCAGCTGGCGCGGTTTAGCGCGATCCCGCAGCTTGCCCATCTCTGCTACAGCGCACCGCTGCCGGTAACAAACGCGCCCGCGCTGGCGTGCTCAAAACCAGAGCATACCGCCTATATCATCTTTACCTCCGGCTCGACGGGCCGCCCGAAAGGGGTGATGGTGGGGCAAACGGCCATCGTCAACCGTCTGCTGTGGATGCAGGCAAGCTATCCGCTGAGCGCGCAGGACGTGGTGGCGCAAAAGACGCCGTGCAGCTTTGACGTCTCGGTGTGGGAGTTTTTCTGGCCCTTTATTGCCGGGGCGAAGCTGGTGATGGCCGAGCCGGATGCGCACCGCGATCCGCTGGCGTTGCAGGCCTTTTTTGCCCGCTACGGCGTCACCACTACCCACTTTGTCCCCTCGATGCTATCCGCTTTCGTCGCCTCTCTAACGCCGGAGAGGGCGCAGGAGAGCTGCCGTACGCTACGCAACGTCTTTTGCAGCGGGGAAGCGCTGCCAACGGATCTCTGCCGCGAGTGGGAGAGCCTAACCGGCGCGCCGCTGCATAATCTCTACGGCCCGACGGAAGCAGCGGTCGACGTCACCTGGTATCCGGCTTATGGCGAGGCGTTGGCCGGAGTCAGCGGGCCCAGCGTGCCGATTGGCTATCCGGTCTGGAACACCGGTTTGCGCATTCTGGACGGTATGATGCAGCCTGTGCCGCCGGGCGTGGCGGGGGATCTCTACCTCACCGGCATCCAGCTGGCGCAGGGCTATTTGGGGCGACCCGACCTGACCGCCAGCCGCTTTATTGCCGATCCTTTTGCGCCGGGCGAGCGGATGTACCGTACCGGCGACGTGGCACGCTGGCTGGCGAACGGTGCGGTAGAGTACCTGGGGCGCAGCGACGATCAGCTTAAAATTCGCGGCCAGCGTATCGAGCTGGGAGAGATCGACGCTGTTATGCAGGCGCTGCCGGACGTGGCCCAGGCGGTTACTCACGCCTGCGTGCTAAACCAGGCGGCTGCGGTCGGCGGCGACGCACGCCAGCTGGTGGGCTACCTGGTGTCGGCCTCGGGCCAGCCGCTGGAGAGTGCCGTTCTGATTGAACAGCTGAAGGCGCAGCTGCCGCCCCACATGGTGCCTACCGCGCTGGTGCAGCTTGATGCGCTGCCGCTCAGCGCCAACGGCAAGCTGGATCGCAAGGCGCTGCCGCTGCCGACACTTGCCGCAGCATCAGGCGGACGCGCACCGGAAACCGAAGTTGAGCTGACTATCGCCGCGCTGTTTGCTGAGCTGCTGGCCTGTGAAGTAGAGGACGTCAGCGCTGACTTCTTTGCCCTTGGCGGCCACTCACTGCTGGCGATGCGGCTGGCGGCACGGCTTAGCCAGGCGTTCGATCGCCAGGTGACGCCGGGGCAGGTGATGGTGGCCTCCAGCGTGGCGAAGCTGGCTGCGCTGCTGGCGGCGGATGTCGAGGATGGGCAACTGCAAAACCTGGGCTACGAGACAATCCTGCCCCTGCGGGAAAGTCACGGGCCGACGCTGTTCTGCTTCCATCCGGCCTCCGGCTTTGCCTGGCAGTTCAGCGTGCTGGCGCGCTATCTCAGCCCGCGCTGGTCGATCGTCGGTATTCAGTCGCCGCGCCCAGCCGGGCCGATGGCCACCGCCGCCACGCTGGATGAGGTGTGCGACGCCCATCTGCAAACGCTGCTCGCCCAGCAGCCGCACGGCCCGTACTACCTGTTTGGTTACTCCCTCGGCGGCACGCTGGCGCAGGGCATCGCCGCTCGGCTACAACAGCGCGGCGAAGCGGTCGCTTTTCTTGGGCTGCTGGATACCTGGCCGCCGGAGACGCAGAACTGGGCAGAGAAAGAGGCCAACGGCCTCGATCCGGAGGTGCTGGCGGAGATCAATCGCGAGCGGGAGGCATTCCTTGCTGCCCAGCAGGGCCAAGCGTCAGGAGAGCTGTTTAACGCTATCGAGGGCAACTATGGCGATGCGGTTCGCCTGCTGACCACCGCCCACAGCCTGCGGTTTGAGGGTAAAGCGACGCTGTTTGTTGCCGAACGTACCCTGCCAGCCGGGATGGATCCGCGTCAGGTCTGGTCACCCTGGGTAAATGCGCTGGATATCTATCGCCATGACTGCGCCCACGTGGATATTATTTCACCGAAGACGTTTGTCTCTATTGGGCCCATATTATCAGAATTGCTTAATTAATAAACTACCACGCCTACCAGATATGGTGGGCGTGGTAGCCAAAGTCAAATCTTGGTTCAGATTAGTCTTATAAAGTACTATTATAGGCGCATCGGTTGTAAATACTGCTTTCGTAGCAAATCAGGGTAGAGTTTATACATGTCATCGTTAGATATTAAACAGGATAGTGAGGTGCAGCTACGCCCCTATCCAGTTGGTCCTCATCGTGCTCACGAAATTGATCTTCTCACGCTTCTTGACGTGTTATGGGAAGCAAAAAAACAGATTATCGCCATAGCCGCAGCGTTTGCTCTGCTTGGTCTTCTCGTTTCTTTCGTGCTGCCGCAGAAATGGACCAGTGAAGCCATTATTACCCCTGCTGAACAGACCCAGTGGCGCTCGCTTCAGCAAACGCTGATGGAGTTGCAGGTACTGGATATAGAGGTGCCGGTTACGCCAGTTGATGTTTTTGGCCAGTTTATTAAGAATTTTAGCTC
>Ga0308161_1005396_pt1 | contig 11233 bp, 14 predicted proteins | sample PhyFR2_FD_201034 | JGI IMG/M metagenome (GOLD analysis project Ga0308161, IMG submission 201034) | Phyllosphere microbial communities from UC Gill Tract Community Farm, Albany, California, United States - DLSLF.R2 | ecosystem: Host-associated > Plants > Phyllosphere > Unclassified | place: USA...
TGAACTCGTTCGGCACGAGGATGCGCTCCCGCGACACCACGGCGGCCTTGGTGTCGAGCTCGCGGCGCAGGGCGCTCGAGATCTCCACGGGCTGCACGCCGGAGCGGAAGGTCTTCGCGAACGCACCGTTGACGGCGCGCTCCAACCCTCGCTCGAAGCTGTCCAAGAGGCCCATGTGTCTCCAGTGTCGTCGGTCACGGACCACTGCATGGTAGTGGGTGGCACCCGGGCCCGTCTGACAGTGGTCACGGGGCCCCTCGGCGCCGTGCTAATGTTGCCGGGCTGGCGCGAGTGGCGGAATTGGTAGACGCGCACGGTTCAGGTCCGTGTGCTGGAAACGGCGTGGGGGTTCAAGTCCCCCCTCGCGCACCAGGTGAGGAACGGCCCCCGGAGGAATCCGGGGGCCGTTCCGCGTTTCCGGGAGTCTGCTGCCCCGGGACGTCCGCTGCCCCGGGACGTCCGCCGCCCCGGCCCGTCCGCTGCCCCGGCCCGTCAGCCCGCGAAGGCGGCGAGGGCGTCGTCGAGCATCCGGTGCCCCTGCTCCTCGAAGCCGGCGTCACCCACCTCGTGTGCCCACACCGCGGTGCCGACGGCCTCGCGGAGCTGGATCCAGCGCCACGCGTCCGGGGTCCGGGGATCGCCCCCGTACCCGTCGATGAAGGCGGTCTCGAGCGCCGGGTCGTGCTGCCAGTGCAGGACGGCGAGCCGTGTGAGGTCCGTCGCGGCCGGACGGAACGCGAAGCGTCCGAGGTCGATCGCGCGGAGGCGGCCGTCATCGACCACCCAGTTGCGGGGCTGCCAGTCGCCGTGCGTCGGCACGACGGTCACCGGGGTCGGACGGAACCGGGCGAGCACGGCGCGGACGGCCTCGACCCGCTCGGCCGGGATCCGGTGCCGCTGGTCGAGCTGACCCGTGGTCCTCGCCTGCTCTCGCTCGGCGTAGGTCGGGTCGGTCCACGCTGTCTGGTCGTGGAGGCGTCGGAGCAGGGCGCCCGCCTGCCGGTGCACCGCGGGGTCGTGTTCGTCCGGGGTGCCGAGCGCGAGACGGCCCGGGACCCGGTCGAGCACGAGGACCCGGGTGTCCTCGTCCGCCGCGACCAGGGCTCCGGCATCGCCGCGCGCGACGAGCACGTCGGTCCACCCGCGGTGCGCCGTGAGCTCGCGGGGGAAGTGGGTGTTCGCCGGTCCGCAGGCCTTGACGACGAGGTCGCGTCCGCCCGACCGCACGTGGAGCACGACGGTGTCGAGCAGCCCCCAGGAGTGGTCGGCGACGAGTTCGACGTCCGGCAGCACCGACCGGACGAACGTCTGCTGCGCCGGGGTCAAGCCGGCGCGCCCCCACGCGTCGGCAGCGACCTGGTGTTCCCCGTCCCCGTCCCCGTCCCCGTTCCCCACCCAGACACGGTAGCCCGGAGGTCGATCAGTGGGCCAGGCCGGTGAGCTCGCCCACGGCGATCGCGGCCGCCAGCGCCACGAAGGGTCCCAGGGCGACGACGCTCACCCACCGGTGCTCCACGAGCAGCGCGACGAACTCGCGCAGGAACGCGCTCGGGACGTAGTAGCGGGCGGTCCGGGAGCCGACGACCTGGGCGTCCGCGCCGAGTCGGCGGGCGAGGGAGGCGGTGCGGAGGACGTGGTAGTCGCTCGTCACGAGCAGCAGCGGTCCGGTCCGACCGGCGTCGCGCAGCAGCTCGACCGAGCGCTCGATGTTCTCGCGGGTCGTGGTCGACCGGTCCTCGGCGAGGACGTCCTCGGCGGGGACGCCCTGGTCGAGCAGGTACTCGCGCATCGCGGTCGCCTCGGCCCGGACCTCGTCCGACCCCTGTCCGCCGGACGGCACGAGGAGCGGGCGGTTGCCCCGCGCCACCTCGGCACGCCACGCCTGGACGCCCCGGTCGAGTCGGCCGCGCAGGAGCGGGGTCACCGTGCCGTCCGCGCGCAGGCCCGCCCCGTGCACGACGACCGCGGTCGGGGCGACGCCGTGGCGCATCCGCCCGTACACCACCGAGTAGAGGGCGAACGAGACGAAGGCGGCACTGGCGTACGCGGAGACGAGGGCGAGCAGTGCCGCGACGGTCACGCCCACGACGCCGAACCGGACGACGAGCACGACGGCGACGACCGGCAGGACGAGCACGGCGACACCGGCGAGCAGGGAGAGCTGGTTGCCGAGGCTCCGCCCTTCCTTGCGGAGCATGGTCACACCGTTGGCGACGAGGGCGACGCCGAACACCACGACGCTGATCGGGAGCGCGAGTGCGAGCAGCCCGAGGGCGACGACCGCGGGCAGCGACCAGTCGGCGGCGACGACCAGTCCGCCGAGCACGCCGAACACGACGGCGGTGGTGAGGAAGACGCCGTTCCGCAGCATCCTCGGGTCGCGACGGCGGCAGACCAGGTAGGCGATGAGGAAGACCGCGGCGACGACGAGCAGGAACACGAGTACAGAATACCGGGCGGTGTGCGCGGCCCGACGGTCAGGTCGCGGACCGGCCGCCCTCGCGGGTCCCGGCGAGTCCGTGGTCGTGGGCGTACACGACGAGCTGGACCCGGTCGCGGAGCGAGAGCTTGCCGAGGATGCTCGAGATCTGCGTCTTCACGGTCGACTCGGTGACGAACTCCTTCGCCGCGATCTCGGCGTTCGACAGCCCGCGCGAAGCCCACCCGAACACGATCCGCTCCCGGTCGGTCAGGGTCTGGAACGCGGCGGGCTGGGGCTTCGGCGCGCGCTCGACGTCGGCGCCGAACAGCTGCGAGACGTCGTTCGGCGCGATCACCGAGCTGCCCTCGTGCACGGCCCGGACCGCGGCGAACAGGAACGGCGGCGTGGTGTCCTTGAGCAGGAATCCGCTCGCGCCCAGGCGGATCGCGGTGGCCGCCGCGGGGTCGAGGCCGAACGTGGTCAGCACGACGACGCGGGGGAGCGGCTCGCCCACGGCACCGGAGTAGAGCTGTCGGACGGTCTCGACGCCGTCCATGCCGGCCATCCGCATGTCGAGCAGCACCACGTCGGGGCGCAGTTCGCGGATGCGGTCGAGGGCCTCGGCGCCGTCCGACGCCTCGCCGACGACCTGCATGTCGGGCTGGGCGTCGAGGACGACCCGCAGGCCGGCGCGGAACAGTGCCTGGTCGTCGGTGAGCAGGATGCGGATCGGGGCAGCGGTGGGGCCGGTCGGCGGCTCGGCACCCCGTTCGGTGCCGGTGTGTGCGCCGCTGTGTGGCTCGGTCATCGGTTCGTCCCCCCTCGGACGTCGTACGGGATGCGCGCGCGTGCGGTGAACACGTCGTCGAGCACGGCGGCGTCGAAGGACCCGCCGATCGTGGTGAGTCGGGTCTGCATGCCGGTGAGTCCGCGGCCGGATCCGCGCGGGTGGGCGGCGAGTTCGTCGATGCCGAGCTCCTCGCCGACCGGGAGCGAGGCGGAGCGCACGGCGTTCTCGACCTCGAGCACGAGGTCCGCCGACCGCCAGGTCTCGCGGACGTCGACGGCACCGCCGGGCACGCCGTGTCGGAGCGCGTTCGTCAGCATCTCCTGCAGCACCCGGCGGGCCGCCGTCCCGTGCACCGGGCCGAGCGGTCGGGAGGCACCCCGGACGGTGTGCTCGACCGTGACACCGGCGTCGCGGATGCCGCGGACGATCTCCTCGAAGGAGGCCGGGTCGACGGTGGCGTCGGACCCGTCGATGTGGCCGAGGACCTGGCGCACCTCGACCAGGGAGCTCCGGGCGGTGCTCGCGATGGTGGCGCTGACCTCGCGGACGCGTGCCTCGTCGTCGAGGAACGGCACGGAGTCGGCCTGCGCGATGATCACGGCGAGGGAGTGGCCGACGACGTCGTGCACGTCGCGGGCGATGTCGGCGCGGATGCGTTCGGACTCGGCTTCGTCGACGGCGCGGGTGGCGACGGCCTCGGCACGGTTCGCGACCGCCTCGGCGCGCGTGGCCGCGGCCTCGGCGTCGATGCGGCGGACGGCCTCGGCGTTCTGGGAGCGGACGGCCCGGGTGGCGAGCCCACCCGCCCAGACCGAGACGAGCGCGAGGGTCGGCGCCGCGAGGACGATCGCGACCTGCTCCGAGGGCCCGTTCAGCAGCAGTGCGTACCGGTAACCTGTCTTGGAAAGGTACAGGGAGGCGAGGACTCCGGCGCCGAGGGAGAGCAGACCGGCGAGGACGACCTCGATCTTCGTGCCGACGATCGCGACGCTGCCGACCACGACGAAGAGCGCGACGTCGACGAGTGAGGGACGCTCCCCGTTCCACACCTGGACGACGCCGAGGGCGACCGCGGCGAGCATCGCCCCGGACGGGCTGAGCCGACGGAGGGCGATCGCGACGGTCGCGGCCGTGACGGCGAGGGCGCTCGCCCGTTCGAGCTCGAGGTCGATCGGTGCGAGGAAGACGAGGCAGGCGAGCGCGGCCCACGTCAGGTCGACGACGAGGGATCGGCGAGGGAGGACCCTGGTGAACCCCTGACCGCCCCTCACGGATCGATCATCGCACGGCGCTCGGGCGTGGCGGGGTTCACGGGATCGGGGACATCGCGATCAGGGCGACCGCCGTGACGGCGATGATCGCGGCGCAGGTCGCGAGGGTTGCGATCACGTGCTTGGTCGAGGTCTCCATGCTGACGAGCCTCGCGGAGGAGGCGGCGCGGGGCATCGGGCGGAGGGACGAGCGCCGTCGTCCGGAAGGACGAACCCGGTCGTCCTGCGGTCCGGAGCCCGGGAGGGTCGGAGCGCCCACGCGGGTGCGCGGATGCGGCAGGATCAGCACGTGTCCCGTACCGAGCCCGCCGGGGGAGCCGGAACCGCCCCCACGGCCCCTGCACCCACCGTGCTCGGGCGCGTGCTGCGGCGCCGTCTGCGCGACACGGTCTGCCGCGCCTGTGCACACCCGTGGGCGGGGCATCCCGGTGCGCCCTCGGACGGGAGCGGCACCGAGTGTGCCGCCTGCCGGTCCGAGCGGGACCACACCGGTGCGCCCGAGGGTGCGGACCCGTGCTCCGCGACGGTACCGACCGCGCTCCTGGACCGAGCGACCGTGGTGCCGGACCGTCCGGAGCGCTGGTGGCACCGGGTGGCGGTCTTCCCGCTGCGGGTGATCCTCGTGGTCCTCGACGGACTGGGCTGAGCCGTCACCCTGGTCGTGACCGCGTGACCGCGTGACCGCGTGACCGCGTCACCGGACGACGGCCGACCGGTCGGCCCGGGCCGGAACGGCTCGCGCACGGCGCGCGGCGCGCGGAGACGGTGACCGACCGGCGGCCGGGAGGCGCGTGACGGCGCCGCCACGCGCCTCCCGGCCGCCCGTCGCTCGCGCCTCAGATCGTGAGCTGTCCGAGCACGCGGTGTGCGATCGAGACGGACTCGCCGCTCACCGCGGACCGCGGTGAGGCGAGGAACGCGACGAGGTCCGCGATCTGCTGCGGGCTCGACTCGCCACCGGCGCCGCGCTGCACCTGCGCTGCCGGCTCGTCCGTCACCGTGCCCGGGTTCACGACGTTCACGGCCACACCGGTACCGGCGACCTGGTCGGCGAGGTTCTTCGCGATGACGTTCGTCGCCGCGTTCCGGAGCGAGGTCGTGATGTTCCCCGCGAGGTAGGCGTTCTGCCCGCTCACCACGACGACGCGGCCGAAGCCGGCGGCACGCTGCGCGGGGAGCACGGCGTTCGCGACGCGGAGGAAGCCGAGCGCCTTGCCGTCGATCGCGGCGGCGACCTGCTCGGGGTCCGATGCCCGGTCGGGGTCGAGCGTGCCCGCCGCGGGCGCCGCGGTGACCACGAGGACGTCGATGCGTCCGTGCTGGTCGAGCACCCGCGCGACCGCGGCGTCGACCGACTCCTGCGACGCGGTGTCCATGCGGACGTCGTCGGGGCCGTCGGCGGTGCGGGAGGCGACGACGACGTGCGCGCCCTCGCGACGGAGGGTCTCGGCGACGACGCTGCCGATGTACCCGTGACCGCCGACGACGAGGGCGGTCCGGCCGGTGAGTTCGAGGTCCATGCGCGCCACGGTAGGCCGCGGTGCTGCGCGCCGTCCGGTGCGCTGTCCGGCGTGCTGACGGCTGCGGCGTCGGAGCACCGTCCCGCGTGGCCGGGGCGTCTCCCGCGCGATCCGGCCACCCGATCCGCGCGATCCGTCCACCTTGGACGGCTGCCCAGTCCGGCCCGCCGACCATCGCCCACGACGGCCCCGGTGGCGGACCGAACGGACGCCGCGGCCACCGCCGGACGTCGCGGACAGCACACGACGGCACCGGTGGACCGACACCGTCCGGACGACGACAGGGAGCGCGCATGACCGACCAGCAGCAGCCCGACCAGCAGCAGCCCGACCAGCAGCAGCCCGACCAGCAGCAGCCCGACCAGCAGCAGCCCGACCAGCAGCGGCCCCCGGGCAGTGACCGGGAGCTCACGCCGACCGCCGACCACGGCGAGCAGTCCTACCGTGGCTCGGGCAAGCTCACCGGGAAGCGCGCGGTGATCACCGGCGGCGACAGCGGCATCGGCAAGGCCGTCGCGATCGCCTTCGCCCGCGAGGGCGCCGACGTGCTCGTCAGCTACCTCCCCGAGGAGGAGGACGACGCGCAGGACACGAAGCGCTGGATCGAGGAGGCCGGTCGGAAGGCCGTCCTGTTCCCCGGCGACGTGAGCGACCCGGCGTACTGCCGGTCCGTCGTCGCGACCGCGGTCGACGAGCTCGGCGGCCTGGACGTCCTCGTGAACAACGCGGCGTACCAGATGACCCACGAGACGATCGAGGAGATCAGCGACGAGGAGTGGGACCACACCCTCGCGACGAACCTCAGCGCCTACTTCCACCTCGTGAAGGCCGCGCTGCCGCACCTCGGACCGGGGTCGTCGATCATCGGGTCGAGCTCGGTGAACTCCGACAACCCGAAGCCCGACCTGGCGCCGTACGACGTCACGAAGGCCGGCGTCGCGAACCTGTCGGCAGCGCTCGCGCAGCTGCTCGGCCCGCGCGGCATCCGCGTCAACAGCGTCGCGCCCGGCCCGATCTGGACGCCGCTCATCCCCTCGACGATGCCGCCTGAGGAGGTCGAGCAGTTCGGCACGCAGACGCCGCTCGGCCGCGCGGGCCAGCCCGCCGAACTCGCCCCGGTGTACGTGCTGCTCGCCAGCGACGACGGCAGCTACGTCTCCGGTGCCCGGGTCGCCGTCACCGGCGGCACACCCATCCTCTGACCGACCGAACCCAGCACGCGAAGGAGCACGATTTGTACTTCCACAAGCAGGAACTCCAGTTCAAGGCCACCCCGGACAAGCCGGACGCCGTCTACGCGCGCAAGCTCCAGGAGGTGCTCGGCGGCCAGTACGGCGAGATCTCCGTCGCCCTGCAGTACCAGTTCCAGGCGTGGAACATGCACATCCCGGGCAAGTACCGGGACATGGTCTTCGGCATCGGTGCCGAGGAGATGGGGCACGTCGAGATGCTCGCGACGATGATCGCGCAGCTGCTCGAGAAGAGCCCGCTCGGCATCACCGAGGACGCGTTGCAGGACGACCCGACCGTCGCCGCGATCGTGGGCGGCACCGACGTGCAGCACGCCATCGTCGCCGGCGCCGGAGCGCGCCCGGTCGACAGCAACGGCAACCCGTGGCAGGGCTCGTACATCACGGCCTCGGGCAACCTGCTCGCCGACTTCACCGCGAACGAGAACGCCGAGATGCAGGGCCGCGTCCAGGCCGCACGGCTGTACCACATGACCGACGACCACGGCGTGCGGGACCTGCTCTCGTTCCTCATCGCCCGCGACACCATGCACCAGAACATGTGGGCGACCGCCGCGGCCGAGCTGCGCGAGAAGGGCATGGAGGGCTTCCCCGTGCCGAGCAACTTCCCGCAGGCGAAGGAGGCGTCGGAGTTCAGCTACCAGTACCTCAACTTCTCCGACGGTGCCGCGGCTGCCGACGGGCCGTGGGCGAGCGGCCCCTCGTTCGACGGCAAGGGCGAGTACTCGTACCACGACGGCCCCACCTCGTCGGTGCCGATGCCCCCGCCCACGCACCCGGACGTGCGGCTGTACGGCACGACCGAGCTGCCGAACGTGGTCGAGAAGACCGCGGGGCTCGTGCAGGACACCCTGCACAAGGAGTAGTGGTCACGCCGGTCGCGGACGCGACCGGCAGACGGACGGGAGGCGCGGTGCCGGCTAGCACCGCGCCTCCCGTCCGTCGTCGTCTCAGCCCCGCAGGGTGGTGAGGGTCGTCGTGTCGTCCACCGGCTCGCTGCGCGCCGGTCGCGTGATCCCGGCGTAGGCGCGCGTCGCGCTCCACCCGGCGATCAGGGCGACCGTGCCGACGACGGCCGCGATCCACGGGAGCAGCCACCCGTCGGCCCACGCGCCCGGGGCGACCACCCAGACGAGGAAGTTCCCGACCGTGCCACCGGTCGCGCCGAGGAGCGCGGCGGTGCGGCGGTCGAGGCTCGTGGCCGTCAGGGCCGTGGTGGTGACGGCGACGGCGAGCAGGGCGTTGATGAGTGCTGCCACCGTGCCTCCGTCAGGCGCTGGTGGTGCCGGCCGCACCGCTCGTCGTGCTGGCTGCACCGGTCGTGCTGGCTGCACCGGTCGTGCTGGTTGCGCCGGTCGTGCTGGTTGCGCCGGTCGTGCTGGTTGCGCCGGTCAGGGCGCTCGTCGCCGAGCTGCCGCCGTCGGCGTCCGTGCCGCGGCCGTCGGAGCCGCCGACCGCGAGCTGCTGGGCGCCGCCGCCGGTGGTGACCGTGACCTTGCGCGGCTTCGACGACTCCTTGACCGGGATCGTGACGCTGAGCACGCCGTTGTCGTAGGCGGCGCTGATGCGTGCCGTGTCCAGGTGGTCGCCGAGGGTGAGCTGCCGGACGAACGTGCCGGGCTGACGCTCCCGGGTGATCCACTGCGATCCATCGGGGGCGCCGAGCGTGCGCTCCGCGCGCAGGGTGAGGACGGACCCGTCGACGTCGACGTCCACCGACCCCGGGTCGATGCCCGGCAGGTCGACGTCGAGGACGTAGTGGTCGCCGCTGCGGTAGAGGTCCATCGGCATCGACCGGGGTGCGCCCGTGCCGGCTCCGAGCAGGGTGCCGGCGAGTCGGTCGAGCTCGCGGAACGGGTCGTACTGCATCGTCATCGAGATCAACTCCTTCGTGGTCCTCGTCGGGTCCCCGCGACCCGACGACCAGAGTTCTAGCACTCTCGCCTCAGGAGTGCCAAGAGCAGGCTCAGAGGTCGCTGAGAGCGATCGGACCGGCCGGTCTCGTCACCTGTGGGCCGTCGGGCCGGCCGCGGGGCCGTCAGTCCTCGGGGCGCCCGGCGACCTCGTGGTGCAGGCGTTCGAGGGCCGGGAGCGCCTGCGCGAGGGCGTGCCGGTCGGCGTCGGAGAGCCGGTCGAGGGCGTCGACGAGGACGGAGGTCGCGGCGTCGTCGTAGGTCCGGAGGCGGTCCGTCGCGAGCGGGGTCAGGTGCACGGTGGCACGGCGCCCGTCCCCGCCGACGACCCGGCGCTCGACGAGGCCGGACTGCTCCATCGCCGAGACGAGGTTGCTCACGGTGGACCGGGCGAGGCCGAGGCGCGCGGCGAGGGCGGAGGGCGCCGTGCCGATCTGCGGGTCGGTGCCGAGCGCGCGGAGGACCTCGATCTGGGCCTCGGGGATGTCCGGCAGACCCGCCACCGCCCGCGAGGTACGGAGGAGTGTGCGCCGGAACGGTCCGACCCGGTCGCTGAGCCGGCGGGCGATGCGCGCCGTGTCGTCGTCCGTACCCGCCATGCTGGGCAACCTATCAGCCAGTTTTGTTTGCAACAAAACCATTTCGGGAGCAGGCTGGGGACATGACCACCACCACCTCCGTCGAACACCCCGAACCGCCCCAGGACCTCTCCGGCATCGTCGGACACCGGTTCGTCTACACCTACGCCAACGGCTGGCAGTACGAGATGTACGTCAAGAACGCGACGACGATCGACTACCGCATCCACACCGGTCACGTCGGCGGCCGCTGGGTGAAGGACCAGACCGTCGACCTCGTGGCGCTCGCCGCGGGCGTCTACAAGGTGTCGTGGAACGAGCCGACCGGCACGAGCGTCGTCGTCAACGTCCTGCCCGAGCAGCGCGTCCTGCACGGCACGATCTTCTTCCCGCGCTGGATCGAGCTCGACGGTTCGAAGACGGTCCTGTTCCAGAACGACCACCTCGACGAGATGCAGCGCTTCCGCGACGAGGGGCCGACCTACCCGATCTACGTCGTCCCCGAGTTCGCGCACATCACGCTGTTCGAGCACGTCGGCGCGGACGACGAGTCGGTGATCGACACCGCCCCGGGCGACCTGCCCGCCGGCTGGGCGGACCGGACCAACTGATGGGCGCCGTGCCGCTGCAGGCCGCCGACCCGCGGGTCTCGCCGACGACGCTCGACCACCACGGACGGACGATCCGCGGGTGGCAGTGGGAGCCGGCTGACCCTGCGTCCGGTGCGTCCGGTGCCGGCGCGTCCGGTGCCTCCGGTGCCGGCGCGTCCGCTGCCGACGCGCCCGTCGTGCTGCTCGTGCACGGGTTCAGCGACAGCGCGACCGGTGGGCGACAGCTCTTCGTGCAGACCGCGCGGCACCTCGTCGCCCGCGGTGCCGTCGTCCGGAGCCACGACCGGCTCGGTCAGGGCGTGAGCGACGGCGAGTTCGCCGACATCACCATCCGGGACGAGGTCGACCAGGTCGTCGCGATGATCCGCGCGGCCGACCGGGGCCAGGGCGTGCACGTCGTCGCGCACAGCCTCGGCGCGGTCGAGTCGGCGCTGGCCGCAGCCCGCGTCCCCGAGCTGGTCCGGACGCTGACCCTGTGGTCGCCGGCCGGTGTGGTCGTGGACGACATCACGGTCGACGACGTCATCCAGGGTCAGCCGCTCGCCCCGGTGCGGGAGCGTGGTTGGTTCGACTTCGGCGGCATGGTGCTCGGCGCCGCGTTCATCGAGGACGTCCGCGCCGACCTGGACGTCTACGGTCCGGTCGCCGGGTACACCGGTCCGGTCGACGTGGTGCACGGCACCGAGGACACGATCGTGCCGGTGTCGTACGGGCGCCGGTACGCCGAGCTCCTGCCGGGTGCGACGCTGACCGTCGTCGACGGCGCGGACCACGGCTGGTCGTCGGTGCCGTTCCGGGAGCGGTTGCTCGAGGTGCTCGACGCGAGGCTCGGGCTGGCTTGACGCCGTCAGGTGGGCGGTCGCCTGCAGCGGTACGTC
>Ga0308161_1005398_pt1 | contig 11232 bp, 13 predicted proteins | sample PhyFR2_FD_201034 | JGI IMG/M metagenome (GOLD analysis project Ga0308161, IMG submission 201034) | Phyllosphere microbial communities from UC Gill Tract Community Farm, Albany, California, United States - DLSLF.R2 | ecosystem: Host-associated > Plants > Phyllosphere > Unclassified | place: USA...
GAGTTCCATCGAGCTCTTCAATCAAACCTTGATATCGATTGGGAACTCGTACGTATCCACAGCTAAACCGACACTCCACCTCTTCGCACCCCTTTCACCTTCGCCTTATCGAACGATCAAAACTCGAGCCCGCAAACCCACATGTTCAACTTGCGGCACTCTCCCCTTGACATCATCTTCGCCTTCAGATAATATTGAAGCTGGCTCGACCCCTCAATCTCGCTGGAAAGACTTCATTGAATCGAACGATGGAGAATGGCCGGGATGGGAAGATCCACTTTGTTCTTTACCTGGAGTGGGAGAAGATACGGATGAGAAACGAAGTGATGAGCGACTGAGAGTGAGGGAGCTGAAGGAGACTATGGGCGAGAATGTGAGAATCGTCGATACGAGACCCGAGACGGAATTTGGGATTGTCAATCTCGACGGCAGTATCAGTACGTCTCGATCTCTTCTCCTTCTCTTCGCGTGATCGCTCAGATATTGACAAACGCTTGTCAAGTAGATGTGCCCTTTTCCAAGTTTCTCAAAGATCCTTCGCTTGCTCTTTCGGGAATAGACGACGTATCGTCACTGACTTCACCAAGCTCGCCTTCGACTATCGCGTTCATCTGTCGACGAGGGAACGACTCACTGCTGGCTTCGCGGGCGTTGAGAAGATGGGTTCATGAGAAGAGCGAGGGAGAAGAAGGGGAGTCGAAAGAGGGAATTCGGATAGTTGACGTTCTCGGAGGATTGACAGCTTATGCTAGGGAGGAGGAAGGGTTTCCTATATATTGAGTGTAAGCATCTCGTCGAAAGTATATTCCTCGAAATGCGCGGAGATGTTCAAAAGCGAACCTTGCGTTGCGAACTTTTGAGAGAAGGAGTCCAATTTGTCTCTCTTTCATTCACCTTCGCTCAAACTATCCCAACAACCCCAGTATCAGTCTATGCACTCTATCTAGCGTAGCTGTGCAGGTCAAGCGTTTCTCAAGCCTTCCTTTCCTCTCATCTCGGCCCCTTGAAACTTCTTCCTCTTTCTCCAGCACCCCCTTCCTTCAAGATGGCTCTTACAGCTCGCGGACGCTCTCAATCTCCTCCTTGTAAGCTTGCATTCGCTCCGACCACTCCTCCGTAGTTCTCAAGCTGAATCCTTCCTCAGATCAATCTCCTTCTCCTCCTCCGAGTCAATCTGATCAACTCAACACATTCGAATCTGGAACTGAAAATACTCGGAAAGGGAAGAGATGGTCATCAGAGGAAGAGCAGGAGCTTTTGACAGTGTCAGCTAGATTCCTGGGAGCAGGCAAGAGTAAAGATTGGCTAAGAGTGAAAGCTGCACTACAAGGGCCAGCAAAAACAAGGAGTCTGACGGCGATCAAGGGAAAGTACAAGCAATTGGTACCTCAGCTAAACGGGAGGAAGAAGAAGGAACTGCCTCGAGTTGTGAGCGATTTGAGTGTCGAATCGATTGAAACGAGTTCGCAAGGTGAGTTCACTTCTCACTTTCCTTTCTGCCCTGGTCATGACTGAGTCAACTTAAACGTCTGATCAGATGGTGAATCGCAAGAGACAGTCTCGACTGCCGGTAGTCCACCGTTGGCTTCGCCCTCTCTTCCTCTCGAACTTGGTCCTGGTCCTGCACCTCTTCTCTCGCCTCCTATAGCTTTCAGCGGTACGCTTTCCTCTATCCAGGCTCACTCTACCTCAAGCTGAGTTTGCGTCGTTGTAGCTTCTCACCTCGACTCGCATCCCGTCGCTTCGACCGTTACTGATCAAACCAGACCTCCTACACCTATCAACTGGACTATCGATGAGGACGCCGCTCTCCTTTCGACCTTGTATGCCCCGTGTCAAAGCGTCAAGTCATGGGAGGCCGTCAGGAATGTCACCATCAGAACTTTTCGAATCGTCGAAGGTGGTCAATTTGACAAAACGGTTGCGCAGTGCGCCGAACGCTACTATCTCGCTTTGAAGGAGCTACGATTCGACGGTACACGTCAGCTCCTATTCGCTCTCGCCGTTCACAGTAGCTGATGTTGCGAGTTGACAGGTCAAGATTTCGCACATGAAACGATTCAAGCTATTCTTTACACCAATTTCCACCGAGAACAAATTGCTAGATACGCTCAAAACGCTCTTTCAATGTCTACTACTCTGACAACACAGCTTCCTCAAGCATTCGCGCCTCATTCTCGAACTTCTACTCCCGTCCTTCCCGCTCCTCAGATCAATCCGCCAAGTTATATCGCTTCTCGACCTCTGCTCAACCATGAAACAGCTTCTCATCGTCACTCGAACATCGACAAGTCATTGGGCGAGGCTCTGATCGACAATTCTCGTCTTCGTCGACAAAGTCTTTCCGCTACTTCGATCCCTCGAATCATCCCTCACCAAACCCAGCTCCAGCTTCAATCCTCAGCTTTCGCTTACAACGAACACGCTCCAAACTATCGCTTACCGACTCAGTCACTCGCCTCGAACTCCGCACTCCCTACTTCGCAAGTTCCCGCCAGACTTTCCGAAACTTCTTCGCAAGCTCGACGAACACCCGTCCCTCTCTCTTTCTCTCCCGTCTCTCCCGAAGTCTGCCGCGCCACGTGGATGAACAGAGGACCTTCGCCTTCTTCGAGCGAGAACTTCGACGATCACTCGGCTACAGACACTCCCGAAACTGTCATCACTCGACCTCCTCCTCAATCTTGGACCTCGCGAGATGCTAGTGGAAGTCCCGAGTACGTCGAACAGTCTGGTGAGAGGGTCACAAGGAGAGGAAGGAAACGAGGATCGAATGCGGTTGATTATAGGGAGGAAACGGAACTTTCGGACGACGACGAGGAGTACAGAGACGTGTTGTACACGAAGAAGATGAAAGTGGAATGAGGTGGATAGGAAGAGGATAGGAGAAAGGCTTTCGCTCTGCATCAGTTGTACAATCATCGATTTGTTTAGTTCGCTCTCTGTTACATCCCCTCTATTGTCAACTTTACTTGCGACACACATTCGGTCCTACTCTTGTATTCCTGCCATACTTTCTATACTTGCGATTTTTGTAGCTTAGCAATGTAGAGTAACCGAGATTTTCGCACAATCTTCGAGTCTTTTTCGCAAGTTGCTTGAGGCGACGGCGATCTTCTGGTTTCGCCACTAGCTCGCAGGATAGCTCCTAACCTCCATGAGGACGTCTGAGGTACAAGTCAGTATTCTTTGTAAATAGCTAGAGAAGGAACGATTGAAGCAAAGGGATTCGTAATTCAAAAATTTCACAGCTACTGACTCAAGCTTTTTAAGTTCGATGTACAAGGGAAAGAGTTGTGGAGGGTACAAAAGTGCGAGCAAGCGGTATCGGAGAAGCGAGGGTGTGGTTAAAGCTAGTATTTGACTTTTTTGTTGGCTTGTTTCGAAGAGGAAGCAGATTGACGTTTGTTTGTCGAGTTTGAGGGGCCCACCTGATTGTTGAAGCTGTGAGAAGGAGTCGAAAAGTCAGCACAATCGAGGTGCTGACATGACAAGCATCGACTCACGATTCAACAATCTCGACATCGTCGCTTTCGGGAGCTTCGACGTCCAGAAGCGGGCGACCGAGCACCTTAGCTACCTCCTGCCTCGTCTTAGAAGTGACAGTCGGCAACTTCGTAGCGAGAGTTCCTTTCGGTAGCGTGTCGATGAACGAAGAAAGCGATTTCGACCTCATCGTACCTGCGAGCTCGTGAACACCAATCAGTGACTCCTACAACGACACTGAAAGAGTCCTTGCACTCACCTCCTCCCATGCGTTGCTTCGCATGTGACAAGATCAAGTGAGTTGACGCTCGAGTGATGGCGACGTAAAGTAGCCTCCTTTCCTCTGCGATCTGCTCCTCGGTCGTCGAAAGGTAGAATGGATAGGTTCCGTTCTCGAGTCCAGGAATGAAGACGACAGGCCATTCGAGACCTTTCGCAGAGTGGACAGTCGAGAGGACAACTTTCTGTATGACAGGAGCTGCGACTCAGCCGGATTTAACAAATTTGCTGATGAAGCGGTCCTGCTTACCTTCACTTTCACATCTTGTTGGGCTTCTTGCGTGTCGGTATCGGTTGCGAGAGAAGCGGCCGAAAGAAAAGTCTGAAGTTGAGCGTTGAGAGCGTTTGAGGGATTATCGCTGAAAACAGAGACTGTCAGTCTTACGAGCAGAATCGACCAATCACGTGACACAACGTACGAAAGGTCCGCTCCTTCGTCTTCTTCCTCCTCGTCCTCATCCTCGTAATCTTCATCTTTGACTTTCTTCTTTCCCTTTCCCTTCGCTTTAGCTTTAGTCTTTCCCTTCCCCTTTCCTTTCAACACCTTCTTTTCAACTAACGTCTTTCCCCTTGCAGAGCGACGAGGACTTTCTTCCTCCTCCTTGATCTCTTGTGTATAAGCAGATGTCGAAGCTTGAGGAGCGTCGAGGATTTCGACGTCGGGAGAAACGTCTTCAGGCTTGACCTCTTGTACTGGATTCTCCTTCGAAACGATGACGGCATAGTTCTTGAGCTCTTGAATGTTGAGCATTCGATCGTCAGCTGTACCTTTATGAGTCTTGTCGAGATAGGCCTTGTAACCGATATGATCAACGACGAAAGTGATGAGTTCTCCGACCGATTGAAGCTATTCTCGAGAAGATCAGCTCGGCTCGGCTGGTACGGATACAGAAGAAAGAGAGAGAGAGAGAGAGAGAGAGAGGAACGCACCTTTGAAGCTTTCCTTCGACAAGTTCTGATAATCTCGACCAATCCCTTGACTCCCTTCTTCGCCTGAGCCGATAATGAAAGACCACTCGTTCCTCCATCTGTGACAATCGTGAGGACTTCCCAAGGAGTCTTTCCAGTTTGTTCAACTTCGGCAAAGATCTGCTTGGAAGCTTTATTTCCGAGTGCTCGTTTGGGTACGTTGAGGATTCGTTCGAGAGCGGCAGTGTGATGAGGGTTTGCGATGAGCTGCAGGTATGAAAGGATATCTTTGACTCTGTCAAGTCCGTAGATCTCTTAATCTCCCGACTCGTCTGCGACAGATTGACGAAACCTCGGACTCACTCTACACGATCGAAGAATTTGTGCCCTCCTCGGAAAGCTGAAGGGATACCGGCTTTTTGCAAAGCGAGTTCGATTGATAGACTCTGATATCCAGCTCGAAGGAGAATGGCGAAATCTTCGTTGTCGACGAGTCCGTTGAGTTGATCCGAGAGAGATTGAATCGTTTGAGCGATGAATGAAGCTTCTTGATCTCCATCGTTGGACTTGTGAAGAACAACGGGAGTTCCAGTAGGGTGAGACGAGTAGAGAGATTTCTTGATACGTTTCTTGTCTGTTTCGCCAGATTGTAATCAGCATCCATTGACTCGAGAGAGCGACGGGAAAGCTCACCTTGTTGAATGACAGCGAGAGCAGCTTGAAGAATTGCGTTGGTTGATCGATAGTTCTGCTCGAGGAAAATTTGTCGACAACCTCGGAACTCTTTCACCATGTTTTCGAGATTTTCGACATCAGCATTCCTCCATCCGTAGACTGTCAGACGAACGCATTGAGTACCCAGCTTGGGAGCAGACGAGTAGCGGAAGTGATGGACTGACTACTTTGGTCTGGATCGCCAACTACAGTCATGGAACCAGAAGATTTCGCGATGAATTTGGCGATTTCGTATTGCGTGACGGAGGTATCTTGAAACTATTTGGATTAGGGGTACATAGCAGTCAGTGAGGGCATGAAAACGGATACAAGAGAGGGAGAGAGAAGAAGACAGGAGAAACGAGAGCTCACCTCATCGACCAAAACCGTTCGTATGCTTTCGACGACGTGAGGATGATTCTTGAAGAGCTCGTGACCTTTGATCAAGAGATCGTCAAAGTCGACAGCGTTCGTCTTGTCTAGTTGCGTTTGATACGAACTCCAAATCACTGCAATCCATTCTCTTTCGCTCTGATTCGGGTTGTGTTTGACGTTGAGCTTGTAGGACTCGGAATCCATCTTCTTACTCTTGGCGTAGCTGATCTTGTTGAGAATAGCGGACGGCTTGACACCTTTGAAAGTCGTTTTCGCTGGGAAGGTGGGATGAGAATCAATCACTCGCTTGATGACTGAGCTAGAGTCGTCACGGTCGAGGATAGAGAAGTTGTTGAGAAGAGAGACGAGTGAGCCGTAACGGCGGAGATCTGTGGAGAGAGGAGAGTCAGCTGAGTACCTGAGCTGAAAAGACGAGAGAAATTCGACTCACAAGCAGCGCAAACAGAATGAAACGTTCCCATCACAAGCTTGTCCGTCAACTCATCCCCGAGTATCTTCCTCAATCTAGTCTTCATCTCATTCGCAGCCTTGTTGGTGAAAGTTACGACGCTGGGAGAGAGCGAAACAAGTTAGCGAATTTCGTTTTCCGAAGAATCGGATTGCTTACACGATGCGAGCTGGATCTAACTTGTACCCCTTGACTAGATGAGCGACTCTTGACGTCAAGGTCTTTGTCTTGCCGCATCCGGGTGTGCTGAGAGAGAGAGGAGGAATCAGTTTCTCTCCTCAATTCGACTCGAAAGAAGACTCACCCAAGTACTTGCAGTCCGCCCTTCTCTGAGGCCGTCACAGCTTCGTACTGCCCATGATTCAGTCCTTGCAAGTAGTCCTGCCAGTCCGCGGAAAGAAAAATCAGTTCAAACCGCCTTTGATCAAGAGTGAAGGAGAGAGCGGGAAGGGAGGACGTACAGATTGAGACGTGTCCAGTACCTCCTCGATTCCATCTGAAGTAGTCAAGTCCATTATCTCCGACATTGAGGAAAAGTGAGTGAGAAGTGAAAGGAAGAAAGAAGAAAAGAAGGAATCGAAAAGTCGAAGGTCGCAAAATCGACTGAAATCAGCTATCCTCCTCTAAGCTCTCGCAAGTCAGCCAGAAAGTGAAGTAGTAATGAGAAACGTCGAGTTCCAGCCTCGATGGAACTCCTTCGAAAAAGCAAAAAAAAACAGGGAGAGCCACGATTGGAGGGAAGCATCCTCGAGAGATAGCACAACAGTGTAAAGCGTGGATAAGTATAATCAAGTAGAAAGACGAAATGGGAGAGAGGAGGGGTATCGCTTCGGAGAGGTGCGTTCCAAGAGAGAGAGGTTTTCTTATTTCTTCGCCTTCTTCGCAGGTCGTTTCGGTGACATCGGTGGTCGCTTGAGTCCCGATTCGAGTGGTTGTGGAGGATCGCTACTTTGGGTAAGATCGATCGTATTGCTGGGTGCAGGCAAAGTCGAAGGTCCACCCAACTTGTACCCGTCAAGCTGTTTGCTTTCCGCTGATTGGAAGCTTGATAGTAGATCACGTTGAGTTGATGGGTTGATAGTAGGAGCAGAGAGGGTAGGGTTGACGAGAACTGCATCTCGGATCATCGAAGCTCGAGTTTCGACAATTTTGGGAGGACCGTTCGAAGGGGCTGTTGAGAAAGCGGGGAGTGAAGGAATGCCGTTCGGTTGTTCTCGAGGTGCGAGGTAGCGAGGAGGTGCGGTGGGAGCTTTTGGTGGAGGTGGAAGACCGGTGGGATTCGCTATCGGAGGTCGGAAAGCAGCAGGATTTCGACCTGTTACGTTACCGTTCGATTGGGGAACAACTGTTCGAAGCGGTCGATAAGCTCCGACCGCTGGAGGAGGGGCTGTGGTAGAAGGTTGAGGAGCAGAAGAAGAGGGAGTTCTGAAGACGCCGAAATTGTTCTGGCCGACCAAACCTCTAGCAGATTGGAATCCTCCTCCTCCAGCGGGGACGGGTTGAGATGCTAGGGATTGTTGCGACCATTTGCCGTTGTTCGAGAAGCCTCCTGCTGCCGAAGTGAATCCTCCTCCAGCTCCGAATCGACCTCCAGAAAAGTTTCGAGTCGAGCCTGGTGCTGCTGGTTCAGGTATCGCAGGTTCAGAGGCTCTGTATTTCCTCGATGTCGTCAACAGTGATCACGAGCTGAAAGCAAGAGCGGAACGCACAGTACCGCGATCCTCTTTTGCGCCTCTTCTTCATTAGGAACAGGTCGACCTAAAACAGCTGCCATTTCTTCCCTCGTCTTCTTCGTAACCTTCTGTAGCTTGTTGACGAAGAGTGTAGGATAGGTTTGTGAGACGGTGCTGAGGAAAGGTGTGACAGATTTCTTCTGAAATTGACCTGCGAAGAGAGCGAAATGAAAAGATCAGCTTCGCCAGTAGACGAAATGAATTCGAAGCTCACCTCCAGCCATTCGAGAATTCGCATAAGAGATGAAGCAGAAACTTTGTGCTCGAGTGATAGCGACGTAGAGTAATCGCCTGGCAAGAAATATCGATCAAATCTGTCAGCTCGAACGAAAAGACTGATTCGAGCGAAATATCTGCTGACCTTTCTTCATCGATCTCATTCATCTGTGTAGCTCTGAAGAATGGATACGTTCCCTCCTCGCAAGCAGGAATGAAAACGATAGGGAATTCGAGACCTTTCGCAGCGTGACACGTTGAAATCGTTACTTTCTGCACACTCATACTGGACTCGTCAATTGGGTCCTGACGGGATACGAAGGAAGAGAGCGGGCTCACCTCAGATTTCCCATCGCTCTTCGAAGCCTGAGTTTCGGTATCAGTAGCGAGCATTGAAGTAGCGAGGAAAACTTCTAGAGGTGTCGTCTTTCCAGTTTCAGCAGCTTGTGAGGCGAGGCTGTAAGGACGGAGAAGTTGACGTTACTTCGATGGTCGAGGGGGGGGGAGTAAGCCGATCGCTCATTACTTACGGTACTTTGATCTCTTCTCGTCCATCACCAAATCCACCATCCTCCTCCTCCTCGGACCCATTCTCATCTTTCTTAGTCCCAGCTGCTCCAATCTCGACCTCCTCCAGTTCCATCTCAGTCTTGAGATCAATATCCGCCGGATTCTCCTGCTCGACCAATGTAGCGTAACTTTTCAATTCCTCGATATTCTCCCATCTCTCCGTCGCATCTGTCCCTTGAGTCTTTTCGAGATGTGCTCGATACGCCGTTCGATCCGTCAAGAAATCGATCAAAGCAGGTACATCGTAACCCTGTGTACTCCGAACTCCGTCAGCACATCGTTTTTGAATTGAGCTGAGGGAGGTTACGAGAAACTCACCTCATCCGCTTTCTTTCTCCCATCCCTAATGATCTCCACCAACCCTTTGATCGCTTTCTTCTGAGCTGCCGAAACGCTCACCGCTCCACTCCCACCATTCGCAATCTTGACGCAAACTTCGAAAGCGCTCAATCCGTTCGAAGTCGCCGTTTCAAAGATTGATTTCTGTGCTTTGTCACCGAGGGAACGTTTCGGTACGTTGAGAATTCGAGCAAAAGCGGGAGTGTAAGAGGGGTTCGACAGGAGTTGGAGGTAGGAAAGGATATCTTTAACTCTGTAAATCGAATCCTACTTCATCAGCTTGAGTTAGCTGAGGATGAGAGCAAGACATACTCTGCTCGTTCGAAGAATTTGTGACCTCCCACCATTTTACTCGGAATTTGAGCTTTCTGTAACCCAACTTCTATCGCTCGACTCAACGCTCCATACCTCAACAAGATTGCGAAATCGTTGTAAGTGACTAGACCACCCATGTGAGCGACGATGTGTCGTATAGTGGAAGCGATGAAAGTTGCTTCGGTTTGAGCATCGGCGGCGGGATGAAGAACGACGGAAGAACCGGATGGGTGGGAAGAATGAAGGGATTTGTTGATTCGTTTAGTGTCTATCTCCCGCAATTTTCGTCAGCATTCGTCAAGATCGAAGAGGTTTGGAAGACGTACCTTGTCGAACGACAGCTAAAGCAGCACCGAGAATTGCACCAGTCGATCGATAATTCTGTTCGAGGAAGATTTGTCGACAAGGTTGGAACTCGGTTTGCATCTTCTCTAGATTCTCCACCTCTGCATTCCTCCATCCATAGATTGACTGATCAGGGTCTCCCACGATCGTGAGACTTCCCGAAGCTTTCGCGATCAGTTTGACGAGATCGTATTGAACTGTGTTGGTGTCTTGAAACTCGTCGATCAAGACGGATTGGATTCGAGCAACGACTCGAGGATGTATCGTGAATAGCTCGTGACTGCGATACTTGCTCCTCACTTCAGCTGCTGAGGGGTCGCACACCGCACTGAGAGGAGAACGAGACTCACCCTTTCAACAGTAAATCATCGAAATCCAATGAATTAGCTTTCTCCATCTCAGCATCATAATCCCTATTCCCTCGCGCTTTTCGTCAGCTCACTCTCATTCGTCCGTTCGAAACATCATTGGACGTACTCGTAAACTCTCGCGATCCATTCAAATTTGTTCTGATCCCAACCTCCTTGCTTACTCATCCTCAATTCATCGGGACTGATCATTCGTGCTTTGCATTTCGAGATGTGGTCGAGATAGGTAGGAGGTTTGAGTTCTTTCTTTAGAGTATCTGGGATCTCGAGAGAAGAGACTACTCGTTTGATTGTTGCGAGACTGGAGGAAGAGATCTCGAGACGTGAGTGCGGTGATAGTGAGGGTAAAAGGAGGAGGACGCACCAGTCATCTCGGTCAGCGATAGTGAAGGATGAAGCGAGGTTCACTAATTTGCCATATTTCCGTAAATCTGTTTGACATCGCTTTCCATGGGGAATCAGCTCCAACTGCTCCTCGCACTCGTAGGTCGTACATGGACTTACATCGCACGCAAACGCTGCGAGCAGCAGAAAGGAACCTTGACTATCAGCTCCGAGTTCAGGAATATGAGAGTAAAGAATCGTTTCGAACTCACCTATGGAAAGTACCCATAACCAACCTATCCGTCTCTTTGCTCCCCAAGATCAAACTCAAACGATTCCTCATTTCATTCGCCGCTTTATTCGTGAACGTAACGACCCTACATTTTCGAAAATGTTGAACGAAACAATCAGCTGTCTTCTCCCTTCTCTATTCCTCTCTGCTCTCTGAATCCTCACCGAGATTGCAGATGAAAGGCTCACACGAGTTGTTCCGGATTAATCTTTTGATCCTGAACCATCCAAGCCACTCTCTTTGTCAATACGGCAGTTTTCCCCGCTCCAGGACACGCCAAAATAGCTAATCCACCCGTAGTAGACGCAGTGACTGCTTCTCTTTGAATCGGGGAGAGTTGGGCGAGGTAGGAATCGGGTTGGAGGAGATGGGTGGAGAGGGTTGATTGTTGCAGTTTAGAGCTGGAAGGCGCGTCTCCTGGGAGAGAAGAAATGAAATCTGATTCGGGGAGGTCGTCCGGTGGCTCCATGGTTGGACTTGAGGTGAATCGAGAGATGG
>Ga0308161_1005400_pt1 | contig 11228 bp, 11 predicted proteins | sample PhyFR2_FD_201034 | JGI IMG/M metagenome (GOLD analysis project Ga0308161, IMG submission 201034) | Phyllosphere microbial communities from UC Gill Tract Community Farm, Albany, California, United States - DLSLF.R2 | ecosystem: Host-associated > Plants > Phyllosphere > Unclassified | place: USA...
CTTTGGGTAACCTGCTTGACCGCTTCGGCCTTGAACTCATCCGTGTACTGCTTGCTCGCCATAGACACCTCTCTCGCTTCCATTGATTATGGCTCTGAGATGTCTACGAAATCCTGGCCGGTCCAATGTTTCTCCTTGCCATGTGTACTCATTTACGAGACATGCTTCATTATTTGAACAAAATGAGAGTCTTCCTACTGCACTGAGCGCCTGCATTCCCGGCTCTGCACGTGCCATTCCGCTTGGGGGTGGGCCAATCGACGTTGCGATTTTCTGGCGACTCGCTTTCCGTGCGCAATCCTCGCGGGACACATCTCCCACTTCCCTGCTTTTCATCAAATTCCTATTCGCTGCCATGCGCGGGCATTGACACGCGTCGCAACACATTCTGGCCCAAATGCGGATAGTCGATAGCGCGCAACATCGCGCGGATGCAAAGAGGCCATAGATGGCTCAGTGCTATGTCAACAACCACGCCCAGCGCACGGGCGAACATGAAGTGCACCGCCAGGATTGCCGCTGGTTGAGCGCTGTCATTTCCAAGACGGCACTGGGCGAGCACACCACCTGCCAGTCCGCCGTGCGGGAAGCCAAGCGCTTCCATGCCAACAGCGATGGCTGCGCCACCTGCTCGCCGGTGTGTCATACGCGGTGAGGGGGGCCCAGCCGGCTGCGGCCGGCTGGGCAAATAACGCTTCTGCACAAGTACACAGGCCAACTCAGAGCCGACCGTTCTTAACGGCCGCCTTGTCCGCCATCCACTGCCCAAGTCCATACACGGCGAATCCGTACACCACCACTGCGCCAATAATTTTGAACATGATCGTCCTTCCAGCGTGTCGAGAGAGTCGAGCGTCCGTGCCCAGAATTGATCCTTCGCCGTTGATCCTGATGCGTGCTCCGACAAACCATGTCGCATGGCGCCCATATCGATTGCCTCGACAATAGTGACCCTAAAGATATGGCCCGCCCTGCCGATGTCAGGGCGTACGGCGCGCTGCGACATCCACTGTCGCTATGCACGATGAAGATGGAACTCCCGCTACACGCCACGCTCCACGGAGGACACGGCACATGGAACAAAATGCAAAGGATCAGGCCGCAGCGCCTGTTACCAGGGAAGCAGTAGACGCCGCCGTGGCGGCATCTACCCTCGAAGTGGTTCAGCGCTATGGCGCTGCCGGTGCCGAGTACATCAAAGGCTACACCGGCCGTGATGCCGTCACCGGCGAGACGTTTGCCCTGGGCCTGAAGACCATCGCCGGTTACAGCGTGCCGGCCGATCATGCCGCCAAGGTGCTGGCCAGCCAGGCCGGCTATGCCGCTGAAGTGGCCGCCACCAGCCGCGATAATGCCGAGGCGATCATCAACGGCTCGCCGGTACGCACCGTGCGTAGCGATGATCACCCCGAGTACAAGCGCAACCACCCCGTGGTTGACCGGCTACAGGTGCTTGATGGTCAAGTGGTCATGGGCAGCGAGGGGCAGATGAAGTTTGTCGCTGCCAAGAACTGCGACGCGCTGCTGAACAAGATTGCCAAGCCCGATGGCGAGCTTGCCCGCTACCGTGGCATCAAGCTGGAGCTGCCCTCCGAGCAGATGGCCGGCGCAGAGGCCACCTGCCGCTCGGAAGCGACCAAGCTGCGCGCCAACGCCGATGCCGTGGATGCACTGGGCAAGCCGGAGGTGGCCGCTCGCCTGCGCGAGCATGCCGACAACTACGATCAACTGGCCGGTAACCTAAAGGATGCCGGCCTGACCAGCGAGGATGCGCTCTTCTATCGCACCCACCCCCGTATCGCCACGCTGCGTGACATCGCCCATACCAGCCACCGTGCCGGCATGGAGGGCGCCAAAGGCGGCGCCATGGTCGGTGCCGCCATCAGCCTGGCCACCAATGCCTTCCTGGTGGCCACCGAGCGCCAGCAGATGAAGGCAGCCGTAGGTGCGGTGGCCATCGGCACCGCCAAGGCCGCTGGGCTGGGCTATGCCTCCGCAGCGGCGGGCGCCACGCTCACCTCGGTGATGCAGCAATCCAGCAGCCAGGGCCTGCAGACGCTATCGCGCACCACTGCCCCGGCGATGGTCGTCAACGTGTGCATCACGATGGGGGTGAGCATCAAGCGCTACGCCAACAGCGAGATCGACGGCCTGCAGTTCATAGAGGAGATCGGCGAGAAGGGCGCTGGCATGCTGGCGTCGGGCATGATGGCCGCACTGGGGCAAGTGGCCATTCCCATTCCCGTGCTGGGCGCTGCCATCGGCGGCATGATCGGCTGCACGTTGTCCTCGATGTTCTATCGCGAAGCGATGCTGGCCGGCAAGAACGCCGCCCTGGCCAAGGAAGCACTGGACCAGGCCATCGAGCTGCATCAAGCCGCCCGTGAAGAAATCCAGCGGCAGCGTGAGGCACTGGCGATGTTCATGGTGGCCGAACTGCCTGCTATGCGCGCAGCCACAACCGACCTGCTCCTTGCACTGGATGCCAGCGCGGCTGCACTGGAGGTGGATGCCTTCGCCACGGCGATCAACAGCTACGCCACGCTGCTCGGTGCCACGCTGGAATTTGGCTGCATGGACGAGTTCGAGATGTTCATGGCCAGCGATCAACCGCTTCGGCTCTAGCCGTACCAGAGCTTTATTCAGGCGGCCAATCCCTGCGCGCGCTGGCCGCCGTTGCTGATTCAGCGCGTCATCTTGACCCTCCGGAGAGACGATGTTCCTGTACTTGCTGCCCGACGCCGAGCAGGCGACCTTCCTCAAGGTTGCCCGCCTCATGAGCGTTAGCGACAACACCCTGCTGTGGGATGGCAAAGCCCACGACGAGCTCACCGGTGATACCGACCTGAGCAATGTGAGCCTGGCCGAATCCGAGCACGAGCGCGCCATCTTCGACAACTTCGCACGCGAGTGCGGGAAGGTATACCGCGCCGATGGCGTAACCAAAGACCTGCTCGCGCGCCTCAAGCAGTTGCCCCTGCTGCGCCAGGCCGATCCGGACGAGCGCGCCCGCGTGGCCTGCGACCTGTTGGGCACCCTGGTGGACGACACACTCACCGAGTCCATGCAGCCCTCCTCACCGAAAGTGATGCTGTATGAGTTGATGCTGCTGGCCTTGGCCGACGGCGAAGTCTCCAGCGTGGAGGAAGCCCAGCTGCGCTGGCTGGCCGATAGATTCGGCGTGGACCCCTACACCTATGCCGACCTGCTGGAGCGCGCCATGAGCATCAATGCCGAAGCCAGCCGCACCATCGCCATCATCCTTGAGTAAACGGAGCAGAACATGATTCCAGTGTTTGTCGGCGCGGCCATGGCCGCCAGTGCGATTTACGGCCTGTACAAAGGTGGCAAGGCGGTGTCTGACCACAAGGACGCCAACGTCGCCAACGCAGATGCCAACCAGCTGATCAGCCGTGGCACCAAGCTGTTGGATGACCAGCGTAAGAAAACCAACGCCGTGCTGGAGGACTACGGCGCGCGCAAATTGCGCTCGTTCAACGGTGCCATCAAAGACTTCGTCGAGGCCTTCGGCAAGTTGAAGAACGTGGACAGCGTGAGCTCACCGGAGCTGGAGAAGCTGGTTGACGGTGATTTCTCCGTCGTCTCCCTCGATGGGCTGCGCCGCGACTACCAGCTGCTGATGGATTCCGGCCTGGGCGTTGGCGCAGGCCTCGGCAGCGGCGCAGCGCTGGCGTTTGGCGCGTACAACGGCACCTTCCTGCTGGCCAGCGCCAGCACCGGCACCGCCATCTCCACGCTGAGCGGTGCGGCGGCCACCAATGCCACCCTGGCATGGTTGGGTGGTGGCGCGCTGTCTGCCGGTGGCTTTGGCATGGCCGGCGGCACCATGGTGCTGGGCGGACTGGTAGCCGGCCCGGCGTTGGCGATCTTCGGCCTGGTGGTCGGCGCCAAGGCCGACGCCGCGCTGTCCACCGCCAAGCGCAACAAAGAAGTGGCGCGCACGCACTACGATGAGGCCGTACTGGCCGCCGAGCGCCTGGCCGCCGTGCAGGTGATCACCACACTGGCCAACAAGACCTTCTCCAAGCTCGGCATGCCCCTGCGCCGTGGCGTTGCGGACATCCGCGCCGCCATCGCGGCGCATGGCCAGGACTTCAGCACCTACCCGCTGGAGACGCGCGAGAAGATCTTCCGGGCGGTCAAGATCGCACAGTTGATCAAGCTCATGGTGGATACGCCGATCCTGGACAAGGATGGCGCACTAGTGCTCTCCACCGAGAAGACCGTGCGCGACGTGGATGGCGTGCTGGCCCAGCTGCAGGAGCAAGCCGCGCCGGCGGCTGCCTGACTGTGCATTCCGGCTACCCGACAGCGGTCGGGTAGCCGGCCCGCTTCCCCTGTTCCCACTCTCTGCACTGCAGCGCCCCCCAAGGCGACAGCAGTGCCAAAGGCTGCACGGATGAAAGACCGTTCCAGTGACACCCTCATGCGCCAATGGGAGATGCTGCGCCTGATCCCACGCGCTCCGCGCCGCATCACCGCCAAACAGATTCGTCAGGCGCTCATTGAGTTGGGCTTCACCACCACCAGCCGCACCATCGAGCGGGACCTGCAGAATCTGTCCTCGCGGTTCCAGCTGGTCGTGGATGAGAGCGACAAGCCCTTTGGCTGGAGCTGGAGCAAGGACGCCAATTTTGCCTTCACGCCCCGCCTGTCTACCTCGCAGAGCGTGGCGCTGCTGCTCTCACAGGCGCACCTTCGCAGCCTGCTGCCTGCCACTGCCATGAATGAACTGATGCCCGTGTTCGACATGGCGCGGGGCGAAGTTGCCGCCACCGGCTGGAGCGAATGGCATCGGCGCACCGCCATTCTGCCGACGGGCATGGCGCTCAAGGCGCCGGAGGTGGCCATGGCCGTGCAGGTGGATGTGCACCGGGCGCTCCTGCTGCAGCGACGCCTCACCGGCTGGTACCGCAGCAAGGGGACCGATGAGCCCAAGGAAATGGTGATGCACCCACTCGGGCTGATCGTGCGGGGCCCTGCGCAGTACCTGGTCTGCACGTTGCGCCACTATCCCGATGTGCGGCACCTGGCGCTGCACCGCCTCTCGCGCACGCAGGTGCTGGACGAGCCAGCCAACGCGCCGGAGGGCTTCGAGTTTCAGCAGTACGCATCCACGGTGGCCACCGCGTTCCAGGGCCGGGGGCAGATCGCACTGGTGGTGCGCTTCCATGCGGCTGCGGCCGAGCATCTGCGCGACACGCCGCTGTCAGCCGATCAGGTGATCCAGCCCCTGGGCGACGACCAGATCAGGCTGCACGCCACGGTAGAAGATGATCAATCGCTGCGCTGGTGGCTGATGGGGTTTGGTCGCCATGTGCAGGTGGAAGCACCGGCGCACCTGCGTGAGGAAATTGCTGCGGACCTGCGCGCGGCAGTGGCCGGGTATGGCTGCCCTCTGGGCGGGCAGATGGCGGAAAGCGTAGCGACGTAGGACGCTCGTTCAACTAAACAAGGATTGCGATGAGCATCGAAGAGAACATGCGGAAGAATGAGTTTGAACTTTCACTCAGTCTCTTGAGAGAGTGGGAGGGCCTCGTTCGCGTTCGTTATGAGCTGTCAAGCAAGAACGAAACCTGGCGCAACGTGATCGACGGCACCCTGCCAGTTCACGCCATGGAGTGGGGCGACTACCGTGTGTTCAGAGCGCGGGTGGTAGCAGGCGTGAAGGGCGTACTGGCCGCCGAAGCACGGTATGGCGTCCGCCTGCATCGAATCATCTGCCATGAGTTTGAGTATTGCAGGCGGCTGACCATGCCGATGGATTTGATGCTCAAGGCGCTGTCGGTAGCGCTGGCGGGCTATTTCAGCCAACAGATTGCCGATCTCCTGCTCGCGCTGTTGGTTTCCCATGATCTGCTTAAGACCCTCTGCGGCTGCTGACGGAGGTGGCAGCTGCGCAGCAGTGCTTGCTGTGAGCCAAGTGGGTACAACACTCTACTGTCAGCCGATCAGATGATCGAGGCGCGGCGCGATAGGCGAGTAAGGTGGCACCCCACGGTAGCGGATGACCACTCGCTACGATGGTGGTATGGGGCGCTGGCCGCCATGTTGATGGCGTATCCGCAGCAGTATTCAGTGCACTATTCCCGCGCATCAAACGGTGGATACGCCCCTGAAGCGCCTCTATCCTGTTACGCATCGGCTTTGGCCAGTGATCGCGACATCAACAAAGGGATTTCGTAGTGACCATCGATCTTAAGAGCAATACCGGGCTGGCCGATGCCTGCCATGCCGCGCTTGAGCAGCACCGCAAGTGGCATCACCTGGATGGCTGGATCTCGCGGCTCTCCACGTGGCTGGCGCGGGTTGAGGCCGCCGACCACGATACGTTCGTGAGCGCAGCGTTCCAGCGGGAGCTGTGGGAAGAGCGCACGATCGCGGCCACCGGCCAGGGCCACATCGACGTATCGGCCGTGATCGCCAGCAACGCCATTGCCGAGATGCTCTGGGACCTCAAGCAGGCCGAGCTCCCCGCCACCGAGGATGAGCGCATCGCCTGGTTTGGCGCCGCATGGGAGCGCCTTGACGACAGCGTACTTGCACTGGTCCCCAAACGCCCCCGGCTGAAGATGTATCGCGTGTTCGCCTCCCTGTGGCCGGCGCACTTCACCACGGTGGCGCATTACCAGAAGCTGCGGGCGCTGGGCAAGGCGATGGGGCTGAGCACGGGTCTGGATCACCGCACCGAGCTTCACCAGCGCGTGTTGCAGCGCTTTGATGAAGCGGGCGTGGCGACCACCAGCCGCGAAGAGCGCATGACCCTGGCGTGGGCGCTATTCGTGCATTTTGTGCAAGAGAAAAGCGACGCCGCCACCGAGGTGCCCGGCGAATCGCCCAGCGAGTTGAAGCTCAACCCTCTTCCAGCCGAGCGCCGGCGGCGCGGCATGCTGGCCATCAACGGCTCGGTGCCCAGCGTGGTGGCCATGCTGGCTTTCGCAAAAGATGGCTGCAAGCGCGCCGACTTCCTGGAGCACATCCGCTCGGTTAACCCAAAGCTGGCAACCAACTCCCTGGGCACCAACCTCAACGCGCTCATCGCCGAGTGGGGCGCGCTTCGCTCCACAGGCGACGACCTGTATCTCACCCCCCGGGGCGAGGCATTGCTGGAATCTGGTGAGGCCGAAGACGTATCGGACTGGCTGCTTACCCAGATTCTCGGTTTTGACAACCTGCTGCACGCGCTCGACCAAGCGCCGTTGCCGCAGAAACAGGCCATCAGCCGGCTGCAGCGGGTCAACCCGGGCTGGACCAGCAATTTCGCTCCTACCGTGCTGATCAACTGGATCAAAGGCATGGAGCTGGCAGAGTTGGATGCAGCCAAAGTGCTGCACCTTACGCCGCGGGGCCGGGAGTGGGCCTCGCGTATCCATTGGAAGCCCGGCGAGCTACCCGCACGGGCCAAGGAAGCGGCAGACACTGCCAGCACCTCGGTAGTGACCGAGGTGGATGACCTGTGGTCGCAGCTTCCGTCGGTGCAGGCCATCAAAGCCTCATTTGGCAAGGACCTGGCATTTGATCCGAGCCTGATTACCCAGCTGCACACCGGCGTGTGGAACCGGCGCCACCCGCGCCGTCATTTTGCCGTGCTCACTGGCCTGAGCGGTGCCGGCAAGACCCTGTTGGCCATGGGGTACGCCAAGGCGCTGTGGGCTCATGCCGATGAGGAACCTGGCGACCAGAAGGGCTGGCATGTAGTGGCGGTTCAACCGGGCTGGCATGACCCGAGCAGCCTACTGGGCTATGTGAACCCCATCGACACCGATGTGTACATGCGCACCGGCTTTCTGGAGTTCCTGCTGCGCGCCAGCGCCGATCCCGACCGGCCCTACGTTGTGCTGCTGGATGAGATGAACCTGTCGCATCCCGAGCGGTATCTGGCGCCGCTGCTGTCGGCGATGGAAACCGGCGATGACATTGAGCTCCACGCATTGGGCGATGAGGTGGGCGATGTACCCGGCCGCCTGCCCTACCCCGCCAACCTGGTCATCATCGGCACCGTGAACATGGATGAGACCACCCACGGCCTGAGCGACAAAGTGCTCGACCGCAGCACGGTCATCGAGTTCTGGGACATCCAAGTGGAACAGTATCCGGGTTGGACCACCACCACGTTGGCACCGGATGACCTGACCTTGGTAAAGACAGTGCTGGCCGAACTGATGGCCCCCCTGCGCGCGGTGCGGCTGCACTTTGGCTGGCGCACCATCGGGGATGTACTGGGCTATGTGGAGGCCGGTGTGGACGGTGGCGAGCTCACCGCCCGCCAAGCGTTGGATCTCTCTGTGTATGCCAAGGTGCTGCCCAAACTGCGCGGCGAGGACACCCGGCGGCTGCGTGAGGCATTCGCGGCGGTAAGCACCGTTCTTGCCGCGCACCAGTTGGACACATCGGCCACCAAGGTGAAGGAGCTCACCGTGGACCTGCACGAGCAGGGTAGCGCGCGGTTCTGGCGCTGAGCCGATGATCGTTCTTATCTGCCATGACCAGGCGCGTACCCGCTTTGAGGTGTCCCCGGGCGATTGCTGCAGTGGCTTCCGAGAAACGGGCGTCTACGAGTTCCAGGTGATGCCGGACGGCGCCACGTTGTACATCGACGAAGCCGCGGTGGAGCCGGTATCCACCGCGGCGGGGCCTGTACTGCGCTGGCAGGCGGGCTTCTATGCCGGTGAGGTATCGGCCGAGGTGGTGGACAGCCTCGGCCGGCCGTTGGCGAGCTATCGTCTGGATGTGGCACCGGATGCGCGCAAGATGGGCGCTGCGCTCTACCAGCAGATGATGGCGCAGATCCAGGCGTTCGACCCCGCCCTGCTGTTGGGTTCGGAAGCCGCGCAGGGCAACATCGGCGTTGTCGGCGATGTGACCACGTTGTTTCTTCAGTACGCCCGGCTGCGCCGACACTCGGAAGGGCTCATCAAAGCGCTGCAGCAGGTGGCCGCGCGCCCCCTGACCCGGCTGCAACACGAGCGCAGGCAGGTTCCCTTCCAGCGGGTGAGGCGAATTGACGCTACCTCGGCCCGGCGGCTGATGGCACGGGCCGAAACGGCGGGGCTGCTGCGCAGGCAGCCTTCCGCCGCAGGCAGTACGCCCTTGTTGGAGGTCGTTCAATCGGCTGAGAACCTGGATAACCCAGCCAACCGCGCATTGGCGGCAACGCTGTCACAGGTACGGTTACGCTGCGCACACGTGGCCAGCGGCCTGGCGAAGTTGGCCGCCGTGGACAAAGAAGAAGGCGCACGCACGCCGCTGGCCTGCCGCATTGGCCGCAAGCTTGAGTATCTGGAGGCACAGGCAAGCCGCCTGCAGTCACTGGCAAAGCTATCCCCCTACGCAAACGTGAGCCGCCGCGAGGTGGGTGCGGCAGGGTTGACCGCGATCTCCGCGCATCCGGAGTACGCGCGCGCGTATCGCCTGGGGTGGGCAACGCTGCGGCCGGGCGTGGCCGGGCCGGATCGCGACGAGCAACTGTGGCTCAGCCCCACCTGGGAGATCTACGAACGCTGGTGCTACGTGCGCATTCTGGACAGCCTGCGCACGCTGTTCCCGGGCCTGGCATGGGCACGCGGGACGCAAACTTCGGTGGACGTGATTCGCTACGTGGGAGCCGCCGGGCATACACGCGTGGAAGCCTCGCTGCAGCGAACGCTCGTGACCGCCGAGGGTGCATCCAAGGGGCTGCGGAGTATCTCGCTGCAGTTGAAGCCAGACATCCTGGTGACCACGGAGATAGCGGGCGCCCGGCGGATGCTGGTGCTGGATGCGAAGTACCGCACTGGCCGGCACAACATCCTGCAGGCCATGCGCTCGGCGCACCTCTACCAGGATGCGCTGCGATGGGACGGCCAGCGCCCGGACTGCTCCCTGCTTCTGGTGCCTGCGGGGGGTGACGCGCCCTGGCTGGAGGTACCTGCCTTTCATGCGGAGAACCGCACCGGCGTGCACGTGTTGGCGCTTGATCAACCTGCAGCGGCGTTGGATGACATGCTGCGGCGGTGGCTGCACCCGGCGCAGCCCGCCGCCTGTTGACCGGTGGGCTGTCCTTTCCTCAACCCGCGCCCTCCTGCCGTGTCAGCTTGACTAGCCGCTCCCCACTCCTTTACTGGGATCAGGCCCCACGCCAGGCAACAGACCTCGAACGAGGCGCGCCAGATGGGCCGGCACAGTTCCGGGCGTGGCGGAAGGCATCGACCACTTCTGACAAGGCGAGGCGCCCGGTGGGCGGGGTCATGGCTTGGTCTCCAGTGGGTGTCGCGCCGCAACAATGCGAGACATTGGCGGATGCTCGGCTGAAAGTGGTTGGCGAGTGGTGACGTTGCGCATGGTGTCCGCCCCAGACGGCAGTGGCTTTCGCCTAGGCAGGCGAAAGGATGTCGGGAGGCTAGAAACCGAGCATGCGCCCGGCGGGCGCATTCCCCCCTACGCGATGAATGCCTTAACGAGCATTGGTTTCCGACGTTGATCCCACTGAATGGGGGGAGCTGGGCTTCCATCATTAGCGCTCACTTTTGATGAGAGCCTGGCTCTTCCCCACAGCAAGCCCCCTCACCCCACCCCAAACGGCGAACACCGCCACCCAAGCTGCCGGGCCACCATCGCCTCCAGATCCCGGTCGCCGCTTTCAAAGCACGGCGCCGCCTCCGGCTCATACGTGGCCACCCTCGCCCCCTCCAGGGCCACAGCGCCTGCCGCCCGCTCGACCGCGTCGAAGGCCCCGGCCTCTGCGTCGGCATCCACACACGATTGCCGCACCACATACTCCCGCATCAACCGCTGGAGCACCTGTGCGGCGGGGCGGTGTTTGCGCGCCGCCGCGTGCTGAAAGCTGGCGCGCAGGCCAGCGGCCATTTCCAACTGCATGAAGACACTCTTGCTCATGCGTTCCTCCCACTGCTGGGTTCTGAAACAGGTTGTACATCCACAATGCACCGGGGGTGCAGTGACGTGCTGGCGTTTGCGCCCGCCACAGCGCAGCGCTGCCGAACCGGGGCAGGCGCTGCGGCTGTGCGGCCAGGCCGCCCGCAAGGGCTGGCGGGCACTGGCCGTGCAGCGGCCCACCCGGAGGGTGGGCGCGGGCGCTCAGCCGGTGCGGCGCTGCAACTTGCGGGGGATCTTCTTGACCACCGGCACGGGCCGCTCCACCACCGTAAGGGTGATGCTGCCGTGCGTGGCCTCCACCTTCAGGCGGGCGCCTACGTCGAAGCCGAGCT